>Ga0247762_1000083_pt1 | contig 41409 bp, 51 predicted proteins | sample UWRJL081202R4_FD_181016 | JGI IMG/M metagenome (GOLD analysis project Ga0247762, IMG submission 181016) | Plant litter microbial communities from Arlington Agricultural Research Station in Wisconsin, United States - UWRJ-L081-202R-4 | ecosystem: Environmental > Terrestrial > Plant litter >...
CGCCGTGCAGAAAAACGTTCTGCTGGCAGAGGTCGTCGCGATAAGGCAACTCCAGATCGCAGACACCGGGCGCGAGCAACGCAATACGCGCGCCGATCATGCGCATGAAGCTCTGCCGCTCGAAAATCTCGCGCGATTTCTTTTCCCACGCCGGATTGCGCGGCTCGAAGCGCGCAACGCCGCCGCGCGAGCTTGCGCCCGCCATCAGCATTCCTCCTTGTGAACTTCAGTCTTCTTATCGTTTTGTTTCCATACGGTAGCGTATGGTATTTTGAGCGTCAATCGGCTAGATTTTCCCCATGGCACAACCTGCACGCGCGAAGAAACTGCCGCGCCTCGACAAGCGCGCCTGGATCGCCGCCGCATTCGCGGAACTCGCCGCACACGGCTGGGACGGCGTTCGCGTCGAACCGATTGCCGCAACGCTTGGCGTCACCAAGGGTAGCTTCTACTGGCACTTCGCCGACCGCGACGCGCTTTTCGCTGCAATGTTCATTCGCTGGGCGGAAGGCCGTGTCCGCGCGATCAGACACGAAACCGTGGACGACGAAGACCCACGCGCCCTGCTCTATCGCCTGATCGATCTCTATGCGCGTGGACCGAACACAAACGGTCTTGCGATTGAGCTCGCGATCCGGGGGCTTACCCGCTCCGACAGCCGTGCCGCCGATGCAGTCGCGATGGTCGATGGTGAACGCCTCGCGCGCGTCTCCGCGCTGTTCGCAAAACTCGGCAGCAAGAGCTCCGAGGCTGAAGCGAAGGCGTTTCTCTTTTATGCTTTCGTCTTCGGGCAAAGCCTGATTGCAGGCCGCCGCGATGCTTCGCTGCGGGCAGCCGCTTCCGCCTTGATCGTGGAGTGAGGCTTACGCGCGCTGGCGCAGCGATACGGGCTTGCGGAGAAGTTCGGTAATTTCCGCCGGCCGCACCGGCTTTGAGAACAGATAGCCCTGAATCTGCTGGCAGCCTGCCGCGCGCACGAAGCGATGCTGCGCGGGTGTCTCAACGCCTTCCGCAGTCACGGAAAGACCAAGCGCACGGCCAAGACGCGCGACGCATTCGACGATCGCCGCTGCGTCTTCCTTCACGCCGAGATTCTGTACGAAGCTCTGGTCGATTTTGATCTTGTCGATCGGGAAGCTGCCGAGATAGCCGAGCGACGAATATCCGGTGCCGAAGTCGTCGATGGCAAAACGGATGCCGAATTCGCGCAATTCCTGAAGGTCGAACATCACGTCTTCGTTCGCATTCAGAAGCATGCCTTCGGTGATTTCGATTTCAAGACGGCGCGGATCAAAGCCGGTCTCTTCGACCACCCGCTTCACGCGCTCGGCGAGATTAGAGTGACGGAAATTCGACGGCGACATGTTCACCGCAACCGAAATATCGAGCCATTCCCTGGCGTGTTCGCAAGCTTTGCGGAGCACCCATTCGTCGAGCTTCACGATGAGGCCGGACTTTTCGGCGACATGGATGAAGTCGGCCGGTGGCACCATGCCCCGCTCCGGATGCTGCCAGCGCACCAGCGTTTCGACGCCTTCGAGGCGCTCGCCGTCCGCCGAATAAAGCGGCTGATAGAGCGTGAAGAATTCGTCGTGCCACATCGCGCGTTCGACATCGCGTTCGATCGCGCGGCGATTTTGCAGAATGGTCTCGTCCGCCGGATCGAACAGACGATAGGTCCCGCGGCCGTCGGCCTTGGCTTTGTAAAGCGCAATGTCCGCGCGGCGGAGCAATTCTTCTGGCTCGGTGCCGTGATCCGGCACCAGCGACACGCCGAGCGTCGCGCCGACATGCAGGATGTGTTCTGCGGCAGTAACCGGCTGGCGCACCGCGTCGATGATACGCTCCGCGATCTTGCCGATCTCTTCGTCGTCGGTAATCGGCGCAAGCAGCGCAAATTCGTCGCCGCCGAAGCGCACCGTCATGCTCTTCGAGCCAAGAATGCCTTCGAGACGTTCCCCGACCATCGCAAGCAATTCGTCGCCGACCGGATGGCCGAGCGTGTCGTTGATATCCTTGAAGCCGTCGAGATCGAGGAAAAACAGCGCGAGCCTTGCGTCAGGCTCCAGCGCGGGAATTTGCGCTTTCAGCGTTTCGACAAGCCGCAGACGATTGGCAAGGCCAGTAAGCGGATCGCGATAGGCCATTTCGACCGCGCGGCGTTCGCTGAAGGCAAGCTCCTGCGTGGATTTGCGCATGGTGCGAAGCACGATCAACGTCACAAAGCCGAAGAAGAGCGTAATGATGCCGAGCGCCGGCGCAATGCGCGCGAGGATCGCGCTGCCCGGGCGATTTGCGCGCCAATAGAACCAGGTGGCTGCCTCGCCTGCCTGCATCGGCATTTCGAATGCGATCTCGCCTTCCATAGCGCGGCGCGGACTGTCGACGCGCAGTCCGCTGATCGCCATTTCGCGCTCGATCTCGCGGATCATGTGCTGGTCGATAAATGCGATCACCGCGACCGTCGGTCCCGTCGTCACGCTGCTTTCGGTGCGTACCGACAAGGGCGGCGAAGCCACAGCGGCAATGATCGCCGGACGATCGTCAATGCGGGTGAACGAGGAGCGATAGACCGGCGCCGGCGGCGGGATCGTTTCTCCGGCGGCTGCGAGGAGATCTCCGATCGCAACAGCGCCCTGAAAATTTGTGCGAACGTCACGAACCAATTCCAGCAGCTTCGGGTCCACGTCCAGGCTGGTCAGATTCCACACGAGCATGCCGCCGACGCTCGAATAAAGCGGACGGTCGTCGCTGCCTAGTACGAAGGAAAGATCGTAGAGACCGCCCTGATACAGGCGTCCGCCGAAATGACGGTGCAACCAGTTCACCTGCTCGATGGTGCGCGAACTCTGCGAGTTTTCATTCAGTGTCAGGCCGGTGAGATCGCTGCGGATGCGGGTATCGATTCCGGAGAGCGTGGCTTTGAGCAGTTCCTGCTCGCGCGAGACAGCGCTTTGATCGACGCGCTCGGCAACGAGCACGACAACGCCAAGCAGCGCCGCCATGGCAGCAGCCACGAGCAGCCCTACAACGGCGACGAGTTGATCGCCGACCCAGCGTTTATCGAGCAGCTTCCCCATTGCTCCCATACTCTTTTGGGGGAAACGCTACGGTTGTGCTGCTTAATGTCGGGTCAGCGAACAACGCAAAACGGTCTCATTGGTTAAGCGCAGGTTAAAAAGGGCTACCCGAGCCGGAACCACCACGTCGCAAAGCCGAGAAATGAGAAAAAACCGATCACATCGGTGACCGTGGTGACGAACACCGCGGATGCGACCGCCGGGTCCCCGCGCATCCGGTCAATGGCGAGCGGGATAAGAATCCCGGCAAGACCCGCGGCACAGAGATTTACAACCAACGCGAATGCGATGACGAGCCCGAGCTGGTGCTGCTTGAACCAAAGTCCGGCGCAGGTACCCAGAATGACCGCAATCACCGCGCCGTTGACCAAGCCAACGGCGATCTCGCGCAGGATGATACGCCGCTCGTTGTGCTCGCCGATTTCGAGGGTCGCCAGGGCACGTACGGTGACGGTCATCGCCTGCGTGCCCGCATTGCCGCCCATGGAGGCCACAATCGGCATCAAAATAGCGAGCGCGACCATCTGCTCGATGGAATGCGAAAACAGTCCGATGATCGCAGCCGCCGCGAAAGCCATCACCATGTTGATGAGAAGCCACGGCAACCGGCTCCGCGCCGTGTAAAATACGGAGTCGGAGATTTCTTCCTCGCGCGAGACGCCGCCGAGCGCCTTGATATCTTCAGCGGCTTCTTCCTCGATGACGTCGACGACGTCATCAACAGTCAACACGCCGACGAGCTTGCCATCGTCGTCCAGCACTGGCGCCGAAACGAGGTTGTAGCGCTCGAACATACGCGCGGCTTCTTCCTGGTCGGCGGTTGCCTGCACGACCTGCCAGTCATGCGCCATGATGTCGGAAATCTTCACCGGGCGTTGCGAGCGAAGCAGTTTGTCGAGCGGCACTGCGCCCACGAAGCGATTGTCCTCATCGACCACGAAGACTGCATAGAAACTATCCGGCAAATCCGAGTCTTCACGCGCGTGATCGATCGTCTGGCCCACCGTCCAATCCGGCGGCACCGCGACGAAATCCGACTGCATGCGGCGGCCCGCGGATTCCTCGGGATATTCGAGGCCGCGCGCGAGCTCCTGCCGCTCTTCTTCCGGCAATTGCTCGAGAATCTCGGCTTTGTCTTCTTCCGGAAGGTCTTCGAGAATCCGGACCGCGTCGTCGGATTCGAGATCGCGCACGCCTTCGGCGACGATTTCGTTCGGCAGTTCTTCGAGGATTTCCTCGCGTACCGTGTCGTCGACTTCAGTCAGCGCGGTGAAGTCGAAATCGGCGCCGAGGAGTTCGACCAGCCGCGCGCGCTCGTCGGCGGGCAAGGCTTCGATCAGATCGCCAAGATCGGCTTCATGCAGATCGCCGGCGAGTGCGCGTGTCTGTGCTTCGTCCGCAGCTTCTACTGCGCGCGAAATCGCCTCTACAAATTCAGCCGAAACCTGTCCTTCCTCATCGCGGAGCGGAAGCAGGAGATCGGCGTCGCGCGTGCCGGCGGGGCTTTCGGCCACGGGCATATCGGCGAATCTCCTTCACGCGAGGGATGCGGATGATTTCGTTTTAGGCAGCGCAATCCATGAACGCAAACGGCCCGCCTTGCGCGATTTGCCGCGCCGCGGGCCGTCTGATCGTTCGAAGACTTGGTGCGGTCGAAAGGACTCGAACCTTCACGGTGTTACCCGCTACCACCTCAAGGTAGTGCGTCTACCAATTCCGCCACGACCGCAGGAACCAAGCCGCGAGGGGCTTAACAAATCGGCCCCCCAGCCTCAAGCCCGATGGGCGATTTAGCGCAGTGTAGGCGGGCGCGGCAGCAGCCGGGTCACGGAAACAGCGATTGCGCTGCCCTCGACCACGACGGTGCCCTTGGCCACCGGCATATTATTGGCGAGAATCGTGACTTCGTCGTCCTCGGTCGCGGTCAATTCGATGATGGCACCGCGGCCCATGCGCAAAAGCTGGTGAATCGGGACCATGGATTCGCCAAGCATCACCGATATATCGCACTGAACGTCGTCGATCTTGGCCAAAACGCCTTCCCCGTGGAAACCCAGCTGAAATCAGCACATCTATGGTTAACGAATGATTGACGCCCCCGGACGACCGGTTCCATGCTACCTGCGGGCAAACTTCCGGGGGTAAACATGTTCAAGAAAGCAGTCAGTCTCGCCGTAGCCGTTCCCATGATGACGCTGGCCGCGCCGGCGGTAGCGCAGGCGCCAAGCATGTCGTCGGCCTGGCTCACGATCAAACTGGACCAGGACGCCTGCGTGAAGCTCGGCTCCGAGGCGATGAAGTCGAACGGATTGACCAGAGCCTTCGAAGTGCTCGGCAATTCTTCGATTTACGGCGAAGTCGGTTCCTATACCGGCCTCGTGCGCTGTGCGGCCGACAAAGAGATCGCCTATTTCGTCGTGGCCGGTCCGGTCGGCAAGGAATGCAGCCGATACATGAACGCGGTCCGGGACTACTTCCGCGACAAACAATAGGAATATCCAGCCCTGCTCTCGCGCAACGCTTCCGTACATCATTCGACAGCAACGCTCGGTCCCGAGTGGCAGATCGCGCCGGGGCTCGTCGAATATGCGGCGGCGGTCAGCACGATGGAAAAGCGCGTCGAAGCGATCGCAAAGCACGAAGCGCCCGAACTGGTCTGGCTACTCGAACACCCGCCTCTGATTACTGCCGGCACGAGTGCGGGCGAAGGCGAGTTGCTGGTGTCGGATCGCTTTCCGGTTTTCGAAACAGGCCGCGGCGGACGCTACACCTATCACGGCCCCGGCCAGCGCGTCGGCTATGTGATGCTCGATCTGAAAGCGCGCGGCGGCGATGTTCGCAAATTCGTTCACGATCTTGAAGGGTGGCTGATCCGGACGCTTGCTGCCTTCAACGTGACCGCCGGAAGGCGCGAGGGCCGTATCGGTGTCTGGGTTGCTCGCCCGGATAAAGGCGAAGACTTTGAGGACAAAATTGCAGCTCTCGGCATTCGCGTGCGCAAGGGCGTTACCTTCCACGGTATCAGCATGAACGTCGCGCCCGACCTCTCGCATTTCTCTGCGATCATGCCCTGCGGAATTTCCGAACAACGCTATGGTGTAACTTCGCTCGCCGAACTCGGCGTGAAAGCAAGCATGGCGGAAGTCGATGAAGCACTGCATGCGCAATTCGCGGAAGTGTTCGGCTAAGCCTCGTCCGTATTCCGATAGCCCTTCTCGCGTTCCTGCCGGAGCGAGCCGTCGGATGTTTCGTGTGCATCCGAGTCCGGACGCCGCTCACCGATCCGTGGATCGCTTTCCGCTTCGCGATCGATCAGATGCTCGGCAACGGTTTTTCTCCCGCCCGAATCGTTCGACTTTCGCTGCGGCGTTACTTCGCCGGACGGATCGGCAGGATTTTTGGGACGAGACATACTGAGCAAACGTCTGCCGTGTGGCAGAGTTCCGCCTACGCAGTCGGCAGCATCTCGAATTTCTGGCCTGCAGGGCGCAGGTCAAGCATCTTCGGATCGCCATCGTTGACTTCGACGCGCGTGACCAGCGCGGACGGCGGCCCTTGCCAGCAAGCCTTGATAAACTTCTCAACAGCGTCACCGCTTCCCTCTGCAAGCGCCTCAACCGAGCCATCGCGGCGATTTCGCACCCAGCCTTCGAGATCGAAAAGCTCCGCCTGCAGTTCGACAAAGGCGCGATAGCCGACGCCCTGCACTTTACCTTTGATCGAAAGATGCACGAGTTTCTTCATCGCGCGCGCCTTGCCGTCACGGGTCCCTGCTTCGCAAGATAAGCGACATAGTCTTCGGGAAGATTCCAGTCTTTCGCCGCTGCGACTATTTTCTCGACGTAGCCCGGGGGCGTTGCGCCCGATTTGTCTCCGCTCGCGAGATAGATCAGCGCGCGCAGAAGCCGGTCCTTGTATTTGATCGGCAATTGCACCGCGCGATAGAGCCCGCCTGCGATATCTTCATAGCGATCGAGTGCTGCGATTTCCCTCGGGCCGACCTTCCATAATACGCCGTGAACAAAAGAACCCGGCCACGGGATGACCGTCGCAAAGCCTGAAGCTGCGATTGCATATTTGTAAGAGCGCAACGACGCGACGCCGTATGGCTCCGCCTGCGGACAAAGCCGCGCCATGTGCGCGCGATCCATGTTCGAGCCGTAGGCGAAATAAAGTCGCATGGCTAAGGCGCTTGCTGCAGGTCTGGCATTGAGGAGCGGCGCATTCCTACGAAGATCGAATACGCAAAGACAAGCAGAGCGACGAATAACGGCAAAGCTACAACCGCCGCGAAAAAATAACTCAGCCCGCCAAAGCCGGAGCCCGTGAGGAGGAATGCAAACAAGATAAGGGAGATTGCGCCGCCGAGCGTCGTTTCCGTCTGGTTGGTTTGTGGAGGCGGCTGCGTACCCATCGCGATCAGCGCGACCATGCAAATAAACAGGAAGAACATCACCGCGACTGATCTTGCCATCCAAATACTTTGTCCGGCGTCAGCGAGCCGCCTGGCGTGAAGCACATACCAGCCCCACGTCAGCACCGCTTGCGATAACAGGAACGGAATAATTCCGCCGCGCGCAAGAAATCCAAGACTTAGGTAGTTACAAAGGATCAGGTTGACGGCGTAGATCGCCGTGACGGCGATTGCGAAGGGCAAGGGCTTTATCGATCCCTTTGCTGACAACAGGCCGGACACGGAAATTATTTAAGGCCTGAATGCCGAAACAGCGGGACCGGGCTCAGGCGTCACACTCGCTCGGGCTGCCGTCACGAGCGAATAGATCACGACAAGCGCAGCCCAAAGCAACGGAAGGCCGATCACGAGCACAATCAGCGCGACGATGAGAAACGGATCGCCGGTGAAGAGCGTGTTGATAAACAACACCGCAATGATCGCACCGATCAGCGAAACCTTCGGCTCTTTCGGATCGGTGGGCTCGGTGATGTTCGCGGCGGATGCCGAAACGAGATTGATCATCAGCACGATTGCGGCGGCATAGATAAACGCGATCACGGCCGCGACCACCCACCCTCTGCCGGCGTCGCGTAATCGCTTGGCATGAGCCGCAAACCAGATCCAGGTCAGCATCATCTGCAGGCCGAGATAGGGCCAAGGCCCGACGCGCTTGATGAAGTCTCCTTCGACAATCGAACCCGCGATGAGATTGAGAGCATAGATCGCAATCACAATGAGCGCGAAAGGCTGCGGTTTGATCGTCCCTTTCGCTGAAAAGAGGAGATCAAAATAATTCATCGGATCACGCAAATTCCAGAATGACCGCGTCAACCGCGAGACTGTCGCCTGCTTTGACCGCGATTTTCTTTACTGTGGCATCGCGCTCGGCGCGGATCACGTTTTCCATTTTCATCGCTTCGACGATGGCAAGCTGGTCGCCTGTTTTGACTTCCTGACCTTCCTTCACCGCTATCGAAACGACAAGTCCCGGCATTGGGCAGAGCACGACTTTGCCCGAGCTGCCGGTTTGTTTCACGGGCATCAGTTTCGCAGCCTGCGCTTCCAGTTCGGTATAGACGTATGCCGTTACCTGCGCGCCACGGAAGGAAAGCCGGAAACCGTTTGCAACGGGCCGCACCTGTACGGCGACATGTTCTTTGTCGACAGTACCGGTCCAGACGCCCGTCCCCGGCTTCCAGTCCGATTCTAGTTTCACAAAGTGCGTAGTTTCGCCGTCGGCGAGGAAGTTCACCTGAATGCCGTCGCCGTTGCGGAAAACTTCGAGCGGATATTCCGCGGCGTTCAGCCAGACCGCGCGGCGGCGATCGCGCTGCACAACACGGCCCATCATCTGACCGGAAATGCGGCGCTTGCGTTCACCCAGTGTGAGATCAATCGCAGCGGCAACAGAAGCGACCACGGTCGCAACATCGCCGACCGGCGCGACCCCCTTGAAGCCATCGGGATATTCTTCGGCGATGAAGCCGGTCGAAAGCGCGCCCTTGCGCCAGCGGTCATGCTGCATGAGGGCAGCGAGGAACGGAATGTTATGGCCGACGCCATCGACCACGAATTCGTCGAGCGCCTTCGCCTGCGCGTCAATCGCTTCCAGGCGTGTCGGGGCATGCGTCACGAGCTTTGCGATCATCGGATCGTAGAACAGCGAAATCTCGCCGCCCTCATAGACGCCGGTGTCGTTGCGTACGGTGATGTCGCCCTGCTTGCTCTCGGCAGGCGGACGATAGCGCGAGAGGCGGCCGATCGACGGCAGGAAGCCGCGATACGGGTCTTCGGCATAGATGCGGCTCTCGACCGCCCAGCCTTTCAGTTTCACGTCGCTCTGCTTGATCGAAAGTTTCTCGCCATAGGCGACACGGATCATCTGCTCGACGAGATCGACGCCGGTGATCAGTTCCGTAACCGGATGCTCGACCTGCAGCCGCGTATTCATCTCAAGGAAGTAGAAGCTCTTGTCCTGTCCCGCGACGAACTCGACGGTACCCGCGGTGTCGTAATCGACAGCCTTGGCAAGCGCGACCGCCTGCTCGCCCATCTTCTTGCGTGTCGCTTCATCGAGCAGCGGCGACGGCGCTTCCTCGATGACCTTCTGGTTACGGCGCTGGATCGAGCATTCGCGCTCGCCGAGATAGATGACGTTGCCGTGTTTGTCGCCGAGCACCTGAATTTCGATGTGACGCGGATTGACGATGAATTTTTCGACGAACACGCGGTCATCGCCGAACGACGACTTCGCTTCCGACTTCGCGCGGTCGAAACCATCGGCGACTTCGTCTTTCGAATGCGCGATACGCATGCCCTTGCCGCCGCCGCCCGCGGAAGCCTTGATCATCACCGGATAACCGATCTCGTCGGCAATCTTGATCGCATGCTTTGCGTCTTCGATCACGCCGAGAAAACCCGGAACGGTCGAGACTTTGGCGGCCGCAGCCGCCTTCTTGGATTCGATCTTGTCGCCCATCGCTTCGATGGCGCGGACGTTCGGACCGATGAAGGTGATTTTTGCCGCTTTCAGCGCTTCAGCGAACGCCGCGCGCTCGGAGAGAAATCCGTAGCCCGGGTGAACGGCTTCAGCGCCCGTCATTTTGCAGGCGTCGATAATCTTATCGATGACCAGATAGGACTGCGCTGCGGGCGGCGGGCCGATATGGACGGCTTCGTCCGCCATTTCGACGTGGAGCGCGTCCTTGTCGGCGTCGGAATAGACCGCAACGGTCTTTATTCCCATGCGCTTCGCGGTCTTGATGACCCGGCACGCGATCTCGCCGCGATTGGCGATCAGTATTTTCTTGAACATGCCCGGCCCGGACTGACGCAAACCCTGCTTCAGGTTTGCGGCGCAATATAACCTTTGTCAATCGGCCGTCATTTAGCCTTAAGCGAAAACGCCTCGAAACCGCCCTGCCAAAGCAGGACGCCCGCTGCGACGGTGAGCATGGCGACGACCGGAATGCCGATGGCTGCCAAAAGATAGGGCGCAAAGCCGCGTCCGGCTGCACCGACCCCGATCGAAAACTTGAAGATATTGTTCGCGGCCACCGCCAGCACGATCCCGAATGCGGCGACCGCCGGTGCGAGCGAACCGATACGCGCCAGTGAAACCGCCGCCGCGTCGGCGTCTACCGTTCCGGAAATCAGCGCGGTCACCAGACCGCCGGCTGTGCCGAACCATGCGGAGAACACTTCGACCGCGAAAGTCACCACGCCGATCAAGGCCGCAAGTAACAGCGTCTCCTGGAGCGAGAACGGATTACGCAACTCGAAAGATTCCTTTCCGCGTTTCCTTGAACCGCGAAAAGCGAAGAGCAAACCGACCGCCGCTGCGAGAAGCGATGCGCAGGCAAGCGGGGCTGCAATGAGCAGCCCTACGCCCCGGTTCAGCGCGTAGACAAGAACGAGCGTTTTGCCGAGCGATATTGCCGTTGCAATGGCGACACTCGCCGCATGAAAGCGAAGCCCGTTTTTGTCTGACGCGGCGACCCGCGAAGCAGCAAGCGTCACTGCGGTCGAGGACACGAGCCCGCCTGCTGCTGACGAGACGAGCGTCCCTTCCCTGCGGCCCATGACTTTCACCGCGACATAGCCGAGGAATGAAACAGCCGCGATTACCACCGCAAGCAACCACACCTGTCTCGGGTTGATGCCGCCGTAAGGACCAAAGCTGCGGTCGGGAATAAACGGCAGCGCCAGAAACGTCATCGCAAGCAGGATGATTGCGGCGCGCAACTCGTTCCACGTAACTTTCTCGAGAATGCCATGCAGCTGTTCGCGCGCGGCAAGCATCACCATGACGGCTACGCCCGCGGCAGCAGCGATGTTCTGGTCTCCGAGCACCGCGTAAACCCCGAGCACGAACGTGATCATCGCGGCGACAACGGTAGTGAAGCCGAAATTCTTGTCGTCGATATTTTCGCGCATACGGAAAGCCGCGAAGAGCACGGCGAACGTCATGAATACAATTCCGATGACGATGCCGCCGCTTACTTTATCTTCCAGCGAGCGCGCGATCAGCGCGACAATGCCGCCGAGGAAGCCGATCAGCGTGAAGGTGCGGATGCCCGCGGTGCGTGTGCCGCCGTGCGCTTTACGTTCGCGCCACCCGCGCTCGATACCGACAAGCAATCCGACGAGCGTCGCGACGGCTAGTCTGCGTACGAGATCTAACTCCTGGAAAAAATCGAGATCCAATGTGGTGGCTCCGGAGCGAAGGACTTGAGCCCCGTAAAACTACCACGGCGCCGCGCTGAATCGTATCACGCAGCGCGGTCGAACGAACTCCTGAGCGACGGGTCCGGTTCCGTGCCGTCATCGATCAGTAAAAGAAGTGCGCGTTCGGCAGCGGTCGGACGTCCGTCACGCATGATGCGCGAGGAGAGCCATGCGCAGCACTCGGCGGCAATACCGATGCCCACATCGCGACGCGGCTCGCGGGAAAGCGCTTCGGCGCGCGGCAGCGTTTCGCGCCCCGATGCGTTGAGCATGTAGTTCGTAATCGCACGGAAGAAGAGATCGTCGAAGGAAGCGTGATTGTTTGCCCCTGCGACTGCATCATGCAGATCGAACAGGGCTTCGGCTTCCGCAGCCGAGATCGGCGCACCGGATTTTCCGCCTGCTTCGAGTATCCGCCGCAACAGCGAGACATCCCGCGCATCCAGTTCGCGCGAGTAATGCGCGCGGCCCGCGACAGCGGGCCCCTCGCCGACGATGATTTCGCGCCAGAGCTCACGGATCGCGAATGCCGCAAGCGACACCGGCATTTCCTTTGCGATCTCGACGGTACGGATGAGTGCTTCCGCCCCACCGCGCGTTGCAATGCGCCCCGACGGGGCGATCGAACGGATCAGCCAGTCGGCCTTCTCTTCGGTGACGATGCCGGTGGGTTCGCTGCGGCGAAGTAGATGGTCGGCAACCGCCTCGGCCATGAAGCCGCGCCACTCCGGCGCCGGGTCCTTAAATTCGCGATCGAAGGCGATCAGTGCTTCGGCCTCGTTCCGGCCGCGCACACCCTCGGGATAAACCTCGCGCAGAAGCGAAACAACATCCGAAGCGTCGATCCGCTTCGCGGCTTGCCGAAACTGCTCCATGACGACCCCAAAACGCTACGAATTACGGGGCAAGTCTCGGGCGGCTATGGTTTCCAAGAGTTTAATGACTCCGCCCGGTCACCGCTCAAAGTTTCGTCAAATGCGAGTTGGCGGCGCGGTGTTGCTGGAATGCGTCACCGCAATTCCCGCTTGCAGCACTTCTGGCCAATAGCGGCACGGGCCATATGGGTGCAAAGCTTGGCTAGGAGAAATGTCATGGCCCAAAGTGCCGGCATTCATCACATCACTGGAATAACGGGCGACGCGAAGAAGAACTTCGGCTTCTATACGAAGACGCTTGGCCTTCGCTTCGTGAAGCGCACGGTCAATTTCGACGACCCGAGCGCGTGGCATCTCTATTACGGCAACGAAACCGGTGCGCCCGGCTCCGCGCTGACCTTTTTCCTTTGGCAGAACATGCCGGCGGGCCGTCAGGGTGCGGGTCAGGCGGTCGAGGTCGCGTACGCGGTACCGAAAGGCTCACTCGAATTCTGGAAAGAGCGGCTCGGGGCCGAAGGCTTCTCCGCCACCGAGAGCGAGCGCTTCGGCGACAAGCTCCTGTCGCTTCAAGATTCCGAAGGCATGAAGATCGAACTCGTCGAAACCGCGAGTGCCGCGAACGCGGCCGGGTGGGCTGGTGGCCTCGTACCGGCCGAACACGCGGTGCGCGGGTTCTCCGGGATTACGCTTCGTCCTCACAACGGCACGCGCACTGCCGAAGTCCTCAAAGACGGTTTCGGCTATGCCGACGGCGGCAAGGATGGCGAGCGTCAGCGTTTCCTGGGCACCGCCGACATCGGCGCGCATATCGACATCGTGATCGACAAGGATCAGCCGCGCGGTTCGCAGGGTGCGGCGACCCTCCACCACGTCGCCTTCCGCGCGAAGGACGACGCGGACGAGATGGAAATCGCAAACCGCATCCGCGATGTGCTTTGCATCGACACCACCGAGCAGATCGACCGGATGTATTTCCACTCGATCTATTTCCGCGAGCCCGGCGGCATCCTGTTCGAGATCGCGACCGACAGTCCCGGCTTCACCTGGGACGAGCCCAAGGAAACGCTCGGCACTTCGCTGAAGCTGCCGCCTTGGCACGAGAAGAACCGGGCGGCGATCGAAAAGGCGCTGCCGCCGCTGGAATAAGAATTCGCCGCCCTAGCAAAGCTACGGGCGGCGATTTTCATTCTCCGAGATCAAGCAGGCACATACGTCAGCCTGATCACATCATCGTCCATCCGGTCATTCGTCATCAGGCGAAGCGGCGGCCGAGGTCCCGCGAAATACGGGTTGCCCTGACCGAGCACCACGGGGTGCAGGTAGATCCGATACTCGTCGATCAAACCGAGTTCGGTGAGGCTTTGCGCCAAGTTCGGGCCAGCCACTTCGATCTCACCGTCACGTTCGGACTTGATCGAGCGGATCGCGCCTTCGAGATCATCGCTGATCAGCGTGGCGTTCGGACCAACCGACTTCAACGTGCGCGACACGACCCATTTCTGTTGCTTCCTCCACGCCGCCGCGAAGGTCCGCCTTGCATCGTCCCACTCTGGATGCTCGTCGTCGAAATATCGCATGATCTCGTACATCACGCGGCCATAGATACTCCCCGCCTGCGCCTCCGCTTCTTTGATGAAATGCCGGAAGAGCGCGGGGCCTGGCGCGAACGCCGTGTGATCGACGTAACCGTCGAGCGACTGGTTCATTCCGAATACGAGCTTCGCCATGGCTTCCCTTCTCTTACGCTCCACGTTCGATGGCACAGCATCCAGACCCTCGAAATAGCGGCCCGAAGCTGTAATTACCGTAACATTTCCGTGTAATTGCCTTATATCTGGCAATCGCCTGTAAATATCCCTATATGACCGGAACTCCTCCCGGCGCTTTCCCCTTTAACCGCCGAGGGACACCGAATTTATAAGCACACGAAGGAGAACTGCCATGGCCGTTACCATTGGCGACAAGGCGCCGGACTTCGAGGCGCAGACCACCGAAGGCAAAATCAAATTCCACGACTGGATCGGCGACAAATGGGCCGTGCTGTTCTCGCACCCCAAGGATTTCACGCCGGTCTGCACCACCGAACTCGGCCGCATGGCGAAACTCAAGCCCGAATTCGACAAGCGCAACACCAAGATCATCGGCCTTTCGGTCGATCCGGTCGATCGTCACGCCGACTGGGCAAAAGATATTGAAGAGACGCAGGGCGTGAAGCCGAACTTCCCGATGATCGGCGACACCGATCTTTCGATCTCGAAGGCCTGGGGCATGCTGCCCGGCAACGCAGGCGACACTTCGGAAGGCCGCACCGCCGCGACCAACCAGACCGTGCGCAACGTCTACATCATCGGCCCCGACAAGCAGATCAAGCTGATGATCGCCTACCCGATGACCACGGGCCGCAACTTCGACGAGGTGTTGCGCGTGCTCGACTCGCTGCAACTCACCGCGAAGCACAAGGTCGCGACCCCGGTGGACTGGAAGCATGGCGACGACGTCATCATCGCGGGCTCCGTCTCCGACGACGACGCGAAGAAGACCTATCCGCAGGGATGGAAATCGCCGAAGCCCTACATCCGCATCGTGCCGCAGCCGAAGTAATCCGGGCACAAATACAAAAAGGGCGCGAGCTTCTGCTCGCGCCCTTTTGCGTTACAGCGGTCCCTAGGAAGGATTACGCTGCTTCTTTCTCGTTCTTCTTGTTGTCGTTGTAATAATAGTTCGCGTTTTTGCCGAGCACGAGGCGGCGCAATACGCGGCGCATGCCTTCGCTCTTGCGCAGCGGCGAAACCGTCGCATGCGCGGTACGCATCATCGCAACCTTCAACGCGTCGAGCGCCGGCATTGCATTCGGCGCCGGCTGCGGCAGGCCCATGCTGCGCAGGAACGAGTTGAAGACATAAAGGTCGTTGCGGCGGCGCACTTCCTTCGTCTTCCAGGTAATCGCAAGCGAAATCGAGTGGCTGCCCGCTGTGCGGACCCAATGCGGCCACTGATAAGGAACGAATACGCCGTCGCCCGGGAAAAGCTGGTGCGCGGTACCCTTCGCGTCGAACTTCGGATCGTACTTGATGTTGCGGTGCTTGGTCGCCGAGGCTTCAAGTTCTTCGACCGACGCAATCGAGTGATCGCGATTGTCATAGACGTGGAAGAATTTCTCGCCGTGGATCTGCACGAAGAAGTTATCTTCGGCGTCGGTATGAAACGGCGTGGTCGAGTTGGGCGAAGAGACGAACAGGAAGCCCTGAATGTCCTCGAAACCCGCTTCGTCGAGCGAATTGTGGCCGCGTCCCTTCGCAACCGAAAGCAGCGCCTGTTCGAGAATGTTGCGGTAAGCCGGATGCGCATCCACGCGCTTCAGCACCATCCAGGCGCCGGCCGTTTCGATGCTTTTCACGACTTCTTCCGGTGACAGGTCGACTGCCTGCACCTTCTTCGGATCCTGGCCGATCTCGGCCTTGCCCGAGTTATATTCGATCTGGTCGCGCGGCAGTTCGCGCACGAGCTTCACGATTTCCGGCAGCGTCAAGAGCGGATTGCCGACGAGTTCGTGTTTGATGCGGAACGGAAGATTCGGAAATTCGCCGAATGCTTTCGGATCGGCGGGCTGAACCATGGGCATTACGACTTCTCCTTGAGAGCGCGATAGCGATGCACAATCCGGCGCGCGCCTTCGCGCAAGGCGCGGCGGCCGGAAATCAGAAAAGCGAACAGCGATGCGGAAGCGCCGCTACGAAGCGGAATGAGCGTCTCGCCCAGCGCGAGCCTGCCCTTCCAGATGTGATTGATCATCGGATGATCGGCGGCCGCGGTGGAATCCACCGACACGAGAGATTCATCCGCGCAGAAATGCCTGGTCAGTTCGAGCGTAAGCTGCACGCCCGGCGAGCATTTCGAGAGACGCTCGTCATAAGCGGTCTTGAAAAAATAGGCGCGATCGCCTTGCCGGACGACAAGACCGGCAGCGATCACATCCGCGCCGCGCGTAAGCGTTGCCACTTCGAACTTGCCCTGCGGCGCGAGTTTGCGCGCAGCTTCCTTGATGAAGCGCGATAGGCCTTCCTGCGCGCCAAGGGCAGTACCGCGCTCGCCTTTCCAGCCGGCGGCTTCGAGCTTCATGAACTCTTCGAGTGCCGCTTCGGTCTGCTGCGGCGATACTGAAACCGAGAAACGTACTTCCCCGTCATCGGCGAGACGATTGCGCTGGCGGCGCAGCTCTTTCAGTTTCTTGGAACCGAGCGCGTCATGCAGCGAGGCTTCGGCATCGAGCTTGGTATCCAGCAGTGCGCGCTCTTCGCGATGAAGCACACGCGGCGCGCGGCCCTCGCCTGCAAGCGCAATCCGGAATGCTTCGGCCGCCTCACCCTTGTTCGGGAGAATGGAGATCAGCAGCGCCTGCGCGCCTGCGCGCCTGGCTGCTTCAAGCAAGCCCTTCGCCGCTTCAACGGACATATCTTTATCGAGAAGCGGCGTCGCGAGCGGCGCGTAACCGTGCCAGGTCACGAGCACCGGCAATGGCAGCTTCATTGCGCGCCAGGTCGAAGTAACCGGCAAAAAGCCGATGAGTTTTTTCTTCGCCGGACTATCCCAGGCGAGCAAAGCCTTGATGTTTTCGTCGCCCGGCACATTGCGGGTCACGGCCAGCGCCCATTCCGGCGAATAGAATGCGTTCGGCTCGATCGCACGGGCGCAGAGGCTCGACCACGCGGCGAGCGGCACCGCGGTCAAATCCGTGAGTTCGGTGGCGCGCGCAGTTTTCGCGGCGGCGGAACCGAGTGCATCCCGGGTCAGGTCGAAATGTGTATCAACCAAAGACAGCTTCCTGCGTGACATTTGGGAAGCTGCAAACGCGTGGCCATTCCTTCCGTACCGGAAAGAACCACCCTCGTTTGCCCGCGTCCCTGTTCTTTTTGTTGAGCACGAACCTAGCGATAAGCGCTTAAAGAACCCTTCGGAAATCGCGCGAAAAACAATGAACGCCGCTCAGGCGAACGTTCGCGCGGCTCGCCATGGTGAATGATAAGTAAATCAATTCCCGCGAGTTTTACTGACCGTAGCGCTCGGTACGAATCGAACCCGGTTGCACACCGGCATTGACCAGCGCTTCGCTCGCTACTGTTACGAACGGGTTCGAACCGCAGACAAACGCACGCTTCAGCGGCGACGGCATGCGTTTGAGGATTTCTCCCATCATCGGCGCATCGATGCGACGGCCATAGTCGCCATCCCGTTTCGGGGTTTCCCGCGTGATGGTGAGCACAAGCTTGAAAGCGGCATTCTTTTTGTCGAGCGCAAGCAGTTCATCCCGGAAAATTACGTCTTCCCAGGAACGCGCAGACAACAGAAGCAACATTGGAACATCCGATTTCTTGTTTGCGTGATGCCGGATCATCGACATCAAGGGCGCGACACCGGAGCCCGCGCCCGCGAGCAAGACCGGCCCGCCATCCGCGTTCTCCCAAATAAAATGTCCGCCGATCGGCCCACGCAATTCGATTTCGTCGCCGGCCTGCGCAACTTCATGGAAGAACGGCGAGACCTCGCCTGTTTCGAGTTTCTCGATCGCAAGCTCGATGCTGTCGTGGTTTTCCGGTGCCGACGCAATCGAATAAGCCCGCTGAGCGTGGTAGCCGTCCGGCGCGGTAAGCCGCACTTCAACATGCTGACCTGCGCGAAAAGAAAACGGCTTCTCCGGCGTGAAGAAAAAGCTGGTCACGCTCCGCGTGCGCTTTTCGATTTTACTGATCGTGACCTTTTGCCACCGGATTGCAGGCGGGATCGGTGACTCTTTGACTTCAATCACCGGAATAGCGCTGCTCGCGGAAGGGGTCGCCATACATGTGATAGCCGCGCTCTTCCCAGAAACCGGCGGTATCGGTGTTCGTGAACTGGAGCGCGTTGATCCACTTTGCCGACTTCCAGAAATAAAGATGCGGGACGAGCAGACGCGCAGGCCCACCGTGATCCGGCGTAATCGGCTTGCCCTCGTACTTGATCGCGACCATCGCCTTGCCGCCGACGAGATCGGCGGTCGGTACATTGGTCGAATAGCCGTCGAAGGAATGCGCGAGCGTGAACGCGGTCGGCGCGTCGATGCCGGCGGCCGCGAGAATGTCGTCGATCATCACGCCCTGCCAGCCGGTGTTGAACTTCGACCAGGTGGTCACGCAGTGGATGTCGCGCGTGAGCTTCGTCTGCGGAAGCTCATTGAACTCGTTCCAGCTCCACTTCGCGATCGGCTTCGGGCCGTGTTTCAAAGTGAAGGTCCACTTCGCGAGATCGACTTGCGGCGTCGGACCCGCGGAGAGCACCGGAAAATCGTTCGTGAGCGCCTGCCCCGGCGGCAGCCGCTCGGCCTCGGTCTTCTCGCGTTGTTTTCCTGTAAATCCGCGCGTGATCGCCATTTGAATCGTCCTGAAAACGTGACTGACTCTATCCGGCCCATAGTTGCGGAACAACTCACGTGCCCGTCAGCACCTGCCCGCTTTTGCATCGCTGGCATGAGCCGTTAGACTTACACCAACAATAAAGTGGAGGAGCGAAGAATGGACGTCCGCGCCGCAGTTGCCGTCGAAAAGGCAAAACCGCTCGAGGTTACGACGGTTCAACTCGAAGGCCCGAAAGTGGGAGAAGTGCTGGTCGAAATCAAAGCGACCGGTATTTGCCACACCGACGAATTCACGCTCTCCGGCGCGGACCCGGAAGGCATCTTCCCTTCCATCCTCGGTCATGAAGGCGCGGGCATCGTGGTCGACGTCGGACCGGGCGTTTCGACCGTGAAAAAAGGCGATCACGTCATTCCGCTCTACACGCCGGAATGCCGCCAGTGTCCCTCGTGTCTGTCGCGCAAGACCAATCTCTGCACTGCGATCCGCGCGACACAGGGTCAGGGTTTGATGCCGGACGGAACCTCACGCTTCTCGCTCGGCGGCAAGAAGCTTCATCACTACATGGGCACTTCGACCTTCGCGAATTATACGGTGCTGCCTGAAATCGCGGTCGCCAAAATCCGCGAAGACGCGCCGTTCGATAAGGTCTGCTACATCGGATGCGGCGTCACGACCGGCATTGGCGCCGTGTTCAATACGGCAAAAGTAACGCCCGGGGCGAAAGCAATCGTGTTCGGCCTCGGCGGGATCGGCCTGAACGTTATCCAGGGTCTGAAGCTCGCGAGTGCCGACATGATCATCGGTGTCGATATCAATCCGGAGCGCAAAGCCTGGGGCGAAAAATTCGGCATGACGCATTTCGTCAACGCGGCAGAAGCCGGTAAGGATCTCGTCGCTCACCTCGTCAACATGACGAAGACGCCAGCCGACCAAATCGGCGGTGCTGACTACACCTTCGACTGCACCGGAAACGTGAACGTGATGCGTCAGGCGCTGGAGGCGTGTCATCGCGGCTGGGGCGAAAGCATCGTCATCGGCGTGGCGCCCGCAGGCGCGGAAATCTCAACGCGCCCCTTCCAGCTCGTGACCGGCCGCGTGTGGAAAGGCTCCGCCTTTGGCGGCGCCAGAGGCCGCACCGACGTTCCGAAGATCGTCGACTGGTACATGGACGGAAAAATCCAGATCGATCCGATGATCACGCATACGATGCCACTCTCCGATATCAACAAGGGCTTCGACCTGATGCATGCGGGCAAATCCATCCGCAGCGTCGTTTTGTTTTGAGCGAGGATTTCTTGGAACAGACGTTCAAACATACAGAGAAACACTTCGCTTCCTATATCGGAATCGAGATCACGAAGTATTCGCCGGAATTGGTCGAAGCGAAATTGACCGCGCGCGAGGAATTATCGAACCGCGGCGGCTTTCTGCATGGTGGTGCGATCATGACGCTTGCCGATACGCTCGGCGGCGTCGGCACGACGGCGAACCTGCCGAAGGGCTACCGCACGCTTACGACCGAAAGCAAAACGAATTTTCTTTCGGCAGTTCCGGTCGGCGAGACTGCGCGCGCCGAATGCACGCCGGTCCACCGCGGGAAGACGCTGATGGTCTGGCAGACGAAAATTTTCCGGGAAGATGGCAAGCTCGCAGCCCTCGTTACGCAGTCGCAACTTGTGATCGCGCCGAAGGAAGCGAAATAATCAGTTCGTGGAAGGCGGCGCTGCCTTCCAGTTCACGAGCAGCACGCCTGCCGCGCAAAGCGCCATGCCGAAAATCGCCGCGAGCCCGAGTTGCTCGTTGAAGAGCGCCCACGACATCACCGCCGTGACCGCGGGCGTAAGATAGAAGAGTGACGCAACGCGTGTCGCTGCAGAGCGGCGGATCATCAGGTAAAGCAGCACGATCGCAGCACCCGAAAGTACGATTACGAGCCAGGCGATCGCGAAGATTAGTTCGCCGGTCCAATTGACCACACGCGTCTCCAGCGTGAACGCCCAGATCGCGGCAAACGCGCATGCCGACGCATATTGAATCGGCATCGAGGACAGAAAGTCGACGCCACCGCCGAAGCGCTTCTGATAGAGCGTGCCGACTGTGATGCCGACCAGCGAGCCGACAATCGCGCTCCAGCCCCACAGCGTTGTGCCGCCGGAAACTTTCGCCTGCACGACAAGCCAGAGTCCGATAAGCCCGAGGATCAACCCGCCCCACTGCAACGCGGAGACGCGTTCGCCGAGAAAACGGTTGGCGAGCGTCGAGGTCAGCACCGGCTGCAGCCCGACGACGAGTGCCGCGATCCCCGCCGGCATCCCCTGCGCCATCGCGACACAGACGCCCGTCAGATACATGCCGTGCACGAGTACGCCGCTTACGATGGAGTGCGGGATCGCGCGTCCGCGCGGCAGCGGCGCGCGCATGACAAGCGCCAGCAACGTGATCGCAAGCGTCGCGAAGAACAGCCGGATCGCTACGAAGGTGAAAGGCTCGGCATGCGGCAGCGCAAACTTGTTGCCGATGAAGCCCGTGCTCCAGAACAGCACGAACAGCACGGGCGCCGTTTTGACGATCAATTCGAGGGAACGGGAGGAGCTTTGGGACATGGGCCGGGCTTAAGAAGTCGGCTCTTTTGCCAGCCCACCTGCCCAAGATCAATGCACTTAACGACCCGTTAAGGGAGATGACGCAACATTCCGAGAAATGAGCCTACCTGAACCGATAGACATGGACGAACGCAGACATACCCCGCGTCACCGCACATTTCTGCAGGGACGCGTATTCTACAACAACCGGCGCCAGAGCGCGGATTGCATTATCCGCGAACTCACGGATGACGGCGCGCGCCTTTCCTTTACCGATCCGGTAGCGCTGCCCCACGCTTTCGAATTGCACATTCCGAACCGCGATCAGACGCTGCGCGTCGAGACCGCATGGAATCACGGCACCGATGTCGGCGTGAGCTTCGGCAAGATCGAAGTCCATAGCTCAGCGACCCTCGCGCCGGCGGCCCATGCCGCTCCGCACGAGCAGACGCTGCTTGAGCGCATCGAGAAACTCGAAAAAGAGCTGGGCGCGCTTCGCCGGCGCATCTCCGAAATCGAGATGAAGAGCAGCTAAGCGCGCTGCGTCAGCCCTTCTCGTTTCCGATCCCCGACAACAGATAACCGAGCAGCGCGCCGATCAGGGCGCCGACCGCGCTCGGTTCGAGCACTCGCTCCAACCCGAGAATCAGGATCAGCGGCGCCATAACGGCGATCGCCATGATCTGGATCGTGCGGATGCTGATTGCGCCGCCCTGTTGCGAGCGCTGATACATGATTGCGGCAATCGCAAGCGGAATCGTCAAAGCCGCAATAATCTCGATCCAGAACCGCGCCGCTTGCATGCTGGCATTCATCGTATTCATGGAAACCCTCCTGTCTAAATCGCCGAGTCGGCGATACTATTCCCCACATACAAATACGGCCCCAACGCGAAATACGAAGGAACCGGAATGATCGACCTGTACACCTGGACAACGCCAAACGGACGAAAAGTTTCCATCGCGTTGGAAGAAATGGGGCTGCCCTACACGGTTCATCCGATCGATATCGGCAAGGACGAGCAGTTCGCGCCCGATTTTCTGAAAATCTCGCCGAATAATCGCATTCCGGCAATCATCGACCGCGACGCGAATTATCCGCTGTTCGAATCGGGCGCGATCCTGATGTATCTCGCCGAGAAGACCGGCAAACTCATGCCCAAAGACCTCTCCTCGCGCTATCGCGTGATCGAGTGGCTGATGTGGCAGATGGGAGGCATCGGCCCGATGCTCGGTCAGGCGCATCACTTTCTGAAATACAACGAGGGCAAAGCTCCCTACGCCGAAGAGCGCTACGGCAAGGAAGCAAAGCGGCTCTACAAGGTGCTCAACACGCGCCTCGAAGGCAATCAATTCGTCGCTGGCGACTACTCGATTGCCGATATTGCAATCTGGCCGTGGCTCGCCCGCTTCGAATGGCAGCGCATCGACATGAACGAATATCCGAATGTGAAGCGCTGGTATCTCGAGATCGCAAAGCGCCCGGCTGTCATGAAAGGCTACCAGGTGCCGAAAGACGTGGGACCGATCCCGATGCCCAAATGATCGTGCGCTGGATCGCTTCCCTTTGGCGCGGCGAGATTCCTCTCGCCCGCGTCTTTTGGGAATATGCGATTGCGTGGGGAACGCTGATCAATCTTCTGTGCACGGGTGCCGCACTTGTCGTCTTCGTCAAAGCCGGACCGGCATGGCTCGGCCTGCTGCTGCACTTCGCAGCGATCCCGTACAATATTTTGGTGACTGTTTCCGTCTGGCGCGCGGCGGATCGTGAACGCGCAAACGCACTTGCGAATGTTGCACGCATGGCTATCGCCGTTTGGTTCGTGGTGATGCTCGTGATCTGAGGCGGAACTTCGCCGTCACATCATTGCCTCGTTGGCGCTCTTACATCCATTCTACGGGTGGAGCGACGGAGGTTTATCATGACCGTTAAAGCAATCCCCGAAGGCTACAGCACCATCTCGCCTTATGTGATGGTGAAAGATGCCGATGCATTCCTGAAATTCCTGAAAGATGCATTCGGCGTGAAGCCCGTCATGGAGCCGATGCGCACGCCCGAGGGCAAGATCATGCATGCCGACGTGATCCTCGGCACATCGCACATCATGTTCGGCGAAGAGACTAAAGACTATCCGGCCCAGCCCATGGGACTTTATCTATACGTCGAGGATTCCGATAAAGTCTTTCAGCAGGCGATCAAAGCGGGCGCGAAAGCCCGCGTAGAGCCGCGAGACGAATTCTGGGGCGACCGCCACGGCTGCGTCGTCGACAGGTTCAATAACATCTGGTGGATTTCCACCCACAAGAAAGACGTCTCGGAAGACGAAATCAAAAAGCGCGCAAAGGAAGCGATGGCGAAAGCCGCCTAGTTCCCCTTCTGTAACCGCTTTAGCATATCGAGCCCTTCTTTCTCGAGCTTCTTGACGAACGCCTCATCGTCTTCGTCTTCCTTCTGACGATCAGCGTCCGTCAGGGGCTTGATGCATTCTGCATTGCTCGACGCATCGACGATGCCGTAAGGCCGCTTGTCCGGCAGTTGCTGTTCGCAAAGGAGAAAGTCCGCTGCTTTGGCCGGAACGGTTTTTCCGCAGGAACTGCTGAAGGTGCTGCCCGGCGCGCTTCCGCTCAAATGGCAGTTCACCTGACAATGTGTCGGCTGATCGTAAGGATTGGTGACGGTCACTCGCAACGTGAGTTTGTCGTCCGAAATCTTGCAGACGAATTTCGGCGGCGTTTGTGCGAAAGCGGCAGAGGCTGCGTACAGAAAAAGCGCAGTTGCAACGATCGGGCGTAGAGACATCATTTTCTGGACCTCAGAGTAATTGCTGCGAATGCGCCGAAGATCACCGCAGGGATCAGCCAGAAATACTGGCCGCGGACGTTTGCGAGAAAGAAAAACAGAAACGTGAAGCAGATAAGCACCGCGAAGCGAACCCACTTCGCGCTGCCCATGACTTTAACCCACCATTTGTCAGTCTTCATCAAACGGGATCGTAGTGATGCTGACTAGCGGAACGCGCCGCGCGCCATCCATGCTGCGAAGAAAAGTATCAGCATCAGGCCGAGCAGTTCCCAGTGCACGATCTTGCGCAGCCGCCGCATCTTTGCCTCGTCTACCTGCGGCACCTGCCCTGCTTGCGTTGCTTTCCGCCATCGCAAGAATTCGATGGTCGGAATAGCGGACAGAATGCCGACTGCAATAAAGAGCGCGATCTTGGTCAGGAATGCATGGTTGGTGAGATAGTAGTACCAGCCCTTCTCGAAGAAATAGACGCGCAATCCGCCGATGATGAGTACCGCGCCGGCCGCCGCACCATAGATGCCATCATAGACCTGCAAGCGCCGCGCGCTCTCGAGCGTCAGCGGCTGACGGAGTAAAATCATCTCGACTGCAAGCGTCACGAACAGTGCGACAAACGCCAGATGATGCAGGAAAGCAAATGTGATCGTCATGGAAGCATCTCCTCTGATCGCCTGTAGCGCCGGAATCATGCACCGTCAAAGCGACTGCCACAACAATAGCGCACCCGATAAAGCCAGCACGATAAACGTGAGCGTCGCACCCGGCGCGCGCAGTTTCATGGCGCCTGTCGATAGCCCCGCAGCATGCGCCAAGCGTGCGACCGCGAGCGCAATACCGAGCACCCAAACCTGCCATTTCGGCGCGCCGTTCATTTCGATCAGCCCAAGCGCGATCAGGCCGATCGGCACATATTCGATGAAGTTGCCATGCGTGCGGACAAGGCGCCGCAGCGCGCGATCCTCCTGGTCGCCATAGGCGATGCGCGCGCGCATTCGATAATAGGCGACGCGAAGACCGAGATACGAAACCGCAAGCGCGGCAAGTCCTGCAAAAATGGATGTGATCGGTAAGGCCGTCATTGCTGTCCCCCTTCTGCTCCCGTGCTAACTTCGCGCCCGTCTCGGGAGGACGTCAAATGCAAGAAGGAAAACGTAGCGGCAACAAGCTGGACGTGGACGCCTGGCTCTCGCTTACGCGCGGCGCGCGCCTGATCGAACTCGATCACCCGCTGCAGAAGGGCATGCCGGTTTATCCGACCCACCCGCCCTTCCACATCACGCTGAACAACCGCCACGGCGACATGCACCGTGGCTGCGGCATGTCCTCCTCCAACGAACTCATCATCACAAGCACGCACACCGCAACGCACATCGACGCACTCAGCCATGTTTCTGAAAACGGCATGCTGCATGGCGGCGTGGATGCCGCCAAGGCGCAGCAAGGCACCGAGCTTTTCAAAGAACACGGCGTCGAAACGATCAAACCGATCTTCCGGCGCGGCGTGCTGCTCGACATCGCACGCACGAAAAATGTCGATGTGCTTCAGCCCGCCGAAGAAATTACGGTCGCGGATCTCGAGACGGCCGCGAAGAATGCGAGTGCCGCGATCAATGCGGGCGACATCATACTTTTACGCACCGGCTGGACCCGGCACTGGACGGACTCGCGAAAATATCTAGGGCTCGACAGCGCGGGCACGCCGGGAGTCGCGGCACCCGGCGCCGAATGGCTGGCTGCGAAGAAGCCCTTTGCCGTCGGCAACGATACCGCGGGCTTCGAACAGATCGTGCAGACGAACATCACGATGGACGCGCACCGCATCCTGATCGCGCAGCACGGCATTCACATCATCGAGAATCTCGACCTCGAAGAACTGAGCCAGTGCGGCCGTGCGGATTTCGTGTTCGTGACGCTCCCTTTGCGCATCAAGGGCGCCACGGGCTCCCCGCTCCGGCCGGTGGCGTTGGTGTAGCGCGGCACAACTTCACGACGCGCCATAGCCAGAGCGCAAAAGCGACTGCGAGCACGGCTGCCGCAATCCATAAATGCAGCCGGCTGAACGGACGCTCGACGAATATCGATAAATTATCCCGCGCCAGAACGAGCGACTGCCGCGTACTCTCTTCGAGCTGCCTGCCGTAGAAAAACGCGATGCAGAGAATAATCCGGTTCCAGCCCAATAACAGGCACGCGACACCGAACAGACCGAACAGAAGTGAAAATGCGATATCCCAAAGCCGGTGATTCACTTCCCACGCCAGCCAGAGCGAAGCCGCGATCGCGATTGCGCAAAGCACACGCAAGAGCACCGGCCAGCGCGGACCGATCGCAAGCGAGGGTACGAGCCAGCGCGTGAACGTGGCGAACCAGAGCTGCGGCGAATAAAGACAAAGCATCGCTTCGCTGATCACGATGATGCCCGGCGCAAGGATCAGGATATCGAAGCCGTCAAAAAGCGCCTCCACGCCGAAGGTAAAGCGCATACGCCCGGTGATGATGTCGATGCCGACGGTCGAAAGAAAAAGCCCGATCAACACCATGCCGAGCGCACGCAGATGCGAGCGGCGCGCGAAAGAAGCCGCCATCGCGAACAGCAGAACGATCGTGGTCGCGTATTCAGGCGGCCCGATGATCAGGAAATATTGCGCGAAATACATCGCGAGACTGACATTCAGCACCAGCGCGATTGCGGCCGCGAGCAGAAGCTCCCACCATTTCCAGCGAAACGGCGGCAGATCGCGCGTGATCCAGCCGGCGGCCAAAAGCCAAACACCGGCGCCGCACATAAAGGCCGCAATAAGAGCGGGAAAAAACTCAGCGCTCGAAAACTCGCGTAAGCCCGGCGCGTAACCCCCGGCCAGAACCGCAATGCCAAGCGCGGCCAGCAAAATGCCGAGCGCAAAGTTAGAGTTCCTTTCGGCCCACTGCATGCCGTCCATTCGACCGCCCCCGGCCAGCAATTGAACTGAAATTTTCGCGGCGCACACGCCTCTTATGAATGGGCGTTCATCTGAAAAATTACATGATGTGATTAGACAATGCGCCCGAACCAAAGTCACCTTCAGTGGTTATCCGGTACTCCAAATCCGGAGCAGGAGGACTCTTCCCATGCGCAATATCATTGTTTCGTCGGTCTTTGCCGCGGCTTTCGTGATTGGCGGTTCCGCCGCCTGGCAGGCGAATGCCGCCGCGTTCAATAAAGGCACCGCACCTGCGGTCGCCGGCCAGATCCAGGAAGTGCGTTGCTATCCCGACGCACCGCGCGACGGCTGCGGCCGCGGCTGGTATCGCGGCCGTTACGGCCACTGCCGCCCGTGCTGATCTGACGAAACGCTGAGACAAAAGCCCGCCCTAACCGGCGGGCTTTTTATTTGCGCTGGTCGCCGCGATCAGGATACCCGCAAGCACTGCGACCACGCCGATTACCAGATTCCATCCGATCGGCTCGTCGATCGCAGCCGCGCCGACGATCGCCGCGAACACCGGATTGATCGTGAGCGTCACCGCGGCCTTGGTCGGCGTGGTGCGGCCGAGCGCGTAAGACCACAGAAAAAAGATCGCGGCACTTCCGAAGGTCGCCAGATACAGAACCGCAATCCATTGCGGCGTTCCGAATTGCGGAACAGCCGCGAAGCCGCCGATCAGCAATGCCCAGACAAGCAGGAGGAATGCCGCCGCACCCATGCCGAAGGTGATGTAGGTGAGCGGGTCCGAGCGCGCGATGAACGGCCGCGACCAGACGTTGAAGAGCGACATGCAGAAGGTGGCAAGCAACATCACCGCCTCCCCGCGCCACGCGCCCGGCGGCGCGGAAGACAAGCCGCCGGCGAGCGCCAAGCCCACCCCGCTCATCGCGATCAAGACACCGAGGCTTTTGCGCAGCGTCATCTTCTCGACGCCGAGCAGACTCGCGACCAGCATGGTCTGGATCGGCATCGTGGAAAGCGCGAGTGCGCCGCGCGCGGCGGTCGTCATCGAGTACGCGAGATTAAACAGCACCGAGAACGCGAAGAAGAAGAGAATGCCGAGCGCGGCGGTCGCGAACCAATCTTCGCGCGCCGGCCAGCGCCGTTTCAGGAGAAGCGCGATCACAAGCAGGATCAGAAAGCCGATGCCGTAGCGGAAGACGCCGAGCGTCACCGGATCTGTCGAGGCAATGACAAACCGGGTTGCCCCACCAGAGATTCCGCCGAGCGAGGAAGACGCCGCTGCCGCGAGAACGCCGAGGAGATCGTGCATGATAAGACCGCCTCTTCCGCGCAAATGAAAACGCTAGTACCCGGGCAATTTGCCGCCGCACATGTTATTATAGATCGTGCGGGCCATTTTTTCGTTGGGGTGATCGCCGGGGCTCGCGACGTAGCCTTGCTCCATTTCGACGACATAGACGCAAGGCACGAAGCCGGTAAATTCGCCGTCGCCGTTCTTGCCGTTCATCTCGCCGCAAATGATGTCCATCAATTCGCCGCGCACATTCGGGCGCATGGAACGGACCATGTTGCGAAATTCAACCGAGTCAGGCTCCCAGGTGCCCGCAGCCAATTCCAGCTTGGCTTTGGCTACAATCGGGTCTTCGTCAGCGGTCATGGGCGTTACTGCCGGTCAACATCAGCCTTGAAATACCGTTCGCCCGTACTTGCCGACGGCAAATAATAAGAGCCGAAGCGCAGTGCCACGACCGCGAGCGCAAGGATCAGGATCGCGCCGGCAGTGAGCAGCGTTTCCATTTCCGGGACTTTGTGCGTAGTCACGACCACGACGACATGGCGCGTGACGGCAGTGATGGCGACATAAATCAGGAAGCGCACCGGCATGCGGTTGGTCTTGAAATAGATGCCGACCATCGCGCCGATCTCGAGGTAGATGAAGAGGAGCAGCAGATCCTCGATCGAAGCGTGCCCGCGCTGGACCATGCCCCAGAACGTCGCGACCGCTGCCCAGACCGTAGTTGCGCCGATCGCGAACAGGCCGAGGAGATGAAAGCCCTCGACCAGAAGATTGCCGGAATGGTTCACGAAGCGCCGGACGCTGGCCTCGGCCTGCCGCTCGGTCAGATGTGCTGGTTTCTTTGCCATGGTGCCCCTCGCCCGAATCTTGCGAGAGGTATTCTAGAACGTGGCAGGAACTGTAGCCATGATGCAGTGCGTGATTATCATCGGCCAACACATGTGGTTTATTTCTCCGTCATTCATTGAGGTCTTATTCAAATGTCATTCCCTTGGCTCGATACTGTAGAAAAAATACTCATCGTCGGCGGCGTCATAACTCTTCTGCTCGCTGCCACCGCTCCAAAACAACTTCCTTGGATTCGAATCGAATGGACGCGCGAAAAGCGCATCACAACTGCAATTGTGGGAGCTATTCTTATTGTTTTGTCACTTCCAATCGTACGGTACGTTTCAATTCCAGAAAATCCACAAACAGTGGAGCAAATGCGGAAAAAGGTAGTTGATGAAATCAAGGGTAACATAGTCCCTCGGCTCGCTCGTATTGAGAAGTCAGGACTCGGCGCAGCGACAAACACCGCCTCGAATCAAATTGCGCGATGCAACGAGCACGGGCTAAATGCTATGAATGGAGCAAAAGAAACGAGTGCCCGGCTGCAAGACTTCTTAATTGAAATTACGGCTTTCAAATAGGATGACGGGCGCACGCTAGTTAAGGTTTAGCCCACCAATCGACCGAAACCTTTATGAAGTGAGAGCCCCGCACGCTGGCTTCAGCCTGCGCTTCGGTCGGCTGTACTGGTTTCTTTGCCATGATGCTCCCCAACCTCGACTCAGCTGTATCTTGGGCGCGCTCGCATAAGGTCGCATGAAAGACGTGCTACTATGGCGATCTGCGAACTACGTTATCGAACGAGTTTCATATGGCTCATGTTGGAATAGGACGGCTTGGGTTCCCTAAATTTGCGGTTCACGAGAATCTACTTGTTACTCCACGGTACTCGACTGAGGTTTCTAATGTTTTTTGGGCGCAAGCGCTTTCAACTGAGCGCGGCAAGGCCGTACTAACGAAATTGGAAGGCGACTTACGCGTCCAGTCATTGCTCGGTCAGCAGATTAGCACTGGAACCGGCCTCATTCTCTTTGACAGAACAGATAGGCTTGCGGCTTGGTGGCTTTGGCGGGCAAACGAGGTAGGAGAACAGCAGGCTGACGCGGAGTTGGAAGTTTTTCTTACAAGCCCAACCATGGACGCTACTTTTGTCATGTGGGTTTACGGCGTCACGTCAGATACCGCACTACAAATAACCGACGGAATATCTCTCGTTCCAATGAAAGAAATGCCGGACTCCGATGACAAAGAATACTTTCTAAGATTACGTAATGGCGGTCGAAGTATTATTCCTTATCCAGTTTCTGCGTTGACAAAACGAAAAACGATTAGCCGTACATTGCATCAGGACTCACTACTTAACGACAAAGCAAATGGCGTAATACACACTCAGTTCTACCACCTCGCCGCGATTATGAATTGTCTGCCCGGAATCTGCTGTATGCCAGGCTATAGTACGAGCTACGTGGACCCAGACAAACCGTTTGGACCACTTTCGGGCGGCGGCGGTTCCTCACCCATTTATGACGTTCTTCCACTTCGGCTAACTACTCTCCGAGTGGAGCACTGCACGTTAGCCGAACGCCTTTTTCAAAGTTTTCAAAAATTTACTGATAAGAGAAAACAGCAATTTGAGCGCTCTCTTCACAGGCTCGCACAGGCAAAGGGGCGCGCTAACGACGCGGATCGCGCATTAGATTTGGGCATCTCTCTCGAAATGCTTTTACTAGCGAATGAGAATGAAAAAGATATTCCAGATCAATTGAGTCTAACGTTTCGCCTTCGAGGTGCGTGGCTTATCGGAGCGGATGAAACGGATAGAGTAGATGTCTATAAGTCGCTCAAAACGATTTACGCTATCAGAAGTCAACTTGCGCACACGGGTCGATCTAAGATTCTCGACAAGTTAGACTTTAACAGCCGCAAGGTATTATTCGACGAGCACTTCAAAACTGCAGATCGGATTGTGCAGAAACTGCTACTTAGCAGCAGCTATCCAAGCTGGGACGACCTCGTGCTCAACACGTTATAATTTAGCATTTCTCGAATTGTGGTCTCGTTCACACCCGCGAATTGTCGTGCTTCTTGCGCTATAGAATTATTGCTAGACGTTTCGGCGTCGTCTCCCGTGTCGCACATTTCCGCCGCCACGAACGGAGAGGCCGGGAGTCTTTATCGCAAATGCGCTAAAGCCCGCGCAACCAAATGCGATTGCCACAAGCGCAACGCACACAATAATCGTAAGTGTTTCTCGCCCAGAAGGGGCGAAAACAACAAGAAACGCAGCCGCAATTAGAAAGAAACCTGCGAGAAGAAATAGACTCAGGCGTATTTTTGTCTGGCTTCTGATATGCGCATCCAACACGAGAACTTGTGCTCTAATGGCTTCAGAACCTGACGCTCTTGCTTCTATATTTCCGTCTCTATCCATATTAACGAGCATAATAACCTTCCTCTAAAAAAATACCTCACACCGGCAAATTGTCGTGCTTTTTGCGCGGCCGATACATTTAATACTTCGCTCTATGGTGCGCTGCTTTCACACACTTCAGGCCATAGAACCAACTGAACGCAAAATCGACTAACGGCGCCACGAATAAACCAACCAGCAAAAAAATCGGATAGACCCAAACTTCTTTTCCGACAGTTGGGGAGAATAGAGGCGCAAAACTAGCCGCAGCGCCAACTACTGCAGCTATCAAAGCACTATATCCTTTAGCGGAGCCCTTTTCGTTTGTTACCCACCCAACAAGTATGCCAACGAAAGTGCCGAGCGAAGCAAAACCGAACAATTGTTAAACAATCCATCTCGCAGCCTTCTCATTATTTCACACCGGCAAATTGTCGTGCTTCTTGCGCGGCTGCTCGACCTGCTTCGTTTTCAGCATGGCGAGCGCGCGGGCAATGCGTCGGCGCGTTTCATGCGGCTCGATCACCTCGTCGATATAGCCGCGCTCGGCCGCGACAAATGGGCTTAGAAAGCGCTGCTCATATTCCTTGGTGCGCTCGGCGATCACCGCCGGGTCCTTGTCCGCGCGGAAGATGATCTCAACCGCGCCCTTCGCGCCCATCACAGCGATCTGCGCCGTCGGCCAGGCATAGTTCACGTCGCCGCCGATGTGCTTCGACGCCATCACGTCATAGGCGCCGCCGAAGGCTTTGCGCGTAATCACGGTGACGAGCGGCACGGTCGCCTGGCTGTAGGCGAAGAGCAGTTTCGCGCCGTGCTTGATGAGGCCGCCATATTCCTGCGCCGTGCCCGGGAGAAAGCCCGGCACGTCGACGAGCGTCACGATCGGAATGTTGAAGGCGTCGCAGAAGCGCACGAAGCGCGCGGCCTTGCGCGAGGCGTCGGAGTCGAGCACGCCCGCAAGCACCATCGGCTGGTTCGCGACAAAGCCGACTGTCCTCCCCTCCACGCGGCCGAAGCCGGTGACAATATTCTTCGCAAATGACTCCTGAATCTCGAAGAAGTCCGCTTCGTCCGCGATCTTCATGATGAGTTCTTTGATGTCGTAAGGCTTGTTCGGATTCTCCGGCACGAGAGAGTCGAGCGAAGGCTCGATGCGCTCAGCGTCGTCCGCGCTCGGCCATTCCGGTACGCCTGCCTCGAACGACGACGGCAGGAAGTCGATCAGCCGGCGCATTTGCAACAGACACTCGACATCGTTTTCGAACGCCCCGTCCGCGACCGACGAACGCGTCGTGTGCACGCGCGCACCGCCCAGCTCTTCGGCGGTAACGGTTTCGTTCGTCACGGTCTTCACGACTTCCGGGCCGGTCACGAACATGTAGCTCGTGTCTTTCACCATAAAGATGAAGTCGGTCATCGCAGGCGAGTAGACGTCGCCGCCCGCGCACGGCCCCATGATCACGGAAATCTGCGGGATCACGCCCGACGCCACTACGTTCCTGCGGAACACTTCGCCATAGCCGCCGAGCGCTGCGACGCCTTCCTGAATGCGGGCACCACCCGCGTCGAACAGGCCGATGATCGGCGCGCGGGTCTTCAGCGCGAGATCCTGAATCTTCGTGATCTTCTGCGCGTGCGCTTCCGAGAGCGAGCCGCCGAATACGGTGAAGTCCTTGGCGAAGACGAAGACCTGCCGCCCGTTCACCGTGCCCCAGCCGGTGACGACGCCGTCGCCCGGCACCTTCTGCTTCTCCATGCCGAAGTCGTTGCAGCGGTGTTGGACGAAAGTATCGAATTCCTCGAAGGAGCCCTTATCCAACAACAGGCCGATGCGCTCGCGCGCGGTGAGCTTGCCGCGCTTGTGCTGCGCGTCGATGCGCGGCTGCCCGCCGCCGAGTTGCGCTTCCGCGCGGCGGTTTTCCAGCGCTTCGAGAATCTCTTTCATTGCTTGCCCCTATCGACCAATTGCCGAAGCCGTGCGGCACCTTCGCCTTGGTATAGCACGTCACGAAAATGATATACCGGCCCCAAGTCCGAGGGGAAACGGGCGCAAGAAAAGTCTAAGGGAAAGTCCAAGGGGAAGAGAATGAAGGTCTGCATTTACGGCGCCGGCGCCATCGGCGGCTATGTCGGCGTGCTCTTGAAGCTCGCGGGCGCGGATGCGTCCCTGATCGCGCGCGGCGCGCATCTCGAGGCCATCAAGAAAAACGGGCTGACGCTCAAAATCGGCGGTGAGGAAAAGCGCGCAAAGATTCACGCGACCCACGACCCCGCCGAGCTGCCGCCGCAGGATTACGTGATCTGCGCGCTGAAAGCGCACCAGGCGTGGGAAGTCGCGGAGAAAATCTCGCTTCTGTTCGGGCCGGAGACCGCGGTCGTCACCATGCAGAACGGCCTGCCCTGGTGGTACTTCTATGGCTTCGAAGGCCAGTACGCGAACCGGCGCATCGAAAGCGTCGATCCGGGCGACCGGCAGTGGCAGGCGATTACGCCGGAGCGCGTGATCGGCTGCACGGTCTATCCGGCGGCGGAAATCGAAAGCCCCGGCGTCATCAAGCACATCGACGGCGACAAGTTCGGCCTCGGCGAACCGACGCGGAAGGTCACGGAGCGCATCACCAGGCTTTCCGAGATGATGACGAAAGCGGGCCTGAAGGCACCGATCATTCCCGAGATTCGCAATGACATCTGGCTGAAGCTCTGGGGCAACCTCTGCTTTAACCCGATCTCGGCACTCACCAAGGCGACGCTGGACGTGGTCGCGACCGATCCCGGTACGCGCGCGCTCTCGCGCAACATGATGCTGGAAGCGGAGAAAATCGGGCGGAGGATCGGCGTGCACTTCCGTGTCGATGTCGATCGCCGCATCAATGGCGCCGCCCGCGTCGGTGCGCATCGGACATCAATGTTGCAGGATGTCGATAAGGGCCGGCCGATTGAACTGGATGCCTTGCTTACTTCCGTGCAGGAACTGGGGCGTTTGGCGGAAGTCGAGACGCCTCACATCGATGCGGTTCTGGCACTCACGCAACAAATGGGCCGCGTCTCGGGCATCTATCCGACCTTCCCGGAGGAGAAGCCTGCAGTACAGGACGAGCGGGTCGATTAGCGAATTGAGCGGCGGCCTCGCGTCGCCTACTCTCTCCGTATGAGTAATATCGACGACAGCGCGCCGAAACATTCGCTTGGCGAAGATATCTTCGCCATTCTTGTTGGCACGCTGTTTATCTCGTTCGGCATTTTTCTCTTCAAGAAAGCCGGGCTGCTGACGGGCGGCACGTCGGGCCTTGCCTTCCTCGCCTATTACCTCGCGGCGATTCCGTTTGGTGTCGCCTTCTTCGTCATCAACCTGCCCTTCTACATCCTAGCGTTGATGCGGATGGGCTGGCGCTTCACGGTGAAGACCTTCTGCGCGGTCGCGCTCGTTTCCGTAATGTCGGAAACGCACGGCTACTTCATCGAGATTGGAAAGCTGCAGCCGTTCTATGCCGGCATCGTCGGTGGCTTGATGCTCGGCATGGGCTTCATCGTGCTCTTCCGCCATCAGGCGAGCCTTGGCGGCATCAACATTCTCGCACTCTATTTGCAGGATAAACTCAAAATCCAGGCGGGAAAGCTGCAGCTCGGAGTCGATCTCCTTGTATTGATTGCTTCTCTGCTCGTAGTGGATTGGAAACTCGTAGTCGCCTCTGTCATCGGCTCCATCGCAATGAACGCCGTTATCTGGATTAACCATCGCCGGGACCGCTACGTGGCCTGGTCGGCGGCCTGAAAATCTTCGCGGGCCGTCATTGAAACGTCACAATGCACGCCTATATAGGTGTCATCGGACTTCGAAGAGCTTGAGCCCTTTACCACGGATGTACTGGGAAGCGGCGTAAAGCGAAGACACGAAGACTGGTTGGCCCGCCCGGCAGAAATGTCCGGCGGGTTTTGCTTTTTCAGGCACCGCTCAGGTTCGTTTATTGTTTGGGAAGTGCGCCGAGCTGCGTAAGCAGCGCCTTCGCAATCGAGATGCGCGCGGCAACATGCTTCTCCTCGTTCGGATCGAGGTTGAGCGCGAATATATATGTGTCGTCGCCCCGCTCCACCCAGCCGACGAACCATCCGATCTTGTTGTCATCTGAGGGAATCCAGCCCGTCTTGCCGCGCAGCGTCGCGTTCCCGATCTTTTCGAAAAACATCATGTCTTTGACGACCTCGACGCTCTTCGGATTGACCGGCAGTTTCCCGATATAAAATCGCTCGAGAAACTCGATCTGCTGAAGCGCGGATATGCGTAGCTTGCCGTCGAGCCAGAACGAATCTTCGTTGCCGCCGATGTCGCGGTTGCCGTAGCCGAATTGCGCGACGTACACGCGCATTCGCGTATCGGTGATCTGGCGGGCGATTTCCTGAAAGACCCATACTGCCGACGCCTTGAATGCGGTTGCAGGCGTGTGGTCTTTATTCCAGGCCTCGAACTCGCGCTTGACGCCATCCCACTTGAAGACGGGATTTTCGCCGTCCTTTATCACTCCGGTTTCCAGCGCGATCAGCGCGTTTGGGATCTTGAACGTGGATGCCGGAAGATAAGCCTTTGTGTGCCGCTCTGCGTTCACGACTGTGATGCGGTTTTTCTTCATATCCAGCATCACGAACGTGCCGTCGGTGCCGATCTCCTTGAATACCTTCAGGAAATCCTCGCGCATGACAACCTGACGCTCGGGCATTTGCGCCAGCGCAGAAGTAGCCGAAACGAGCGACAGGAGAAAAAGAAAGGACTTCATTGCGAATACTTGGCGGCCTCAGATGGCGGAATTCCGGCGCGTCACTTCTCGCAGTCCAGGTCCGCGATCGCGCAGACGCTGCCGCCGACCTTGCATTGCCGTAGCGCGCGCGACCGCGCAGCCGCCTCGTCTTTTCCGACGCCCCATCCGGCCCATTGCCGCTTGGCATCTGTGGCAACCGCGACGCAGCCCTTCTTGAATACCTCGACGATCTTGCATTTGCCCGGCGGTATCTTGTCCCGCTTCGCCGCGTCCCTGCACTCTTCCAGCGCTTCCTTGCGCGCTTCTTCCGCCGTGGCGGCGCGCATCTTCCAGGCCCAGACAAAACCTTTGTGCAGCCCTTCATCCGGAATAGCGACGGCAAGCGCATTATCGCTACGCGCCGGAAGCGCGAAAGCCGCGGTCAACAAAACGGCGGCGAGGATAATTTTTCTCATGTCGTAGAGATCAACGGTCGCAGTCGGTATCGAAAGTCTTGCAATTCTTGGCGCCCTCGCCGCACTTCTTCAGCGCGCCTTCGACTGCTAGCTCCCGCGTGTCGCCGACAGCCCAGCCGGCCCAGCGATCTCCGCCGTCGAAGGCAACCGAAACGCAGCGGCCCTTGAACGCGGCGACCACGCTGCACCGCTGCGGAGGCACGCCATACTTGCGCGCCTGTTCGCGGCAAATCTCAACCGCGCCGGTCTCCGCTGTTGCACGGTCGCTCGCGCCCACGCGCCAGCCGAAAGCAAAGCCGTCACGCAATCCGCCTTCTGGTATTCCGGTCGCAAGTGCGCCTTCGCTGCTTGCGGGCATCACAGACGCGACGAGCAGGAACGGGACCAGCAAAAGCCTTTTCATTTATCTCTCCAACGGCGTCCGATCAGCGGTCGCACTCGACATTTTGTGACTTACACTGGCGCGCGCCGCCCTCGGCACATTTCTTGACTGCGTTAGCAATGGCCTGTTCGGATGTATCCCCGAGGTCCCACCCTGCTGCACGTTCGACGGTGTCGAAAGCGACGGCAACACACCGGTTGCGGAATGACGCTACGAGTCTGCAGCGCGCCGGCGGAACGCCGTAAGCAACCGCTTGCTTGCGGCAGCCTTCTATCGCGATCTTTTCAGCGGCGTCCGTACTGCTATTCCGCACGTGCAGCGTATAGGCGTAGCCGTTCTTCGGACCGCCCTCGCCGATACCGACTGCAAGCGCACCTTCGGCGCGAACAGGCCCCTGCATTGCCGCCAGCAGCAATGCGGAAAGCAGAAGAATATTCTTCATCGCATGCTCCACCGATTCACGCAGGGTTCGCGACGGCTTTCTTGTTGAACTGCCAGATCGCAACTGCAATGCCGAGCGCGGAAATGCCGCCGAGCAAAATTGCCAACGGGTTCGGTCCAAGCCGCTCGAAGAACTGCGTATAGAAGTGAATGGCGCCGAACACGGCACAGACATTCACCACCCAGCGCCGGTCGTTCTTCATCGCCCATACCGCGAAGGCGATGAGCGCAAGCGCCCAACCGATCACGAAGTAAAGACGCGGGATGAAGATGATGTTCTCCTTCGTCCGGCCAAACAACGGCCCGAGTTGCTCCAGGCGGTCGCCCCAGAGCGAGCCAATCCAGAAACCAAAGTTTACGAGCAAAATCGAAACCCGCGCCGCCATCAGCGCGAGCCGCTCATAGGCGGCACTGACGAACAGCGAAACCTGATAAGCGGCAAGCGTAATCAGGCTGAAGGCGATGATCGTAAGCGTCGGCTCCTTGATGCCTAGGAAATAGCTGGCGTGGAAATAACCGGTACGCGCGCCTAATACGGACGAAAGCGCCATGATCGCCAGCGCGATCAGGAGTCCGCTCTTCGCGACGACACCGGCAATCGCAAATCCGACCGCGCAACCGAGGAAAGCCCAGATCGAACCTTCGGTCATGTAGACGATGCCACCGCCAAGACCGAGCGCGCCGAGGATCACGCAGATATTGCCGAGCACGCCCCACTCGAGCGGCGACTGATGCAGGATCACGAGCCCGAGGCCGAGTACGATCGCACCGAGAATAATGCCGGTCATGGCGTCAGGCACAAGCGCGATTGCGCCCACCGCGACCGCGATCACGCCGAAGCCGATCAGAATGTTGAAAGCGAGCGAGCCGGTCGATTTCACGGACAAGCGTTTCAGCTTGTCGGCTTCCGCCTGCGTGATCTCCCCGTCTTCGAGCAGTTGTGAAAGATCGAGTACGACTTTCATGAAATCCCCCGGTATTGCCCCGGTGGCTTCATAGCATGACCGCCGATGGCGGGGTACCTTCGCCCTTCACAACTTCGTGCCGTTTGGAGCGAGCCCAATGAACCCCAAATCCCCCGCCGTGACCGGGCACCCCCGGATGATTCTGATGTTGGAGGGCTTTGCGTTATTCGCACTGTGCGTCTTCGCTTATGCGAAGCTGGGCTATTCCTGGTGGCTGTTTGCCGCTCTCATTCTCGCGCCCGACATCGGCATGATCGGATATCTGCGAAAGCCAAAGACGGGCGCGCATCTCTATAACGCGCTGCACCTTACTGCCGTGCCGATCGCGCTTTGTGCAGTGGGCTATCTATGGCCGCAGCCAGCCGCAATCTCGATTGCGTTGATCTGGCTTGCGCATATCGGCATGGACCGGATGCTCGGCTTCGGCCTCAAGTACGAAAGTAATTTTACCGATACCCATCTTGGGCGGATCGGCAAGAAAAGCTGAACTACTTTCGGAGTAACGTAAGCATCTTCGCGGCAGCGGAGAACTCGGCGTGACGTGCGGCGAGCCTGCGTTGCGCTTCATCGTCCTCGCCCCACTGACTTATATTCCACTGCTCGTCGACATGCGCCGCATTCCAAGCTTCGTCGCCGGAGAGCGCGCCATTGGCAAGCGCGAGTGCAATCAGCGCCGAGCCGCCGATATTCGTGGCGCTGGCCGCCGCCGCAAGCGCGAAAGGCTTTTCGAGCTGCTCCGCCGCTTCGCGAACCGCGGCAAGCGATTCATCCGGTTGCCGCACGTGAATCACACCTTGGGCTAGCATGAATCGGGCATTCAATTTCGACGCTGCCCAATCGAGCACCGGATTCCAGCGTTCGTTCTGTAACGCGACAAGTCCTTCGGGGCCTTCCGCTCGATAAAACACGAGATCGCTCGTGGCATATTGTACTATCTCATCGATCACCGGCTGCGGCGCATTCGCGATGGCGTCGATTGCAAGATTGGCGAGTCTGGTGAGCGGAAGCCGTACGGGGTCGATTTCACTTTCGATCGCGTTCCATTCGGCGGCGACAGCAGATGCGAGCTTCGCATTGGGAAGCGCAAGTGCGTTGCGCGCCGGCGTTTTTGCGGATTTGCCGTCGAGCAGAACGGAGAGCGTGCCGCCGCTCTCGCTTACGCTCGCCTCTTTATAGAAGCGCTTCGGCAACGGCGCGCGCATCGCCGCTTGTGCGCGGCGCATAGGATTATTGTAGTCGCTCATTCTTCCGGCGCATCCACGATCGGATCGTAGGCCTTGGCGTCGAAGCCGAGCAGATTCCACGACTGCTGCATGTGCTGCGGCAGCGGCGCGGTAACGTCGATCACGCCCTCGCCTTTCGGATGCGGGATCACGAGACGGCGCGCGAGCAGATGCAGCCGGTTCTGCATCCCGCCCGGAAACTCCCAATTCTCGATCGAAAAATATTTGGGATCGCCGACGATGGGATGATGGATATGCGCGGTGTGAGCGCGAAGTTGATGGGTACGGCCAGTCACGGGCTTGAGCGAAATCCACGAAACCTTCTGCGCCGCCTGCTCGACAACCGCATAATAGGTGATCGCGTGGCTTGCTTCCTCGTCGCCATGTTTTGCAACCCGCATCAACTCGCCTTCCTCACCGGCTCCCTTGGCGAGATAAGTTGAAATGCGGCCCTGGCGCGGCTTCGGAACGCCCGCAACCAGCGCCCAGTAAATCTTGCGCGCCGAGCGTGAGCGAAAGGTTTTCGCAAGTGTCGCTGCGGCAAGCCGCGTTTTCGCAATCAATAAAATTCCGCAGGTGTCTTTATCGATGCGATGCACGAGCCGCGGCTTCTGGCCGTCCTTGCCGCGCAGCGCTTCCAGCATGCCGTCGATGTGGCGCGTGGTACCTGAGCCGCCCTGCACCGCAAGCCCGAACGGCTTGTTTAGCAACAGCACTTCGCGGTCTTCATAGAGAGTAATCGACTTGATGAACGCGGAGTCGGATTTCGCGTCGCCCATCTTAGAGGGCGCGCGTGCCGATGTACCGACGCGCGATGCTTCCGTGCCAAGGCCGTTCGTATCTTCGGTTCGCGCAAGCGGCGGCACCCGTACCGCCATGCCCGGCTCGAGCCGCGTATTGGTTTTCGCGCGGCCGCCATCGACGCGCACCTGGCCGGTGCGAAGCAATTTCTGCAAATGCGCGAACGAAAGATCTGGAAAATGCGTCTTGAACCAGCGGTCGAGACGCATTCCCTCTTCGTCGGGTTTTACCTTGCGGTTCTGAACCGGCATTCAGATCACGCGAACGAGCGCACGAGCCAGAGGCCTGCGAAGATCGCAAGCAACGACAAACCGACGGAGCCGACCACATACCAGATCGCCGCCATGATCTCTCCCCGCTCGAACAGAAGCGCGAAGTCGAGCGAGAATGCGGAGAAGGTCGTGAAGCCGCCGAGGATTCCGGTCGTCAGGAACAGCCGCAGCGACTGTGAAGCGGCGTCGTTGCGGAACGCGAACCACGCCGCGACGATCTCGATCAGAAACGAGCCG
>Ga0247762_1000084_pt1 | contig 40402 bp, 28 predicted proteins | sample UWRJL081202R4_FD_181016 | JGI IMG/M metagenome (GOLD analysis project Ga0247762, IMG submission 181016) | Plant litter microbial communities from Arlington Agricultural Research Station in Wisconsin, United States - UWRJ-L081-202R-4 | ecosystem: Environmental > Terrestrial > Plant litter >...
CGATGTCAAAACATTTAATCCCTGGAGATTTGAGACTCCGCCAGTTATATCGTCAGAGGCCGTCAATCCTGCATAGTCAGATGGGTACGTATACTCATGAATACGGGAACTTGCCGTATTATCCGTAATCAACTCCGTCTTAACCGATCCGGCATTATTATAAGAGTACTTTTGGACAATACTGGTGGCCGCCTTATTATTCACATACGTGGTAGTGGTTTTACCCGTCATGCGCGTAACACCCGTTTCAACTTCATATTCATTGTAATCATAAAATGATGAAAGAGAAAACTCCTGATATAAATCCGTTGGGCCACCAACGTGATCACTTGCAAACTGCCTGACCTTTAACCCCGGGAACACAAGCGCATTTGTAAATGAATACGTATAATCTTCACTATGAACGATGCCTGTTTTGTCATAGATCTCCTTACGCCGCAAATCCGGAGTATTGCTATTAATAGCATGCGATCTTATATAAACCGGCGAATAGATCCTATTGAGCCGTTGGGTACCTTCCGCACCCGTCCCACAACTTGTATTCGTATCAAAGGTTTGATAATGACTTCCACCACCCTCATTGTAGAGATACCGCTCTTTACCGGCCAGGTTGTGCTTAAGTACGTCAGAACCATCTCTATAAACCGCTACCTCACCATAATAAATTGGCCCTACCGACATCAGTTCACGAAATGCCTCCGAGTCATACATGCTTATGTAATTAATATATTGAACCCCCATATAGTAATTACCACTCTCATGATAATCTAGGTCAAGTGTCTGAGTCACCATGTGCTCAGGTCGAGGTTCAAATTTCAATACCCCCGTACCATCCTCACCTGGGCCGTATCTGTAATTGGTAACCAACGAAGGGGTGTCTTCCGACGCGCCATAATTGTAGCTTCGAATTTGGGCTATTCTAACACCTGGGCCTGGCCGGATAACGCCGGCTGCGTCCTTATACTTATTGAGCTCGTATTGATATTCGGTAAACCCCTTTGACGGATAAACAATTTTTGTAAGCATATTAACCAAGGCTCCGGTATTACACTCTTTATCCTGAAATACTATACCTGACCCATTAATAAAAAGAACACGGGTCTGACCATCGCCACAACTGAATATAGGATATTGCCCAAGCTCCGCCCACACGGAATGAACTTTGGACCTTCCGTGATTATATCCCCAAAAATCATAATCAAGATCTTCAGGCATATAGGTCTCGCGATCATAGTCAAAAGAATAGACCTGGGGCTCCGTCAAATCATTATCGTTTCCATGTATAATAACCTTCTCCAAAAATTTATTACCAGGCGTAGTAGTATACTGAAACTCAATCTTTCGTATCAACTGAGTCGAAAGATTATCGCGAATCTCAATCGATTGGATCATATGCGTATCAGCCGCACGTGAAAATATCAGGGTCTCGCGATCCGTAGTGATCGTATTCAGGCCACAAATTGTGTAGCTTCCATATGGAGCGTATTCGCTATTCCAGCCATCACGCACAACGCACTCTCCACCCAGCGTAAAAACGCCCCCCTCATTTAAGGTATAGGTAGTACTAGGGTTGTAGGTAATTTCACCGTACTGCACATAATCAAAATTAACCACCTGATTCAATGGTGTGGTGATAGATCGAACTGCCCAGGCTGTGTACGCACTCTTGTCTGAATACAGCGCAAAGGGTATCTCCAATCCTTTCTTATCGCCGTCAATGCTCCCAAAATTATAGTTGACGCCATCCGCATCCGTTATATCAAAATTAACTATCTGCTTTGCGTCGTCCACACCGGAGATATTATAGTTTATCAATAAGGGCTCACCGTTTGCAAGTGTCGTCTTCTTGTTCGTTCTATCGCTAATGATAAATGCGCCGCTGGTATTCAGCAAGCTATAATTAAAAATGTCGTACTCTGAATCAATTTTAGTATACACTCCAGAAGGAGCAGGAACGACACCAGACGTATTAGATCCTGCAATGGTTGTCAGATACTCATCACGCAAACGCGGAGACGCAAAAGTGCCAAAATCTGGAATCGGCGGCATATCGAAGGCATCATCCTTTCTTCCATATATAGTGCGCGAAACTCTGTAACCTGGATTTAAAAACCACCCTAATCCAACCTCGCCACTAAGCTGACTGTTTTTAATTCCGGATGCATGGTAGCTCAATGACAATGGTATTTGTACACCTCCAACCTCAATGGTATATAATGGTATATTGACCTCCGCCATACCATTGTAAAGCGAAACAGGGTTCTTAGTATACTTCTCAAATTCGCGCGTTGTAGGCGACGGCGGAACCACACTCCTGAGCAAGGTGGGATCAGATGCCCCCTGGGACTTTGCTATACCGTATATCATAACTAACGGTAACAGCACCTTAAAAAAATGTAAATTCATTTTATAGTAAATAGATAGCAGAATTTGAACTCAGTACTGAGAATAAAATCCTTTATAACAACCAACGGATATTATGCTACGCAACGACAATTAGGAACGCACGTAGCAAAACCAGATGTTATAAGAAATATTCAACGTATATAAAACAGGGGGGACCGCAAAGCTATGCAAATAAAAGTTGTCTTCAGAAGAATTAAAGACACAAATTTCACCAGCCAATTCAATCGTTTGCTTTACCGATACCAACAACGGTATGACCACTCGTAAAAAAAGATATTGATGCCAATTCCACCATCTCACAATGCTACTCCTTTTTAGGTCTTGCTCTTACCAACTTATTACTACACCCCCCTCACCCTATGCTCATACTCCCCTCCCGCAAACCATTTCCTCCCCATCACCTCAAATCCCAAAGAAGCATACAACCGCTTCGCCACCGGGTTCTCCGCATCCACCAACAGCCCCGCCCGCGTATGCCCTCCCTGTTGTGCCACCGCGCAAGCCGCAAGGATCAACGCCTTCCCTATACCCGCTCCACGCCGATGCGAAGCAACACTAACCGTATCGATATAGAACTCACCCGCAGCAGTCTCATTCCCGAATGACGACGGCTCAAAACCATACTCCTTCGCCAGGTAAGCAAAGAACGGCTCCCTCAATGATTCGAGCCTCGCCCCATCGTATCCGGCAACAATACCCGCGATACCCTGATCATCATGATACACAAGCGTATTCTCATAACTATATTGATTATCCGGCAGCGAAGCAAAACGTTGGAACACAGGAAGCGCATCCATCGGATCTTCTGAACCGACGAACGCACAGGCAAACGACTCCATCGCCGCAACGAATAGCGGCGCCATAGCCGCGGCATCATCAGGCGTGGCACGACGGATCGGTTGAGCAGATACTCCTGGTGTGGTAGCCAGAATCATAGAAAGGATTATAAAGTCAACCACAAAGGTATACTAACGAAAGTGGATAATAAAAAAAGCCCGGGATGGTACTTACACCCCCGGGCAGACAAACTAAGAAAAAATTAGGTAATCGGAATTTTAAAAAACCCTAACTACTACTCTACTTACCTAAGACTTTAACTTTAACTATAAACTAACCAAACTATGATCTTCTCTACCGCAGCGTCGTTTGCACGCTGCCGATAACAATGCCTTCGTTCAAAACTTCCACCGTATATGTTCCACCACCAAGCCTCAGCTTCGGCGTGAATACCATCTCGATACGCCTGCGTGCCGTCTGCGAGGCCGTGTTCTTCTGCAAGCCCACAAACTGTGTCGACACATTCTTGTCGATAACAAGCGTACTCATCGTTCCATCCGCAGCCGAAAGTATCCGCCCCTCCGGAGCCACAATCCTGAACGTCGGGTTATCCACAACATTTGCCACCGTTGCCGACACCACCAGATTGTGCATCGTACGGGCCCGTGCGGTCAAACCCTTGCGACGGGTAAATGCCTCGATGCGAACATCATTCAGCGAGTGCATCTGCGCTGCCCGAAGCTCGCTCGCCAGGCCTTTGTTCTGCTCGCGCAAGAGTGCCACCACATGGATAGCATCGTCGTGCGCAAGCTGTAGTTCCCGGAGCGAGCCCTGGTAATACATAGCCTTCTGCTCGATCTCATACTTGTCTTTTTCCAGTAGACGGTGCTGTTTGCGCAGCGCGTCTGCCGGTATATAGATTCTATTCAGCGCACGGATTTGTTCGTCCTTCACCTGGATCCTCCCCGAAAGCATTGCCTGCTGATGATTCAGCTCTCCCACGATCTCCTCCTGCGCCGACTGCTCTACGTGAAGTTTTGCGATCTCCTTTTCAAGCAGCAGCTTTTCAGACAGCATCGTTTCGCGGCTCAGCTTTTCAGACTTCACCGTATCGGCCAGCCGGGCATTGCGGCCCAGCAGTCCTGTGATCCAGATCACCGAAGCGATAAGCAGTACTGTCGTAACCGCCGCTACTATCTTTGTGCTACTGGAATCTGGTGCGTCTGCCATGCTGATCAGATATCGAACGGTAACACAAAGGTGAACCAGCCGGATAAAAAAGACATTAATCCGAAATTAAAATGGAATTAAAATCACGTCACCGGTTCGCAACGTAACGGCTGACGTTATCAGCGCTTGGGGAACGTAAGCAGGAATGACGATCCCTTACCCGGAAAAGACTCCACCCGGATACCGCCGCCATGAAGCAGCATAATACGTTTAACCACGGAAAGACCGATGCCATGCCCCTTGATGGTCTGCGTATTGGCGCCACGGTAAAACGGCTCAAAAATATTTTGTTGTTCATCCACCGGTATCCCGATGCCGTGATCTGTAAACCGGACCGTAGTGCTTTCACTATCACCACCGATCAATACATGGGTGCGGTGGTCCGCCGAATACTTACAGCCGTTCTCGATCAGGTTTGCCAGCGCCGCACGGATCAGGTGCTCATCGCCTTCTAACGTAAGCATCGCCTCGTCAGCTACAGCCTCATCAAGATCGACGTTAATCGTATAGGTGGGCTGCCGGCGTAACAGCTCGTCGCGTGTCTGCCAGAGCAGCTCATCGATACGCACCTTGTCGCGCTTGGCATCGCCCTCGTCGGTGCCGGTTTGAGCAAGAAGCAGAAGCCGGTTTGCCAGGTTGTTGAGTGTCTTGATATCTTCCAGAACAGACGCCACCACCGACGCGTATTCGCCATTGGACCGCGCGTTCATCAACGTAACCTCGAGTTGCCCGGTAATAGCCGTAAGCGGAGTGCGCAGCTCGTGCGAGGCGTTAGCGATAAAATTCTTTTGCACAATAAACGCTCCCTCCAGGCGGCTCAGCATGCTGTTGAACGTACGCGCCAGTTGAGCGATCTCGTCTTTGCCATTGCCTTCATCGACACGAAGATCGAGACGGTTGATCGTAATGCCATCAACCTGACCGACAACTTTCGATATGGGCTGCAACGCTTTGCCCGCAAATAACCAACCCGATACCGAGATCACCACCATGCTCATGGCAAAAACAATAAGCAAAATGGTCCGCAGATTACTGAGCTTGTTTTCACCATTGACATCGGTCGCAGCTGCCACAACCGCAAAACGATCGTAGCGCCCCTTGAACAGAAAACCGAGCACCTCGTAATCTCCCTGGCGAAAGCGCACTTCATCTTCCAGTCTTATCCGGTCCAGAAGATCCTTACTCACGGTTATCACGTGCTTCTCATCCGTACTGAAAATGATAGTATTCCGGAAGTCGTAAACAATGATCTTTTCGTTAGGCAGGTTTACCGGGTTATTCTGCTCCATCTTACGCAGCAGATCTACATTGACTTCATCTACATCGATAAGCAGCATTGCCGTATTATCCGCCTTGTTACGAAGACGCGTATAAAAGTCATCCTCACGATAGTCCGCAGAGAAAAAGTAGATCAGCACCGACGACATGATCATAATAACCGCCACACTGAGAATAAAACGCAGAGTTAACCGGTTACGTATATTCATGCTTCCTCCTGCATAACATACCCTAACCCGATACGCGTGTGGATCAATCGCTTTGCAAAATCCTTATCGATCTTTTTACGAAGAATATTCATATATACTTCCACAACGTTTGTCCCCGTGTCGAAAGTTACCTCCCAAACACGCTCTGCTATCTCAGGCCGCGACAACACACGTCCCTTGTTACGCATCAGAAATTCCAGCAACGCAAACTCTTTCGCCGTAAGCTGAATGACGTTACCCTCACGAATGGCTACTTTCTTATCCAGGTCCAGTTGCAGATCGCCAACACGCAATGTCTTCAATTTATCCTCCACAGCGCTCGCCGGGATCGTGCGCTTGCCTAGCGCCTTGATTCGCGCCAACAACTCTTTGAACTCAAAGGGCTTTACCAGGTAATCGTCCGCACCGGCATCGAACCCCGTCACCTTATCATCCGTAGTTCCCAGCGCCGTAAGCATAAGAATCGGCACCGATGGTTTTACCTCGCGGATCCGCCGGCATACATCGAGACCGTTGGCTAACGGAAGGATCACATCCAGCAAGATCACATGATAGTCCTTCTGCAAGGCGAGCTTCTCCCCCATCAACCCATCGTAAGCAACGTCTACAGAATGCCCCTGCTCTTCAAGCCCGTTCCTTAAAAACGCCGCTACCTTTTGCTCATCTTCTACCACCAGAATATTCATCAGCATGCTGTATCGTTCGCCAAAAATACGAATATTTCCATTATCCGTTTTCAGCCCCGGCAGCAGCACCCGCAACCCCACATAGCCCGCAGATAAACTTCCCATCCCGCTGAGAAAATCGCCGCCGTTGTTGTATTTTTGACAACATAAGTTACCGTAGCCATGAGCATACAAACCGCCGCTATCTCCCCGGGTATATTGACGCTGGAACGCAAGGACGATGATAGCTGCCCGATCATCAAAACAATCCACATGATCTCCGGCAAGTGGAAGTTCTCTATCATCTATTCGCTGATGAAGGGCACCAAACGATTCAAAGAGCTCGAACGCGACATCCCGGGCATCAATACAAAGATGCTTACCAAAGAGCTTAAAGACCTCGAAAAACACAAGGTCGTGCTGCGTAAAGCCTACCCCACTATTCCACCCACGGTAGAATACTCATTAACAGAAAAAGGACGGGAGTTTGAACCCATCCTTCTTGCACTACAGGAGTGGGGACTTAAGCACATCTCCTGATCTCCTCTAACCAACCTTAACTTAAGTCCCTTCCTGTAATTTAATCTCCTCATTAATTGATCTTCGGTAAGATCTTCTCTATCTCCGCACGATTCGATTCATATTGTGCGGGAAGCTTGAGTGCCATACCTAATGAAGCTACCGGCTCATCCACAGCAAACCCAGGTTGATCAGTAGCGATCTCGAACAATACACCACCCGGTTCGCGGAAGTAAAGCGAGTTGAAATAATTCCGGTCTATCTGTGGCGTAATGTTAAAGCCCTTGTCTTCAATGATCGAACGATAAGCCATCTGGGTTTCATTATCCGGCACACGGAACGCGACGTGATGCACCGAGCCACCGGCTACATGACCACGTTTCTCGCCAGGCACCTCAACAAGGTCGATGTATGAAGGCTGCGCGTTGTTCGCCAGCGCGAAACGGTAACGGTTTACCTCCTGCCCCTTGAGCTCATAACCCAGCAACTTCAACACGTCGGCAGTGCCCTTGATATTATCAAGCGTAAGCGTAATGTTGTGAAAACCTTTAGTCGCTACAGCGTCAGTGACCTCAGCCGTGGTATAAGACTTGCGGCCATCAACCTCTGGGCTCGTGGCGAACATCTCGAACTTCAGACCGTCCGGATCGAGGAAAGTAAGATACTCCTCACCGAACTTGGTCGACGGATTATTGAAAAGTATGTTGCGCGATTCAAAACGCTTACGCCAGAACTCCAGGCTTCCTTCAGGAACAGAATAACCGATCTCCGTAGCCTGACCAGTACCGCGACGACCTGCCACTATACCTTCCCAGGGGAAGAAAGTAAGAATAGTACCAGGCGTGCCGTTGTAATCGCCATAATAGAAGTGATATGTATGCGGATCGTCGAAATTTACGGTCTTCTTAACTAATCGCAATCCGAGTGTCTTGGTGTAAAAATCAAAATTGCGTTGTGCGTTACCGGCTATCGCCGTAATGTGATGTATTCCATTTATTGTGCTCATACGAAATTAATTACTTGGTGAATGTTTTTGGTTAATCATTAATGGTTGATCGGTACTTCGATCACTAAAAACCGGCTCTCTTCCAGCGCGTTTATCGCAATCGTATCGGTTTCCCAAATACCCATCGCATCGCGCGCATTCAACGGCTTGCCATTGACCTGAATCGAACCCTGTATCGAGAATATAAACACGCCCTTATTCAGCGGGTTGAACGAATACCGGATCTCTTCGCCGCGTTCAAAATATCCCAGCGACAGCTTGGCGTTCTGGTTTATCCAGCAGTGAGCCTGTCCTTCTTCAGAGCTCACAACGGTAACAAGCTTGTTCACACGGTCGGCCTCCGGAAAGTAACGGCGCTGGTAACGAGGCATAATGTTCTGCAGCTTAGGCTCGATCCATATCTGCAGGAAATTTACCTGGTCCTGCCCCACATTATGCTCTTCATGGCGAAGCCCGCTGCCCGCGCTCATGATCTGCACCCAGTCCTTCTTCACAACCTCCTTGTAACCCAGCGTATCGATGTGATTCATGGAGCCCGCCAGCATAATGGAAATGATCTCCATATTGTTGTGCGGATGCAAACCGAAGCCATGTTCGGGAGTTACAAAATCATCGTTGAAAACACGAAGCAAACCGAACCCTCGTTCAACAGGATCGTAAAAATTCGAAAAGCTGAAAGTAAGGTTGCTCTGTAACCAGCCCAGATCTTTTAGACCACGATCGCCGGCTTTATAATATTTAAATCGCATAACCTTACCGTTTATGATTTTACAGTGTTAGTCTGGTGAAAGATGAGACGGTTTACCTCACGGATCTCATCCTCGCTGATCGTGTGCCCCATGCCTTTATATACCCTTTCCGTAACATCGGCATTCATAGCACGCAGCTGCTCAGCCGAAGCATGCACCCGTTCTACAGGCACGTGCACATCCGGATCGCTCGTACCGAGAAACACAGGTGTACCCGCAAAGTCGCCAGGATAACGGCCTGCCTCTAACGTGTTGCCGATAAGACCGCCCGTAAAGGCAACCAGGCCACCATAGCGTTTTGCATTTCGCGCAGCAACCTCCAGCGTAAGACAAGCACCCTGTGAGAAGCCAAGAAAATAAATGTTCTCTGAAGCAATTCCTTGCGCCTCAAGATCAGATACGATACTCCCCACAACATCCACTGCCGAAGTAAGCCAGGGCTCATTCTGTTCTACAGGAGCCAGGAACGAGTACGGATACCAGGTATGATTGGTAGCCTGCGGCGCAAGCAACGCAAACCCCTCTACATTGAGATAGCTGGACAGCGAAAGAATATCTTGTGCCGTTGCACCACGGCCGTGCAGCATGATCAGCGCCTTCGAGGCCTTGTCGATGCTGGTGCCCGCTTTTATTATATTTTTCTGATGCATAAACATGTAGTTAAAATCCTGTCATGTATTTACCGGTAGGTCCATTTGCAGGAGTCTTTACCGTGATGACATTACAAAGATATAGCTGTCCATAGCCGTGATGCATTGAACCAGATTAAGAAATCACAATCGGCCGATTATTGTATTTTCGGGAAGAAAAAGAGCCTTTCCCCGGCCCGCAAACGTCATTTCACGTCAGGGTGGTGGAGTTATTCGCCGATAAATTATGCCAGGCGGAGGCTCCCGGATAGGAATAAAATGTACGATAAAGTGCATGGTGAAAAGTAAACCTCGGAAATACGGAATTTCCCGGCAAACACGATGCGCCATTGCCCGTAAGACAATGAATCATACACCAAACAAACGAATCGATACAACAGAAATGCTCTTCACTAACCTTTACGAGCGAGGCGTGCCCGTATCTTGCTCAGGAACTCGGGTGTAATGCCCAGGTACGAAGCAATGCTGTGCTGCGGAACATGCTCGGAAATATTAGGATATTTCTCCGTAAATAACAGGTATCGTTCCTCAGCCGTAAGACTCAGGTTGTTAATAACACGTTGCTGATTGGCTACCAGCGCATTCTCGGTAAGGATCCGGAAGAAGCGCTCGAACTTGGGCACCTTTACATAGAGCTTTTCCTGTTCGTCCCGGAGGAGTAACAGCATCTCGGTATCCTCAACAGCCTCGATATTCAACGTGCCCGGCTGCCGCGAGATAAGACTGTAAATATCGGCGATCCACCATCCCGGAGGCGCAAAGTTCAGAATGTGCTCTTCACCATCCTTATCGACAGTATACCCCTTCAGGCATCCCTGCGTAACGTAACACGAGTACTTACAAATATCGCCCGACTCCAGCACAAATTGCTTTCGCTTCACAGTACGGTGCTCCAGCAGCAACGTAAAGATCTCTTTCTCATAATCATCCAACTGAATGTATCGGGAAACGCTCTTCAGGATAAGGTCGAACTTCATGATCCGGTGGCTATAAAATGCCCTTCAAGTTAAGACAACGCCGGTATATGGACAAATGTCCGCGACGAGCTGTTCACCCACCGCGGACACCTGCCAGAAACGCTTATTCCCCGAACAGCAGGAAAGCGATAATAAGCGTAACGATGATATTGAAGAACTGCGCAATCAGAAAGGCATACAACGGCTTTTTGCTCTCGCTATTGAACAGATCGGAAAACTTGGTCTCAAGACCTATACTGGTAAAAGCCAGCACAAACCACAACGTTTGAATACTCTTCAAGGAGTCTTTAACGGCCGTCAGCTTCTCAGCACCCAGTTGAGCAGGCGTAATAATGAACGAGAAGACAAGAGAAGCCGCTATAAAGCCCAGTACGAACTTAGGGAAGCGATCCCAGATAAGCCGTAGCGTAGGCTTTTCCACCGTCACGGACGATGGAGTTTTTTGCGCATAGGTCCAGTATATGCTGATCGCAAAAGCCGCCAGTCCCAGCAATACGTTCTGTGAGAACTTCACAATAGTACTGGTCTCGCGTGCCACCTCACCCGCCAGCGTGCCCGATGCGACTACCGCACCCGTGGTATCGATACTGCCGCCCAGCCACGCACCCGTTACTTTTTGAGAAAACCCAAAATAGTCGGCTATGTATGGCATAAAGATCATCATCGGTATAGCCGTGATCAGCACGAGCGAAATGATATACGACAGCTTCTTCGGATCGCCCTTGATCGCCCCCGCCGTAGCAATAGCCGCCGACACACCGCAGATAGACACAGCGCTGGACAGCATCAGGCTCAGCTCGTCATCAAGCTTGAAACGCTTACACACCCAGTATGCGAAGTACCAAACAGAAACCACCACCACCAGTGCCTGCACAAGCCCCAGCAAACCGTCTTTAACGATCGCATTGAAGTTGATCGTCGTACCCAGTAACACCAGGCCGATCTTCACAAACAGCTCCGCCGAAAGCCCCTCGCGGAACCACTGAGGTAATTTAACCGTGTTGCCAACCAGCAAACCGATCGATAAGCTGAAGATAACAGCCTCCAGTTTCAGCGCTTCCATCTGCGCGCTGCCGGCAAGGATCAGGGCAATAAGTGTCAGTATAGCCACTACCGGAAACACCGTCAAAAATGTTTTTATGGACTTACCCAGCAAGCCCACAATCAGTGTCCCGATCGCAAATACATAAAGAAACTGGCTGCCGATCTTCCCAAGATTAACGCCGCTGAAGATCTTGTTCGCAAAATCGCCCCCTTCCTTCCAGGAATAGGCCGGCACAGGAACGATCAGACCGATGAGAGTAATGATAATGATGAGGAATCCAACCAGCACAATCGCCCAATCTTCCGGCATGCCGGTTGCTTTCTGTACCTGTGCTTCTTCTTTCGCTGCCATAATGGTTCTTGATAATTGTAATTATAGTGGAATAATAAATCTATTTCATGTAAAAAACATCCTGTAGCGCACGCTTGGCCGCATGAAAACCACACATCCCATGAACACCACCGCCAGGCGGCGTAGACGACGAGCAGATATAAACACCCCTGGCCGATGTGCGATACGGAGACGAACGCAGCACAGGCCGCGTGAATAACTGCGTAATATCGATGGCACCACCATTGATATCACCGCCGATATAATTCGGATTATGCTCTTGTAACGCTGCCGTATTCATAGTATGTCGGGCGAGGATCCGATCGCGAAAGCCCGGCGCAAATCGCTCGATCTGCTGCTCGATGCGCTCCGTCATATCTACCGCCGAGCCGTTCGGTACATGACAATACGCCCACACCGTATGTTTTCCCTCAGGAGCACGCGTCCTGTCGAACAGGCTCTGCTGCGCAAGCAGTACAAACGGCTTTTCGGAATGACGCCCCTTCCAGGTCTCCGCTTCCGAGGCGGCAATCTCCCGTAAAGTATTTCCAATGTGTATCGTACCCGCGGCCCGGCACACCTCAGCACGAAAAGGAACAGGACCATCCAGCGCCCAATCCATTTTGAATACACCCATACCGTAACGGTACCGCTTCAACTGCCAGCTGTATATCGATGACAACGTATGACCTGCTATACTAAGAAGCTGCTGCGGAGTAACATCGAGCAGAACAGCTTTTGAGGACGGCAGATCTTTCAATGACTTCACATAGAACCCCGTTTGTATAACACCACCCAAGGCCGTGAAGTACGACGCCATGGCGTTTGCTATGGCCTGACTCCCTCCCTTTGGAATAACCCAGCCTTTGCGATGAGCATTGGCCATAAGCACCAGCCCTATAGCCGCCGATGCCACATTGGAAAGCGGCTGCAACGCATGCGCGGCCATACCCGCCCATAAACCCTTCGCCGCCTCTGAAGCAAATCTGCCCGCCAGCATCGTAGCCGGCTGCATGGCGTGTAACCCGAAGCGGGCAAACTTGAGCGGATACTTGGGAATACCCAACGGCCCCAGCATATCATCCGCTATCAGCGGCCAGTCGTCTACTACCGGCTGTATCAGTTTGGTATAAGATCTTTCGTCAACGCCAAGACTACTGGCAGTTTCGGTGAGCGATGGATAAAGTGCCGCTGCGCTGCCGTCATCAAACGGGTGAGCCGCCGCAACAGTAGGTTGTATATATTCCAAACCATACTCGTGCAGCGGCAGCGTAGATAGGAATGGCGAGGCCGCCGCAAGCGGGTGTACCGCCGAGCACACATCATGTGTATATCCAGGCAACGTAAGAGCCGCGGAACGCAGCCCCCCGCCGATAGTATCTTTACCCTCCACCAGCAGCACCGACAATCCCTTCTGCTGAAGCGCGATGGCAGCAGACAGGCCATTAGGCCCTGAACCCACTACGATCGCATCGTATGTTGTTTTCTCCACGTCTTATACAATTATGCACCGCTGTCAGGCTGTAAGAACACACTGCCGTCACGACGAATGTTCCAGCCCGTAACCGGATTGAAATGATAACCTCCCGAAGTACCACGTACTTCTTTAAGCTGCTTCAGGAAGGGTTGAATATAACCGGTCTCATCTACAGCCCGGCTGATAATAACAGTTTCTTCTCCCTGCCACAGCCATAAATATCGGAAATAGACATGAGCTTTGTCCAGCACAGGCTCCTGAAGTTTAGCCTGCTGCCAATGTTTTCCACCATCGGTACTTACTTCCACCGAAACGATCTTACCCCGACCGGTCCACGCAAGGCCACGGATCTCTATCCAGCCTTTCTCAACATGAGCAGGGTAAGCCGGGAACGTAATGATAGACCGCGCATCCATAACAAAGCTGAACTGCCTGATCTTCCCGCCAGCCACCGGCTCAGTATATTTCGACGTTTCTTCACGGGTCATAAAAGGCTGGTCCGATAGCTCGATACGCCGCAGCCACTTCACGCTGGTGTTCCCCTCCCAACCCGGTAGTAGTAACCGGAACGGGTAACCCTGCTCAGGCCTTATCGCCTCGCCATTTTGAGCATATACGATCATCGCATCATCCCACCCTTTGGCTACCGGCAAACTCCTGGTCATAACAGCAGCATCCGACCCCTCAGCAAGGAACCACGTAGCTCCGGGTTTTACACCGATCTCCCGAAACAATGTAGACAGCATAACACCCGTCCACTCGCTCTGACTGGTAAGACCGCATATCTCCTGCGGCGACAGATCTTCGCGGCCACCACGGTAGTTACCCGAACATTCAATAAAGCAGATCCGCGATACAGAAGGAAAACGCTTCAGATCGGCAAGCGTAAAAGCCATCGGCTTCTCCACCATACCGTGCAATAAGAACTTATGATCCTCCGGATCGATGAGCGGCACACCGGCGTGGTTACGCTCAAAATGCAGATCCGATGGTGTAAGCATGCCATACAAATGTTGCAGTGGCGTGCGCGACGAAATATCCGAAGCCTTCTTTACCGGCTTCTCAAATGGCGAACGTGTGCCTACCGCACCCGGTGGAGTACCCGGCTTATGTGTAGGGTCTGTAATAAGCTTAACAGCGCTTTCAGGCAGCGCCGCCTGCATCATCTTGCCAAACGCCGTCTGCACAAGAACAACAGCTGCCGTAGCAGCCCCGCCAAGCAACGTTCGCCGTTTGATCTTATATGCTGAAGAAGTACTGGAATTAGAATCGGTTTTGGTGGATTTCATGTACTGGTGGAATTTATCGGACCTCAGGCCCCCCGCTACGATCGTCTGGTACAAACAGCGGCTGAGCCGGCATAGCGATGCGCGGCAGCGTCTCCGCGGTCACTACCGTAGTCGAGTCGATGATGTGATTGGCATATAGAAGCCACGCCGTAATATGGTATACTTCGGCAGGCGAAAGCGACCCCGCGGAATCGTAGGGCATCGCACGATGAATATAATCGTATAGCGTCGTGGCATATGGCCAGTAGCTGCCAATGGTCTTTTCGGTACGATCGTTCTGCACCGCACTCGTATCGACATGCTCCACAAGAGCCATATAAGGACCGCCCCAGCCGGAAGCGCCATGGCATCGCGCACACTGGGAACGATAGAGTACGCCGCCAGCCGCCACGTTGCCCGAACCCTCAGGTAACCCCTGCCCATCAGGGCGAACATCGATATCCCACGCGGCAATCTCTTCCGGCGAAGCCGCACGCCCGAAACCAAACTGCTCCGGCCATCCCGAATCCTCGGGGCCATTGTCCCGGTCCGGCGAGCAGGCTGTGATAACAAGAGCACAACCTATTACTACAGACATAAGCCTGCCCACCAGCGGGATATATAAACGAAACTCAGAACTCAACACGAAATTCCTCCTGCCTTACTGACATCAATATTTACCTGCCGAAAGCGTGCTTGCTGAAAGCGCATACGTCCGGTCTACTTTGTCAAGCACCACATATAACGAATCCTGATTTTCATCAAGCCCCGTAAGGATAACGCGGCGCCCATCTTCCGTATCGAACTTCAACACCATACGGTTCCTTTCATCAAAACCTTTCACCTTGGCAAACTCGCGATCCCGGCGCGTTGATGCCGCACGTGAATCGATCTTCTTATTCTCGTCACCGATGTGCTCCCACGCCGCAACACTGATCCAGTCATCGGCATAGATGCCATCCTTCTTCCGTTTCCCGGAAGCTACACGGCCTTGCGCTTCACCTGCATCGCCACCTACACCGGCAGTAACGTTTCTCCGGTCAGCCACAGCCTTATACTTATCCTGTAAGTACAACACGTGATCTATAGTATCCGCGAAATAATGGAACACCCGTCTGCCGCCGCCTACACCGGCTACCTCAAACGTACGGTTAATATCCCGCTGCGGATCACCACCACCGTTGGAAAGATCCAGCGGCACACGACGGTTTACCTTAAAAGTAAGCGTAGTCCAGTTCTCGAAAGTAGCCTCCGACCAACGTACCGAGTCCAGCGGCGAATATGGTATAACATGATTATTCAACCTGAACTCCGTAACGGCATAATAACCACGCAGCGCAGTCACACCCTTTGTAGAAGGTTGCTTATACGGATCGTACCAGAAATTGATAAGCTGGAGATAGAAGAACAGCGGCAGGAAAACAACAATGGTCACCGTCTTAAGACTCACCCGTGTGATCCGCTGCCACGGCTTTGAAAGCGTAGGATAATAATAAACCGGTAAGGTCGTCTGCTCCAGGATAAGCAACCGGTACAGCTGCGGTATATAATGCACAAGCAAAAAGCCCGAAAGCAATACAAAGTAAGAGCTATATCCATGCACGCCACCATCATAGGCAAAGTTCACATAGACGATGTCGCCCAAAGCACCAAACAAAAGCACCGAGCCGATCAGCGTGGTCCGACGGAAGAAAAGCAGCGTCCCCGCGGTAACCTCCACCACACCGGCAAATATCTGGTACCACGGCACGATACCGATGGAAAGCCAGTAGATCTTCTGCGCTGTAAAATCACCAAAATCAGTATTCAATAAACCAGTAGACGGATAAGGCATCTGCACCGGCAGAAGCTTCGTAAAACCAAAACCGATTATACCGATACCCGCGCGGTAGCGCACAATCGCCCGCAGCCAGTAATACAATAAATTATAGTTCTGCACCGGGTTCTTACGACGGTTATCGATAAACGTCCAGATAAGCCCACCTACCGTGGCAGCGATCAACGTAATGATCCAGTTGGCATAACCGGCAAGCGTGCTGCCAAAAAGCTTATTACCAAAAATATTGAGCCCCGAACCGAATCGCGCTATATCGTACAGATCGCGGTAATGAAGATTCGTCCAGTCGATAGCCACCACGTGCTTGTACCACTCCACGCTGTTGGGTATGGAAATACTGATAAAGAAAATAAAGGCAATGCGAAAGAGAATCCTCTGGTATTCTCTCCAGAGTACAGGCGCATGCTCCCGTGTATCTTCAGTCAGGTTAATATCTGTATGTTCAGCCATAGCAAATTATACGTTAGTCGTGAACGGTTATAGTTTCAGGCCCCGCTGACGGCCGCCCTTTGCAGCCTCTTTCAGCAGGTACTTTTTATCGATACGATTCAAAACGATATGTAACGAATCATGCTCTGCATTCAACCCTTCCAGAACAATAGTCTGCGCATCCGGTCTGGAATAGTGAAATAAAAGAGAAGCATCTTCACCCTTTACATTCTTACCGGTCAACGTAAGAGTATGGGCCAGCGTATCAGCCGAGTAGCTATAATACTCCCTGCCGGCAGAACCCACGAACTCATAATTACGCTCAGCATCGTCCTCAATAATTTCTTCTGTATTGGTCTTTACCAACAGGGGCTGCTTATTGGAGCGGACACTTAACGTAGCCCATTTCTCAAAGACAACATCCTTCCAGCGGAACACGTCGTTATCGGTAGTATAGGGAACAACAGTATTGTTAACTTTAAACTCTTCAACCGTATAAAGCCCCGCGGTGTTCTTCAGGCCTGCTGAATGGCTGTACTGATAGCCTCCCTCCTTATGTTCCGCATAAGACTGATAACCATATAAGAATACGAACACAAAAACAAACGCACTCTTTAATGCAAGCCTGCTATACTTCCACCCGGGAGAAGTAAACGCAGGCTTATATAAATTAGGCCGCGTGATCTTCTCGAACGACGTAAGCCGGAGAATCCGGTTGATATCGAACACCAATAAGAACAGGGCAAACGAGATCAGCAGCAACGCATACACATACTCGCCGCCCTCGTATGCCAGGTTAGACATCAGCACGTTCCCGGTAAAGGGCAGAATGATAAACGTACCGATCGTGGCCGTCTTCCTGTTTAGCAGCAAAAGTGCCGCAACGATCTCTACCGAACCGAGAAAAGCCTGGTAGCCGGGCACAATACCGGTGCTGATCGAAAAGAGCTTCCAGGAATCCAGGGCACCATACGCCGTATTGAGATGACTTAAAGACGGATAAGGCATCTGCATAGGGAACAGCTTAATAAAACCATACGCAAGCAACCCCACGGCCAGGCGGTAACGGATAATCACGCGCAATGCATAGTACAGACCATTATACTCCGTTCTTGAACGATCTGCCGCGCTCCATGCCGCCGTTCCCACCGCAGCAACCAGCGCAAGGATCGCCCAATCCGCAAACGCCGGAATATCGGCCACGATCCGGGGTACATAGCGCGCCGCATAGAAAAGATCGTGCAGCGAAAAGGCAAAGCCGTTGCCCAATACATCACGGTAATATTTCCAATCCAGCGGCAAAGCCTGAAGGATGAAATAAATGAAAAAGAAACGGAACAGTAACTTTTCATGTGCCTTCCACGCACCGGGAGCAAGCTGTGAACCCGAAGTGTCCAACTGCTCGCGGTCTCTGTCCGCCGAAGAAGAAACTTTCTTCCTTACCGGAGCTTCCAGGATTTCTGTTGTACTCATATCTTAAAAAAGGTTAGGTCAGATTTTAACGATAAGCAAGGTTTTGATCCAGTGCATTATCAGCCAGGATCTGGTCTGCCGGAATGGGCAGCACATACCGGTTCGGATCGGTAACGCTCAGCACGTCGTCCGCCCGGTCAGTGCGCACCAGGTCGAACCAGCGGTGTGGCTCGAGCGCAAACTCGATACGGCGTTCATTCTCGATAGCCAACAGAACATCGTCCTGGCTCACTGCACCGGTAGCGGTCAGCCCTGCGCGATCACGGATAGCGTTGAGATCTTCACGCGCCCCATCCAGGTTGGACTGCTTAGCCCTCGCCTCCGCACGGATCAGATATAACTCCGCTATACGGAAAATGTACGAGGGATCAGACGGTGTGGAGCGGTAATACAGATTGCCATACCAGCGGTTCTGATTGTCTTTAGCCACCAGCACACTGCGGTTCCCGCCTATAGCAGGATTGTTTACCAGGGCAACAAACGCATCGTTAGGTGCCCACTGCCGCGTACCAGCGTTGGTCTGAGGCTGCCATTGATTGCGGTGAGCATTCTGCTCGGTAGTGCCGTTATAAAAAATCTCGAATACAGACTCACGCGTGCCCCGTGCATCGTTCTGAAAAAACGAGCCGTAAGGTTTAAGAAGCGCGTAATTTGCATTATCGGTAATCAGCTTTGTAGCATATTCCTCAGCCTTGTCATACGCTTTCTGATACAGATAGAAACGGGCAAAGAATGCCCAAGCGGTCTTGCGTGTAGCCCGGTAGCGATCGGTAGTCAGCGGCAGCAGCGGCTCAGCTGTCTGTAAGTCTGACAAAGCCTGCGCATAAACCTCCTCTACCGAACTGCGGACAATACCGGTGTTATCACCGGCCTGTAGCGTAGGCTTCGTCAGAACAGGAACGCCTCCCCATACACGGGCAAGATCGAAATAAGCAAGAGCCCGGATAAAGTAAGCCTCACCAAGGATCTGGTTCTTCAGCGCATCTGTCAAAGCAGCATCCGTAACCGCCGGCACTTTGGCCAGCACATTGTTTGCCCGGTTGATGGTCTGATAGATCGCCACCCATGCCGAGCTGATCGTAGCATTGTCCGCCTTTACCTGGTGATTGATAAACTCCTGAACCTGCGACTGCGAGCCGGTCCACTGTATATTGTCACCCGACAAATAGCCGATAGACTGAAAGCTCGTTCCGTAATAACCCGAGCTGCCCAGCGCGCTGTATACACCCCGAAGAGCAGCCTCCGAAGAACTTTTATCATAAATGGTTTGCTCGTCAGACACAGAGTCCTTCGGCGAAACGTCAAGAAAATTATCGCAAGCCCCCAACGCAATAAGTGCGGTGATAAGGAGTGCGTTATATCGATTGATCTTCATAGTTAAAATCGTCTAATGTTATAATCACTTAATCCTCTGTTACAGACCTACATTGACACCGATCTGCAGACTTCGCGGTTGCGGCGGTGTACCGAGGTCTATGCCTGGTTGGTTCTGATCGCTGCTGGAGCTGGACTCCGGATCAAGCCCCGTATACTTGGTAAAAAGTAACAGGTTGGTACCCGAAGCATATACGCGAAGATTTTGTATCCCCAAACGCGAGATGAGCTGCTTGGGCAATGTGTATCCTAACGTAAGCGAGCGCAGACGTAGGAAAGAACCATCCTCCAGCCAGCGGCTGCCGCCATCGATATAATTGTTTATGTTCACGCCGTCCGTCCGGGGAACATCGGTAATATCGCCGGGTTTCTGCCAGCGCTTGAGATTGCTCTTGAAGATCACACGTGCCGCCTCACGTGAACCACCGCCTTCGCCAAAGAAGCGATTGTGGTTATATACCTTGTTGCCGTATTGAAAAGCAAAGAACACCGACAGATCGAAGTTGTGGTAATTAACCGTATTGGTTATACCGCCAAAGTACTTCGGCCATACGTTGCCATAGATCTGGCGGTCGTCGGTAGTCAGCTTACCATCGGGTTTAACATCCTGGTACACTGCATTGCCGGTCTGCGGGTCTACATACAATTGCTTATACAACCAAAAGGAATACAACGGCGAACCTTCCTTCAATAAGATCAGATCACGGCTGCCATATTTAGAAGGGGTTTTGAGCTTCTCGATCTTGTTGATGTTGCGGGCTATATTAAATGTAGTAGTCCATTCAAGATCGCCCCTGCGTACATTGACCGACTTAACTGCAAGCTCGAAGCCCTTGTTGCTGATCTCGGTAGAGTTCTGCCAGAAATTGGCAAAGCCCGTGCTGGCAGGAACCGTTACCTGCAGCAAGCCATCGGTAGTGTACTTGCGGTACACATTGAACTCCGCTGTAAGGCGGTTATCCCAGAAGCCCGCATCGATACCTGCATTGATCTGGCTGGTTCGCTCCCATTTCAGATTATCGTTCGCCAGCTGCAGCGGCGCAGTGCCGGGACTTCCCTGGTAACCGCTTGCACCCGACCACAAACCACGCGAGGCAAAGTTACCGATGCCGTTCTGGTTACCCGTAATACCATAGCTGACACGAAGCTTCAGATTGCTGATAACATCAACATCGCTCAAAAAATCCTCTTGCTTGATACGCCACGCAGCCCCTACAGCCGGGAAATAACCCCACCGGTTATCCTTACCGAACCGTGAAGAACCATCGGCACGCACACTCGCATCGAACAGATACTTGTCTGCGTAACCATAAGAAACCTTGGCAAAAAACGACGCCAGCGTATTGCGCGTCCAGGTTTGCTGGCTGGTAGATGTAGACGCCGACGAGATCTGTGTAAACGAGTTGTTGGCAAAACCTCTTCCTTCCGCATATGTCCGCGCGGAAACATCGCTCTGCAACGTATTACCGAACAATACTTTCAACGCGTGGTTATCACCCAGCGACGGCGAATAAGTAAGCGTCTGCTCGTTCAGCCACGAAGTATATTGTGTAATGCTCGAAGTGGCCAGGCCGCCGGATGCCCCCAGCAAAAGGAAGGTATTCCAATACTCAGACTCGTCATAGTTGTTATAATCCACACCCCAGCTCGAACGGAACTTCAGGCTCGGCAGCAGATCGACATCGGCGAAGATGTTACCAATATACCGGAGGCTGGTGGAGTTAACGTCATAGTTATTGATCAGCAACGTCAGGTTATCGAACCCGGCCCGGCCCACCAATTGTCCCTGCTCGTTATACGGCGACAGATACGTCGGAGTATGCAATGCAGCCTGCAGCAATCCACCCTGTGGGCCGTCGCCCGCACGTGCCTGGTTGCGGTAGGTACGCGTAAAGGTATTACTTACACCCACCAGCACTTTATCGTTTACATGCTGATCGAGGTTTACTTTAAAACTGGCTCGCTCGAAGTAGACCGGCTTGATAATAGCCTCCTGACGGCTGAAACCACCCGCTACATAATACCGCGTGCTCTTATTGCCGCCGGTAAGCGAAAGATCATAGTTCTGAAGCTTGGCCGTGCGAAACAACTCACCAAGGCGATCGTAGGTTTGCTGATCCTCCGGAAGGCCCAGCGGCGCCGGAGAAGCAGTAGGATTATCGCTCGCCGCACGGAAAGGGACATACTTGTATTTCGCCATGTTCGTGGCGTTACCCGCAGCCTCCGCATCCGCATAAGCGTTGCGATAAAATTCATTGACAAGCGTAGCATGCTCAGGGCCCGTAGTCAGATCCCAAAGCTTGGCCGCCTTAGACCAGCCCGTAGAAGCATTGAAATTGATCTTCGTACGCTGATTGAAATCACCACGACGCGTAGTGACCAACACAACACCATTCGCACCGCGTGCACCATACAGGGCCGTAGCCTCTGCGTCCTTCAAAACCTCTATACTCTCAATATCGGCTGGATTGATATCGGCAATAGGCGATGTAGCCTTGCCGCCTGTGCTGATGGTTTGCAACGAGTTGCTGTTGATAAACACGCCGTCCACCACATACAGCGGATCGTTATCCGCATTGATAGACGTAGCGCCGCGTACCCGTATCGTAACAGCTTCACCGGGCACACCAGTATTGCTGGAGATCTGTACTCCGCTTACCTTGCCCTGCAGCTGCGCATCGAAACTACCCGCCTGAATGCCTTTCGTCTCGAGCGGATTGACCTTGGTAACTGAACCGATAAGATCTTTACGCTCGAGGCTTCCATAACCGACAACCACAACCTCATCCAGCTGGCGTACATCTCCGTCCAGTTTTACATCTACAGTCGAACGCCCCTGCAAAGGCACTTCTTGTGCCAGAAAGCCGATACTGGATATAACCAGCACAGCATCGGTACGAGCCTGAAGCGAGAAATTACCGTTCACGTCGGTAATAGTCCCCGTGCTTGTACCTTTAATAACAATGTTTACACCCGGTATGCCTTCGCCAGTCTCATCAGAGCGAACAGCACCGGTTACTACAGATTCCTGAGCGAATACCGCCGACGAAAAAAACAAAAAGACGAGCAACGCCGAAACGCTAAAACGCAACGGCTGCCAGGTTGAGATAAGTAAAGATGGATTCATTAGGTTGAAACTTGTGGTTCTAAAACATGGGGTGATTGATGTTTCAGAGCAGGCATTGATCACGGGTAAAAGTGTACCCGCTTTAAAGTCTCAACTTTATTGTATACCTTAGATACAATGATCCTGCTCTATGCTTTGCGGCAAGGAGTTACGGCTCATAAAAAGGGAGGATGGGGATTCTGACTTTTCCAGAGCGAAGAACCCCGTTCCCCTTTTACGACAACCAAATCAATTTCTCAGCGACGCGTTAGCCGCTATCGTATTTTTCTCAGCCTTATCCTTTCCCGGCTCAACCCGGGCATGACCATGCCGCTCCAGGTATGCCGATAACGCCAGCGTCAGCGTAATCCAGGCAAGGGGTTTTACTATCGTTTTCAGATTCATATAGATATGATATAAAGTCTTTGTAATAGATTCGAATATATTGAGGAATGCCGGCTCGCTATGCCGCCGGCACATCACTTACATGGAACGTCCTTAGCGGGAAAAACTCAACAGCAACAACAACAAGGACAGGAATGCCCTATGGAATGGATGAAGGATGTGTTGTTCTGCGTTTTCAAGATCGTAAACAGTCGTTTCATTACTATTAATTTATATTATCCTATCTGGACAGGAAGTAGCACTTATTCACAATCGGAAAGTTGCTAGGAATTCGTCGAGCCTGTTCTCTCATCCCTTCTCTATAAATCGATGTAAACGTACAAAGATTATTATTTAAAGTCTATAGAACTGATAGATATAATATGAATAATTAGAAGAATTTCATTTATCACCCACGCATTTTGAAAAAATCAGCACAATCGCCAGGCTTCTCCGGACTAACAACCGTTTTCGGAAACTCGTCCGATATCAAAAAATATCACCGCCAGCATTGCGCTGCCCAACCTCGTTTAGTAAATTGATAACAATAACCCTGTACTATCGCTCTCACTCTTCACACTCACACTGATTCCCCCCCTGTCCTATCGCTCTCGCATTTCGCACTCACACTGATTTCCTCCCGCCCTTTACACCCTACCGTTGTAGCCTATACGTATACTCACCGCCAAACACTCAGCGGAGAAATGTTCTTGTTTACACATCCACCACACTCCATTCATTCGATATTGAATTCAAACGCATTCTTAATGATATCTACACAATGAGAATAGAAACCATCCGGAAAATGGTGCAGGCTGCCATAGAACACGAAAAACAAACCAATCAGCTGACATCCCTGCTCCGGAAGGTCTGCGCGCGCCGCGGCAACGCCATTACCCCAGAAACCGCCCACGCCCTCAGCGACTACTCCATACAATACGTAAGCCTCGTACCGCAATACCTGGAAGAAGGCACACAAGCCGCCTTTCCTATCGGCATCAGCAAGGAAATGAATTTTATGCTGAGCGAGCTGGAAGAGTACTGGTTCACCCAAATGGACCTCATCCCCGACTATCTCGGCCTCGCCGGCATAATGGACGACGCGTACGCTTCCCTCTACATGCTCCAGACACTATCCGAATATTGCCAGCAACATTACGACCGAGCCCTGCTAAACGACGACCTGACGGCATCCAACACCGTTGCCCGGGATCTGCTGGGAGAAACCATTGCCGGCGCACTGGAAAGAAAAGTGCAGCTCACATTAAATACAAACCTCGCCGGCAGACAGGTAAATCACATATTACAAACAATTGTGTCCAGTGGATTTATGTTCCGCCATGCGATCACATCTTTCGCCGAACAGCAGACGATCCAAAACCAGGCACGTACATACCTCGGTAATCAGGGACTGTTTTAAAAAGCACACACACCTTCTTCCATCATACATTATCGATCACGTTAGAAAGTCATTAGAGAAACATCGGAATACCGTAATATTTTCGTTAACACAACGGTATCTCTATTGCTCATAATTCAACCGCTTGTTCGTTCTCTGAAAAACATCATCATCAAGCCGGTACCGATCCCGGAGAAATACAGTTATTGAGCGGTATACGCCAATTATTAAGCGGCATCAGTAAGCCTCACCTCATACGTTACCTTTGACCCTGTAATCACTCACGCACATAAGGCTGCCGTATTACGCAATGTCTGGTACATATAGAGTACGGATCAGCATATACAAAAAACATCGCAGCAACCTCGTCTTTTCCGATACACAACATATACGCCAGTTAAAACTCAACTTTATCCATTATGTTAAAAACTCGACTAAGTTTGCTTTTCGCGATGGTATTGCTCACAGGAGCCTCATTCGCACAATCCTGCTATAATATAGTAGGATACTACCCTTCGTGGGTAGCAGGGAATAATTACTATATTAATTCCCCTTCCAAAATCGATTATAGCAAATACACACACATTTGCTATGCCTTCGCAATTCCAGGCAGCGACGGAAACATCGGCGGTGTAGACGGTGGTGCACAACTCACCGACCTCGTTAACCGCTCACACGCTGCTAACGTAAAAGTACTGCTGTCAATCGGTGGATGGTTGACTTCATCACCCAGCGGCACACCGTTCGAAACCATCGCATCAAACACAGCATCCATCAACCGCCTGGCTGATGCCTGTGTACGCCTGGTAAATCAATACAACCTCGACGGTATCGACCTCGACTGGGAATATCCCACAACAAAGGCACGCTGGAATGCACTGAGCGGCGTACTGGCTACCCGCCTGCACGGCATGGGCAAGCTGTTCACAGCTGCCGTTGCTGAAAGCGCTTTCTATGGCGACAACTACGATAACATGAGCGGCGTAGACCTCGTGAACATCATGTGCTACGGCCCCTACTCTATGGCTAACGACGCCATGGCTTACTGGACACGCCGCGGTGTGCCCAAGGAAAGACGTATGCTTGGCGTACCGTTCTACAGCGGCGACAACAACACTGCTGAGCACATCCAGAAATCAAACCTGGCCAAGAGCACAGCCGCCGGTATCATGATCTGGGATATCGCCTCTGAATATGGCGACATCAACGCCATCTACAACACACTCGGCAATGTCTGCAACGGCGCTACACCCGTCCCTGCCAACCTGGCCCTTGGTAAAGCTGTAACCGCATCGTCCACAGAAGATGCTACGAAATATCCCGCTTCTTACGCAGTAGACAACAGCTACGGCACGCGCTGGTCTTCAACATTCACCGATCCCCAGTGGATCTATGTAGATCTCGGCGCTACCTATTCTATCAACCGCGTAAAGATCACCTGGGAAGCCGCTTACGCAACAGCATACCAGATCCAGACCTCTAACGATCCGACTAATGCCAATGGCTGGGCGACAATTAAAAGCGTAACCGCCAACGCATCCCTTACTAACGACAACACCGGCCTTACCGGCAGCGGCCGATACGTCCGCATCAACACAACCGCCCGCGCTACAGAATACGGATACTCTATCTTCGCGCTGGAAGTATACGGATCACAGGTAGACAACCAGGCACCCTCTGCACCCGCAAACCTACGTAGCACCGGTGCTACCAACGCTACTGCATCACTCGCCTGGAATGCTGCCACTGACAATGTTGCCGTAACCGGATATGACGTATACAAAGACGGCGTATTCCTCGCATCAGTTACCGGTACAACATACACCGCTACCGGCCTCGCCGTAAACACATCATACAGCTTCACGGTAAAAGCCAAAGACGCTGCCGGAAACGTATCAGCTGCCAGCACAGCCGTACAGATAAGCACGGTGAACAACCTCGCCCTCAACAAACCCGTAACCGTATCATCAACCGAAACGGCTGACTTCCCCGCCACATACGCTGTCGATGGTATAACAACCACACGTTGGTCAAGCCTTTACGCCGATCCTACATGGATCTATGTAGACCTGGGCGCTACCTACAATATCAACCGCGTAAAAACAACCTGGGAAACTGCATATGCAACTGCCTATCAGATCCAGGTCTCTAACGACGCCAGCAACGCTAACGGCTGGAGCACAATCTACAGCACCACAACCAACACCGGCGGCGTAAACGACGTAACGGTTTCCGGCACAGGCCGCTATGTACGCATCTACGGAACAGCACGCTCTACAGCATACGGATACTCACTCTGGGAACTTGAAGTATACGGCTCTGCCGCGTCATCACAACCACAGGTAAACCTGGCCCTTAACAAGCCCGGCGTGGCATCCTCACTCGAAGCCGCCACACGCGACGAAAGCTTCGCCTTCGATGGCAGCACCACAACCCGCTGGGCAAGCGAAGAAGGTGTAGACCCGCAGTTCATCTACGTAGACCTCGGCGCTGCATACGCTGTAAACCGCGTAAAGCTGACATGGGAAAATGCATACGCTACAGCATACCAGATCCAGGTATCGAACGATGCATCCAACTGGTCTGACGTATTCTCTACCACAACAGGCGACGGCACAGTAGACGATGTAACCTTCACCGCAGCCAACGCACGCTACGTACGCGTTCTTGGAACACAGCGTGGAACGCCTTACGGATATTCACTGTTCGAATTCGAAGTATACGGAACAGCCGCAGCTGCTACCCTGAACGTAGAGATATATCCTAACCCTACCAAGGAAAGCCTCACCGTAACACAAAGAGGAGGCACAGCCGCATCACGCTTCACCATCGTAAACAGCGCTAACGGCAAAGTAGTACACACCGGTGTAATCGAAGCCGACCAGGACGTATTCGTAAATACAGCCAACTGGTCCAGAGGCATCTACATCATCTCATTCGAAAACAACAAAAAACAAGAGCGCATCGTAGTAGAATAATTTGGTTTTCCTCTTTCACAGATTTATGTAAAAACGGGTCGTCTCAATTGAGACGACCTTTTTTATTTCTTCCATTATCTGGATTACTTTGGATCAATCGAAAAAGTTGGGGCCTTGCCTGGCGCAAGAAGCTGCCGTCATCAAAGTCAAACCTCAACTATAATTATATAGATCTGCCGCAAAGGCTTTAGCTGGCGTAAGGTACTGTCATAAAAGTCAACCCTAGTTATGTAGGTTTTGCCGCAAAGCGTTTAGCTGGCGCAAGTATTCCGAGGCCTCCGAGGGTCACTTGTGCCCACCATGTTGGCAGTCTCACGACTGCCGCCCAACGTCCGCACCAACTATCATCAAAACACTGCCAACCGCCCGTCTTCCCCGATAACTATCGGGGAAGACTTGCCGTGCCCCGAGTACTCGGGGCCGAATCCCCGCGCCAGCGGAATTCACCCTTTCTATAAGGAGATTCTATATTATTCACCCCCCTAAGCTACCGAAAGAAACAAGAGACTGCCCCTAATGCATCGGCGCCCCGCCCTCAACATCCCCGCCCCCAGATATCACATCCCTCAACTTCGGGTGCTCCCGCTTCTCACGGGTCAATACCCGGTGGGTAATAATCACGCTCAACAACATACAGAATGCCCCGATCAGAAAATGTATCCCCGGCATGTGAAAAGGAGCCTTTGAAGATGTGAAATATGAAAACGTACTGTTCAGTACCAGAGGACCTATAACAGTGGTTAGACTCATCAGACTGGTCAGCGCACCTTGCAACTCCCCCTGCTGATTACGCGGCACATGGCCCGATATAACAGCCTGTAAGGCTGGGCCGCAAATACCACCCAGGCAGTACGGCACAAGAAATACAAACATCATCCATCCCTGCGTAGCAAAGGCAAACAAAACAAGTCCCAGTGTATACAACGACAATCCTATGTAAATACTATTCTCGTTACCTATCTTCGGGTTTACTACTCGACTTAAACCCGCCTGTACAGCACCAACCAACACGCCCACCAATCCTAACGAGAAGCTAATCATTAGCTCCGACCAGCCGAATTGATATACAGTAAAGAAATTCCAGTTAGCTTGAACAGACTGGGAGCCCAGGTAAATCAAAAAAAAGCAAATGGCAAGCCCACCGATCTCCGGGTGGCCCGATAAAAATTTCAACGATCCTATTGGATTAGCCCGCTTCCATTCGAAGGCCCGGCGATTTTCTTTGCTAAGAGACTCCGGTAAAAAGAAGTATCCATACAAACAGTTTAGTAAACAAAATGCAGCGGCCGTATAGAAGGGCGCCCGTAAGCCCCAGAAATGAGCCACAAACCCACCCAATAGAGGCCCCAGTATAAATCCTAACCCGAACGCAGCGCCGATCACACCAAAGTTTTTGGTACGCGACATCTCATCCGTGCTCACGTCTGCAATATAGGCCGATGCGGTTGTAAAGCTCGCACCGGTTATTCCCGCAACAACCCGACCTATAAACAGCCAGGAGTATCCGGGGGCCATAGCGAGTATGATGTAATCGATCCCAAAACCCATCAACGAAAATAAAAGCACCGGCCTCCTGCCATATTTATCACTCAGGTTACCGACGAGTGGGGCAAAAGCAAACTGGGTGATGGCAAATGCTGAAAGCAAAAATGCACCATACGTGCTGGCCTCATTGACAGGAATCCCCTTCAACTGTGAAATCAATTGGGCCATAACCGGAATGATCAGACCGAAGCCCATAACATCAATCAATAACGTTATGAAAATAAAACCAATAGCGGCTTTTTTGGTGGTGGTTTGCATAGCAATAGAGTATAAACAGATTGATTCTTCGGGTAAACCTACGCCTATTCCCCTATATCATAAGGCGCTGATTACGCCAATTTGCAGGGGGAATTGCGTCTCTTTTCGGGCAAAGTATTAAAACTAAAACAAAATACTCATTTCACAGGCATGTGAATGTTAATTAAAATGATACCAGATAAAGTACAGGTATCATTTAAAATTTCTACCCTCCGGAAATATCTTCCCCTGCACAACGACATTCTCCGGAGCGTGCTTGCTCGAAAGAAACGGAGAGCTCGTTTCATCAGCACGCGATCGTATCGTGTGCAACTCCTCATCCCGGGGCGTTGTAAGTACCCGCAGCAACTTCGACAAATTATGACACCGGCGCACCACAACATGTATCACCTCCCCTTCGCGCTGTAATTGCCCCTCTACCATCAGCAACCGCGATTGTATGATCTCCTTACGGTACTGGTCGAACAGCTTCTGAAAAACCACCAGGTTGGCCGTGCCCGTCTCGTCTTCCAGCGTAATGAAGCAAATACCGCTGGCCGTACCCGGACGCTGCCGCACCAGCACAAGCCCCGCCACCTTGACCGTATCGCCATTCTTTGCCGATGCCAGCGAAGCAGCAGTCCTTACCCGGAGCTGATCCAGCGACCCACGCACAAAACTTACCGGATGAGCCTTCAATGATAATGTAGTAGCCGCATAGTCATGAACCACATGCTCGGACAATGTCATCACAGGCAGCTTCACACGCTCCTCCGCCGGCTCCTGTAAAGACTGTCGCGTAAATATGGCCACCGGCTTATCTTTAACAGATACTTCCCATAAAGCCTGCCTGCGATCCAGCCCGATAGAACGAAACGTATCTCCATCCGCCAGGTTTTCCAGAACCGTAGCGGTAATGCCCGCCTCACGCAGATCATTGATGCTGCTGTAACCTTGCCTACGCCCCTCTACCAACACCTTCATATCATCTTCATTCAAACTTTTCACCTGCCGGAACCCCAATCGTAAAACGCAATACTTACCCGACATCTCTTCCAGCGTATTATCCCAGAAGGAATGATTGATATCCACCGGCCTCACCTCCACACCATGCTTCTGCGCATCGATAACGATCTGCGAAGGTTGATAAAACCCCATAGGCATACTGTTGAGCAGCGCGCAGGCAAATACATCCGGGTAATGACACTTGAGCCACGACGATACATAAACCAGCAAGGCAAAGCTCACCGCGTGGCTCTCCGGAAAACCATACGAGCCGAAGCCTTCGAGCTGTTTGAAAACCCTTCGCGCATATTCCTCCTCATATCCTTTCTGGATCATACCGTTGATAAGCTTATGCTCGAAATACGAGATCTTACCCTTGGCTTTGAACGTAGCCATACTGCGCCGCAGCTCATCAGCTTCCGAAGGGGTAAACCCAGCCGCAACGATAGCGATCTTCATAGCCTGCTCCTGGAACAGAGGCACCCCTAAAGTGCGCACAAGAATGTCCTCGAGCTCCTGCGAGGGATACTCTACCTTCTCCTCCCCATTACGGCGGCGCAGATAAGGGTGCACCATATCGCCCTGTATAGGCCCGGGCCGTACAATAGCGACTTCAATAACCAGATCATAAAAACATCTCGGCCTTAGCCTCGGAAGCATAGACTGCTGCGCACGACTCTCGATCTGAAATACACCGATAGTATCCGCATGGCTTATCATTTCATAAACAGCCGGATCGTCCTGCGGCACAGTAGCCAGCTCCAGCTTACGGTCGTGATGTTTTTCCAGAAGGTCGAACGCTTTGCGTATACACGTAAGCATACCCAGCGCCAGTACATCCACCTTCATAAAACCGAGCGCGTCTATATCGTCCTTATTCCATTCTATACAGGTACGGTCTTCCATACGCGCATTCAGGATCGGGCACAGCTCAGACAACTTACCATCGGTAATCACAAAACCTCCCGTGTGTTGCCCGAGCTGACGCGGGAAACCAATGAACTGCGAAGTAAGCTGCAATACGGTACGCAGTGTAGGATCATCCGGGTTCAATCCCTGGCTTATAATACGGGTCCTGTCAAACCCTTCATCTGCAAAATCCCAGATCAACCCCGCCAGCCGGTTGATAGTATCCACCGACAACCCCATCGCTTTACCCACATCGCGTATAGCCCCCTTGTGATGCTGCTGGGTTACCGTAGCGACTATAGCCGCCCGGTGACGACCATACTTCTGAAAAACATACTGCATCACCTCCTCACGCCGCTCATGCTCGAAGTCGACATCGATATCCGGCGGCTCGTTACGCGCCGAAGATATGAACCGCTCAAAAAGCAGGTTGAACTTCGTGGGATCAACCGAAGTAATACCAAGACAATAACATATCGTGGAGTTAGCCGCCGACCCTCTGCCCTGGCAAAGAATATGCTTGGACCGGGCATAACGCACGATATCATGAACCGTAAGAAAGTACTCGGCATAATTCATCTCATCGATAAACTTCAGCTCGCTGCGAATAGCCTCCCGTATCTTCTCCGGGACCTCGTCACCAAAGCGCGCCCGCGCCCCTTCCCACGCCAGCAGCGTAAGCTCTTCCTGTGGCGGACGGTTGTCACGCGTGATCTCTTTCGGATAACGATACTTCAGATCGTGCAGCGAAAACCGGCACGCATCGGCTATCACCTGCGTCTGCCGCACCGCATCCGGATATTGCCTGAACAAACGCACCATCTCATCCTCCGGCTTCAGGTAACGCTCGGCATTGGCATATAATCTGAAACCCGCCGTATGTATCGTACACTTCTCCCGCACACACGTTACAACATCCTGTAGGGCTCGTCGCTGCGGAGTATGATAATGCACATCGTTCGTAGCCACAAGCGGCACCTTCTCCCGGGCCGACAGCTGTGCCAAACGATAGAGCAGCTTACCATCATCACCACCGTACATTCGCGATGCCGCCAGCGAAAGATGCTCACCGAACATCCCACGATACTCAGACAAAGCTTCCCTGAACGAATCATCAAAGTCAAACACTTCGTTCAACATTGTAGGAGGCAGCATGATCAGCTGCATACCCTCCGCATACTTATACACATCGGCCTTATACAAATGGCACTCCCCTTTCTCCGCCCGCAGATTCCCCACAGTAAGCAAAGTCGACAGCCGCGAATAGGCAGCCACATCCGTAGGAAACACCAGCAAACCCGGCCCATCCAACAGCTCCAGCCTACACCCCGGAATAAAACGGATCCCCACCTTCTTAGCCGCCACATGCGCCCTCACAATACCCGCAAGACTATTACGATCCGCAATAGCAATAGCCCCATAACCAAGCGCCGCAGCCTCCTCCACCAACTCCTCCGGATGCGAAGCCCCCCGCAGAAAACTAAAATTCGAAGTAACCTGTAATTCCGTATACCGCATACTTCTTCCTTGTTACGAAAAAAAACCATGCAAAAACCACTGATACACCTTCTCCTGATAATGCCCCAACCGAAACAACCAATACCGTCCCCCATCCTCATCCTCCACCCCATAATAATCGCGATGCTGCCCCTGCTGCAACCACCACTCCTGCTCTATACGCTCAGGACCATTGGCACGTACGATATTATGTACTTTGCCCTTATACCGGAACAACATCGGCGGGTAGTCCGGCTGAGGAGACACGGCCTCTATCGGCTCCGGCACAGCCAGCAACTGCAGCGGCCGAAGCTTATCCGTACGCCATATACTGGACGTCTTTTCCTGTAATGAAAGCGATAGCTTATACGATCGTTCCGGCCAGTAATGCTCGTCCGGCAGATAACGCTTTATAGCTTCCGGCCCCACGCGGTTAGCCAGTCGGTCCAGCAATTCAGACAATCTCATGTCATCAAGACCTCCCGCCTCTTCCCAAAGTTTCTCCTGCCCCGCCACATGGTCTTCCACTTTCGGAGCTTCCAGAACAAACAGCTCTATACCCTCGCCAGGCTCCAGCGTAGGCAACCTGATGTCGAACAATTTGAAAAGATGTTTTACATGATGCGAAGGCCGGCCCGTACTTACACTTACCATGATAACCTTGCCATCCACACGATAACCTTTAAAGTTCGCGGAGCGAAGCCCTTTCTGCTCCCGGCGAAGACGGCCGCACAGGCTTTCCAGCAGTTGCTCCAGCGCTATGGCTATACCGGTCGCCGTTACGATAGGCTCCAGGCATGGCAGCCGCTCCTGGTAAGATTCTATGGGAAACACCGGAGTAAAAGCCTCTTCCTCCTGCCCCAACGCCTGGTACAGGCGCAAAAGAAACTGCGGACCGAAACGCCTGCGTAACGACGTCCGCGGCATCTGTATAAACTGGCGGATACGCGTAAGGCCAAGCTTGTGCAATCGTGCTATGGCATCCTCTTCCAGGCGAAGCGCTTCCGGCGGCAAAAGCATTAAAGCATCCAGTTGTTCACTACCGCCGGTAACAAACGGCCCTTCACCATAACGCGCCACCGCCCATGCCGCTCCCGCTGTATCCGCCATAGCCGCACGCACGTAATAACCGCGGGCGCGCAGTCGTTTCATAATATCTTCCAGGTAAGGCACATCGCCGCCCCAAAGATGAGAGCAGCCGCTCGCGTCGAATAAAAGACCATCGGGAGGGTCGATGCTCACAAGCGGCGTAAAACGTATACACCACTCGGCCAAACGTGTAAGAAGCCTGCCCGCAAGATCAGGCTTATCATCCATCACCTCGAGCTCCGGTACTGCCGCACGTGCATCGGCCAGCACCATACCGCTGTCTACACCCTTCTGCTGCGCTATAGCGTTGGCAGCGGTTATCACCATACGCCCATGAACGTTGGTACGTAATACAAACGGCACATCGTGAAGATAGCGCTGCCGCAAGGCAAACCAGTCAGTATGCAGATACCGGAACCATATCGATATAAAACGCCTGGCCATACATCACCCTGTTTTTCTTTTCTGCAGCGGCAGTGTAGTAATGTTCTTGCTCACGGTGTGGAACTGGCCATTCTTCCAGACAATGTTCCAGCTACCGGTTTTACCATTCCGCATCTTCAGTAGCTCCACGTTCCACTGCGGAAATCCTAAACCGGGCATATCGTCTTCTATGTATCCAGGCAGAGGCGCAATACGCCAGCGCGAAACACAAGCCGTTGTATTGATACCACGCCCCCTGCTGTGGCGAAGTACAAACCCCGTTACATGACTTTGCTCAACAGCAAGCTGAAGACGCCGTGAAGCTGTAAAGCTCAGCTCATGCACCTCGCCTACCACAGCTGTAAGCGCACCACACTTCAATGCTTCATCCATAGCCCAGAGCACATCGCGCTCGCGTTGAATATCAGCAAAAATAAAACGGTCCGGAGCAAGACCGAAAGCCTTTAAAGCAGGAGGAAAAAGCGTACGACGCGAGCTGACCCAAAGCAACGTTCCTTTCGTGCCCATAAGAGATGACAACATGCCCGCCATAAACCCCGCCGTAGCAGAAGTCTCTTCTGCACCTGTCGATAAAAATTCATGAACCGCACCAAGCGGAAACGCACCCTGAGGAAAAGCTTCTTTCAAAGGCCCCAGCCCCACATCCGCCGCATTATTCTGCTTAACCGTAAACCCCTGCAACCGCATAATATCAGCTTGCAATGCTGCAAACACATCCGTGCGATGTTCGGGTACTATAATCGTTGGGCGTTTCATAATAAAATGACAGAGAGCACAGCCATTTCTGACCATGATTTACTACGATGGAATTCAAAGATACAAAAACCAATAATAATAGTAATAACAACTAACTATTTTAGTTTTAATAAAAAGTAAATAATGAGAATTCAGCACCAACAGCCGCTTTTTCGATTATAAAATTTATTAGAATTAAGGAAGACAGAGCAGAAATGCTCAACGCGTAAACGTAACAACAATACCCACCAGGAAACTAACATACCCGATAATAACAACTGCCCGATGAATAGCCTGCGTAGTCATTTATTGAAATTAAAGAAAAGTCCAAGCTCCTCCTAGAAAAATCAGGACTCTTACCGGAACCCAAATCCCAACCCGAGACACCCAACCAAATCAGAAAACCCCAACGGTCCCCCTATAAGACAGGGTGAGTGAGGAGTGCGAGAGCGAGGATAAAATGCGACCACAGCACGAGTATAGACGTAGCTGGCACAAGATACTATCATCAAAGTCAAGCCTTATTATATGTGTTTGCCGCAAGACGTTTAGCTGGCGCAAGATACTGTCATCAAAGTCAACCCATATTATATGGGTTTTGCCGTAAGGTGTTTAGCTGGCGCAAGTGTTCCGGAGGCCTCCGAAGGGTCACTTGTGCCGACCATGCCCGCAGTCTCACGACTGCACCTCAACGAAGTTGAAACCCCACCCCCAAACCCCACATCCCACACTGCATTTCAACTTCACACGCCCCACCAAACGAACAACCTACATGCACACTCACACAAGACCGAGCTGGCGCGTACCGCCCGCACCAACCCCATCAGAACACTTCCCACCGCCCGGCTTCCCCAGAACAATTAATCGTGAATACGTAGCTGCCGCAAGCCTTAAGCCCCGATAGCTATCGGGGTGACTTGCCATACCCAAATACTCGGAACTCGAACAATTAAAGAGATACTAAGACACGCCCCTTGTAACTTCCCCAAAACAACTTAAAAAAACAAAATGCCCCGAATCCCGTTTAACACATCACCCCCATTAGAAATAGCCCAAGCGCCAGCGGCTCTCCCCTCAATAGCTCCAACACCCACCCCCAGCCATACCCCGAGTATAGATCACGTATGGATGGTGTATAGATAGTGTATGGATAGTGTATGGATAGTGTATGACGAGTGTATGAAATCCACTTACAAATATGCCATTAAGCCGACGCAAAATTTCGCCATAGCCAGACTTCCCCAATCCCCTAACTGCATTATCCCCGCTCTCGCACTCTGCACTCACACTGATTCCCGAGCCTTACACGACACAAACTTTGAGCCCCACACGAAACCTCCCCTCCACATTTCCCCATACCTTTGTAACATCAACCAGCAGAAAAGCAATGAGCAAGAAACTTCCACCCGCCAAAACCATCCCCGGCCTGGTCTACACCCACCTGGCAACAGAAAGAGTCGTAGGCGAGCAGTTCATCGCCGAGCATGGCATCTGCTACATCGTATCGGGTAACCTGAAAGTGGTTGATGGCGGCGAAACAAGAGTATTTAACCCCGGAGACATATTGTTCTACCGGAAAAACTTCCTCTCCAAGTTCACCAAGCAACCCGAGGAAAAACTGGAATTCCGCTCCGTAACCGTGGTGTTCGACCGGGAGAGCCTTACCACATTCGCAGAGCAATACGGAATGGTCTATGAAGAGCCGTTCCCGAAAGACAACGCCGTCCTCAAGCTGAAGAACGATGTCCTGCTGGAAAACTACTTCAAAACACTCGTCCCATACTTCGACGCCGCGCTGCCGGAACACCTGATAAACCTGAAGCGCCAGGAAGCGCTGATGATCTTGCTACAGATAAACCCGGCATTGAAGAACATCCTGTTCCAGTTTGATATGCCCGATAAGATAGACCTCGAAGCATTTATGGAACAGCACTTCCGCTTCAACGTAGAAATGAAACGATTCGCCTGGCTCTCGGGCAGAAGCCTGGCAACCTTTAAAAGAGACTTCGAAAAAGTATACCATACAACACCAGGTCGCTGGCTGCAGCAACGACGCCTCGAAGAAGCTAACTACCTCATCCGGGAAAAGAGCAGGCGCCCCTCGGATGTATACCAGGAAGTAGGCTTCGAAAGTCTCTCCCATTTCTCCTACGCATTCAAGCAACAGTATGGCGTAACCCCATCGGGCATCCAATAAAATAAACAAAAACATATGAAAAAAACGGTATTAATCACCGGAGCATCCTCCGGTATCGGGAAAGCTGCGTCCTTACATTTCGCACGCAACGGTTGGAATGTGGTCGCCACCATGCGCACCCCGGAAAAAGAAACCCAGCTCACACAAGAGCCGAACATCTTCGTTACAGCACTGGAAGTAACAGACCCCGCGTCTATACAAACAGCCATACAAAAAGGAATCGCAAAATTCGGACAGATCGATGCATTGATAAACAACGCCGGCTATGGCCAACAAGGATTGTTCGAAGCCGTATCACCGGAGAAGATCCGCGACCAGTTCGAAGTAAATGTATTCGGCGTAATGAACGTAACCCGCGCTATATTGCCACACTTCCGAAGCAGAAAGGCTGGTACGGTACTCAATGTAACGTCAGGAGCCGGACGTGTTACAACACCGTTATTGTCAATATACTCGGCATCGAAGTTCGCGCTCGAAGGATTTACAGAGTCGCTGTCGTACGAGCTGGAGTCGCAGAACATCCGGGTAAAGATGGTAGAGCCCGGCTACATCGCCACACCCTTCAACGAAAAGACCGTAACATCATTTGCCTACAACCCGGAGCTGACCGACTACAAAGCATTCAACGACGAGATGGGCGACTTCTTCAAACGATTCGAAAGCAGCAACACCTACACCGCTGCCGACGTAGCCACGGTCATATACACAGCCATAACCGACAACACCCACCAACTACGCTACGCAGCCGGCCCCGACATCGAACCTCTCATCGCCCTCCGAACCAGCAAACCCGACCAGGAATACATAGATGTCCTCCGAAACCTCTTCATGCCAACCGCCTTCGGCAACCAGAATGTAAACGCATAGTATCGTTTGCTATCGTATCAACAGCCGTATACTTTTGCTATACGGCTGTTCCTCATTAACAGAGCTGGCGCAAGGTACTGTCATTAAAAGTCAAACCTTAATTGTAATTATATAGACCGCCACAAAGACCGCAGCTGGCGCAAGTCTCTGACTTGTGCCTAAAATGTTTGCAGTCTCACGACTGCCGAACTCCCACATCAGTCAAAAAAATCCATTATCCGCACTTGATAAGCCCTGTTCCGTTGCTGCGAAAAACTATCAAAAACAACAAGCAGCGTCGTCAACACCATAAGCGCAATACCTATGCCTTTCCAGTATTCGTTTTTGTTGAAAATAATAGTGCTCAATGCTATCGCCATCAAAACAGCAAACGTACGAAAGGCATTTGGAAATGTAACGCGCAAAACCTTATCCATACGCGCAACCTCCTCCCGTTGCAACAGCTGTTCAGATTCACCGCGACGGACTTCTGTTTCTGTCAGCTTGTTGCTATTATAGAAATAGCTCCCCGCACCGATCGCCAGCGCCAACACACTACTGACAAGAAAGCCCATAGCCATACCACGACACAACGCATTCCCCGCAAACACATTCCACAGCCACGCGCCAACCACAACATAAATAACGCCCGCCGCCAAAGCATAAATCCCCCCGTTTCTTTCATCCAGGTAGTACTGACGCATATATTCGATCATTTGCATAGGAAAAATGTTTATAAACAAAGATATGAGGAAATTGGCATGTAAACTTTGGCCAGAAGCTCAAACTGGTTTGCTGAGCGGCTCATACCCTGCTGAGGTATTTTCTCACAGGCAGGCTGTACTATAATCCGTTATTTTTACACTTCGGAATACCTCATGAAAAAGACAACGCTGAAAAACATCAGAACAACACTGGACATGTACCAGCACTCCCGTTTGAATATACGTGTCTCCAGCCATTTACAACGCCCCACCCTACCCGAAGCAGACCTGAAACGATATTCATCACCACATCGGAAGGACTACTACTTTATCCTGATGATGCTCAGCAGCCAGTCGAAACACCTGGTCGACCTGAACGAGCTAACCGTAAAAGCCGGCGAGTTGCTGTTCGTAGTGCCTTCACAAATACACACTGTGCCGGTGAGCCTGCAGGGTACTGAATATTATAAACTGGCCTTCGACGCATCGTGTCTCGCCAGTGTACCGATGCATTTCAGCTTCCTGGTAAACCCACTACAACAACAGATTCTGAGACCTGGCGACGAAGCTCAGAAAAGGATAGCCCAACTGTTCGCCGCATTGTCCGCCGTATTGAGCGAGCGCACCGCCAGCACCACAGTGGTAGTTTCTTATCTGAACGCTCTGCTCGCCGAACTAGACTTCTGCTATTTCAATCATGACACCAAAAGTAGGCAGACACCAGACCAATTACCTCAGCTTATCCGCTTTCGGATACTGCTGGAAGAAGAGTTCCTGCGTCGTCCCGAAGTAAAATACATCGCAGCAAAAATGGCAATGTCGGCAAGTAGCTTATATAACCTGATAAAAAGTAAGACGGGAAAATCGCCCAAGGAATTGTTTACCGACAGACTGATGCTGGAAGCACAGCGTAGATTATACTATGAAGAGCTTTCGGTAAAAGAGTTATCCGCGGCGCTCGGCTTCGAAGATGCGGATTACTTTTCGCGACTGTTCAAAAAAACAACGGGGCAGACTATCACGCAGTTTATCAGTAAGTCGGCAAAACACCGGCAATAATACACCGTGGAATTTGTCCAGCACGAAAAACGGATCGTCCTGTCCGTCGGCTTTACCGGGCCATAGCTTTGCATAAAAAAACACATGCAAACAGTATTAGTAACAGGAGCCAACAAGGGCATAGGATTTGAAACTGCACGGTTAATGCTCAACAAAGGATACTATGTGTACCTGGGCTGCAGAAATGAAGCGCTCGGCAAAGAGGCCGTAAACAAACTGAGATCAGAAGGGCTCACACACTGCGAACTGATGATCATCGACACATCGGATAGCGCATCCGTTCAACAGGCGGCCTCGCGATTCGCCGCCCAAAACATCACGCTGGATATACTCATCAACAATGCTGCTATCTTAGGCCGCCGCCCCACCGACGACAATCCACTAACGCTCGACGATGTAAAACCCGTCTTCGAAACAAACTTCTTCGGAACGATCCGCGTAACGGAAGCATTCATGCCCTTCCTGAAACAATCTGCCCAACCGAGAATAGTGAATGTAACCAGTACATTGGCATCGCTCACCCTGCACCAGGACCCCGAATGGCCTTTATACCAGGCAAAGTTCATATC
>Ga0247762_1000086_pt1 | contig 40036 bp, 30 predicted proteins | sample UWRJL081202R4_FD_181016 | JGI IMG/M metagenome (GOLD analysis project Ga0247762, IMG submission 181016) | Plant litter microbial communities from Arlington Agricultural Research Station in Wisconsin, United States - UWRJ-L081-202R-4 | ecosystem: Environmental > Terrestrial > Plant litter >...
TGCAAAGTTTCGCCCCTGCTCGATCAGCTTGTCATCGTATAATAAGTCGTTACCCGCAGGTGAGCTGAACAGCATGCCTGTGCGTACGGCATCAGCGCCGTTGACAGCAATAAGATCCAGCGGGTCGGGTGAGTTGCCAAGCGATTTTGACATCTTGCGGCCCAGCTTATCGCGTACGATACCGGTGAGGTACACATTTTTGAAAGGCATCTCGCCACGGTATTCATACCCGGCAATGATCATACGCGCTACCCAGAAGAACAGGATCTCCGGAGCAGTAACGAGGTCGTTGGTAGGGTAGAAGTAGTTCAGGTCGGCGTTGCCCTTATTACCATCTTTGAAGATCGTTGTGTCGAATACAGCGGTGGGCCACAGCCAGCTCGAGAACCAGGTGTCCATAACATCGGGGTCTTGTGTAAGCTGCTCGGTAGAGCCTGGGTGCTGGGCCGTATAAAGAGCAACGGCTTCGTCGTGTGTCTTGGCTACTACGTAGTTGCCCTTGCTGTCGAACCAGGCGGGTATGCGATGGCCCCACCACAGCTGGCGCGAGATACACCAGTCGCGTACGTTGCTCATCCAGTGATTATATGTGTTCTTGAACTTCGGCGGTATAAGCTGGATGTCGTCGTTCATTACGTGCTCAAGCGCCGGCTTTGTAATGGTGTCCATCTTGAGGAACCATTGCAGCGACAGGCGGGGCTCGATAACAGCGTCAGTGCGTTCGGAAAAACCAACGTGGCTTGTGTAATCTTCTACTTTGGCCAGGTTGCCTTTTTCTTCCAGCATCTTGCCGATCTTCTTCCGGGCGATAAAGCGGTCTTCGCCGATAAGGATCTGAGCCTTTTCGTTCAGCGTACCGTCATCGTTCAGAATATCGATAACCGGCAGGTTATGCTTCAGGCCGAGCGCGTTGTCGTTCATATCGTGCGCAGGCGTTACTTTCAGACAACCTGTGCCGAAGTCCATCGTAACATACTCGTCTTCGATGATCGGTATTGCGCGGTCGATCAACGGAATGATCGCTTTCTTTCCCTTCAGGTGCTTATAGCGTTCGTCATTCGGGTTCACGCAGATGGCAGCATCCGCCATGATCGTTTCAGGGCGCACGGTAGCGATCGTTACAAACTCGTTTGTTCCTTCGATAGCGTACTTTATGTAGTATAGCTTAGACTGTACGTCACGGTGTATTACTTCGTCGTCCGACAGCGCGGTCTTACCGGCGGGATCCCAGTTCACCATACGGAGGCCGCGGTAGATATAACCCTTTTTGTGAAGGTCGATGAATACGTCGATAACGGCCTCATAGTAGTCGGGATCCATCGTAAACTTGGTGCGGTCCCAGTCGCACGAAGCACCCAGCTTTTTGAGCTGTTCCAGAATAATGCCGCCGTACTTCTCTTTCCACTCCCAGGCGTATTTCAGGAAATCTTCACGTGAAAGGTCGGACTTTTTGATGCCGCGTTCGCGCAGCATGGCCACAACCTTGGCTTCGGTAGCGATAGACGCGTGGTCTGTGCCCGGCACCCAGCAGGCTTCCTTGCCCTGCATACGCGCGCGTCGTACCAGCACGTCCTGTATGGTATTGTTAAGCATGTGGCCCATGTGCAGCACACCCGTGACGTTCGGTGGAGGGATGACGACGGTATAGGCCTCTTTACCTGGTTTGGGAGAGGCGTGAAAGAAGCCCTTCTCCATCCAGAAGCTGTACCATTTGTTCTCTACTTCGGCGGGGTTGTACGTGGTTGATAGCATGCGTTAAAAATTTATTATCAGGCAAAACGTTTTATCCGACGCGGCAAACGGCAGCACAGGTAAAACGGGCGGTAAAAATAAGGAAATTGGCCCAAAAGCGTTAGTTCCTGACGGTGTTTGCGGCGACTGAAACCGATAAAATAACCAAAAACTTTCGAGGTTCCAGGAATCCGGAATGGTGCCGGGCTTCGTAGGTATGTCCATAAAAATCCCGGTGCTTATGAATGCCATTGCGGCGCAAAAAGAAAATGTGATTCAATGGAAGCAGCTTTGGAGCCTTGCTGCCCTGTACGGATCTGTAGTAATCGGTTGGATAGCCTATCAGAACTATCAGCCTCGTCTTCTGGATCAGTTCCATTTTAACCAGTTTGCCCTGCCGCTTACGGTGGCGCAGGCCATTATCCTTATCGTTACGCCGCCGGTGGCTGGTCTTTTGGGCGACCGCTACCGTGCTACCAAGGGTCATCGTATTCCGATAATCATGGGCGGTATGAGCTTCGCGGCCATGATCTTTATGGCGGTGGCGTTTACGCTTTTCGGCAATCCGGGCGAGGTCTTTAAATGGATTCTGCCCGCGCTGATCATACTCTGGCTGGTGGCGATGAGTATTTTTACAAGCCCGGCGCTTTCTACCCTGGAGCTGTTTACACCGGTAGAAGAGCTGCCCATGGCGATGGCCGTGCTCACGATCATAGCAAACTTATTGTACTCGCTCGAGCCGGTTATCGTGGATATAATCGATTTTCTAGGTGCGCCGCTTACGTTTGTCGCGGGTGGTGTTATGGTATTTATCTCCGGCTACGCGCTAAAGCGACATTCGCTCGACCTCTTCCAGCGTACAGATGGGCGCGAAGCCGATGCGGTGACTACACCCGAAACTAAACGTTCGCCATACGGTATGATACTGTTACTGGGTATGGCGCTCGGTATCGCTACAACGGTGTTGTTCAACCTGTTTCCCGATGCGCTCGAGCACAAGCTGCCCGGGCATTTCAGCGGCAAGGTGCTGATCGTGGGAGTGCTTTTAGTATCTGCCTTCTCATCTTTCTTTATGACCATGCTGATCAATCTTTACGGACTTGTGCGGGTAATGCTGATAAGTCTCATCGTAACAGGCATTAGCATGGCTATAATATTTGTTAGCTCCTCGGTGCCCCTGGTAATGTTTATGATGGCAGTATTCGCTGTGGCATTCGCTTCGCTTTCGGTAAGCTCCCTGCCATTGGCGATGGAGAAATCCAATCAAACGGAGAAAGTATTCTGTGTAGGTATATTCTTTAGCGGCGTGGCACTACCTGAGGGCATCGTGGATATACTCAAGGCGTTGCCCTCGCATCTATAATATTAAGATAACCATAGGTTGAATTGTAGTAGTTGGCTTGGTGGCCGGTCTGTGTACAGCAGCCGGCCGCTTCTTTTATGAGCTCATCCGTATACGCCACTCGGCAGGATAGAGATTGTTTACGCGGTTAGCCAGTGCGTTAACCCACCCCAGCGCCAGGCCTTCGTACGTGACGAGACAGAAGCCTGTGGTGTCAGGGAGGGTGGCGATAGTTTCTTTCCGCAGGTATCGCAGCGCATCTTCCTTATCCAGATCCCATGTATTGAATGCATCGCGGTTCAGCACTTCGCTGAGAGCGAGCGCATGTTCGGGCACCAGCTTCTCGTGCTTAACGGTGGCTACAAACGTTCCGGCACAGACCAGCCGGAGGTTACGGGCCAGGTACCCGATCTCGGATCGCCAGTTGCCGGGCAGGCATTGAATAAGGTCGTCGCGAAGTATAAACGATTTTGTGTCGGGTTCGTTTATCCAGGAGTTTACCTGTGCTGTGAGCTTCTTCGGCAGCGTTGTGAATTGATCCTTGCCGGCCTTGATGTTTATTGATTTTTCTTCCGATGTTTTGCGTGCCACGGCCAGGAAGAAACCTTCTCCTGCCAGTCGGTGTGGAAAGAGACGGTAGCCGTGAATATTGTCTTCGTCTACCGTTATGACACCCCATGCCGGGTCGATGGTCAGTGACAGGAACTCGGCCGAATGCTCCTCGCGAAGCCACTTCAGATTTTCTTCGTTCTCGGCGCGGTTATAGGTACAGGTAGAGTATATCAGGAGGCCGCCTTCGCGCAATGCCGGCCATACGTCGGCGAGGATACGTTTCTGGCGGGCGGCACAAAGGGCAACGGCATCTTCAGACCATTCGGTCATCGCTCCGGCGTCTTTGCGGAAGAGCCCTTCGCCCGAGCAAGGCGCATCCACCACGATAACATCGAAGAAGCCGCTCAGTTTGGTAAAGTCATCCGGGTCGTTGTTAGTAACCACTACGTTGTTTCTGCCCCACTTCTGTATATTCTCGGCAAGAATTGAAGCACGCGATCGTATCACCTCGTTGGATACCAATAGACTCTCCGCATTCAGCAGGCTTGCCAGGTGAGTAGACTTGCCGCCAGGTGCAGCGCAGAGGTCCAGTACGCGCAGTGGCTCGTTGGCGGGCACATGCTGGCGCACAGCTTGCTCCAGGAACATCGAGCTCGCTTCCTGTACATAATACGCTCCTGCATGAATGGCAGGATCGAGGGTAAACACCGGCCGCTCCTGTAAATAATATCCATACTGCGTCCACGGAATGGCGGTACCGCCAGTCAGCTCAAAAGGTTTTGACGGATTGATCCGCAAGCTTACAGGCGAAGGCTGCGTATGGACTGCCTGAAACGCCGGCCACGACTGGCCAAGCATCTGCTGCATACGCTCTTCAAAAGGCGGGGGAAAGGAGATCTCAGTCATAAAGCAAGAACACCGGTTTATGCCGTAAAACAAGTGTTAAAATATCAGATTGCCAACCGCGTATACGCACCGTCGGGATGTTTACCGGAAAGCTCAAAAGAATTACCTTCGGTACTTTGTTTTACGGTCCGCCTCTGCGGGGTGGCCAAATGCCTTATAAAACCCTATATGATCAACGCAAACGACCCAAGCCTCCGTTCCTGGATAGACGTGCCCGCCGGCTCAGACTTCCCGATACAAAATATTCCGTTCGGCATGTTCGAGTATGAAGACTACATAACTGCCGGCACAGCCATCGGTGATTATGTAATCGATCTTGCTTACCTGCAGGGTAAAGGGCACCTGGATGGACTGGGCCTTCCGCCTAATATCTTCCGCCGCGCTGACCTGAACGACTTCCTCGCCCTCGGTCGCCCGGTGATCCGTGCCACACGCGACCGCATTTCAGAATTGTTCCGCCATGACAATCCAGCGCTGCAAAGCGACCATGTGCTTATACCCCGCGAGGATGTGCAGATGCTCATGCCCGTGCGCATCGGTAATTACACCGACTTCTACAGTAGTGAAGAGCACGCCACCAACGTGGGCTCTATGTTTCGCGATCCCAAGAACGCGCTGTTGCCGAACTGGAAGCACCTGCCGGTAGGCTATCATGGCCGTGCGTCATCTATCGTTATATCTGGCACATCGTTCCACCGTCCCAAGGGGCAGGTCAAACCGCCGGATGCCGAGCAGCCGGTATTTACGCCTACCCGCAAGCTCGACTTCGAGCTGGAAGTAGCCTTTATTACCTGCGGCAAAACAAATCTCGGTGATACGATCAGTACGAACGAAGCCGAAGATCACATTGCCGGCTTCGTACTCTTTAACGACTGGTCTGCACGTGATATACAACAATGGGAATATGTGCCGCTCGGGCCTTTCCTGGCCAAGAACTTTGCTTCTACTATATCGCCCTGGATCGTTACGCTGGATGCCCTCGAACCATTCCGTGTAAACGGCCCGGAGCAAAGCCCCGCTGTATTGTCGTACCTCACTTTCACAGGGGCACGCAACTTCGACATCCGTCTGGATGTGCAGATCCAACCTGCCACCGCAGAGGCGGTAACCGTATGCCGCTCGAACTTCAAATACATGTACTGGAACGTATGTCAGCAGCTTGCGCATCACACCGTGAACGGCTGTAACATACAAACGGGTGACCTCTACGCCTCGGGCACCATAAGCGGCCCTTCGCCGGGCTCGTACGGTTCGCTGTTGGAACTTTCCTGGAACGGACAGAAGCCGCTGCCCATGGCTGACAATACCGAGCGCACTTTCCTGGCCGATGGTGATGCCGTGATCATCCGCGGTTATGCTGAAAAGGATGGCGTGCGTATAGGCTTTGGCGAGTGCAGCGGCCAGGTATTGCCGGCACGTTAAATAAACCACTTTGCCCATGAAAAGACACTTCATGTTTTATGGCGCCCTCGCCGTCCTGGTTATACTGGATGCCGTGTTGCTAACCAGTCCTAACCTGCTCGGACGCATCGGTATCATCATCTACAAGTATCACTACCTGCGTTCGTTCCCACGGGCGTTTGTTACAGTGACTTGTGTGTCGCTGGTAGCGCTCGGGTTGGCGGAGCTGGTGCGGTGGCTTGTAAATCGAAATATGCTGCGGCGTATTGCCGGTGTATTTATACTGATGGCATTCGTTCTGGCCTGTGCGGCTATGCTCGCCAAAACCTGGATGGATTTCTCAACCGGTGTGTACAGTCATACCGGTGTTCGCTTTCGTTATGGCGCCTACCTGCTGCCGGCGATCCTGCTTATTATATTCCTGCACGCCTTTGCTAATCTTCGGTGGTCCAGCAGGAGCGAGGCGCTACCGGAGTCTCATAACCCCGACGATCCGGATATGCCCACACTATAAAGCACAAAGGGCTTCTTCGAGTATTCGAAGAGCCCTTTGCTATAGATGGTATGGGTGTGTGTAAGCTTATTGATAGGCCTGGTTCTGCCCCAGGTTAGGGTTTGCATCACGTTCAACCTGGGGAATGGGCCACACGAAACGTCCCGGGTCGGCCACGATCATCATCTCAGTAAGCGCCAGCCCGGTGCGGGTATAATCGTACCATGCTTCGCCTTCGAACATCAGCTCGCGGCGTTTCTCACGCTGAACTTCTTTGATAAAATCGGGTACAGACGTAAATGTGATTTCATCCGCGGTGGTAAGCCCTGCGCGATCGCGTATAGCCTTATAGTAGGTATACGGCTCACCCGCTACAGAACCGGTGATGCGGGCCTGTGCTTCGGCGTAGATCAGGTACAGTTCGCCCAGACGGAGAATCGGTACGTTTTGCACCGCGGGATTATAGTTGGGGTATTTGCCGATGTAGTACTTGCCGTCTTTCAGGTATACGGTTACAGGTTTGCGCAGGTCTGCATCGTCGAAACTTTTATATACAGTGTCTTTGGCAAAGAACAACGCCGAAGCGGTAGGGTTCGATACCGTAGCCAGTGTATTGGTGGCCTGCACATCGAACTGCAGCTCATATACAGACTCGGGTGTATTCTTGGTCCGCCAGATAGAAGCGTAGTCGCTTACCAGTGTATCACCTTTGTTTATCACCTCGTGCGCCAGGTTTGCAGCTTCAGTGAAGTCGGCAGTCGAGTTACCGGGTGTGCCACGGTACAGGTATACTTTGGCAAGCAGTCCCTTGGCAGCCCACTGGGTGGCGCGGCCCTTGGTTTGCTCCAGCGTACTGTAGCTTGCTGGTAAATTCGTCGCGTCCTTCAGGTCGTCTATAATCGCTGCATAAACTTCGCTTGCTGCATTGCGGCTCACCTGAAGGTCGGCCAGCGAGGAAGTTGAAGGTGTAGGCTTGAGAATTAGAGGCACATCACCCCAGCTGCGCACCAGGTTAAAGTATACAAGTGCCCTTATGAACTTAGCCTCACGAACAAATTGCGCACGCTTTTCCGGCGCAATCGATCCTTCGGGCACGTTTGGCACCTGCTCTATAACGTTGTTCGCTATATTGATAATGGTGTACGACAATGTCCAGATGTTCGTTGTCCACGGATTATCGATGCGGATGTTATTCTGCTCGAAGTTCACAAACTCCGGGTAGTTGTAAACGTTGTTTACATGTCCGGCGGCGAACTCGGGAGTAATGATCATAGCCTGGCCGTAGTAATAGGCGTTGGTCGCGGTGCGGTACATGGCCAGTACGGCGGATTCAGAGCTGCCTTCGTCTGTAAAATAGACTTCTGCTGCGATCTGGTCTACAGGCTTTTTGTCAAGAAAGTCATCGCACGAGAAAAGCGTGGCTGTGGCGATAAACAGTGCTATATATTTTGTCATAATCTTCATCGTTCAATTGCTTAGAAAGTAAGGTTCAGGCCACCGGTAAATACCCGGGGCTGCGGATAGCTGCCGTAGTCGAAGCCATATACGAGGCCGGTGTTTGCGCCAGCGGTGGAGCTAACTTCCGGATCGTATCCACGGTACTTGGTGAATACATGCGCGTTTTGCACGGTGGCATATAGGCGAAGGCTCTTGATGCGCATGCGATCCGTCCATTTCTGCGGGAATGTGTAACCGATTGTAATGTTTCGCAGGCGGAGGAATGATCCGTCTTCTACGAAGCGTGACGAAATAGTGGCATTATCCAGGTTAGACGGTGTCGGTTTCGGAACGTCGGTGATGTCGCCGGGTTGTCTCCAGCGGCGGTTCCAGTCTACCAGGCCGTTGTTGCTATCGCTGCTGCCGGACAGAACGGTAAAGAGGTTGTAGTTGAAAACGTCGTTACCGTACGAGAACTGTCCCATCACGCTCAGGTCAAAACCTTTATAGAAGAATGTGTTGGTAATACCGCCAAAGAAATCGGGATTTGGATTACCGATGATTCTCTTGTCATCAGCGGATGAGGGAGCGCCCACGCTGCCATCAGCATGCTGGAAGTCGATCATACCGGTTTGCGGATTAACACCTACCATTTGCCAGCCCCAGAATGACCCGAGTGGCTGTCCTTCGCGTGCAATGTTTACGTTGCCGAGGCCACCGAAGATATCACCGTTAGGTAATGACACCACCTTGTTACGGTTGAAGGTCATGTTCAGTGAAGTGGTCCATCGGAAATCGCCTACCAGGTTTCGCGTGGTAAGCTCGAACTCAAAACCTTTGTTCTGAATTTCACCCAGGTTACGCAGCGCGTTAGAGAAGCCCGACGTGCGCGGTGTTTGTACGCTGATGAGCAGGTCGCTGGTGTTCTTCACGTAATAGTCGGCCAATAACGAAATACGGTCCTTCAGTATGCCTAAGTCGATACCGAAGTCGAGCTGTTTGGTTGTCTCCCATCCCAGGTTAGCATCGCCCAATTGCGATGGTGCAAAGCCGGGAGTATTGAGGTAGTTGCTGCCTGCTGAATACAGTGTATAGCTGGCATAGTTCGGAATATTCTGATTACCTGTAATGCCCCAGCTGGCACGCAGCTTCAGGTTGGTGATGGTCTTGATGTCTTTCATGAACGGTTCTTCCGAAGCCCGCCACGCGCCGGCTACTGATGGGAATGCACCATACCGGTTGTTTGCACCGAACCTTGATGAACCGTCAATACGGAAGTTAGCGGTTACTAAATACCGGTTCTTAAAGCCATAGTTAGCGCGTGCAAAGTAAGACGCGATAGCCCATTCCTGCACGGATGCCGATGCGCCGCTTAGGTTACCGCCGACAGATATATATGGAATATCGTTGCTGGCGAAGTTGCTGCGGCGGGCGTCGATATAGCTGAGCTTCGACTCCTGGAAGGATATACCGCCGAGTAAATTCAGGTGATGATTTTCGGCGAAGGTACGATCGAACGTAAGCGTGTTTTCGTTGATCCACAATTGATCTTTCGTACTGCGACTGGCTCCCAGGCCGCCCTGAGCGGCAAACGACTTGATTCCTTTTGGAGGCATGAAAAACGTTTCATCGATGTAGCTCATGTCCATACCCCAGGTAGTTTTAAAGCTCAGGCCTTTGATGATCTGGTACTCTGCAGCTACGTTGCCCAGTATACGGAAGGTTTCCGCTGTATTGGTGGGTAGTATAAGCATAGCTACAGGATTCTCACGCGCGCTGTTGCTCGGGTCGAAGGCAAAAGAACCGTCCTCGTTATATACAGGGACGTTCGGAGGCGTTACAATACCGTTCTTGGTCGAACCTTCCTTCGAGTTTTCTTCCTGTACACGGTCTGTAATAGCACGTGTAAGGTTTAGGTTGGTGGTTATCTTGAGCTTCTCGCTCTGCTGATAGTCGAGGTTCATACGGGCGCTGAGGCGCTTGAAGCCCGAGTTCAGGATTATACCTTGCTGGTCGTAGTAACCGATAGAAGTATAATACTGTGTCTTGTCTGAGCCGCCGGATGCGTTTATCTCATAGTTCTGCATCGGCGCGGTGCGGAAGATCTTGTTCTGCCAGTCGGTGTTTACGTCCGTACGCAGAATGCTTTCCGGAATAGCTGTACCCTTAATGGCATAATAATCCTTCATGTAGGATATATAGTCGTTAGTGCCCATCAGGTCGTACTTGCGTTCTTTCGGCATTTCGGAAACACCGGCATACGCGTTAACGCTGATGTTCGTTTCATTTGCCTTACCGCGTTTGGTGGTGATCAGTATTACACCGTTGGCTGCGCGTGCACCGTAGATGGATGATGACGCTGCGTCTTTCAGTATCTCAACAGACTCAATATCGCCGGGGTTGATCGACGCCAGGATATTGATACCCTGTGTTCCGCCGCCGAAGTTGAAGTCGCCGCCCCCTACGAAGTTGGTTGTACTGTTTACGGGAACACCATCGACAACATAAAGCGGGTCTGCGCTGGCGTTGATAGACGTTGTGCCGCGTACACGGATGTTCACGCCGCCGCCCGGGCTACCTGACCGTTGGGTAACCTGTACCCCACCTGCCTTACCTTGTATGGCCTGTGACACACTTGGCAGCGGATCCTTGTCTATCATCTCACTACCTATGGTCGATACGGAGCTCGTCAGCGTAGCGCGGTCCATCGTACCGTAGCCAATGACAACGACCTCTTTCAGAACCTTGCCTTCTTCAGCAAGCGCTACGTCGATCGTACTCTGTCCGTTCAGCGGAGCCTCCTTGCTTTGAAGCCCTACAAACGAGAACACAAGTACGTCGTCAGGCGTGTTGGCGAATATGGTATACTTGCCGTTGACATCTGTTACGACGCCGGTCGACGAGTTTTTCACCAGGACACTTACACCGGGTATTGCCGTTTTATCTTCTTCGGCTGTTACGGTTCCTGTAATGCGGATCTTGCCGGCCACACTGTCGGGAGCTGTGGCGTTTTTGTTTTCAGGTACAGCGACTACACGCGTGCTGTCACTTGCAACGCCTGGGGCTACACGCGTGCTGTCTGTGGCTACGCGAGTAGAATCGGGCACAGCGGGGGTTCCTGTGCCCTCATCGTTCTTGTTCAGCATTATGTTGACCGATTTGCGGCTGTTTGCTGCCGTGATTGCCGATTTATATCCACTCAGGGAGAAAATAAGCGTATCGGTAGAAGACAGGGCAGGTAATCTATAGTGACCTGTTGAATCGGTTACAGCGCTTTTGTCTGTACTCTTGATCGTGACCGTCACGCCCGGTAGGGGGATCGTGTCGGCCGCCGAGACCACCAACCCCTTGATCGAATCGGCGGGGGCCGGGTTTGGCTGGTCCTGGGCTGCCAGGCGTGCTGCATAAAATACACACAGCAGTGTTACGTAAAAAAAATGCTTCATACTTTCCTTTTGGTTATCAATGTTGCGGTGGCAAGCATGGTACCAACGAAAAACATGGATCGCATTTTGTATAGATCGACACTCCAAATACTTACAGAATAGGCTTTTAAGTGGTATTTTTAAGTACTAAGGTTACCCGCAGCATCTATATTAAGATGAACAGGGGTGAGGAGTGATTCTACAGTCTGTGGTTTTTGTGCTACGTTTATGTGGAATTATTTTGGATATAAAACTCTACTACTAGTATATATATGATTCTTGATCCCGAAGATCTTACGCCTCTCCAGGTACAGGCATACCTCCAGGGTGCCGTAACACCGCGACCGATTGCACTGGCCAGCACGGTTGATGCTCAAGGCCAGGTAAACCTGAGTCCGTTCAGCTTCTTCAATATGTTCGGCTCGAATCCTCCGATACTTATATTCTCGCCTGCCCGCCGCGTGCGCGACAATACCACCAAGCATAGCTTCGATAATGTGCTGGAAGTACAGGAGGTAGTGATCAATATTGTGAACTATTCCATCGTGCAGCAGATCTCGCTGGCCAGTACAGAATATCCTAAAAGTGTTAATGAATTTATCAAGGCCGGCCTTACGCCGTTACCTTCGGACAAAGTAAAACCTCCGCGGGTGGCAGAATCACCCGTGTCTATGGAGTGCAGAGTACTTCAGATCGTGCCGACCGGTGACCAGGGCGGCGCCGGTAACCTGGTGATCTGCGAAGTAGTCCTGATACATATAAAAGACGAAGTGCTTGATGCTAACGGTACTATAGATCCCTTTAAACTTGATGCCGTGGCCCGCCTCGGCGGTGACTACTATTGCCGCGTACAGGGAGACTCTATTTTTAAAGTACCCAAGCCACTTACCACGCTGGGCATCGGGGTGGATCAGTTGCCGCACGCTATACGCACCAGCAACATTCTGACAGGCAACGACCTGGGTATGCTGGGTAACATTGAACATCTGCCCGAACGGCTCTCCGCAGCCGAGGTACAGGCCCGGCCAGAGCTGACAAAGGCACTGGCCCAGGGTGAATATGCCGTTCACAAGCTTGCGCACGATTACCTGCGACACGGCAAAATAGAAGAGGCGTGGAAGGTCTTGCTAACGGCTCAGAACTGATTTGAATAAAGAAGGCTCCCCGATAGTATCAGGGAGCCTTCTTCTTATATAAGCCCTGTTAGTATAGAACAGATGCTTATTGAAACGCTTTTTTAAGCGCGGTACATTACTTCTTTCACGGCCTTAACCGTTTTCTCAACGTTTGGCAGGATGGCCTGAATAAGCGTAGGCGCGTAGGGCAGGGGAACATCCCAGCTGTTTACGCGATGTACGGGAGCATCCAGGTAGTCGAATGCATGGCGCTGTACGTGGTATGTGATCTCCGTAGCGATAGATGACAAAGGCCACGCTTCTTCTACTACTACCAGGCGGTTAGTCTTCTTAACAGACTCTACAATGGCTGCGTAGTCGATCGGGCGAACTGTTCTCAGGTCTATCACTTCGGCAGAGATACCTTCCTTCTCCAGCTCAACGGCTGCCGCGAGGGCTACTTTAGTGATCTTACCGAACGTAACGATAGTAACATCGGTACCCTGGCGCTTCACATCAGCCACGCCGATAGGAATAATGTATTCTTCTGCGGGAACGTCCATCTTGTCGCCGTACATAACTTCCGACTCCATAAAGATCACGGGATCGTTATCACGGATAGAAGCCTTCAGGAGGCCTTTTGCATCATAAGGGTTCGAAGGAACCACTACTTTCAGACCCGGTGTATTGGCAAACCAGTTTTCAAAGTTCTGAGAGTGCTGGGCACCGAGCTGGCCGGCGTTACCGGTAGGACCGCGGAATACGATCGGTACACTGTACTGGCCGCCAGACATGGAGTACATTTTGGCTGCCGCGTTTATAACCTGGTCGATAGCAACCAGCGAAAAGTTAAAGGTCATGAACTCGATAATGGGACGGAGACCGTTCATAGCGGCACCCACGCCCACGCCGGCGAATCCAAGTTCAGCGATGGGAGTGTCTATAACACGCTCAGGGCCAAATTCATCCAGCATACCCTGGCTCACTTTGTAAGCACCATTGTATTCTGCAACTTCTTCACCCATCAGCACGATGCTGGGGTCTCTGCGCATTTCTTCATTCATGGCCTCGCGCAGGGCCTCTCTAAACTGGATTTCTCTCATATTTCTTTATCAGAAAGCGCGTAAAAATAGTATCCTAGCAGGGATTGGCCAAACCGGAAACGTAAAAAGACCCGCAAACGTCCGTTTGCCCCCAAAAACATAAAAAAAGCCGGTATAAACCGGCTTTACTATAAATTTCCTGTATTGTCAGGTCAGTTATTTTGCTGAATTGACCTTTGCTTTGTATGCTTTGATGAAACGTGCAGTTTTTTGAGCCTCTTTATTGATCTCTATCTTGGATCTGCGCTCCTGAGAGCCCACGAACCCTACGTCGTCCAGCTTTGCATATCGTTTTTCTGCTCTCATAGTCTGAATTTTTTATAATACGAATTTACTAATTTTTTGGCAGATGCGGTAGCAATTTGCATCCTGTCTTTGAATATAACCTCTGCACCTAAAGTCTCCCGATAGTGCTCAATTAACTGCGTTTTTGCTCTAAAAGATATGAAACCTTCGAAGCCTAATTCGAAGCTTCTTTTGCATGTAAAGGCTACCAGATTGGCGGCGCCACCAGCATATTTCTTTCCCGAGCCATAGTTGTGAGGCGCATTTTCAATAAGGTGCATCTCCACATAGCTGTCCATGACTTCTAAACTCAGAAGACCCTGGATCTTCGTGTTCCCCTCAATGACAAGTTTGTAAAGCTCCCGGTCCTTTTCTTTGGACTCGGATTTCCAATTGAAATTCCACCCGTCCTGTTTATGGATTTTGAGAGCCTCTTGCTGGCTAAGTGGAAGTACTTCGGTTTCGAAGGTCTTGTTGGTTTTGACCTCGAGGACGCTGTTTGTTATAGCGTCGATAATAACGGCAATAGTCATGGCTAAAATATGTTTGATAAAACGTTGAGTCGGAGGGAGTGTCTTGACCTAATAAGTCAACGATGATGGCAGCCGGTAAGTGGAATGAGATATTTCTGTACTTGCCGCTGAACTGTGTCGTATACAATGGTGCTGATTAAGAAAACGTCAGGCTATCGGCCCGATACTGAGAGTGATTATCGTAAATATTCGAACAACGTGCAAATAGAAGATTGAACTGACCTTCGCGCTCAAGTTTCACAGGGTCTGACAATAAAAAAACCTTCCCACGTCTGGGAAGGTTTTTTCTATCTAAAATCCAATGAATTTTATTACTTCAATGCATTTCTGAATGTTTCAGTTGCTGCGAACTTAGTGAACTCGAGGTCGTTCAGTGCAGCTTCTTTCAGCGAAGGGTCGATCTTAACAGCGCTGCTCAGATTGGTAGTTACACCATCAGCATTGCCTAAGCGGGCAGATGCGATAGCGGCACCATAGTAAGCGATAGCCAGGTTGCTGTTCTTAGCAGAAGCTTCTTTGAAAGAAGTCAATGCGTTTTGGTAGTCTTTGCTCAGGATTTGAGCGAGACCTTTATTGAACAGGTTTTCAGCGTTATCTGTAGCGCTTGATTCTGATTTAACAGCGTTAGCGTAGTCAGCCTTAACGATTTCGGCAGCACCTTTAACACCGTTTACACCAGCAGCGTTGTCGCCTTGCAGACCAGCGCCAAGAGCTTTAGTAGCGTGGCTGTAAGCAGCGTAAGCGTTGCCTTTCAGCAGGGCTACAGAAGCCAGGTTAGCGTGTACTTCAGGAGCGTCCTGCAGCTTCACAGCCAGGTCAAGCTGAGCCTGAGCCTTGTCAGCCAGGGTAGCAGCGTTAGCAGGAGTTTCGATAGCTTGTGCGATGTATACAGCGCCTAAGTTGTTATGAGCTACCCAGCTGGAAGCCTTTTTAGTAGCAGCTTCGTAGATAGCAGCTTTCTCGTCCAGTGAAGGAGTGAGGGTAGCAGCATACAGAAGTTCTTCCTGCGTCAGAGCGTCTGCGCTTGTAGAACCTGAAGAGATTTGCTTAGCCAGTACAGAGATCTCTGCGTCTGTCTTCTTTTCTTTTACAGTAAGAATCTCAGTCTTCGCTGTTCTCAGCTTAGGATATACGTCTTTGAAAACTTTCTTGTAAGTCTTCAGGCTCTTGAATTGTTTTTCAACAGCTTCGAAAGAACCACCAGCGTTGATGATGTTCAGGTATTCAGCCTTCTCTTCAGAAGTGATGCCTTCGTATTTCTCGAGCTCAGTCTTGAAGTTAGTCCAGTCTTCGATAACCGGCTTCAGGATGAACTGAATAGAGTCGGCTTTCTTCTGGTAGTCGTACTTCTTCATTTCCTGGCGGTAGAACTTCTCGATAGCAGCAGCACGATCCGGAGACAGTTTGCTGTTGATACGTTCAGCACCTTCAGGAGAGTGGGTACCTGTGATGGTTACGGTACGGGTAGCGTTCTTAGAAGCAATGAAAGCATCAAGTTCTTTACCCTTGGCGCTCTTGATCTCAGAAGTTCTGAGAACTGAACGGCCTTGCTCGAAAATGAAGTCAGGGATGATAACCGGAGTAAGTTCTTCCTGGTTATTGTAGCCGTGACCAGCATAAGCTGCGAAATATACGGGCTTAACGAGTTTAGAAGTAGTTATCAGACCGGTAGCAACAGGCAGACGCTCAGTCTTCTTGTTCTTAGAACCTTTAGCGGCAACACCTTCTACTTCCAGTGTACCAACCTTCATGGCAGGTGAATAAGGGAAAGAGAAGCTCTTTGTTACGCGAGGTTGCTCGGTCTTAGCATTAGGATAATCTTCAGCTTTGAAAGGAATAGGGTCGAGCGCCAGTTCTTGCTCGCCGTACTTATAATAGCTGTTCAGGGTATATGTGGTACCCTTCTTCAGCATCTTTACAGGAAGATTGGCAGCCATTTCATAGGCAACGGTGTCTTTGTGAACCTCCAGCGGATTCGGTGTAACCGTCAGCTGTTGGTCTTTCGCTAGTTTCACCATCTTGGGCAAGGTACAGCCCACGAGGCTTAATCCACCGAAGATCAGAAATGAGTAAACTACTTTTCTCATTGGATTTTGGTTTATAGTTGATTTTAAACAGGTTGCAAAACTATACTTATGTGTATTTTTTTGCAATTATACTCAAAAAAATAAGATCGGCACCGTCCTTTTTAAGGGGGTGGTACGTTATATTTGTAAGCCGGATTTTTGCTCGATAAATCAACTTTTTGGCGAGTTGAAATTGAAATAATAAGCTACCATGGAACAATTAACCGATAAAATCCAGCATTTCTTCGAGAGTCGTGCCTTTGGAGTATGTGCACATCTGGGCGAAAAGCTGGGCGTTGCCACCTCCAGTATACGTTTGTTCTTCATCTATGCCTCCTTTATAACGTTTGGCTCACCGGTCATTATCTATCTTTCTTTGGCCTTTATAGTCAATATGCGCAAACATCTCCGTCAGCGCAAGCCCGTGTGGGACTACTGATATATCACTGTACGTGAGGTGTGCCATCCCATGGATTCCCGTGGCAAGGTGTCGCTTATACCTTTATCAGGCCCTCAACACTTCCCAACGCCAATACCCCCAAGGCTATCGTATATATTTTTTAATCGGCCACATATCCCTCTGTCTACACTCAGCCGACACTCTTGCGCTACCTTCTGCACGCTGCCCGTACTTACCCTTACACTGTTTCCTCCTCCGCCAGCTGTGTGAATTTCTTCCGCCCCAACAGGTAATACTGCAACACTATGGACCTCCCGTACATACTACTTTTGGAGTATACAGGATATTCCTCTCTCAAAGCCACCCGCTTTCTGTGTGTAGCAGGAAGCTGCTTTATAAAATGTATATGTGCCCGCAGCACAGCGGCAAAGCTGCCTCCCTGTCTCTGTAATAAAAACATGCCAGCAGCCATCCAATCCAGCGCAAGCCTGCATGGCAGTACCCATATAAGTTCAGCGGGAGACAGATGCTTATATAGCAGGGTCAACCCATTGCGAAAGTTAAGGTAGGTTTTGCGTGGGCTCTCATAACCCAGTGTCCCCGCGCCTACGTGATAAACCGTGCTTTGGCCCACATACCATATCTGTGCGTTGGCACGCTGAAGTTTCCAGCACAAGTCGATCTCTTCCATGTGAGCGAAGAAATCTTCATCAAGACCGCTAAAGCGATGATAAGCTTCCCGGCGTATCATCAGGCAGGCGCCGGTAGCCCAGAATATGGGCCGGCTGTCGTTATATTGCCCGTTGTCAGTCTCTACTGTCTTGAATATACGGCCACGGCAGAATGGATACCCCAGAAAATCGATATACCCGCCACCCGCGCCGGCATATTCAAACAGGTCCTTTTTGGCCCAGGCCAGTATCTTAGGTTGTGCCGCGGCAACGGTCGGCTGCTTATCCAGTAAGGATGTCATGGGCTCAAGCCAGCCGGCAGTAACCTCCACATCGGAGTTCAATAAAACATAATAGTCGGCATCCACCTGTTGCAATGCCCGGTTGTAGCCTCCGCAGAAGCCGTAGTTCTGATCCAGGCGTATAAGCCTTACCTGAGGAAACACCTTCGCCAGGAAACTTACCGATCCGTCGGTGGAGCCATTGTCGGCAACAATCACTTCAGCGCCAGCCGAATGCTGTATAACGGATGGCAGAAAATCTTGCAGCAGCTTCTCTCCGTTATAATTCAGGATGACAACCGCGGTCCGGCTCATCCCATCATGCCGCTTAGGTCAAGCCCTGGTATGTTGGGCAGAAGTCCGTCGGTACTCTTGCGCATCTCTTCCTTCGCCAGTACGTCGGCTTCTTCCTGGGCCTTGTTCACTGCGGCCACGATCAGGTCCTGTAAAATCACTTTGTCATCGGACTTCAACAAAGAAGGGTCGATGTCTATGCTTACCATCTGTTTCTTGCCGTTAACGGTAGCCTTTACCATACCGCCGCCAGATTCGCCGTTGGCACGGAGACGTACGAGGTTATCCTGGGCTTCTTTAAGACGGGCCTGAACTTCCTTCATCTTGCCCATCATTTTCATCATATCAAACATAACTGCCAATTTACACACTATTCCCAATCGGTAAAACTCCGGCTTACAGGCCATGCGATCCCAGGAGGAGGTTAGTAATAAAAGATTATACGGATCGATCAGATGAATATGATCGAAGCTTTCGGTATCACTTTTTCAGCAGCACCACCGTGCCTGACCGCTCGAACTTACGCCCGGAAAGGTCGGTTATCTTTGCGCGAAACGTATAAGTTCCTTCCGGCATCAGGTTGCCCTTATATGTGCCGTCCCAGCCGTCGTTCATGTCCGTGGAGTTGAATAACATCTCGCCCCAACGGTTAAAAATACGGAACTCGAATACGGCTGTGTACTGGCTGAATACTTTGAAGATATCGTTCAGTCCGTCCGTGTTCGGCGTAAAGGCCGATGGATAGTACAGATTCGGTTCTTTGATAACCTCTACAGTGTTTGAAACGGAGGTGGTAATGCCCGCATCGTTTGGCTGGGCGACGATACGGTAAACGGCGACCTGGTTTGCGAAATCCTGGTTCGGTTCTGAGTATGTGATGCCCGAGCCTATGTCTACCGAGCTCAACAGCTCGCCCTGGTCGTTGTATTTTTCCAGTGTGTAGCCCTGAACGCCGTTCTTCCAGCCGTTAAAGACTGACCACGTAAGGTTTATCGTATTGTCCTGCTGAAGCGAGGCTGTTAATACAACCGGGCATACCACGCCGCTTACCGGGCTATTGTTCTGGCAGGCATCCACATAGCCTACGGTATAGCAGGAGGGAGGCTGTGGTGCATATGGCGTGTCGGTATACGACGGTGTGGCGCTTGTACCTGCCGTTGTGAACGGTCCGTTGTCGGTCGATTTTCGGATCGTATATTCCTTTGCGGTATAGGCGGGATCCTGTAACCATTCCAGTACAACGCTGTTCTGGCCGGTTATCGCTGAGATATTGTCAATTACGGCTGGTATGTTGGTAGAGATCGCAGTTACCGTTTTCGGCAGCGACAGGCTCTTTGCTCCGTACGCATAGCTGGTTGTAAGCTGATAGGTGTAGTTTGTGCCGCATTGCACATCAGTGTCGTCCAATGTTCGGGCAGCAACTGCCGCGGTTAGTGAAGGTCCGGGCGTGCGGCTTATAGCAAAGTCGGTCACACCGGTGCTTCCCGTAGCCCAGAATAGCTTGTTGACATTGTTCTGTGGCGTGATGTCGAAGTTGGCGCTGCAGATGATTTGTGACGGCAGTGAAATATTGTGACAGGGGTCGTAAGCATCCAGCCGGAAGCAGTAGTAGTTATTGTCCGGTGTTACGCCCGCCAGTGTTTCTGTAGCAACATTATACTCGTTCTGAAGCTGTGTGAACGGACCCTCGTTGTTGATGGCGATGAAGAGGCGCTGCTGCACGTGGTAGTTCGGGGCAAAGTCCAGTTTGATGTGCGATGCATCCACGGCTTCCAGCTGTTGAAAACGGGTGGCTGTAAGCGGGCGGACGTTGAGCGTATCGGTTTTTGTGGCGCAGTTGTCAGCAGCGTCGTTGTTTATGCCGCGTACGCCGATGGTGTACAGGCCGTTGGCAGGGAATGTATGGTTGTCGCGCGCCAGGCTGCCGGAAGGTACGGGGACCTCCGATGAACCGTCGTTGTAGTCGATCCTGTAGCTATCGTAGTTGGTGTCGGTTATTTTGATCTGTGCCTCCTGGTTACCACAGGAATAAATGTCGAAGGCGGGCTCGATGTTCGGTTTTACCGTAATGGTGATCTGGTCCGTACCCGAGGCCTGGAAGATGATGGTGAGCGTATAGGTTCCCGGTTGTGTATAGGTATGGGTTAGCGCCAGGTTCTGATATTGATTGTTGCCCTCGAAGTCCATATCGCACGAGTTGGAGCCGTTACACACGGAAGGAGCGCGTACGGTGATGTTCATCGTGAAGGGAGCGCACCCTTCGACCTGGTCAACCTCAAAACGGCCGCCCTGACTTGGATACGGTTGGGCCACCGCACCTGCCGCTACAGCTATAAACCCCAGTAAAAAAAATATAACGGTCTTTACACTCATGCCGTAAGCTTACGCTCTTTTAGGAACTGAACCGCCTTTTTAATGTCTTCGTGCAATACGCGGTCATCTTCTATAAACGGCACGGACGCCCGGAAAGTATCTACCAGCTCCTCCAGTACGGGCGAAGTTTTGAGCGGCCGCCGGAACGTGAGCGCCTGTGCAGCCGTGATCAGCTCGATCGCGAGAATAGCATACAGGTTGTCTACGACCCTGAAAACCTTCGTAGCAGCATTTGCGCCCATGCTCACATGGTCTTCCTGGCCGTTAGACGAAACGATCGAATCTACCGACGCGGGGGTGCAAAGTTGCTTGTTCTGGCTCACCATCGAGGCGGCAGTATACTGAGGAATCATAAGGCCTGAATTAATACCCGGATTGGCTACAAGGTAATTCGGCAGATCGCGCAAACCGGCGATAAGCTGGTACGTTCGCCGCTCCGAAATATTGCCCAGCTCGGCTAACGCTATGGCCAGAAAGTCCAGCGCCAATGCCAGCGGCTGACCGTGGAAATTGCCTGCCGATATGATCGCATCGTCGTCCGGGAAAACATTGGGGTTGTCGGTAACGCTGTTCACCTCGGTGAGCATAACCCGCGTTACATAATCTATCGCATCGGCGCTTGCGCCGTGTACCTGCGGCACGCAGCGGAACGAATAAGGGTCCTGTACATGCTTCTTGGCCTGCCCGATCAGCATGCTGCCCTCCAGCAACTGCTTTATGCCTGCCGCCGTACGCGCCTGACCCGTATGAGGCCGTATAGCGTGCACCTGTGGGAGAAACGGCTCGATCCTTCCATCGAACGCGTCTAACGACAGCGCCGCAATGGTGTTTGCCGCTGCCAGCAGCCTGTGAGCATGCAGTATGCACCAGGTGCCGTAAGAGCTCATAAACTGTGTGCCGTTAAGCAGCGCCAGGCCTTCCTTGGCTTTCAGATGAATCCGGTCCCAGCCCATGCGCGCGTTTGCCTCGGCACCGGTTATATACTTCTGGTCTAATGAAACCTCTCCAAGACCGATCAACGGCAGCGTAAGGTGAGCCAGCGGCGCCAGGTCGCCCGAAGCACCGAGAGAGCCCATCTCGAATATACGCGGCAGCACTCCGGCGTTGAACATATCCACAAGCCGTTCTACCGTAACCAGCTGTACACCGGAATAGCCATACGCCAGCGACTGTATCTTCAGAAACAACATCAGCTTCACTACCTCCGCCGGAACCTCAGGCCCCGTTCCGCATGCGTGAGACTTTACGAGGTTCTCTTGTAAAGTCTCCAACTGATCGGCGGAGATATTATGGTTATACAGCGAGCCAAAGCCCGTGTTTATACCATAGATCGGCGCCTGTGCTGTAGCCATCTTACCATCGAGGTAATCGCGGCAACGCTTGATCTTTATCTTCGCGTCGTCCGATAGGGCGATCGTTAGGCGGCCTTCCAGGATAGTCTCCAGGTCAGCCAGCGATAAGGTCTTATCCGAGATGTAGTGAGTCTTTTGAGTCATGAACCGTGAAGTTGGGGTAGGATCTGCCGGACGTTAAATCAGTTTGTTTATAATATCCTCTATCGCCAGTTTCTCCTGCTCACCCTTGTTCATGTCTTTAAACGCCAGCACTCCGGCCGCCATTTCTTCCGAGCCGATCACGATCGTGTAGGGGATCATCTTCTTATTGCCGTAGTCAAGCTGCTTCTTGATCTTAACCGTTTCAGGGTAGATCTCCGCGGCAATACCCGCGTTGCGTAGCTTTGCCAGCACACCTAATCCATAGTTCATACTCTCCTCATCGAAGTGGCAAACCAATACCTTCGACGATATCTGTGTGTCCTTCGGGAAAATGTCCAACTCTTCCATGGCATCATAGATCCGGTCTACTCCGAATGAGAAGCCAACACCTGAAAGGTTCTCTTTGTCCCCAAACGCCGCGGTCAGGTTATCATAACGGCCGCCGCCGCTCACGCTGCCGATCTTTACACCATTGATCTTCACTTCGAAGATACAACCCGTATAATAGCTCAGTCCGCGGGCCAGCGTAGTGTCGAACTCCACGTGTGAATCGTCGGCGCCATAGTTCTTTAATAAATTCAGGACTTCCCGGATGTCCCGCAGTCCGCGTATGCCATGCTCGTTTCTGTCGAACTTAGCGGCCAGGAAACCGATCTTGTTCGTAGTAGATCCTTTGACATTCAGCACTTCGAACAATGCGGTAAGGCTTTCTTCGGAGAACCCTTTGCCTCGTAGCTCCTCTTTTACTTTATCGTCGCCAATCTTATCCAGCTTGTCGATAGCTACAAACAGTGCTGTCTCGTTGCCGCCCGCGCCAATGATCTCTGCCAGTCCCTGAAGGATGCCGCGGTGATTCAGCTTGATCGTATAGTCAACAATTCCCAGACGTCTAAAAGTATCTTTGATCATCAGGATGATCTCGGCTTCGCACACCAAGGACTTTGTACCTACCACATCGGCATCGCACTGGTAGAACTCGCGGTACCTTCCTTTTTGAGGGCGGTCAGCGCGCCACACAGGCTGAATCTGGTAACGTTTGAAAGGAAAAGCGACCTCATTGCGGTTCATTACCACGAAACGCGCAAAAGGCACCGTCAGATCATAACGCAAGCCCTTATCGGCAATAAACGGAGTAACCTTCTTTGAATTGCGGCTCTCGAGTAAAGTCTGCTCCAGCTCCTTATCGCTGAGGTAATCACCCGAATTCAGGATGCGGTACAGCAGTTGGTCGCCTTCGTCGCCGTACTTTCCGGTAAGGGTGGAAAGATTCTCCATGGCAGGGGTTTCCAAAGGCAAAAAGCCGTATGTCTGAAATACCGTTCGTATCTGCTGAAAAATAAACTGGCGTCGGGCCATGATCGAGGGGCCGAAATCACGTGTACCGCTGGGTAATGTTGGTTTTTCCATAATTCAGCCGCAAAGCTAAACACCTTTTACAAAATCAGTGTGCGTGCGGAGTTTGAGGGTGAAATTTTTGGAGAATCGGCGCGACCTGGGTGCGGGATACTCCGTGGCTTTCCTATGGATAACCCCTGGATAACCGCAGGATAGCCGGTATGAAGCCGGTATCGGGGGCAGATCGAAAGGTGTTTTTTGGGGATACTCTATGGCTTTCCTATGGATACCTTATGGATTCCCTATACATACCCTATGGGAAGCCTATGACCAGACTCTAACCGGGAAACTATCTCGGGCGATGTCGCGGCTACCTGGTACGTCAATTTTTGGTCATGTAAAGTAAACTTACTCATACACTTCCCATACACTATCCATACCTGATCTATACACCATCCATACCTGATATCGGTGCAGAGCTCGAAGGCTGTGGAGAAGCAATGACAAGGCAGTCTAAAGGCTATCTGGAGAGTATAAAAAACGGATGGAGCGACTGCAGGTTACGTAAACGAGTACCTGTAGGTATAAATTTTTAAGGCAATGCTTGGTAATGCAGTGATTTCGGGTTAGTTTTGCGCTCCTTTTAACAGAAAGTGCCATGGCAGTAACCAGACTTAAGAGAAAAAACCGTAAAGATAAGGCTAAATCAGCAGTTAGACGTCAAACGCTGAAGATTCAAAATGCTAAGCCTGTTATCAAGAACGTAGACATCGAAGCGATCAAGGAAGAGTTTAAGTCTAAAAAGGCTTAATTTTTTGACTTCTTTTGAGATATTAGAAAAGCTCTGATTGTCAGGGCTTTTTTAATTTATATACATCGTTAAGCGTCATTTTGCAGCTTTTTTGGGGTATCCTGCTTTAGGAGTAGTGGGTTGTTTCGCTCATTGTAAACCGTTATTTTTCGTTCCGGAACCTGTCTATTATTGGATATGAGTAATCTTACGGAATGGTGGGAAGGGCTAAGCTTTGCCTTGAAGATCTATTGGGGGCTGGCCATACCGTTTACCTTCCTTTTCTTACTGCAAGTTGTCTGGTCGTTTATTGGAGGCGACGATTTTACGGACGACAATCCTGATGCGGTCATCGATGCCGATCATGGTATGCCCTTTCAGTTCTTTACGCTAAAAAATCTTATTGCGTTTTTCACATTGTTCGGGTGGGCCGGTGTTGCTGCCATTGACTCGGGGCTGTCGCAGATGGCTTCGGCTATCGTGGCTTCGGTGGCAGGCCTGGCGATGATGACAGCTACCGCTTCTATTCTGTATCTTCTGGGCAAGGCCACTGCCGACGGTACGCTGCGTATGGATAACGCTATCGGTGTTCAGGGCGAGGTTTACCTTATTATTTACAAAGACCGCTCGGGTATGGGCAAGGTGCAGATACGTGTACAGGGTGCGTTGCGCACGCTGGATGCTATTACCGACGACGATGCGGATATTCCTTCGGGAAAGATCATCCGCGTAAAAGATATTGTCAGCAACTCTATACTTCTTGTTACAGCAATTTAATCCCTACTCATAAATGATCTCTTCTTTTGTCTTACCAGCATTAGTGGTGGTAATCCTGTTCCTCTTCATTCTTGTCGTTTCGTTTTTGAAACGTTACAAGCGGTGTCCGTCCGACCGGATCCTTGTCGTGTATGGTAAGGTTGGCGGCGGTGGTTCAGCCAAGTGTATTCACGGTGGTGCTGCGTTTATCTGGCCGGTTATCCAGGCTTATTCGTTTATGGATCTCACGCCGACGTCTATCGAGGTTAACCTGACCAACGCGCTGAGTAAGCAGAATATTCGTGTAGACGTGCCGTCGAAGTTTACGGTAGGTATTTCTACAGAGCCGGGTGTAATGGAAAATGCTGCTGAGCGTCTGCTCGGTTTGCAGCGCCAGGATGTGCATTCGCTCGCTCACGATATCATCGTAGGCCAGATGCGTCTGGTAGTGGCGATGATGGAGATCGAGGATATTAACAGCAACCGTGATAAATTCCTCGGCAACGTTTCGCACAGCGTGGAGGTGGAGCTCAAGAAGATCGGTTTGAAGCTGATCAATGTGAATATTACGGATATCAAGGACGAGAGCGGTTACATCGCTGCCCTTGGTAAAGAAGCTGCCGCGAAGGCTATCAATGAGGCGAAGATCCGCGTGGCTGACCAGGAGCGCCTGGGAGACATCGGTAAGACAGAAGCCGAAAAGGAGCGCGACATCAAGGTTACGGAAATGCTTCGCGACCGCGATACCCAGGTAGCCGTTGCGTTAAAAGACAAAGAAATTCTGATCTCGGCCGCGAGACGAGATGAGCAGATCGGTCGTGTGGAGGCTGAGCGTGATACGCGTATTAAATCGGCCGAGGCAAACGCTTTGGCGGTAAGGGGTGAGAACCAGTCGAAGATAGCAGTGGCGACGTCCGACTCGGAGCGTCGTGAGCGTGAGGCGGAATCGTTGAAGAAAGCTACCGCGGCGGAGAAGGTACAATCAGCGCGTGCGTTGGAAGAAGCTTACCTTGCGGAACAGAAGGCCGAGGCGGCCCGTGCGGAACGGGAGAGGGCATCACAGAATGCCAATATCGTGGTAAGCGCGGAGATCCAGAAACAGAAAGCTATTATCGAAGCTCAGGCCGAAGCTGAACGTGTGCGTGAGCGTGCGAAGGGTGAAGCCGATGCTATATTGCTCCATAAGCAAGCCGAAGCTCAGGGTATATATGAGATCCTGACCAAGCAGGCGGAAGGTTTGAGACAGATCGTAAGTTCGGCGGGCAACAACTCGAAGGATGCGGCGATGCTGATCATAGCCGACAAACTGCCCGAGCTGGTACGCCTGCAGACCGAGGCTATCAAGAACATTCAGATCGACAAGGTCACTGTATGGGACGGCGGTGTAGGGAAGGACGGCAAGACGTCTACCGCGAATTTTATTTCGGGACTCTATCAGTCGGTGCCGCCTTTGCAGGAAGTGTTCAAAATGGCCGGGCTTGATCTGCCTTCCTATTTAGGACAGGCCCAGGAAGATGGTAAAACCAATGACGGCGCAAAGTCTGACGACAGGCCGGCGCTGCCTCCGGCTCCTCAAGGCCCGAAAACGATATAGGCCAGGAACGCTGTATGTGAAAAGTCTCCCGTGTGCTGATTGCCGCGGGGGACTTTTTTGTTTGATGTGTTTGTGCTGATTGGCGGGGGAAAAAGTATTAGATTCGGGACTATTTTATTGAGAAACGCGCATGTCAGGTAAAACACTTCATTTGGTTAACTGGAATGTTAACGGTATCCGATCGATAATCAAGAAAGATTTTGTGGAGAGCGTCAACCAGATGGCTCCCGATGTTTTCTGTATGCAGGAGACCAAAGCGGGGACGGAAGACGTGAAGTCGGCGCTGGAGCTTTTGCCGGGGTATCATGTGTATATCAATTCGTCGAAGGCGCGTAAAGGATATTCCGGGACAGTCATCATGTCGAAAGAAGAGCCGATGCAGGTAACCTACGATATGGGTGTGGAAGAGCACGACCAGGAGGGCCGCGTGATCACGGCTGAATACCCGACGTATTTTGTGGTGACCGTTTATACGCCCAACTCCGGTGAGGGGCTTGCACGCCTGGACTATCGCGAGCGTTGGGATAAGGAGTTTACGCATTACCTCTCATGGCTGGCACAGCGGAAACCGGTTATAGCATGTGGTGATTTCAACGTGGCTCATCAGCCTATCGATATTGCGCGGCCCAAGGAGAACTATAATAAATCCGCGGGCTATACGCAGCGTGAGATTGACGGGTTTACACGCCTGCTCGAAGCGGGGTTTGTGGAGACGTTCCGTCGTTTTTATCCGGAAGAGGTTAAGTATACGTACTGGAACTATATGTTCAATGCGCGGGCGAAGAATGTGGGCTGGCGGATCGATTATTTCCTGGTGTCGGAAAGTATCATCGGGAAGGTGAAGGATGCTATGATATACAACGAGCATCACGGGTCGGATCATTGCCCCGTGGCGTTGAAGATCGAGATTTAGTAATCTGCTAATAAAATAAGAGGCTCTGGAACGGGGCAAAAGTTTACGGCTTTTGTCCCTTCTTCCAGAGCCTCTTCCTTTATACGAATAGCCGGATCAGAACGAATAGCGAAGCCCGAGCTGAGCTTGCCAGCGTGAGCTGAACTGATCGATCGAGTATTTGGCTGTCGGTGTTGTATAGGTAGCGGTTACATTGGCCACACCGTTCGTTATGGTTCTGCCAGTAATGTTCAGGCCGGGGTCTACCGAAGAGTTTATAGTGTTCGGTGTGAAGTAGTATACACCCCATTTCTTGTCGATCATATTGCTGAGGTTTATCACATCGAAAGTAACCTGGACGGTGTTCGTTTTGTTATGACGACCTACCTTCACATAAAAGTCCTGCATCAATCTCAGGTCGAGCTGGTTGTTCCAGGGTGTTCTGGCGCCGTTGCGCTCTGTGAACTGGCCGCGACGGCTGCTGAGGTACTTATCGCCGTCGATGTATTGGTTAAATGCCGCCAGGTCTGTCGCGCTCAGATTATAGGGATTTTCGCCGTTGGCTTTCGGTACGTAAAACAGGTCGGCCTGCTGCCCGTTAGCTGTAAGCTTGTTGCTGGAGGTGATAGCGTAGGAATAAGGCGATCCGGACTGCGACGTGTAGATCAGCGATATATAGCTGGCTGCAGTTTGTCCCCATGTTTTCTTGTATTGAACGGATGACACGATGCGATGACGGATGTCGAAGTTTGAATACGCCAATCCCGGGTTGTTGGGGTTGAGTGCCTGGTTAGTCTGCCAGCCTGATTCGGGCGAGTTACGGATTCCGTTGAGAATGTCCTTAGACTGACCGTAGGTATACGCCACCATGTAGTTCAGGCCGAAAGCATACGACTTGGTGATCTTGGCCGTTAATTGATAACGGTATCCCTGGTTGGTATTGGTGATCAGGTATACACTTGAGAAATCATTGCTCACGCGGTTAGCTGTTGCTCCGCCCGATGCATATAAAGGTTGTTGCTTGTTAACGTCATACGACGCGTACACTGCAGAATCCTTCAGGTTGATCTGTTTGATCTGAATGTCTTTAACAACCTTGGTATAGATACCTTCGAGACTCAGTTTGAAATCGTTAGGCAGGTTGAAATCCACGGCCAGGTTGCTTCTCCACATTCTCGGCATAGACAGGTTCTTGTCCATCAGATCCAGTTCGGTTCTGTTCTTCGAGCCGTTGGCGGCCGCAAACGCGCCGAACTGTCCCTGGCTGGTTGGAATAGCGGTTCCTGCTGCCGGCGGGTTCAGGTCCATCGCGTTGAAAGACGTACCGTTGTTGATATAGGTATAGCCAAACCAGGCAAACGGGATTCTTCCGGTAAACAGGCCAGAGCCTCCTCGAAGGATTACAGACTGGTCGCCTTTCAGGTCGTAGTTAAAACCGAGGCGGGGGGAAACGTACGGATTGCCCAGTACCTTATTGCTGATCTGCGAAACGGGTGTGCCGTAGCCGTATGTTGTGTTGAGGTTTGCAGGACTGTCGGGGAATTTTGCGCGGGCATCGGCAACGGGGCCTTGCGACATGATCGGCAGGTCCATGCGCAAACCGTAGGTTAGGTTGAGCTTGCCGCGTGTCCATTCGTCCTGAGCATATAAGCTTGTCATAGCCACATTGAAGGCGCCGAGATCATATGCGCGGCTTTTGGCGTTGGCGAGCGAGTTATCGGTAGGGTCGTATATGGCACGCATACGCGAAGGGTTGTCTGCCAGGAACGCTGCCAGGTTTGCGTAATCGAAACGACCGTTCCATGAATTGATAAAGCCGTAGTTGATCTTGTAGAACTCGTTGTGTGTTCCGAACGTGAGGTTGTGGCTTCCTAAAAATACTTTGTAGTTATCGGTAACTTCCCAGGTACGTTGCCTCATATTGAATACGCCGGCTTCGCGGTTAGTGCCGAGGAGCACGTGGCCGCCGTTAATACCGTTGATCTGTATTTGCGGGAAGATGGAGTTGGGATCGCGATAGTCTTTGATGTCGGTATAGCCTACAATAAGGCTGTTGCTGGCGCTATTGCCGAGGCGGCTTTTGAGTTCGGCTACGGTACTGATGTTTCGGTTGTGCTGAACGAAGTCGTAGCTGCCGAACTGGAACTCCTGGCTGGAACGCTCGAGGTTGCTGGCGCTCGATACGATGGAATTGTTACGGATGCTGAGCGTATGTTTGCCGAGCTTCCAGTCCAAACGGTTAAAGAATTTTGCGCTCTTCGAGAATACGCTATATGCGCCGGTAGCTCCGGGGTTATATCCGCCCGCGGGATTGTATACTGTAGCCGGCATAGATTCGAGCTTCTGTGTGATCTGGTCGGCAATTGCCTGCGTCATGAAGTAGCCTGGCGCATTGGCAGGGAACAGAACAGGTACCGAGTTATTGGTTATCTCCTCGTTCGTAAAGAAGAACAGCTTGTCCTTGATAATAGGAAAGCCTACGCGGAAACCGGTCTGGTAATCATGGTAGCCGCTGGGAATGCTTCCATTGCCTACTTTATCGGCGCCTTTATATTTGCCCGTGATGGCGTTTGCGCGTCCGAATCCGTATACTGATCCAGTTACTTCGTTTGAACCGCTTCTCGAAACGGCGTTGATGCTGCCGCCGGTGAAGTTGCCGAGCGATACATCGTAGGGAGCGATCTGAACCTGAACCTCCTGGATTGCGTCAAGGCTGAAGGAGTTCGTGCGTGTGCTGCTGCCGGGTTGGTTGGCTGTTCCGCTGATGCCACCCAGTGAGGGGCTGAAGCCGATAGCGTCGTTGTTTATCGCACCGTCCAACGAGATGTTGTTATACCTGAAGTTTGTTCCGGCAAAAGAGTTGTTACTGGCTTGTGGCGTGAGTCGTGTAAAATCCGAAAAACTGCGGGCGAGTGTAGGCAATGATTGGATCTGCTCTTTACCTACCGTTGTGTTTGTACCGTACTTTTCGGTAGCGTTCTCATTTATTCCTACCACAACTACCTCGGCGAGTGTTTGCGACTGGTCTGCAAGTGTGAAGTTCATTGTGGTCGTTTGGCCCAAGATGAGGTAAACCTCTCTTTTTTCAGTTTGCTTTCCAACGAACGATGTTGTAAGCTCATAAGGACCGCCGGGCGGGAGGTTTGCCAATGTGAAACGGCCGGCAGTGTTTGTTGTTACACCGAAGGTTGTGTTGGTTGGCTTGTATACCATTTGTACCGTTGCTCCGGGAATATCCTCGCCCTGGGTGTCGGTTATGTGTCCGCTGACGGCACTGGTTGTTAGTTGCGCCCTCGCCTGAATGGCGATGGACAACAGTAAAACAAAGAATAAAGATAAGCGCATAGGTATTCTGTTTTTTTAACTGCACGAAAGTAGAGAGCCCTATCCTGGTGCAATGCGCCGATGCATTTATAGATATGATAAAAGGATATTACTAAATTGTTATCAAATTATTTTTTGATTAGAGCGTGACTTTTGCGCTATGCCGACATCAGACAGTACGTTTTTTCCTGTCATCGCGATTGTGCCATTCCTGATCCTTACTAAAGGTGATCGACCCCGTGCAGATTTCGGGAAGGTTGTTGCCGTAAGTAAAGAAATTCAACTGTACCTGTGACTTATTCAATATAACCAGTGATGCCTTTATTCTGCGGGTAGCGTGTGGTAAATGAACAGCGCCAAAGCCAAAGGAATTTGAATCCCAATGCTTCATCAGGTCTGTTACAAGATCGAAATTGGCCCAGTTGGAACGTTTTGGGGTAGCATTGAGCCCGCAGAAATATACAATGCTGTCGATGATCGTTTTATCGAGTATTTCGACAATACGTATGCGGACCGAGTTTCGGACGGGGGTTATACGGACACGGATCGTTTTTCTGACATCTGTCCAAATTCCAAATACCGACTCGAGCAGTATACGTTGCTTTTGCCGCTCCGCTTCAAACCTTGCCTTGCTGGTCATAATGAGATTATGGCAAAAGTGGCTATGCAATATTAAAATCCGCTTAAACCGGGATTAGAAGGAAGTGACTTTGTGTGACGGTTGTGTTACGTCTGAAGCGTCAGGATCCCAGACGGATTCAGTGTATATCTTGAAGGACAGCCCTTTCTTTGTTAAAAGACCGGCCAGTTCTGCGTAACAAAGGGCTGTAGAAGTTGTCGCTCTGGAGCGGGGTATCAATTGAATACTACTGTCAGGATTAAAGTAACGAAAGAGGCTGTCTTTAGTATAGAGACAGCCTCTTTGTATTTGCGGGGCGCCACCGAGTTACTCGGGGCACGCAAGTTGCAACCTTTTGCCAGTTCTGATTAAACACCTTGTGATAAACTCTACATGATTAAGGGTTGACTTTAATGATGATACCTTGCACTACTTATACCCGGAACGTATTGGCTGGGGTGACTCTAACGAAATCCATAAACGAGCTGGGCAGAGTGAGTGCGAGCGCGAGAGCGAAGAAAGGTATTTACCGGGTGACGCTTTTGGCGAGGAATCCTTTCGGGGCGTATACTTTTCCCTGATCGAAGAAGTTGATGTATAGACGTATGGGTGCGGGAAGACCTTCGTATGTTACCTCATAGATCTCCAGAACGGCTACATTTTGGTAGCGGAATTCGTCGCTGTTGGCTGTTTTGAATGGGCAACAGCTTTTTATGCGGCGGGCTGTTACGGGCTCACCATGCGGCCCGGTTATCGAATTGAAGTATTTTTCCGGATAGGTTACGGCCAGTGATCGATTGATCACACCGAGCTTGACCGGGGCTTCTTCACTGTATGCGTACGTGCTTTGTGTGGATACGCCTTCGAGTACCAGTATGGAATCTTTTTCTGCTATGGCTTCCCGGGTATTTTTTGTTTTGTTTTTCCAGGCGAACTGTTCCTTTTTACAAGCTGCGAAGCATAGTGTCAGCAGCACCAGACCTGTGCTGTATTTACTTGCGATACGATAGTCCATAGGGTGCCAATACGGTTGTTGTTTGATCGTATAGATTGAAAAAGAGTTCCGTGATATGCTCGCCACTTTGATCTGTATACCGGATGGAATATTTCTCCAGCATTCCATATTTTTCGTCGATGGGCTTTACCAGGAATGGTGAGGTGTACATGAAGTTTTTGGTTTTGAAAGGGCAGCAGGGTTTCAGACGGGTGTACGTTATAGATTCTCCTTGTGGTCCCTGGAGCGCGTTGAGGTATTTTTTTACATTATCAGCGCCGTCCCGAACCTCGATCAGGCCCAACATAATCGGTTTCTTTTCACTTTTTCCAAAGTCCTGGTCCGCAGAGATGCCGGTTAGTGTGAGGGTTGAGTCGTTTGTGTGATCGTATTTCGTAACGGTGTTCCGTTCTTTAGAAACGGTGTTCCGTTCTTTAGAATAGCTTGTCAATTTCTCATGACATCTGCCGAACAGTGCTATTCCAGCGATCAGCAGAAAGAAGGTCACTATTTTACTCATGGTTGCTTTTGTATTGACTATCCAACGATTTTTCACGTTCAAGACTGTTTTTAATATGGGGTTGCAGCGGTGTTTCGGTTACCGCGTTATAGGTTTTCCAGAAGTCTTCATTATATGTCCATTCCTCATTATACAGGTCCGCTTTTCCATTTTGTTTGTCCTTGTTCCGGAATCGTTTTGTGTTATTTTTTCGGTAAGGATATCGTTAACCATAAAGAACTTCTCGTCAAAAACAGATCGTCGTTCGGATTTCCCACCGGGTTTTGTTTGATTGCCCTGTTGACGGAATGATTTCCGATAGATGAGGGTAGGATACATTTTGCCCTCGTAGTCTTTGTATTTTATAAGGGTGTGTATGATGAAGTCGGTGTCGGGTACCAGCAGCATTTTCGCTTTTTGGCAGCCGGGCTTGAGGTAGTATTCCATTTGAATAATTGCCAGGTCTTTTTCACGGATATGGATGGTGCCCCAGGGTAACAGGTCGCCCTTCGGGTATCGTGGCTGTATTCCGATGCAGAACAGTTTTTCATTATTGAATACGATCATGCTGTCTACGCTGAGGTCGGCGAACTCCATGAATGCGTCGTTCAGGGATGCGTTCATAAGTTCGAAAAAGATCGACTTATGATTTCGGATATAATCGTGCAGGAATATGGCCTCGGCATTGTTTCCGTGTAGTCCATTTTTAGGCGAGATATAATTCAATATGGCGGCCATCCAGTCGAGGTCCATATAGTCTTCGCTTTTGCGCATCTCGCGTATCCTGAAGTCAAAATCGTTGTTTCCTTCGCCAGGTTTATAGCCTTTGTCGAACACGTCGACCGCCGCTTCGATCAGCCTGTCGTAGGTGTGCCTGGAGCGGACAATCTCACGGAAGAAGCCCTGCATGATATAGCGGTTATGAGGCAGGGTGCTGCTCAGCATGGCGACACTTTTTCTGACCAGGTTCTCTGCTGAGTCAGTGCCCAACACGATTTCGTTCAATATACGTGTGTACAGCTGTTTGGGAATCAATCTGAACTATTAAGTATTACTTCTTTTGGAGTATAGATATGTTATAGATGTATCGTTTATGCGACTTTGTGTAAAACAAAACGGGCAATCCCCGCGTGAGGATTGCCCGTTTATTATGACTGAATGTATTTGTGAACTACGAAGCGGCAACGCGCTGTATATCCGCACCGAGTGCACGAAGGCGGGCTTCGATGTTCTGGTAGCCGCGGTCGATCTGCTCGATGGATGAGATCTCGCTGGTGCCGGATGCGGAGAGGGCTGCGATCAGCAATGCCACGCCGGCGCGGATGTCGGGTGAGGACATCTTGATGCCACGCAGGGATTGCTTGCGGTCGAGGCCGATTACGTTGGCGCGGTGCGGGTCGCAAAGGATGATCTGCGCGCCCATATCGATAAGCTTGTCGACGAAGAACAGGCGGCTTTCGAACATCTTCTGGTGTATCAGTACTGTGCCCTTGGCTTGTGTGGCCACCACGAGCACGATGCTGAGTAGGTCGGGTGTAAAGCCTGGCCATGGCGCATCGGCGATGGTCATGATCGAGCCGTCGATAAAGGTTTCGATCTCGTAGCGTTCCTGTGCGGGAACATGGATATCGTCGCCACGGATCTCCAGTTTTATGCCGAGGCGGCGGAAGATGTCGGGGATAATGCCGAGCATGTCTACACGGCAGTTCTTGATGGTGATCTCTGACTGCGTCATGGCAGCGAGGCCGATGAAGCTACCGATCTCGATCATGTCGGGCAGGAGTGTGTGCTCGGTACCTCCCAGCTTCGTTACGCCTTCGATGGTGATGAGGTTGGAGCCGACTCCGCTGATCTTTGCGCCCATACGATTCAGCATGAGGCAAAGCTGCTGGAGGTATGGCTCGCAGGCGGCGTTGTATATGGTGGTTGTTCCCTTGGCGAGTACGGCCGCCATGATGATGTTTGCTGTTCCGGTTACGGAGGCTTCATCGAGCAGCATATAGCAACCTTTGAGCTCGGAGGCGTCTATGTGGAAGAGGTGTTCTTCGCTGTCGAAGTTGAACTTGGCGCCGAGCTTCTGGAAGCCGAGGAAGTGTGTGTCCAGGCGACGGCGTCCTATTTTATCACCGCCGGGTTTGGGCAGTGTTGCCTTGCCGAAGCGGGCGAGTATAGGGCCGAGCAGCATTACGGAACCGCGCAGCGCTGCTGCTTTTTTACGGTATTCCTCTGTTTCGAGGAATTGGGTATTGATGTTGCTGGCGGTGAAGCGATAGGTGTCTTCGCTCAATTTTTCCACTTTACAGCCCAGGTCGCCGATGAGCTCGATGAGCTTATTGACGTCGACTATATTCGGTATGTTGTGGATGGTAACAGGCTCTGGAGAGAGCATTACGGCGCTTACGATTTGCAGGGCTTCGTTCTTTGCGCCCTGGGGGATAATTTCGCCTTTAAGTTTTTTTCCTCCTTTGATCTTGAATACGCTCATGTACGGTGTGCTGGGGTCTATGGTTGTTTATTACCAGTAGCTGTGGTTCCAAAACTGCGTCTGCCGTTTGTTTGCCGGCAGTCTGCTTTTCTTTAAAATACAGGAGGCTCCTTGCGGGAGCCATCTGTTTGTAAATATATAGTATCGTACGGACTCGTCCGTTCTATTGATCTCTTCTTCTTTTGAAGTTGTTGTTGTTATTGTTGCCTTTGTTTCTGTTGAAGGGGCGGTGTCCGCCTTGTCCTCCCTGTCCACCCTGATGGCCCTGGTGTCCCTGATGACGCTGGTTGCCCATACCACTGTTGCTGTTGTGGCCGCTGTGGTTGCCGGGTTGTGTGCGTACTTTCTTTCTTTCCTTGTAAAGTTTTTCGAAGAGGTTGTCTTCACGCACCTTGTCGATGGTCATGTTCAGGGCACCGCCTGACATAAGCTGGATATCGCGCAGGATAACCGAGTCGTCCAGGGGTTCTTTGTTCCAGTTTGCGTAGAAGGTTTTCATCAGCTTACCGAGGTAGATGATGGCGTCTTCGCGTTCCTGGGCGTCTTCCAGTTTTACGGCTTCTTTTACGAGTCTTTCGATATTCTTGCCGTAGTGTTTGAAGCGTACATCGGTTTGTGGGTAGTCCATTCGGCGTGGCTTCTTGAAAAGGATATCACGCTCAGGTACGGGGTATGGATTATTGACATCCAGGTCGAAGTCGGCAATGATGTAGAGGTCGTCCCACATGCGTTGCGGGTCATCGCCCTGCTCGCGTATGGTGGGGTTGAGCTGCAGGATGAGCTCGATGAGTGTCGCTGCCAGCTCGGTACGTTTTTCTTTGCTGGGCAGGTTACGGATGTATTCTATTAGCTTTTGTACGTTGCGGCCATATTCTTTAAGAATGATGCCGGGACGCGCGGTGTTGTATTCTCCTATCGTCATCGGGATGCTGAAATTTTAACTGTCTTGTAATCTGTATCTGAAGTTACTGCTCGTTCCGGCGCTCAGGGTCTCAATTGCCGAAGTGTTTGTTATCCGAGTTTTATATCGCTCGACTTGCCGGAAGTGGCTTTTGTTGCTATTCCTGTCCCGATGTTACCGGGTCATTCACGGATCAACAAAGCTAAACAATATGGCGAATCTGCCAAAATATAGTGCCGTATCGTGCTTTTTATTGCACGATACGGAGTTTGGCGAAGCTCAGGAGCAGTGTTTTTTCACCTACTCCGGAGAAGTTGATTTTTGCCTTGCGGTCTGCGCCGCTCATGTCCATTTCGAGTACGGTTCCAAACCCAAACTTAGGGTGCTCTACTTTCATGCCAGCGGCCAGGCCTGATGTATCGCTGGGGACGAAGTCTGCCGGGGTCTTATAGGCAGGCGCGGTTGCCACGGGTTTAACGGGCTGCGTGGGTTTTGACGATACAGTCTTTTTGATGCCGTTTACCAGTGTTTTGGCGTAGTTGCTGCTGGTTGCCGGTGATGACTCGACTCCTCCGGAGAACTTGGTGCTCATCTTTACGAAGGAGGCATCGATATCGTCCAGGAAGCGGCTGGGTTCGCAGTTCTTGAGGCGGCCAAAACGGTAGCGGCTCAGCGCGTAGCACAGGAAGAGTCGTTTTTCGGCGCGTGTTATTGCCACGTAGAACAGGCGTCGCTCTTCTTCGAGGTCGGCGCGGCTGCTCAGCATCATCTGCGAGGGGAAGAGATCTTCCTCCATGCCTACCATGTACACGTATTTGAATTCAAGCCCCTTGGCCATGTGTATGGTCATGAGGGTCACTGTTTCGGGGTCGTTATCTTTGTCCTGGTCCTGGCCGGTTAAAAGCGATACTTCCTGAAGGAAAGCACCGAGTGATTTGTCCTGGCGTTCCGGATCGTCCACATATTCCTTAATGGCGTTCAGCAATTCCTGTACGTTTTCGTAGCGGCTGAGGCCTTCCACGGTTTTGTCTTCGTACAGCTCGCGCAGGAGGCCTGAGCCTTTGGAGATCTCAAAGGCGGCGTCGTAGGCATCCTTGTTCTGGATCTCGACGCCGAAGCGTTTGATCATTGCCACAAAATCTTCGATCGGGCCGGCTACACGTCCCCCGACAAACGGCGTGGGGTTCTGTATAATATCCCAGATGGAGGTGCCATGATCGTTGGCTGCCACGACGATCTTATCGACTGTAGAATCGCCGATACCGCGTTTGGGCAGGTTTATTATACGACGGAACGAGGCTTCGTCCTGTTGGTTCAGCGCGAAACGCAGGTAAGCCAGCACGTCTTTTATTTCTTTCCGCTGGTAGAAGGAGAGGCCACCCACTACTTTGTACTTGACGTTCATGCGGCGGAGCGATTCTTCTATCGCCCGCGACTGGCTGTTGGTACGGTAGAGTACGGCGAAGTCGCTGAACTTCATCTGGTGCAGCATCTTTTCCTGGAAGATGGAATTGGCCACGAGGCGTCCTTCTTCGTTATCGGATACGGCTTTGATGAGCTCGATCAGGTTTCCTTCTTCGTTGGAGGTCCACACGTTCTTGGGCAGCTGTGCGCGGTTACGTTTGATCACCGAGTTGGCTGCGTTTACGATGTTTTGTGTAGACCGGTAGTTCTGCTCGAGCTTGATGATCTTGAGGTCGGCGTAGTCGCGCTCGAAGTTGAGGATGTTCGAGATATCGGCGCCACGGAATGCGTAGATGCTCTGGGCGTCGTCTCCCACCACGCAGATGTTCTGGCGTACGGTAGAGAGCTTGCGAATGATGTAGTACTGGCAGAGGTTGGTATCCTGAAACTCGTCAACAAGCATGTATTGGATGCGCTGCTGATATTTGTTCAGCACATCGAGGTGCTCTTTGAACAGCTTGTCGGTGTTGAACAGCAGGTCGTCAAAGTCCATGGCGCCGGATTTGAACGTGCGCATGGCGTAAGCTTTGAATATTTTAGCGATCTCGGGGCGCTGGTTTGCGGCGTCGTCTGCCATGAGCTCGGCGTTCAGCAGATATTCTGCCGGGCCGATCAGGCGGTTTTTAGCCGACGAGATCCGGTTATAGACTACGTTTGGTTTATAGATGGTGTCGTCGAGGCCCATTTCCTTTACAATGCTTCGGATGAGGGACTTCGAGTCGTCGGTGTCGTAAATGGTAAAGTTGTTGGGATACCCGAGGTGGTGAGCTTCGGCCCGGAGGATGCGGGAGAACACGGAGTGGAAAGTTCCCATCCAGATGTTGCGGGCATCGTGGCCGACAACTTTTTCGATCCGTTCGCGCATTTCTTTGGCTGCCTTGTTCGTAAAGGTCAGGGCCATGATGCTGAACGGGTCAACGCCTTTGCCGATAAGGTTTGCGATGCGGAAAGTAAGAACCCGGGTTTTCCCGGAACCGGCGCCGGCGATGAGCATACAGGGGCCTTCGGTATTCAGAACGCCCTCGCGCTGGGGCTCATTGAGAGTGTCTAGGTAATCCATCATATTGAACCGGCAAAACTAGTATGTTTTGTTGTATTTTCGGGGTGCCGGATTTTTTTTCTAAAGAGGTAACAGCGCCTTTGGCGGGAAAATTCATTTGGCGGGTTTTGCGCTTTCGTACGTATATTTGCGGTATGATTAAAGTAGGTGAGGTTCTTGTTTCAGATGACATTCGCGATAGGGAATTTGTCTGCAATCTTGAAAAATGCAAAGGTGCATGCTGCGTGGAAGGCGATTACGGCGCTCCGCTTGAAGAAAGCGAGCTGGCAATCCTGGAAGAGATCTACCCGATCGTAAAACCTTACCTTTCCAAAGAAGGTATCAAAGCCATCGAAAAGCAGGGCGTCCATACAAAAGACGATGATGGCGATCTCTGTACGCCGATTATCGACGGCCGCGAGTGCGTTTACGCGATCTACGACAAGCAAGGTGTTTTGAAGTGCGGTATTGAGGCGGCTTACCTCGATGGCAAGATCAGCTGGAAGAAGCCAATCTCATGTCATCTTTACCCGATCCGGGTTACGGCGAAGAAAAACTTTGAAGCGTTGAATTATCATAAGTGGCATATCTGCTCACCGGCCTGCGCGTTAGGCAAGGAACTGCAGGTGCCGGTGTATAAGTTTTTGAAGGATCCGCTGATTCGTAAGTATGGGGCTCCGTGGTATGAGGAGTTGGTTCATGTGATCGAGACGACTCCGAAGGTGGAGAAGCCAAAGAAGACAGATAGTAAGGGTACAGATAATAAGAAAAAGCCTGCTAAGTAGCGGGCTTTTTTTGTCTGAACAGGATTTTTAAGATTTTAGAATTGGCAGGATGGTGTTGATTGGAGGGGATGTTTGAAACGTGGTTGGGGGGGATTAACGATTGGATTTATACTAGAAAAAGCCCGCTGTGTGCGGGCTTTTTTTATGACTATACTTTTTAAAGTTTTGGGGCAAGCCAGAGAAAGGCGGTGGATAGTATGAGGAGCAGGTAGAAAATCAGTGGAGGGATGGGGATGAACTCGGTGGTGATTTGACCTTTTTTATCTCCGGATGAGGCGTAGGTTTTTGTGGCGTTGGTGGATTGGGTGGAGGTTAGGGCGGGCCAATCGTTTTTTGGGGAGATGTAGTAGGCTTGTTGGGTGGAGTCGTTTGGTAGTAAGATAGTGTGCCATCCTGAGGTTGAGGTCCAGGTGGTGGTGTGGAAGAGGTTGTCTATGGTGAGGTCTTCGGTTAGGGGTATGGCGATGGAGTCGGCCAGTAGTGTTGGGGTGGTGGTGTTTGTGGTGATCACGTCTATGTTTATGGGCTGATCGGCATAGCGTGGGAATGGAGTTGTTATGTGGATCTCGCTTTTGTGTGGTGTGGGGCGGGCTATTTGTTCGAGAAGTGGGGACCAGAGGTTGCTGTATGCGATAGAGTCGCCTTCGAGCGTGAG
>Ga0247762_1000087_pt1 | contig 40026 bp, 22 predicted proteins | sample UWRJL081202R4_FD_181016 | JGI IMG/M metagenome (GOLD analysis project Ga0247762, IMG submission 181016) | Plant litter microbial communities from Arlington Agricultural Research Station in Wisconsin, United States - UWRJ-L081-202R-4 | ecosystem: Environmental > Terrestrial > Plant litter >...
GAAGTGGCAATACGCTATGACGGCATGGAGCATAAAGTATCCGTGGCACCCGGCGACACTATACTTCAATCAGCATTGGATCAGGGAATAGACCTGCCATATTCCTGCCAGAGCGGACTGTGCACGGCATGTCGCGGAAAAGCGCTGTCGGGCAAAGTGAAGCTGGACGAAGAAGAAGGGTTGTCGCAATCAGAACGCGCCGAAGGCTATGTGCTCACCTGTGTAGGCCACCCGCTTACCGACGACGTAGTGATCGAGATCGGATAGCCCGATACCTTACCGGATCTGATAAGTAAGACCGTTCTCGATGTCGAGCTGATACCGCGCGAGCTGCGGGGTATTGCCGATAATGCTGCCAACAAGCGTATAGGATTTTCGCGACCGGCTGGTGTATGCCTGAAATGTATATGTATTACGCCCATGCCCTGAGTACCCGGAGCTGTGTTCCGGTTGCTCAGGACCGCGTGCCAGCTCTACATAACCATGCGAACGGCGGATATATACCTTTTCACCGTCACAAAATCCCCATACAGGCTCATCGGGTCTGACGCGTTTCCCTTTTTCATCCAGATAGTAAAGCTCATTCGTAGGCATACGCAGCAACGTACGCACACGGCTCTTTTGACAAAGTTCGAAATCACGCTGGATAGAAGGAGCATTGTCGCGAAACTCTTCGAGTGACCGGTAAATGCCCCGCACCGGTTTGGCAGCTGTAAGCATGGCATAGCCACCGGTAATGTAGCCACCCGACGTTGACGCATCGGTTAAGTCTTTATCAGAACGGGAAAGCTCTTCGAGTGCCTCGCGGATCGACTGCCGCACGTTGGTTTCATGTTTTGTTGTAACATCGCCCCCCTTGGTATCATAGTAGTCGCGCCGGAAGCTAAGAGCCAGGCTTACATCCTTATTCTGAATGCGATAAAACTCATAGCTCACGTGAAGCCGTGCCAGGCTCCGTTGAGATATAATATCTTCATATACTCTCAGTTCGCGGATAACCATAGCCATAGGCTCCAGGTCTGGTCGCTGCGGTAAAACATCATGGATATAATGTTTGATCGCCAGCGCAGCACCTCCTTCAAGATTAGCCACGTATAGCCTGCTGGTAATAGTGCCGGCCTCAACAAATCCTACGGACAGCGTATCCTTTCGGAGATCCACAACTTCCACAACATTGAACGACGCCGGGATATCCAGCGTAGCATCGTCGTCCGCAAGACGTATAGGATAGTATTGAGCGGTGGCCAGCCGGCTTATCAATAGAAAGCCGAGAGCAAGAATAGAAAGGCGCATAAAGGGGGTCTGTTAAGTCACACAAAATAGCGATGACACCCCAGGCACTGCAATCAAGATCAGCGCCTTTCCTACCTGCCGTAAGATTTACAACAAAATTGAATTAACCCGTGTATACGCTTCTACTTGCGAAGCCGCACTTTAATGATCCATGGGTCAGCCGTGATAAAGAGCGTTTTCTCATCGCCGGAAAGCGCGCAGTTGGCGGCGATCTCCGCGGTTTTGATCTTGCCGAGTACTTTACCCTGGCTGTTGAATATCCAGATGCCGCCGGGACCTGTAGCGAACAGGTTGCCCTGTTTGTCGAACTTCATGCCGTCGGGCAGGCCTTTCTCGGTCTTGGTCAGGGCTGTGGCGTCGTAAAAAATGCGGGCGTTGCTTATCGAGTCGTTCTCGTCGAGGTCGAAGGCGTACCACATCGCGCGGTCGGGATCCGAGTTGGAAACCAGCAGCGTCTTTTCACCGGGGAAGAATGCCACGCCATTGGGCCGGGTGATCGTGTCGGTTACAAGTGTTACGGAGTCATGAGAGGCTTTGTAGACGCCACAGAACATGATCTCGCGCGTAGGGTCTTCAAACTGCTGCGGCAGGCCATAGGCGGGGTCGGTAAAGAATACATCGCCGTTGCTGCGAAACACAACATCGTTGGGGCTGTTGAACTTCTTGCCTTCATAGGTATCAGCGATCGAGATAAAGTCTGCTTTGGGAGCATCGATAGGGGCGTTCATGCGGGCAATGCGGCGGTCGCCATGCTGAGCCAGCACAAGATTGCCCGAGGCATCCAGCGTAAGCCCGTTGGAGCCCGTTTCACCCGTGCGGGGTGCGCTGCCGGTATAGCCTGAAGGTGTGAGGTATACCTCGGCTTTCTTACCTTCGCTCCATTTGTAGATCGTGTTCTTCGGTACATCGGAGAAGAGAAGCGTTTGGGTGCTTTCCACCCATACAGGTCCTTCACTCCATTCATATCCTTCAGCAATGATCTCGAACGAAACTTCAGTATCGACAATGGCGTCAAGCGCAGGGTCGAGGCGTTCTACAGTGGCAATGGTGCGCGTTTCCTTCATGGTACAGGAGAGCAGGGTGGTAATACAGATTAACAGGGTCAGGATTCTCATAAGAGAGTTATTTTTGACCGGAAGATAGAGAAAGAAGATAATTTGGTGAAATATTGTTCCAAATACCGAAATACGAGGTATTACACATAAATCGCTTATCTTATATTTTGCAAAGTGATACGTATGGGAAGGGCCCTTTTTATAGTCGTTTTAGTCGCTGCAATCAGCACCGCGGGGTGGGCGCAGAAATTCCAGTATTCCCTAAGAAATTATACCGCCATGGACGGCCTGCCGCAGTCACAGGTACTGGCCATGCTGGAAGATCGCAACGGTTACCTGTGGGTGGGCACGCAAGGCGGGGGCCTGGCCAGGTTCGATGGCCGCGAGTTTACCGTATACAGCACCAAGGACGGCCTGCTCAGCAATGAAGTGATCGGCCTCAAATTCGACAGCCGCCAGAACCTGTGGATATTGCACCAGCGTGGCATCACACGCTTCGACGGACGAACCTTTACAAAATTTGCCGATACCCAGCCGGCCGCCTCATCCAAACGCTACCGCCGCATACTCGAACTTAACGACTCACTGTTTGTCGTGTCGGGAAACGGAATGCTCACCAAGATCTATCACGATTCGATCTACTTCACCGAAAAATCACCGCTCGAAGGCAAGACCATACTATGGTCGTTCCAGCATACGTCGTCGGCCGTGTTCTTCCTGCTCAACAACGGCGAGTGCTACGTCAAGACGCCACGCAAGACCTATATCACATCATTACCCCCGAACGTAGGCAAGGTCTATAACATCTTCAGCCGTAAAGACTATATCATACTGAGCACCGAGCAGGGCATGTATGAGTTTGACTATAAGGCTGGAAAGATGACCCGTATGCCCGTGGCACCCGAGTTCATGGTACTGCTGCATGATCCACACGAAGACTTCTACTGGACAACCGACGGAAACTCGCTGTTCAAAGAGATGATACGCGATGGTCGGGTGAAACGCGATACCGTAGTTACCGATACACAAATAGACCGCGTGCTCTACGACTCCGAAGGCAACGTGTGGCTGGGCTCCAACGGCCGCGGCTTATATAAATACTACCTGCGGGATTTCGAGCACATCGGTAGAGAAAGAACGCGCAGCGTCATGGCGATACTGCGCGAGAAAGACGGCACGCAGTGGATAGGTACAACCGGAAGAGGGCTGCAGCGCACATGCGGCAGTAAAGTACAGACCTATCAGGATCCTGAAAAAACATATCGTAATAACGTATCGGCGATAAAGAAGTCGCCGGGCGGGGTGATCTGGGTAGCAACCGGGCAGGGCCTTGGTCGTTACAATGAAAACTCCGATTCGTTCACCTGGTTTCAGAGAGAAGACGGTCTTACCTCCAACAGCCTGATGTGCCTGGACTTCGACAGGCAGGGCAATGTATGGAGTGGCACCACCAGCGGTCTCAGCTATTACGATGGTAAGTCGTTTCGCAATTATACGATGTCCGACGGCCTGATCTCTAACTTCATCATGTCGCTGCATTATTCACAACGGTATAACACGCTCTTTGTCGGCACCGACGTGGGGCTTCAGTATATGAAAGATGGACGCGTGCAACAGCTCAGCGTGCCGGGCATAAGCAATACGTCGTACATTCAGATCACCCCCTTTCGCGATTCGCTGATCATCGCCAGTACAGGTGGCGCGGGAATCGTTATCCTCGATCCACAGTCGAACGCCAGGAAGATCATCACCACACATGAAGGACTTGCTTCCGATTTTATCTATTTCGCCGCCGCTGATGAGAACGAGTTTCTCTGGGTGGGTACAGAAAAAGGTATAAACCGTCTTCGTCTCGATCAGCACCTGGAAGTAGTCGAGAACCTCAGCTTTGGATACGACAACGGTCTTAGCGGAGTGGAAACCAACCAGGGCGCGTTCTTTATAACACCTGAGCATAAATACTTCGGCCTGGTAGACGGTCTCTACGAATACCGTAACCTCGGCGATTTCTATACCCGCTCGTTCGATCTTCACCTCACCGATGTGCAGATCCTGTATGGCGAGTATTCGTCACGCAGCTATGCAGACAGCCTGATGGGCTTTTTCAAGATCCCGTATCAGCTCAACCTGCCGCCGGACAAGAACCACGTTACGTTTCATTTTAACCGCGTAGACAAGCGATATCCGAAGTCGGTAAAATTCAGGTACTACCTCGAGAACTTCGACAAGACGTGGTCGCAGCCTGCGTCGATGAGCCAGGCCACGTACAGTAACCTGCCTCCCGGCGATTATATATTCCGCGTGATGGCTACCAATAACCGGGGCAGCTGGTCGGGAGCGCGCGTAGCCTATGCGTTCACCGTGCAAAGGCCGTTCTATAAGGCGCCGTCCTTCATAGCGGGGGCTATAATACTGGTGGCCGGCATAGCCACGCTGGCATTGTATATACGCGTGAAGCGACGTGTTAACCGTGTCATGATGATGGAGCGGATACGTATGAAAGAGCAGGAGAACCTGCGAAAGGAAATAGCCCGCGACTTTCACGACGAAATGGGCAACCAGCTTACGCGTATCATAAACTACATAAGCCTGCTCAAGCTCAACGGCATGGAGACCAACTCCAACACAAGCAGCCAGAACGATCTTTACACAAAAGTGGAAGACTCCGCCAAGTACCTCTATACCGGAACGCGCGATTTTATCTGGTCGATCGATCCGGGCAACGACGAGCTGTCAAAGCTGTTCCTCCACATACGCGACTTTGGCGAGAAGCTGTTCGAGGAAAAGAGCATCAGCTTCCGGGCCTTTAACGAGGTGCGCGAGAAGGTACGGTTGCCGTATGGCTTCAGCCGTGAAGCCAACCTGATCTTCAAGGAAGTGATGACAAACGCCTTCAAATACTCCGAAGCCCACAACGTAAGGCTCAGCCTCAAGCGCGACGAAGAGGGCTACGAGATGAGCTTTGAAGATGACGGCGTGGGCTTTTTTACCGATGACGTGGAAAAAATGAATGGATTGCAAAATATTCGCGAAAGAGCCGATAAGATCAACGGCATTTTACGTATACACAGTATCAAGAACGAGGGAACGAAAATTATACTAAACTTCAAGCTCACCAAAACCTTAAAATATGGCCTTGCCCTTTAAAAAACGCGTCATGATCGTAGAAGACGATCAGGAGATCCGCAACAGCTTTACGCTGATCGTAAACAGCTCACAAAAGTTTATGGTGGTAAATGCGTATGGCAGTTGTGAAGATGCCATCAACAACCTGAACCGCGACAAGCCCGAGATCGTCCTGATGGATATCGAGCTCCCCGGCGTAAACGGTATTCAGGGAACCAAAGTGATCAAAGACAAGTCGCCTCATACCGACATCATCATGGTATCCGTATACGAAGACAGCGAGCTCGTATTCGAAGCGCTGAAGGCCGGAGCCTCAGGCTACATCACCAAGAGCGCGAACTACATGGAACTGCTCTCGGCACTGGAAGAGATCGTAAAGGGCGGAGCCCCCATGAGCAGCCGTATAGCCCGCATGGTAATCGATAACTTCCACGTTAACCCCAACTCACCGCTTACCAAACGCGAGACGGAAATACTCCAGCTGATCTCTGAAGGAAAAACCTATACACAGATCTCCGAGGAACTGTTTATCTCCAAAGAAACGGCTAAGACGCACATCAAGAATATATATTCCAAGCTACAGGTGAACAGCAAGTCCGAAGCTATAGCAAAAGCAAACCTGGAGAAGTTGATCTAAGAAAGCAACAAATCGGTGTACATCGGGGCACAGACAATTCGAGAGAGGGTTGTTTGTGCCCCGATGTGTTTGTAACCGTATTCAAATTTAAATTTCCGGTTAGTCATTCATGGGTATACTCCAAAAGGAGTATGCATCGTTCCGATATACTCCAAAAGGAGTACGCTGTATAGTCAACTCGTTTAATTAATTTAAGCCATAGATTAATATAAATGTATAGCCTTAGCGTTGTGTGGTAATTTTTCCCCGTTTTCGAATCGTTTTCATTTAAACTCAATGTTAAATTTTTAATACGTAGCTCTTAAAGTATATTGATATTGATGATCGTTGAAAATCTGTTGACAGATGGATTGATCTACTGATGAATGGATTTTTCGATTACCTAAAAAGGAGTATCAGGTGTCTTTTGTGCCTAAGTCTCATTAGGATGTTAGATCGCCGGTTATATATATTTATCACATTAAATTGTATAACACCGTGAGCGTTATTGTTACTACTACTATAGAAGAGACCGCATTGTTACTGACGGAAAAATATTATCCGAACGCCGTCTGTACGGTATTGACCGGTAGCCACACCGAGCCAGAGAATGTGGTGCCGCAAAGCGATATCGATATACTGGTGGTCAGTGAAGATTTCAGCGGCGTTACATCCAACACGCTGCGCGATGGAATGTACAAGCTGGATTTTACAAAGGTAGGACTGGCAGACCTTCATCGCACAATGATCGATCATTCATACGATCACCGGGGCGTGGTGCTGCATATGATGATGACGGGCATTGTATTGAAGGACGACGATGGCATCTTTCCATTAATACAACATCAGGCTAAAGCATTGTACGGAGAGGGAAACTCCTCCCGTGAGATCGAACTGAGATCGCTAAGAAATGCGCTGCTCAAGCTTAAAAAGAACATCTGGAAAACGGCTACACCCCAGCAATTGTTCTTTATGCACGTGGAGTTTGCGAACGTTATCACATCCGCTTATGTGCTTGTTCACGAGGGTTGGTACCCCAGCAGCAGTTTTCGCCGAACAAAGCACCTGCTGTCGATCGATAAGAATTCAAAGTTTATGGATTCTATCATGGAGTTGGTAAAAGACTCTTTCGAGCCTTCGGCAAACCATGTACCTAAAGTAGTTGCCTTTATTGATAAGTTTTTGAATGCCCCGGTTTCTCAGAAGAGCATGATACGAAGAGAAAACCGGTTGGTGATTAACCTCCGGCTTAAACGGCGCCAATATTCCCGCAATAAAAAGAGCTTTTACAGCGCTATTCTGGAAGACCAATACCTGAGCAAGTTGTTTCTCTATGAGCAAAGCCACGGATATACGTATGTGTTCCGGTACGATATGGTTTGTGTATTTGATATGACTCATCCTGAGTTTAGCTATAATGCCGTGCTCGACGGTCTCGGGCGGGTGGCGGCGGTAGAAGGAAATTCGATAGTCCATACACATATTGTTTCTTCAGAATATATACTGCGCCAATTTCTGTCGTTTGATACCTACGCAGCGATCGAGAAAGCGATCGTCCGGATTTCGCTGAATACGATCCGGATGATAGACGGCGATGAGGAATATTCGCGGGATAAAGGGATGCTGGTGGCCCAGTTGTTGTTCGTGCAGCTGGCAAAATCTTTGAATATCGGTATGAAACCATTCAGTGATCTGTTGGGCTATTTATATATCAAGTGGCGTTACAGCATCGAGCAACACGCGAACATCGATCAAAAGACCGTGGAGCGGATCAATAGCCGTACACGGCAAATGGCGGAAACATACTTTTTAACGAATGCCGACGTTTTTCGGCAGACCTTCGAGGTTGCTTCGAGCGCCCCGGAAGATGTGGAGCTGGAACACTGGGATTTTGGTCAGTTACAAAACCTGTTTGATCAGATTCGGCCAGATGATCATGTTCGTGAAAAATTCAACCGGGAAGATTTGGCAAACAAGATACTGACCATGTATATCCCCGAGTCAGACAGGCTTGTCGACTATCACTATTTCAGCATTATAGCAGAGTGGATCCTGTGCGTTATGCAAATACGCCGATCGGCTCACGCGGTCATCGCGTATGGACTGAAAAGAGTGCTCGACGAGAAAATAGGAGCTTAGGCCTAAGTGTTTTGATAGTTTTTTATCACCTCCTTAAATTTTATCTTCTATGAACAGAAAAAAACTCGACTTAAATGTCCTGTCGAGAGAGTTGACCCGATTGCCCAAGGTGGAAGCCTTTAAAGTGAAAGGCGGCGGAACGCCCACGAACCCCTCGGTGCCCACATATCTTCCTTCTGTGGTAATAACACCCAGCCCTTCTATCCCGGGTGGTAATCCCGATTTTCCGGATGACGGCGGCTGGGAGTCACACGGCGGCGGCGGTAACGGCCCAGGTAATGGAGACGATACACCGCCGGTATATCTCCCTTCGGTTGTGGTTACGCCTAGCCCGTCTGCACCCTCGTTCCCCAGCTTCCCGGATGACGGTGATATTGATAACAGCCCCGACGGACCTGGTGGAGATCCGGGAGATAATGGCGATGACCCGGATGAAGAAGGAAGCCCCGTAAGCGACCCCGAAGGTATCCTCGCAAATTATGAAGCGAAAATGGCTGAAAGCAAGGCGCTTCTGGAAGGGATGCTGAAGGCGGGTGGATTGCCGGCCGAAACTGTGGCGAAGATCAACGAATATTTGGCGGTAATAAACCAAACGCTGGCCCTTATTGTCGAAATGAAGACCAATGACGGCCCCGCGTACCGTATAGAATCCGGTACTCCGCCCGATGGCTCAGGCGCCTATACTCACCGCGATCAGTCAACCGGTGAAATCGTCATCACCACGACCGATCCTAATGATATTGCTCTCTTAGGCCACGAGTTGTATCACATCTCCCAATTGCTGAGTGGTGATATTTCATTCGCACCCGATGGATCCGTAGAAGGTTTATCGCTGGACGATGAAGTAGAAGCATTCCAGTTTCAGCATGTTCTATATTATGGTATATTGGCCGGAAGTACTGATCTGGGAGGCAACCCCGTACAGGGCGGTGGCTACGAAGTTACACCGGAGGATGTATTGCATTACTACCCTCAGTATGGCGACCTTCCGGCGCACGATGAGCCTGCAAGCCCGGGTTCGCCTTCTCCTCACTAAAGATCAATGTATCGATGAATGAAAAGCATAAGATTCTTTCCCGGCTAGCAGCAGTTTTTATACTTGCGGCTATAACCAGCGTAACTTCTCACGCACAGAAAACCGATGGCGGATTGATTAAGGTTATTGAGGCTATCGATTCGGCTGTAATGGTCCGTGTAGAAGATGCAGGCTATCCCAGGAAAAACTACGATGCCATTCCCATCATCATAGATGGAAGCATTCGTACGCTGGCGGACGTAACTAAATACAAACTGTCGCAGATCAGCGAGATCACGTATGTGCCTTTTGTTAAGAACGTTCACTGGGATGCCGAAGAATCCAAACTGCTCGCCCTTCTGGGGCCAGGAGTCGATATCTATGGAGTCATTATGGTTAAAACCAGAAAAACAAAGACTGCCAGGTGAAACGGTGTACCTGTGTAAAACAGGTACACCTACCTGTAAATTGCTTACCCGATCGCTAATGACACAAAAGATGTCGATCTGAAATCATTTAACCCTTGGAGCGATGAAAATAACTTATAGCTTTTCAGGAAAGGTTCTGCTTATTCTTGTGTTATCCGTATTGTCTGATTTTGCGTGCGCGCAGGATGCAGACGGAAGCCTCGTTAAAATGGTAGACGTATTGGAATCAACCATTATGGCGCGGCTGGAGGCCGCCGGTCAGGTCTATCCAAGAGTAAATAAGCTGGCTATCCCGATTGTGATAGACGGGAAGTTCTATGACCTGATAGACGTGCCTGATTGTAAACTTTCCGATGTTCTGGAAATTACCTACAAGCCTATTTTTGGCAACACCGATCTCGATGAAGAAGAGATAAAGCTGATGGCCCTCTATGGTACGCGGGTTTTGATTTACGGTGTTATTATAATCAGGACCAGGTTGAATAAAGAATAAAGGGAAGCCTGTTATCAGGCTTTGTGAAATATAACAGCCGAGGTGTATTACTGTTGAAAGACTAAAAGAATGATGTTTCCTCATTACAGGCAACTGGACCAGAAAGACTGTGGCCCAACCTGTCTTAAAATAGTAGCGAAGTATTACGGCAAGCGCCTGGATATACAATACCTGCGCGATCTGTGCAATGTAACGCGCGAAGGCGTCTCGTTCAATAGTCTTAGCAGTGCCGCAGATACCGTAGGCCTCCGTGCCATGGTGTTTCGCATCTCGTTCGATCAGCTGCTGCACAAGCTTACGGTGCCGTGCATTCTTCATTGGAACAACCAACACTTCGTAGTACTGTATAAAATAGGTAAAAAGAAGATCTGGGTCTCCGATCCTGCGCGTGCCCGCATAGCCTATACACACGAGGAGTTTAAGAAGCATTGGCTCGACGATAGCAGGGAAAAGCTCGGCGTGGTGATGGCCCTCGAACCCCAGGTTTCCTTCGACACGAAGCATGAACGCGATGACAATAAGTCGAAGTCGGTCTATATCCATAACGTTTTAAAATACCTGAAGCGTTATAAGAAAGAACTGGGCCAACTGGCGATCATCATGTTGGTGATCACGCTCATGCAGGGTGTGTTACCGTTCGTCTTCAGGGCTATTATAGACGTCGGCATCGGCAGGAACGATGAGGATTTTATCGACATCATACTGGTAGCCAATGTAACCCTTATCGTGAGTATTGCTATCGCTAATTTTATACGCGATTGGATCAATAAACAGATCGGGGCACGCTTTAGCCTGAACCTCATTTCCGACTACCTGGTCAAGCTTATGAAAATGCCTGCCCAGTACTTTGAGGCGCGGATGACCAGCGATCTGCTTTATAAGCTTCGCGATCACGAACGGGTAAAGAATTTTATACTGAACCAATCTGTCAATGCCGTTTTTGCCCTGCTGAGCTTTACGGTGTTCAGTATTATACTCTTTTCTTTCAATGTAACGCTGTTTTACATTTTTGTGACCGGTACGGCTATCTACATGCTGTGGATCGTTCTTTTTATGCGGTTTGAGGAAAAGCTCGATTGGGATCAGCATAAGCTCAGTATGCAAAATCAGACCTATTGGACCGAAACCATGTCTGCTATACATGAGATCAAGGTTCATAATCTCGAGCAAAAGCGCCGATGGCAGTGGGAATCAATCCAGGCATCTTTATACAACGTTGGCCAGAAGCAGATGCGCATTACGCACCTTCAAAGCGTAGGCTCACAACTCATTAACGGACTGAAGAACGTGGCTATGACCTTCTTTAGCGCCAAGTCGGTGCTTGCCGGCGACATGACCCTGGGTGTGATGATATCCCTGCAGTTTATTATCGGCTTTCTCAATACTCCAACAGCTCAGCTGGTCGCCTTTATACAGTCCTTTACTCCTGCCCGTATAAGCTTTTTGCGCTTGAATGATATCCACTCCTACAAAGATGAGGAAGCCAATCAACCAACGGCCAGCATTCCATTGCCCGAGGATAAAAGCATATACCTGAGGAACGTCAGCTTCCGATATTCGTCTGAAGACGATTTTTCTCTTCGTAATATATCGCTTGTGATACCCCAACACAGCGTTACCGCCATTGTTGGGTTAAGCGGCAGCGGTAAGTCTACATTGCTCAAACTTCTCCTGCGTTTATACAAGGCAACGGATGGGGATATACTGGTGGGGAATACCAATATGCGGAATGTTAACGTAAAATACTGGAGAAGCCACTGCGCCGCAGTGCTTCAGGACGGTAAGATTTTTGACGATACCCTATTGAATAATATCGTACTGGGAGAGGACCAGGTTGACTACAACAAGCTGGTAAAAGTGGTAGAGCTTGCCCAATGTAAAGAACTGGTGGATTCTCTCGCCCTGGGTTACAGCACGCGTATCGGGCCTAAGGGTAGAGATCTGAGCCAGGGCCAGAAGCAGCGGATATTGATAGCCCGCGCCCTGTACAGAGATCCGCAGTATCTGTTCCTGGACGAAGCTACCAACGCGCTGGATAGTTTTAACGAGCAGAAGATTCTGATAAATTTCAACGAGGTATTCAAGCAGCGCACCGTGGTTGTTGCGGCGCATCGGTTAAGCACTATTAAGCGGGCAGACCTGATCATCGTGCTGGAAAAAGGTGCCGTTGTTGGAATGGGAACCCACGCACAGTTGCTGGAAAACAACGTGTTTTATAGACGCCTGGTGGTAAACCAGGGTGTACCGGTAAAAAAGCTTCATCAACCTCAAATCGAAAAGAATGGCAGCCGGGTTGGATAGTGTAGAGGAGCCCCGGGAAATGCTGGAAAACAGCGAGGCCTTTCGGGAAATTGTGGAACGAATCCCTCAGAGCATCACGTACGTGCTGTCTCTTTTTTTAATATGTATCCTCATCGTACTGTTGGTATTGGGATACGTCGTGCGCTATCCCGATGTAATACGGGGCGATGCTACCCTGAGCTCGGTGCTCAACTCGGTTCGTCTCGTGGCACCCGGGCAGGGAGAGATCTTTTTAAACGACCTGGAGTCCCAGCAGAATGTAAGGCAAGGTCAGGTACTGGCGGTGGTAAACAGTACGGCTAATGTGCACGACATTGCCGACCTGAAAGCGAAGCTCACCCGGTATAACCCCGCACTTGACCTTGAAATGACCATCGATAGCTTCCAGCTTCAGGAAACTGACCTTGGCGAGTTAACCCTGGCGTACTTTAACTATCGCAACTTGCTCGATAACTATAGAGAAGCCCTCAGGATCGATATCTACGGCGCCCAGATAGACCAGACAAAACAAATACTCAAAGAGCAAGCGCTCAGTTTATCGCAGCTTCATACTATAAAAGCTACTTTACAGGAATATATGATGCTGGAAAGGAACCTGTATCACCGCGACTCGCTTTTGTATGCGCAGTCTGTTATAGCGAAGGCCGATTTCGAAAAAAGTGCAGAACAATATCTGCAGAGCAGGCGGGTGCTCCAGCAGGCGGAGTCCGACGTGTTGAGTTATAAATCATCGGTCACAAGCTCCAATAGCAAGATCTCGATGTTATCGCTTCAAAAAACACAGGATCTATTCAAAGCGCGTTCCGAGATCCTCAAGGCATATACCACTCTATACAATCAGCTGGAGGAATGGGAGCGGCTGTTTGCAGTAATCGCGCCCATCGACGGTCAGCTCGAATTTCTGCAGTTTGTATCGAATAATCAGTTTATCCCGCAGGGAACCGAGCTGTTTAGTATCATACCCGATGGCAATCTGAATAAAGTAGATGTAATGACCCCCTCCGAAGGTATGGGTAAGGTTAGCGTCGGCCAGACCGCCATAGTTAAGCTCGAAGACTTTCCCTATAACGAATACGGCAGCCTGAAAGGTAAGGTTACTAATATCTCGCTGACGAAGATTGCCCGGGATAAAGTTAACTACACCATGGTTACCGTGGCCCTCGCCGATAATCAGACCAATTATAAGCTCAAACCTCAGCTGCGCTACGGCATGCATGGTAGTGTTGAAATTATTACCGATGACAAACGCCTGATCCAGCGACTATTCGAACGTCTGAAATATTTAGGTAAAGAACATTAAACATAAAAAATACGTTTTGTGAATACGCTATTTGGTACACCTGTAAAAGAATACGATGTGGTTATGGTGTGCGGCCTGTATAAATCAGGCACGTCTATGACTGCGAAGCTCCTCGAAGATATATTCGGTTTTTATAACCCGGCACACTACACCAATCCTCACGGCAAGGCTATCGGAAGAAATGGCGACCTGTATTCCACTCGCGAGTGTAATATTTTATTTAAGATCAACGAAGCCCTGATGAACGGTAACAGTCTCGATAGCCAAAATAACAGCCTGCTGTCGGCATATTTGTTAAACTGGCCCCGGCCATTCGTTCTTAAAGATCCCAAGCTGGTTTACACGCTTCCGCTGTGGCTTGATGCCGCCCATAGTCAGGGTCTGAAATGTCTGGTAACCTTTACAAACAGATCTGCCGACGAGCTGATGACGTCGTGGCAAAAGGCCCAATATACCGGTGGCCTGCTTGCCAGGAACTCCGAAGCCATGGATACCATGCTCGCTGAACAGGCCCGGCTGATTGAACACTGTAAAGCCCTGGGTTTAGAAAATATTTTAATCGACTTTGAAGAAGTAAAAGACTTATGCAAAACGCTGAATATACAGGCGAATGGCTGACACTGGCTGTTCAGTATGCCGATGAAATTGCAAAGGAAGCCGTCTATGAGCAAGACACAGCCTGGTGGACAAAACAACAGGTAGACAAAGACTTTAGAACAATAGCCTTACCCGATAAGGGCGGGGAATTGTTTGCCGGGACACTTGCCAATATTCTGTTTCTTGCCGGTGTTGCCAACGCCACGCAAAGCCAGGAATATCACGGGCTGATCAGGAAGGCGTGCAACGAGGTTTATCAGGAGCTTAGCCAGTCGGCAAGATACTCACCGTTTGAGGGACGGATAGGTGCGGCCTATGTGTTCTATCGCGCAGCAAAGCTGATACACGATGGCGAGCTTACAACCCTGGCGCTGAAACTTACGCAGGGGTGCGAGCGGATTAACCAAAGACAGCGCTCTTCGGTATACAAACCGATCCTGGATATTTTGCTGGACTTGTATGGCGATAACTCTGGCGAAGACACAAAAAAACGAATCGGTTTTTTTGTCCGCCTCATATTTGTATCGATGGAGAAAGAAAATTATGCAGAAACGCTGGAGACATATTTTTACCTGAATGCCGTTCGCGATCTGCTCTTTCCCCGCCTGCAAACACTGCTGCACCAGGAGCTGGATAATGCGCTGCGGCAGCATCAAGGTAGTAACGCGGCGGGTCCATTCCCCTACGTACCGCAAAGTCTGCTCTTATATGTATTGAGGGACTATGCCGTGAGAGCAAGGTATATGTTCGACGCGCCATACCAGGATGCATTACGGCAGCACGTGATACGTGTGGTTAAAGGCGCTATGCCCGCGCACGGCAAAGCATGTTACGGCCTGTTGCTGCTGTTTTTATGGAACGAGCGGTTTGCTCTTGAATCATTCAGCTTTGCCCGGCCCAAGCCTGATACGTTTGCCTTCGAGCCCGTATTTGGGTTGCGGCAGTTTGCCAGCGGCCTGGTAAAGCGCCGGTATGGAAGAACCGCTGTAATGCTTCAATCGCTGTACAGGCCTGCATGGCAGAAGTTCATCAATGAACCGTTTACGGACGTTAACGCCGTTAAAGCAGATCTTGAAAGGATAGTAATAGCCAGAGCTAAAGACGGGGGCTTGCAGCGGCGATTCTTCCTCGATAAAACACTGGCCCAGCACAGCCAGGTTGCGGGCAGCCGTCTGTTCTGGACGCACAAGAAAGAGATTGAGCTGGGGAACAATATGCGTCTGCTCAAAAGATACAGGACTCTGTATTCCGATCAGCTTCTCGTTGCACGATGCCCCCACGTTTACGTTTATGAGCAAACCAGCGCAGACGCGGAAGAGCAGCCTACGGCGCTGGCCCTCTACTGGAAACCCGGTGAGCCGGCCCATACCCTAATAACACCGTTTCAACAGCTATTGCTCTCGCATATGGAAGGCGATAAGCAGGTACCGGTTACAACGTTAATAGCGTCACTTATTGAGGAGTTTGATTGTAAGACCAGTAATGACGAAAACAAGGTGAGGCTGGCATCCCTGCGCGTAATACGGCGGTTTTGTAAGCGAGGTCTGTTATTGCTTTCCAGCCAATAACAACCTGTTTAGGGCCGTAACGTGCCTCCCCGTTCCTTTGTGTGTTTTGTCAGCTAAACGTCTGTGGAAGTAATTAACGTGAGGTACATAAACCGGATAATAAATCAAGTCAGTAGGGGCATGCGTAAATGATATTTATGCTAAACCTTTACTTAGTCCTTCCCCACATCTGTAGAATCTTCTCATAGTTTAGGTTAATGAAGAAAGAATCTCCTGAAGGATCAAAGCTCCCTGGACGAGGGAGCTTTTTTTATGTCCTTTTCATAAAGCCAACATGTCTTCTGAATAGAAGTTACAACAGTGATCATGTTGTGATATAGCCTTTACGTTGTAACTACGTAGCGAAGATTACGATAGGCGGGAGAAAGTAATATACCACGTTGATCGTCATTTATTTGTTTTTCGGTTTGCGGAGCTTTGAAATAACGTCTCATTGGGTCGTGACTTTTCCTAATGGCGATGGAGTTTATTGAATAACTCTAACAAACCTAAACGTATGAGGAAGTTTTTACTATTTGGATTCCTGAGTCTGCTACAGGTAGGCCTGGTGCAGGCACAGGAACGAACGGTTACCGGCAAGGTAACTTCGCAAGACGATGGCAGCCCCTTGCCAGGCGTAAACGTAGTTGTAAAAGGCACTGCCAGCGGAACAGTTACCGATGTGGCAGGTGAGTACAAGGTCAATGTTCCCTCCGGTGGAACAACACTGGTGTTTTCATTTATCGGGCTTTTGTCGCAAGAGATAGAAGTAGGAGAGCGGACAGTTGTCGATGTGCAGTTGGGTACGGACACAAAGCAACTTGGAGAAGTTGTGGTAACGGCCGCCGGTATCGAGCGTGAGAAGAAATCACTCGGTTATCGCGTGGAGAACGTAGTGGGATCCAAGGTGCAACAGGTATCGGAAGCCGACCCGTTGCGCGCGTTGCAAGGCAAGGTTGCCGGTGTAAACATCGTGTCATCCAGCGGTGTCCCCGGTAGCGCTACGCGTATAACCATGCGTGGCAACCGCTCGCTGCTCGGCAACAACCAGCCCCTTATCGTGGTAGACGGCATCCCTTACGACAACACACAAACCAATACATCCAACCAGCTTACCGGCGGTGGAGCCTATGGCAGTGGGTTAGCGGCGATAGATCCCAACAACATCGAGACCATGAACATACTCCCGCCCGGAGGGGCAGGAGCAGCCCTCTACGGCGTTCGCGCGGCTAACGGGGTAATCGTGATCACCACCAAGACGGGAACCTCGCGTGCGTCACGCAAAGGCCTCGAGATCGCCGTAAGCTCCGGCTATTCCATCGAGCAGATCTCCGGCCTTCCCGATTATCAAAACACCTATGGCACAGGCTCCGGCTTTGTATATGGCCAGGTGAACGGATCGTGGGGAGCCCCTTTCCCTGGTGCTGTTCCCTATCCCACAGTCTCCGAGATCCCCCTTTGGACAGACATCGCCGCCGCCTTCCCCGACCGCGCCGCGACTGTTCCCTATAAAGCATATCCGGATAACGTGAAGGACTTCTTCAACACCGGTCATCTATGGGATAATTCTATCACACTCTCCGGCGGTAACGATAAATCGAATTTCACGACTACTATCTCGCGCACGGATCAGAAAGGTATCGTGCCAGAATCAGGCTTTGAACGTACCAACATCAGTGTTGGCGCGAATACCGTCCTGGCAAATAAAATTACGATAGGAGGTACGATGTCGTTCAATAATAAAGTGCAGACCGGGCCTCCAGGCGGCGCGAGCAACGCACTGGGTAATGGCTCCGTATTCTCACGTATCATGTATCTCGGCCGCAACTGGAATTTGCAAGGCGAGCCTTTCGAAAATCCACTCAACCACCAAAGCCTCTTTTTCGTTGCCCGTACGCAATCGACAAACCCCTACTGGTCCGCAAAGTATGACGGATTCAATACTACCGAGAACCGCGTGACGGGTAACCTGAACTTCGGCTACGAGTTTAACGACTGGCTGAGTCTCAACTATCGTATCGGTCTAACCCACTTCGACCAGACCAACCAGGAGTGGTTTCGCCCCGGCGGCCGCGCAGTCGGTGGGGTAGGACAGGTTACGGATGACTATGTATCGTTTACCGAGATCGAGTCGTTCCTGATGTTGAACTTTACACACGAGTTCAGCGAAGACATTTCCCTGAAAGCATTCATCGCGCATAACATCAATCAGCGCACACGCGATCAGCAATCGTATATCGGCACGGGGCTTATCGACTTCAATATTATCGATGTCGATAATACCACCAGCGTGCTGAACAACGGAGGCGATTATACCCGCAGACGCCTCATCGGCCTTTTGGGTGAGGTACAGCTGCAGTATAAGGACTATCTCTTCCTCACCGTGAACGGCCGCAACGACTGGTCGTCCACACTCCCCGTGGCGAGTCGAAGCTTCTTCTATCCGGCAGTATCGGCATCGCTTATCTTCACCGATGCTCTTCAGCTCGACTCCCGCGTGCTGACGATGGGTAAGTTGCGTGCCGGCTGGACGCGTGTGGGTAACGACGCAACGCCTTATCTGCTCAATACCATCTTTACACTGAACCCGCAGTTCGTTTCTCAAAGCGTTCAGTTCCCTTTCAAGGGAACTCCAGGAACCACGTTTGGTGATGTAGTTCCCGACCCTAACCTCACACCGGAGTTCACACGCACGTTGGAGATCGGTACAGACCTGCAGTTCTTCGATAACCGCGCGTCATTAAGCGTAACGGCATATCAATCGCTTACAACGAATGGTATAGCTGCACAATCATTCCCTTCTGTATCAGGCTACCAGAACTATCTCACCAATTTCGGCGACGTGAGCAATAAGGGAATAGAGATCACACTTGGTGTTACACCAATACGCCTCGAGAGCGGTTTTAGCTGGGATATCAGCGCCAACTTCACGCACAACAGGAACCTCGTTAAAAGGCTGGCGAACGGTGTGGAAGAGATCGTGATTCAAAACCTGTTCAGCGGCGGTATTACTCCGGTATTGAGACCAGGTAAGGAATACGGCGTGCTTCGCGGTACTGTAGACGTACGCGATGATGAAGGCAACCTGCTTATCGATCCGTCTACAGGCCAAATGATCCGCTCGCTCGAACCGGCCATTGTAGGCAATCCGAACCCTGACTTTATCGCTGGTTTAACCAACACATTCCACTATAAGGGGCTTACACTGTCCGCGGTATTCAACTGGCGGCAGGGAGGTGATATCTACTCCACCACGATCAACAACCAGCTCGGACGTGGTGTAACGAAAGATACGGAAGCCCGCGAGTTGAACTACGTTATCCCAGGCGTTATCGGCGATGTGAATACCCTGCAGCCGGTGCTCAATGAGGGAGGCCAGAAAATACCCAATACTATACAGGTTGAAATGAACGACCTGTATTTCGGCGAAACGTTCGGAACCAACTCGGCGGATGAGTGGAGTGTATTTGATGCTACGGTATTCCGCCTGCAGGAAGTAAGCCTCGGCTATACACTGCCGAAAAACATACTGTCCAAAACACCATTCGGCTCGGTAACGATCACCGCCACAGGCCGCAACCTTTGGTACAAGGCTCCCAACATGCCGAAGCACTCTAAATTCGATCCGGAAACCAGTACGTTCGGTGCAAACAATGCGCAGGGATTCGAATTCGATAACGTACCGTCTGTACGGCGCATGGGTATCAACCTGCGATTCACGTTTTAACCAACATTACGATGAAGATCATGAAACAAAGAATATATAAATCACTCATCGCCCTCACAGCCGTCATGACCATGGCTACCGGCTGCGGTGATTTCCTGGATATTAATACCGATCCCAATAACCCGCTGGACTCGCGCCTCGACCAGGTGTTGCCCACCGTGGAAACGGCGATCTTTGAAGCGCTCGGCAATGGGCCTGGCGGTATGTCCGATATCACCTCGCAATTCATACACCATACAGCGCAACGCGGTCCATCCAACTTCTACTTCATGGCCGGCAACGAATTCAACATTGCCAACGCCTGGCCTAATTTATATTCCAGCGCGATGATGGACCTCAACGTGATGATCACCAAAGCCACCGAGCGTAAGTCATGGCACTATCTAGGCATAGCCCAAACGTTAAAGGCCTATTCGTACAGCCAAATGGTAGATATGTGGGGCAAGGCGGCCTACTTCGATTTTGGTAAGGGCACAGAAGATCCGTTCCCGAAATTCGACGAAGGCGCCGATATATACCCGGAGCTTCAAAAGATGCTTGCCGAAGCAGTGGCTAATTTTGCGCAGGAAGCTTCGGAAGAGCCCGGCGCGGATGATCTTATTTACGGCGGCGACGTGGAGAAGTGGCAGAAGCTGGCCAACGCTTTGCGGCTAAAGCTTTATAACCAGGTGCGGCTGACCAGCCAATACGATGCCGCTGCTGTAGATGCTATTCTCGCCGATGGCACATTGCCTGGCACTGTGACGGACGGCTTTAAGTTGTTGTATGGGTCGACTAATAATCCCGAGAACAGACATCCCCTTTTCAAGCAGGACTATGTCGATAACAATGCCAACTACATTGATCCATACTTCTATCTGGTCATGAAGGGCGATAACTCCCTGCCGGTCTTTAACCCGCTGCTGGAGGGCATAGAAGACCCGCGTATACCACACTACTTCTATAACCAACTCGCCGGCGACGACCCACAGAACCCGACGACTACCGCATACTGGGGAGATTTTCTATCCATCTGGTTTGCGTCCTATAACATAGATCCCAACGAGGGCTTCGACCAGGCGCAGTCCCAAACCGTCGTAGGTGAGTATCCCGCCGGTGGCGCTTATGACGACGGCAGCGGTACCACAGCAGGCGTGGCAACAGGTCAGAACCCGGGACTTGGCGGAGCCGGCTATCAGCGCTTATATCCGCTCTTTGCTCACCTGTTTACACGGGCAGAACTATCGCTGACGAAGGGTGCCGCCGGCGATGCACGCGATCTTTTCGAAGACGCCATGTACGCAGCGTTCGACGAGGTGAACCAGCTTTCAGCTGCCGAAAATGATATCGATGACGATGATACCGATGACTATGTAAATGCCGTACTGGCCCTCTACGACGCCGGCAACGATGCAAAAAAACTGGAGCTCGTCATAACCGAAAAATGGATCGCCAGCTTCGGCTTCGGCAACGATGCATACACGGACTATCGTCGCACCGGCTACCCGATCCTCTTCGATCCCAATACAGACAACAATCCCTTCACGATCCTGAACCGCGCCTTCCCGCTCTCGCTGCCGTACTACACATCGGACCTGGCGATCAACCCCAATGCTGATCCCCAACGAAACCCGGCAACCGACAGGGTATTTTGGGATATAAACTAAAGTGGAATAAGCACCTGCAGCGCGTTTGAGAAGCCCACTGCAGAGCATCATTACTTAATAAATAAAACTACATGAATACAATAATTAAATATAGCACGATACTGATGGTGTCCATCGTAATGATGGTTGCCTGCCGGGATGAAGATGCGATACGCTTTCCGGATCTGAAGACGGGAGTGAATGCGAGGGTAAGTATATACGCGGATCGATCTTACATTAACCTGTCAGACCTTAACAGTTCTTCGATAGCTTTCGATATTTATTCGGTCAATACGGATATTGAAGAGGTTGTGTATACCGCAACATATACTGACGCAGATTCCGCAAGCGCGATTTTTCCCACTGTTGTTGCATTCACTATCTCGGGAAGTGAGTTCATTTCAGGTAAAGCCGCCGAGTTGGAAATTTCGGCGTCTGAGCTTGCTAATAAATTTGGATTACCTGGAGGACTAAGTTACTTTGAAGGTAATGATAATATCACTTTCAATGCATCGGTGAAGCTAAAGGATGGAAGAACATATGATGCCTCCAATTCAGCGCCCAGCATCTCGGGTGGAACCAATGCAAGCTTTACTACGGCATTCACGGTCTATGCAGGCTGCCCTTCTGATCAGGAGGCTATTGTCGGCACTTACTATGCTATCGTGGAAACAAATAATTATGATCCTTCAGTAATCGGTGACACTACAGAGGTCGAAGTTACATTTGCCGGGCCTGAACCATTTCGATATAGGGTAAGCGATGTTACTGGCGAATTCTATGTGCCCTTCGATGGTACGGCCTATCCGGGAACATTCTATGATATGTGCGGAGGCACCATTCTGCAAGCTACAACATCGGGTTTTGGACCCATTGTAGATAATACGAGTTCGGGTTCACCGGAAGTATTGCCTCCGGTAATCACTGTTAACGGTGATAATGTAGAGTTTATTTTAAACTGGCATGAAACCAATAATGGAATTATGGGCGCAATCAGGTATGTAAAGAAGAGCTGATTTAAATATTAAATGAATTTTATGAGAATGATTTTGAGATACGACTACATGTTATTAACCCTGACGATACTAAGTATGGCGTCATGCGTTGATGACTACACAGATTATAATCCGCCACATGCTCTGGACGCACCCGTACTACGCGTGAGCGCTACGGGTAGCAACCAGACTCTGCTGACAGTTCCAATTAATCAATATCAGAACACATATCACGCTTACGTTGGGTTAAATGCTCCTGTCGAATTTATTGTTTCAGTAATTGATGCCCCAGGAAAGGTGAATGAAGTAACTGTAGAGCCGTCAGTACCCGAATTTGGTACGGTTACGCTTAACGATGCCAGTGTTGCCGCGCTAAAAGGTAAAGAACAGGGAGAGTTCAGATTCGTCTACACGCCCAATCCTGACCTGGAAGCGGGCGATGACCGGCCGCTCAACCTCGTGGTTACTGTATCTGACAGTCAGGCGGATAAAGATGCCCAGGCAAGTGTACTGACCATATCTACAATTATCGGCTCACCATGTTTTTCCGAACAGCTGCAATCCGGTAATTATCTGGTCACACAAGCGAGCGGCAATATCGATGGCGGTACGGCCTATACGCTTCCTGCAATGGAAGATTCTCTAAGCAGCAGGATTGTAGTTTCTATTGAAGAGGAGCGCCCGGGGATCTATACGATAGATGAGGTTACCGGCGGCGTTTGGCCGGCATTTTATACAGGCCGTGCAAATCCCAAGCTTCAGGTTGATGTGTGTGGAAATACGATAACATCCAGGGAAGGATATGCTACCGCGGGAGCAGGTACCTCCGCAGCCCGCACGTTTACCATAAATGGAACTGTGAATAATGACGACACAATTGATATAACATGGTCTTACACGCGCGACGATGGGGCGACGCCCGAAGATCCTGCTAAAGGGACATATACATTGACACTGATTAAGTTGGGTATGTAGATATATTGAGCCTTGCTCAAGGCGATTAGGAAATGAGGCTACTTTACGCAAAGTAGCCTCTCTTTTTTGCATTTACTTTTGATCTAATATCTGCGCAACAACATTAGCCAGATATTCTAAGCCATAAATGTCAGGTTTCTTAGTTTTGTTCAATGGGCTATAGAATTTGTCTTCATTGCCTGGACCGAGAAACCCAATCATAACTATTTTACCAGTAAGGTCTCTTTCATTTAGTTTTCCAGATAGGACTTCCTTTGCAGAATATTTTCTAAATTTTCTTTGGCCGTTTTTGTAATCCACATCTACCACCGTAGGATGAGTATTAATAAACTTTGCGGTTTGCAAACTATCATATGCCATAGCCGTACTAACGGCAAAATGGTATTCGATTCGCTTGTCTGCCACATCTTCCTTCTCTTGAACGAGAAAACTTTTTATTGTTCCGTGAACGTCATTCTCCTGCAAAGCATTTATGTAGCCCGTCTTGACTCCGTGAGGCGAAAACTCCAATTGACTTGTTAGACTAAAAGCAACATTTCCGGCTAGGTCATTTATTACACTGGTCATCACCAGATTTTTACATGCCCAAAGTGCCTTAATGAGTTCTTCATCACCCGCGTCATGATTTCTCTTCGAGAATTGCAAATCAATTGCTATTACCTTAGGATTAAACTTACTCAATGTTGAAATTTCTTCGGCTATTCCTGCTCTATCGAGATTTTCAACGTTTATCAGGATGATATTATCCTCTGACTGTGCACGAGCTATAAGTGCACAGATTGTCAAAATAAAAATTAGGAATATTTTCATTGCTTAACGATGAGGTCCAGTCACGGCATTCATTTTTCCCTTCACCTTCTTTTCTTGCCGAGTGATGATGTATTTAAAGTATTTTCCCATGGCAGTAGACACGGGGCCAGAGTTGCTGTTGCACCCATTACAGTTGTAATTTATTGAAGCGGCCACAATACCAGCCATTTGATCTGATGGGGTATAGGGTTGGTATGTATATTTTATTGGACGTTCATAGTCTTCCACGGTACTATATTCAAAAGTTTCGAAAATTCTTTGCTCTCCAATATAGTCAATAAGCTTTCCCTTCTTATCAAACTTTAATATTACTGCGAGCTGCGTCCATTTATGACCGCCGCTTGTAGGAGTTTTCGTCGTCTCCAGAAACCAATCCCAGCGCCCCTGGTCATAAATTGATGAATGCAATATTTGAAAAGTCGTCTCAGACTTGCCCTGACTTGATGAATTTCCGGAATCAAAAGAAACTACAAAAGGAACAGCAGTTTCGAGCATGCCTCCCTCTGTTTCATTTGGATTGGGCCGGCTATTATATACAACGACGTCTGTACCGCCAGAATATTGCCAGCCTGTTTTTTCAGCCATGAATTTCGCCGCATCATTTCCCGTTAACCCGTAGCGCCGGGCATACTCGCTGATAGCATCCACTTCTCCATTTCTGGCGCGCTTTAATAGAGACTCTTCTACCGCACTACGATTCAATACCGCATTTCCGATCGCAAAGTTCCTACCCCAACTCTCGGCGGTATAGGTCCCGATTGAAAAATTGGCGCCCATAGCGTGTATTTTTGCCATTCTTGAGTAGCCTGTAGCAAACGCCGATCCATAATAATCGGCTGTAGATGTGCCGTCAACGCCTAAAAGTGATTGCCATCCTCCTTCTCCCGAATTCAAATACTCATATTCCGAAGGGCCATTGTATGGATAGTCACCGTTAGGGTCGTTATTATCCGCGGGTGAATTCAAAGCGTAGTTGTACGGTGAATACGATGCAAGGCTGGTTGCTTCCGGATCAACCTCGAACATTCTCCCCAATACTGGGTCATATCCTCTGGATGCCATCTCATACCAATTTGTATTGTGATTTAATTCGGAACCACCGTTGTACAAATAGTTATTCGAACTCCCTTCACGTGTCCAGGACGCATCTGTCTGTAAGCCAAATGGGTAATATTCGTTGTATTGAACTATATTGCCAGGCGTGTGTGCTATCGTTACATCATCAAAATAGACATCTACTTGCGTTGGATTTTCATTTGAAATGAAGACAAAGGCATATCCCGCTTCCTTTACAGTATACTCCTTAAACATGTGGTCATGGCCTACTATGGGAGATAGCCCTACCTGCTCGCCACCGTCTATCTGTTCATACGCAATATCCAAAAAGTTGTAATCTTTATCAAACAGCAGAATATTGACAAATGCTTTCGGATACCCTGAGCTACCGTCATCGCCTGCTCCCGCAACTATAGCTCCGTAAGTATTCAAGCCTGACGCGGCCGTTCCTACTTCGCCGGCACTTGGTGGTGACATTCCGAATGCCGTCAACAATGCCGATGCAAAGCCAGTCAAATTACCTGCCGTGTTTGTATTGTTGTAAAATTTAGCGTAGGCTTCGATGTTCACTTTATCGCCAGGGTACACCTTGAAACTCTTTGAAAGTCCCACCTGAGAATTATAGCCCCCGTTTAGCAATTGCGAATAAGTACCTCCCGTAGTCCTGTTAAATAGATTCCAACTGCTCCGATTAGAGCCTGCTGTTTCGAAATTCTCTGTAGTCGTTTGTACGGGGTCGGGGTTCGCGGTAAAGATGACCCGCGTATTCCCCTGGTGATCTGCTATATTGTACTGATACTCCAAGTTACCGGCGTTGCTCACCACCCGCCCTTCAGGAGATGAAAAGAACTGCAATACCTTGTTCTCATAGACAAACCCGTCAACATAATCCGTAACACTGGTTTGTTCACTGTTGGAATATGTTTGCGTAGCCAGCTTATTGCCTGCGGCATCATAAATATAGCTTATGTGCCGGCCGTCTGTGAAAATAATATCCTGTGCTTTCCCTATAATATTATAGGAGATGGATTGAATGCCTTTATTCAAATCCGATGTAAGACTTCCCGATGTGTTGTAGGTATACTCTGTATCATTATCTGCATCGTCCCTAAATCCGATTTGATCAGATAAACTAGGTTTGGCATCTTTAACCTTGGAAAGCTGATTCCCATTGTTATACGTATAGACCAGTTCATCAATAGTAGAAGCTACGTTAAGGCCCGTTGTACTACGGTTATTATAATTCCGTGTCAGTGCCTTGATGTTTCCATTATAGTCATACGTCATATTTTCATTGAGCATATCTGTATTCCATGAAGTCCCGTTGCGCTTATTGGAAGAGGCTGATGTCAACCGACCTGCTTTGTCATACGCATAACGATAACTCTGCTGACCATCGTCACTCGCAGGTGATCCTGTGCTTTTCCACTTAATTGCCGATAGACCACCATTATACAGCGCTGTGTTTGAGAACTCAGATTCGACATTGTTGTACAAAAGATCCATGCCAAAGTAATCATGGTTCTCTGAGTCGATGTCTCCATCTAACAGGTTTTCGTCAAGTTTACTGTTATTTATTGAATTTAACCAACCTCTAATATTATATCGATAATCAACGCTTTGAAGAAACTTCGACGTCGACGTAGCGTGTAACTTTTTATCTATCAATTGTCCCAGTTCATTATACTTGTACTGTGCCAAAAGCTGTGCTCCTGACGAATTATTACTTTGGAAGACCTTGGATAATCTGTTCACATGGTCGTATTCGTAAGTATTGACAACCATCAATCCCGACCCCAAGCCGGTATTGTGATAAGCCTTTTGCAAAATAAGCTTGCCTGCATAGTCATCGTAGACATTTGTAGTTAGATTATCAATCGTTGTTCGTAAATGGTTATTGCCTCTGACCTGAATTACTTTTCCAAACTTATCATAAAACATATATTGATAAATCCACGTAGATCCTCCTATCGTCACCCGTTTCGCACCCGTCGGGAGATTGTTGGAATTTCCCTGAACACCTTCTCCCGAAATTCCCTGTGCAACGTAAGAAAAGTCGTCAGTTCCGTTGTTATCAAAGTCGTAATTATCATAATAATTTACCACAAGCACGTCGATAGGGGAGTTGTCGGAATTCACCATCGGGAAGCTTTGATTCGTATAGCCATGCAAGGCAACTCCCCGATCTTCGTAGTAGCTATTTACTGGATAGGAGGAGTTAACGTTGGTGTACAATCCATCTAAAATAGACTGAATGCTGCTTCGTGTTGTCTGCGTTGTATTACGATATGTTCCTTGCATAATGCCACGCCCCTGTGCATCATACTTTATAAAGTACCATTTGTTGGCGTCACGTAAATTTCCGTCTTGAATCAGTACGGGGCGCTCCAAGGGATCGTACGCGATGTATATAGGAGCTGAGCCTGGTACTTTCTTTTCAACCAGTCGGTCACGTTCGTCGTAGCTGAATTGAAATGTGAATTTATCAAGGAGCTCAGTCGTAATAACGGTTCCACTGGCGAGTAGGCGCACGCCTTCAGGCTGCACAGTATATTTCGATTGACCACTTTTATCATAGATGTATAGCGTCTTAAGCCATTCAGAAGCACTCACCTGAACATGTTTCTGCAGTCTTCTACCTGCATTATCCGAGTATACTATTGTTTTATTGTTATTCTCATCAGTTATCTCCTCAACGGTCAAAGTACCTGCGGTATAGTATCCGGGACTCGTTCCGTCTGCCTTCCATATCCGTATTTCGTTGGAGGTATTCGTTCGTCGGAGCTTTCGAACGGTGTGCCCACTGCCCGGCTGCCAGTCATTTCCTGGGGCGCCGTGCTCGATAATCCTGTTCAGAGGTGAACCATCGAAAACAACATCCGCGTATGGTTTAGAATCGTTCACTATATTACCCGGCGTGTTGTAAAATGACGTCTGTGCTGTCGCTGTGTTGGAATAAAAACTATTTCCACTTGCAACGTACGGGAGATATGCTCTAGTCTGTCTTCCTGCAGCGTCGTACTCATTAAAACTCACAACATCGTTTTGGTCAGGACTGGTGTTTTTAGTAACGCTTTGCACCGGACGTCCAAGGCCATCCCGGTATGTATAGGATGTGGTTTTTTGAGCAGATGTCAACGTCGGAATACTGGCACTGTTTGGTAGGGGAACTCGAATGTTGTCTTGCTGGACATAATTTTCTGAAGCAATATTACCTGTTATAGACGGATACCAACGTACCAAATAGGCTGTCGTATATGATGTAGTTATACCTTTTGCTGTTTTTACTCGATAATATCGATCTGATGCTAGATTTGAAATAGGCAATGTCGTATTTGCGCTGGAGGCAATTGATGTCCAATCCAGTCCATTATCAGAGTATTGCCATTCGGCTATCGTTCCGGTGCCGCCCATAAGTTGTAATAAACCGGAATTGCTTGCTCCTGAAAGTTGGGTTGTGCCAATGATCTTGCCTTCGAATCCCTGGTTAGAAACGGTAACTGTTACTATCGTTGAATTTACTTCGGCACAGGGGCCATTCGCTACGACCGCAACAAAATCTGTAGTTTCCTGCAGGTTAGTAAAAGCAATACTGCTCAATCCCGCAGAACCTGAAACATCTGCCCAGCTACCGCCGATAGCTCGCCGCTGCCATTTTTTCACGGCCCCGACATTTCCCTGAAGCGTTAATTGACCACTGCCTGTATTATAGTAGCTCGTTCCAGAAGAAGTTACAGTACCTCCCACCGATGTGCTATATACAGTTGTGACTGTATAGGATGATGCTGCGCTCCAGTTCGACGAACTATTGCTTTTTGCTCGGAGATAAACGGTAGTTCCCGCTGTAGATACAGCATAGGTAGCGGCCGAATTTGTCGTACTGGTGCCTGTGCTCGAAGTTTGCCAATACCAGGTCGCCCCTGTGGGAGGAGTTCCCCTGCTCAAAACCGTCAAATTGCATTGATATTCCTGAAGCTGCGGAGCAGAGGGCGTCACCGTCGGTGCTTCAATCACAACACTCAAAGTCCCGAAAACTGTATTTACTTTATTTTTCAATGTTACACTACCGGCACCCGGTGTTGTAAACTGAACATTTGCCCAATAATCAAGCCCTGTGTTTCCTGAAGTCACTACTGTTCCTCCAGTAACCGCCCATACGGGGCCAAGAATCGAACCCGATGTATGTACTGTATAGGTATATACGGTTATTGTGTTCGGCCTGGTCTCTCCAATCATCTCAGCCTTTAGAGTATGGCTTAAAAACAATCCTAAAGAGAATAATAATATAAATCGGCTCATACTTAGTTTCATTTTAGTTTTGAGATGGGACTGAACATGATGGATCGCTTTGATAAGTTTTCACATCCAGAGTAACCATTCTACTTTCCTGGGTATTTAAGTCAGTTACGCGGCAAGTGTATCGACGGTTTATTGTGTAGTCCGTAATTGTACAATCGCTACTCGTGCTTATAACTTCCCCGGCATCGCTTCGTGTCCACTGATAACTATACGAACCACTCCCGTTCGTTATGAGGGCGCGAAGAATCATATTGTTAGTTTGTGTAGGGATACAGGTGGTTATGATCGGGACCGTCTTACATAGATCAATTTCGGTCGGACGATTAGTGCATATTGAAACATCTAATGCTCCTTTCGTAACATCCACCCTCGCATAGTTCTCTGTTGTTAGGGAGACACCTTGATAGACCATTTGAACGTTTGCCAACCAGGTGTCGATACTCGTAAAAGTTTTTGTGATTTTGTTGATCCCTGTTACCACATCGGCATTACTAAAATCATTGATCAGGTTGTTGTTGGTAATATGGTCGCTCAGCTTTACAAATTTCCATTTATATATAACATCAGGAAGGTTTAGGCTTCGCTCAGCGGTAAAGGTTACAGGTTTGTTAACATAAGCGTCTGATACCGAGATCACAGGGTTATCGGCAATAACCTCGGACCCTTTAACCTGATAACTATAAGCATTTACGATATTGAGATCTTGATCGCGAACAAGGGTTAGACGCCCCATGTCGTCGTATTCATAGTATTGGGATATACCACGTGAGTCGGTTTCAGAAAGCTTCATGAGTGCTTTTCCATACAAATAAGTCTTCATCGAAGCCGAAGCTGGATAAAACAATGCATCGTCAAGATCGACACTGCCGCTGGTTTCTACTTCTATATTTAATGAGCTATTAAAAGTGCCGGTAGGGACCTTCACGAAATAGTACTTCCAAAGGCTGTTGGTGTTAGCAAATGACATCGATACAGTGGCCTGGGGGTGAACCCCGTCATTAACCCTGACAGTTATTACACCTGCCGAAGCAGCCTTAACCCAGCAGGAAAATAGGTAATACATCCCATCTCCCTTCGAAAATGATTTAAAAATTTTATTGGCCGTTCCCGGAACAAATCGAAGCGCTTTGCCATAGGTCTTTCCATCCACATAGGAGGGTGAGGAGTTCGTTGTGAACTCATATTCTGACTGACCCTCGAAATCTGAAAAGACCACTTCATTGGCCAATGCGTTGCTTATATCCAGCTTAGGCAGGGAACCGTTCCAGCCATAATGAACTGATGATTTGCTTCTGTTGTATCCTAATGTACTTCGTGCAGTACCATAATCGTCTTGATGCAAATATTCCGTGAACTGGTTATAATTTGTGTTGTCGTAGGTAAATGATGAAATACCGCCATTGTTAGTCACATTCGAAGGGGTGAAATTTACTCCGTCATGCGTTGCCACTGTGAAATTCTTTCGAACATAGATATTATCACGCACGCCATCATATTCAAAATAGCTCATGGTGGCGCCCGTGGTGACAGCAGAAGCTAATGGTTCCTTTTGAGTAGACCAGGTCTCAATTGGGAGTATAATATTTTTGTCTTTTAGCCTGGTGATAGCTTTTACTGTGTTGTCTTGCTGGTTCCAACTGGAGTTTATTGTATAGTCCAACGGGTATTTATAGTTGGTAGTATACTCGATTCCATCGCTTCCGTTTTTTGTAACTCTTGTTACAAAATCGTGGAGAGGACTTAGGTACTCATAATTTGTTTCGTCTGTTGAAAAAACAGATGGGTTATTCTGATCATATATTTTATGGGAGCTCTTTAGTAAACGCGCCCGAGTCCTCGTATAGATTTCGTAACGACTGTATATAAATGCGGGCGATTCCTGGTCGCGTATTCCTGCGAGTGAACTGTTTACCACACTCAATGCTTTGTATTGATCGATTCTAAGGCCGTATGTTTTCTGTGGTGATGAAAGGAATATATAGTCATTCTCCGTGCGTTCTACCGGATTATTTGCGTTGTTAAATTTCGTAACGCTTTTTAATAAGCCTCGCCTGAAGTCGAAATAAGGATTTGAAACAAAAGGATAACCATAGTAACCGGTAATCGGTCCGGGGTCGTATGTGGATACCAATGGAGAATTGGAAGCAAAACCTCCCCGTGCAAAACGATTCCGCGAAGCCGTCCAGTCACCCTCTTCCTGGGTACCGAATCCGGCAGCAATAGAAAACTCATAGACCGTTTTTCCCATGCCTGGGCGGCTTACGGATACTTTTTTGTATCCTACCCATTGACCTGGGTAAGCGTCTTCATTCAGATCAAGCTCACTATCCGTGAATACCGTTGTACGTTTCCATATTTCTGACGCACTCAGTCCGCTGTTTACCAATGCATGATAATATGTTATCACACCGGTAGATTGATTCTTATAAAAATTCAGATTAAATGCTCGAAAGGGCCTGTGAAGCAATACTCCGGTGGAAGTGCCATTATCCTCTTCGTAAGTATAATCTTCAGCAATATCTTTTGATCGGTCAATTCCATCATGATATTCGAGCCTTTTCACACGTAGCCCACCGCCATAATAGTTCGCCAGCGCTGTCGGATCATAGTATGTATTAGGCTCATAAATGATCCTGCTGGTACCTCCGTTGGGAACGATTATCTGACTAAGAGTAGCTGTTGTTAAGCCTGCCAAATCGACGTTCGCGCCAGCAGAGTTATTTAATTCGACAAGAAACCCTGAATAGCCGGGGATAGGTTGAGTACGGAATCTATCTGCTCCGGTTAGTGTGGGATAAAGATAGGTCTTAAAAGCACCAACGGAAGAAACGAACGCATTAAAGTATCCAAACTCATCCACTGATCGTGTTCTCGTACCAGAGCCGGTTGAGTTAGAAAGAAACACGATGTTTCGTTTGAAGTTAACCCCATAGTAGTCGAAGAGGTAGGGAGGCATAGTCCGGATTTCTGAACTTTCTATTATTGATCGTAGAAAGATGTATTTGGCCAGACCGTCTTCTTCTGTCTCACTTACAACTTTATAACCAAAATCGAATTTTCGAATCAATGTTGGTGCCGTACCCATGATATCATAGATTCGAATGTCACCGATAATCGGCTGTTTAACCTGCGCATCTGTTCCTGTAGGCAGAACCAGTGTGGATGTACCGATCTCTATGCGTTCTGTCCGCCCTATAGCACGACTAAAATGAACGTCCGGAAGAGCAGACTGTGTAATACTGTATTGTGCCTTTTTCTCGTGTTTACCAGTCGACTCATTATATGTATAGACACTCTTGTTATCCGTATGGCTGGTTTTCAAAGGAAACTCATAACCGTTTCCTGCGAGCATCGGTTTTTCGATGGCATCATATTCAAATGATATTTTGTCTCCGTTTGGCGATTCAATGCTGAGCAACTTCCAAACGGAATTGTAGTTTAAAAAACCGCCTTTATAAAGATTGTAGTTGTACTTGAAATAAATAATACCGTTTTCATCCGTCGTATTTACGCTTATCCTGGATTGGACCGGATCACCGAAGGTATAGATAACTCCAGTAGCATCCGTAATTGCAAACCCCATTATAGTTCCATCTGCAGCAGTCACGCGCTTAGCGACAAGGTCTTGCTTTGTCAGAAATGCAATTTGACCGACATTATCAAAAATAAAACTCGCCGATATTCCTGGAACTGTGACTGTATAAATATCAGGCTCCAGGTCTTTTATTACATTCCCTGAAAAGCCGCCTAGAGAATTTAGAAAATTAAAATCACTTATTTCATCGGAGCAATTGTTAAGGTTATCGTCTGCTCCGGGCGTAAAACCACCGATCGTCGAAGATACATTATTGGTAAGCCATCCCTGTTTAGCTGGTGTGCCGGTACTGGAGTAATCATCAGGCAAACCTCGTAAATCGCGAATAATACTGCAGCCGGTAAGTTGCCAACCTACTCCTAATTGTCCTCCGTAGGAATTTGCCTTAATACCACCACCCGACACATAGTTTGCTGTTATGGGATAGGAAAGAGACCCTGAGTGCAACGTCCACAACGGAATGTTTACCATCGCCCTGCCAGAGTAGGGATCCGCGCTAACCTGCGGAAAAGCTCTGGTTGGCAACAAGAGTAACACAAGAAAAATGAACCGGCATTTCATGATGAATTGGTTTTTAAGTTTTTCGTTACAGCACACGCAAACCCCTTATGCAACACAATTTACAGTGTGCAACGTCTTGAAAGCGCTATAAACGCTATCTTATCTTTAATAGGAAATTTTTAGATTGAATGCTTTCATCGGCACAAAGTCAGCTCCTCACACGCATTGCTTGAGAATTACAGCGCAACAAAGGTAAAATAACAACAACGTTAATCCCACTAAATGCGGGATATTTGAATTCTTTTTTAATAGCATTTTTTACAAATTCACAAACTTCATACATCAACTACTCCTAAAGGAGTACGTAGTTATTTGGTTTAGCTTAAATCGATTTTATTGATCTCTATCAGTTTAATCTTTCTGGTACGTACTTCTGCTCATAAATTACGCAGCTTAGTACAAGTTTGTAATGTGCAGTTCCGTAATTGGTAAGGGTTTCCCAATGACTCTTGTTTCTTCACCTTCGACGATATCGCATTGTTATTTACTTTTTTTGCTACGTTTTGGACGTACGGTAGTAATCCCGCGATGACAATAGCCATAATCAGGAGACGGAGGCTGAATTTTGTTGCCTGACTACATTACAAACGTGAGGTCTCTGCATCATTGTCCGCCTGTTTCAGGCCAGTTTTCCCGTTCATCAAAAACATACCCACTCAAATCCCATTTCTCCCGATCTTCCCTCCATAACCTGAACTCCATGAAGATCATCTACGCCCTTTTAATTGGCTGCCTTTTAACCACTACTATCGCAGCGCAAAATAAAAAGGACCTTTCTAAAGAAAGATCCCCCGCTGCCAGCCCCATCCAATCCAAAATCGCCGGCCTCAAAGCATACCCGGGATACTTCGAATTTTATTACGATGAGAAGCAGGATAAGATCTTTGTACTGATCGACAAGTTCGATACCGAGTTCCTCTACGTAAGCTCATTACCCGCCGGCGTTGGCTCTAACGACATCGGTCTTGATCGTGGACAGCTCGGCAATGAACGTGTGGTGAAGTTCGACCGTCGAGGACCAAAAGTATTGCTGATCGAGCCGAACTACCGCTACCGCGCAATAACCGATAACATCGACGAACGCAATGCCGTAGAGGAAGCCTTCGCGCAGTCTGTGTTGTGGGGCTTCAAGGTAGAGGCCGAGGAAGAAGGGAAGGTGCTCATAGACGCTACCCCTTTTCTCCAGATGGATGCTCATGATGTCATCGGTACATTGCGCAGCACCCAGCAAGGTAACTATACACTCAATCTGGATCGCTCGGCATTTTATATGCCCCGTGTAAAGAACTTCCCGGATAATACCGAGTTCGAAGCAACCCTCACATTCACAGGCCAGCCAGCCGGAGGCTTCATCCGCACCGTTACCCCGACACCGTCAATCGTAACCGTGCGCGAGCACCACTCATTTGTCAGGTTGCCCGATGCAGGCTATACACCACGCAAGTTCGATCCGCGAGCCGGCTACTTCAGCATAGGCTATTACGACTATGCCACGCCGATGACGGAGCCGATAGAGAAACGCGTCATTACCCGTCACCGGTTAAAGAAAAAAGATCCCACGGCTGCGCTCAGCGAGCCGGTGGAACCGATAATATACTACCTGGATCGTGGCACGCCCGAACCGGTGCGCTCGGCCTTGCTGGAAGGTGCCCGCTGGTGGAACCAGGCCTTCGAAGCCGCAGGATATAAAGACGCCTTTCGAGTGGAGATGATGCCGGAAGGCGCAGACCCGATGGATGTGCGATATAATGTTATACAATGGGTGCACCGGTCTACACGTGGCTGGTCGTATGGCTCGTCCGTTACCGATCCGCGAACAGGAGAGATCATTAAAGGGCATGTGTCGTTGGGTTCATTGCGCGAACGGCAGGACCTGTTGATAGCAGAAGGTCTGCTGGCTCCCTATGAAGATGGAAAGCCCGTATCGCCCGCGATGGAGCAGATGGCCATAGCCCGCCTGCGTCAGCTTGCTGCCCACGAGGTAGGACACACGCTGGGTCTGGCACACTCGTACGCGTCGAGCTCGGAGCAACTGGCATCCGTAATGGATTATCCTCACCCGGTCGTGAAGCTGAAAGATGGTAAGATAGACCTCAGCGAGGCATACGACACAAAGATCGGCGCGTGGGATAAAGCAGCTATCACCTTCGGATACCAGGACTTCACGAACGGTACAGACGAGGCCACAGCACTGAACGGCATCATACAGAAAGCGCTTCAGTCAGGTCTTACATTCTTAAGCGACCAGGACGCACGCCCTGCCGGCGGCGCACATCCCTACGCGCACCTGTGGGACAATGGCCGCGATGCCGCTGACGAGCTGAATCGTGTATTGGATATACGGGCTATTGCGCTGAAGAACTTCGGCGAGAAGAATATACGTCCCAATATGCCGATGGCTACATTGGAAGAAGTGCTGGTGCCGCTGTATTACTTCCATCGATACCAGGCCGAAGCCGCCTCGAAAGTCGTGGGAGGCCTTAACTACCGGTATGCCCTCCGTGGCGACGGTCAGCCGGTAACCGAGCTCATCGCACCGGAGCAACAAACAAAGGCCTTACAGGCGCTGCTCAGAACCCTTTCGCCGTCCACACTGATCCTGCCGGAGACAGTTCTGCAGAAGCTGCCGCCGCGCCCTATCGGTTACAGCCGTCATCGCGAGCTGGTAAAAGTTCGTACAGATCTCACATTCGATGCGCTGGGAGCAGCAGAGGCAGCCGCGGATATGACGTTGAGCATACTCCTGCATCCCGCCCGTGCAGGTCGCCTGGTGGAGTATCATGCGCGCGACGCCAAACAACCAGGTCTTGCCCTTGTACTCGATCGCCTGGTAGAAGCCACCTTTAAAGCAGGGAACAAAACCGGTCTGGAAGGCGCGATCCAGATAACGGTAAATGATGTAGTTCTGGACAACCTGATAAAGCTCGCGCTCAATAAAGATGCTTCCGGCCAGGTAAAGGCTGTGGCCTACCTGAAAACAGAGCAGCTGCGTATTTGGCTGATGGAACGTATGAAAGTGACGACAAATGAAGAATGGAAGGCTCATTATGTTTATGCCATTACACAGATCCGAAAATTCCAGGAGAACCCCGACGAGTACAAGCAAGACAATTTGCTGGCGCCGCCACCGGGGCAACCGATTGGACTCGATGATACCTGTGGAAACTAGTCATTCTGAGGGGCGTACAAGGCGTATTCTTTAATCTGGACGTCAATCCCCGGATGTAGGGTTTTATAAGCTTTTGAGTTGAATTTCACTGGGAGGGTGAGTTAGTTGCGGTATTGTTGTTCTGTGTATTATACAGTTTATGCTACTGCGAGTCCTGACTATCATCACCCTCACACTACTTTCTACCATAGGCTATGCGCAGATGGTAAGATCGGAAGCCGACAGCCTCGAGAACCTTGTTAAAACGGTTCCGGCGGATACGACGCGTGTATGGCTGTTGAACAAGCTGGTGGGCAGCCTGCGTGAATACGATAACCGCCGGGCATTGCGTTATGCCCAGGAGTCGCGCGAGCTGGCGCAGGTTATAAATTACACACCAGGGCTGGCGTTGGCGCTGGAGCACCTGGGGTGGATAAATTACCGTCTTGGAGATTACTCCGCGGCCTTTGAAACTTCTACCGAAGCATTGCGTCTGGCTGAAGAGTTGAAAGACCCCGACGCCGTAGTCCGCTGTCTCAACACCATAGCCGCGGTTAATAGCGAGCAGGGACAATTCGATCTTTCCATCAGAAACTTTCAGAAAGCTTACCGCGTAGCCTCACAGACCGGCAATACGTTCCTCATGGCGCGAAGCCTGAACAACATAGCCTATACATATTTCCGTACAGGTCGTGTAGATTCCGCACAGCATTATGCAAAGCAGGCCCTCGATGCCGGCGAGCGCAGCCATAACAATTATGTAGTAGGATTTGCCTGGCGCACGCTGGGCGATGTGGCATCATCACAACAGAAGCATGAAGACGCGCTGGACATGTACAGCCATGCCATGACAGCGGCCGCGCACGAAGCCAATACGTTCCTGAAAGCCTCCACCTTACACCGGATGGCCAGTACCTATAAAGACCTGAAGCGTTACGACAAATCGATAGACTGCCTTTTACAGGATGTATCGCTTGCCCGGTACTATGGCTACCGCGATGAGCTGGAAAAATCCTATAAGCTGCTGGCCGAAGTATATGCCATTCGCCACGACACCGTCTCAGCCTTCAACTACCAACGCAAGTATATCACCCTGCACGACTCTACCGATACACGAAAGAACAACGAGCAGATGGCCGTACTGCAGGCGCGCTTCGAATCGGAAATGAAAGAAGCCCAAATCGGTCTGCTTACAAAAGACACGCAGCTAAAACAGGAAGAGATCAGCAGCCAGCGGGTATGGCTTTATTTCTATGTGGGGTGTTTGAGCTTACTGGCAGTACTGGCGTTCGTACAGCTTTACAACAATCGCCACAAGCAGCGTGTAAACCTGGAGCTGGAAGTGAAGAACGCCGAGATCGCCCAGCAGGCGCGGCAGCTGCAGGATCTGAATCGCGCCAAGGACAAACTGTTCTCCATCATGAGCCATGATCTGCGGAGCCCGCTGATGAGCCTCCGGGGCCTTATAGATCTGCTATCGACGCAGGATCTCTCAACCGAAGACTTTATGGCGGCATCGCGCAAGCTCGATCAGAATCTGAACTCCGTCATCGAAGATCTCGACAATATATTGCTATGGGTACAGTCTCAGCTTAAAGGACTGCGCATTAATGCGGAATCGCTCAATTTTAAAGAGGTGCTGGATGAAAAGATCCTGTTATTCCGCGAGCAGGCCCGCTCGAAGAACATATCCATCATAAGCGAAGTAGACGAAGAACTGATGGTCGTGGCCGATCGTAATCACCTTCGTCTCATTCTGCGCAATCTGTTGGTGAACGCCATCAAGTTCAACCAGCCGGGAGGCCTTATAATAGTTCGCCAGCAAACCCAGGAAGATTGGGTGGAGATCTCCGTAAAAGACTCCGGTATTGGAATGGAGCCGGCAGATGTCAAAAAACTGTTTCGCGCGGAGACACACTTTACAAGCCTGGGAACACGGCACGAGAAGGGCGCCGGCATCGGCCTGTTGCTGGCCAAAGAGTTTGTGGAGAAGAACGGCGGCGCTATCTGGGTCAATAGTGAGTTGGGTAAGGGCGCTACCTTCACCTTTACCTTAAAGCGTAACCTGGTTCTTGAAAACCAGGTTACGGTATAAGATCATATCGATATCGGCTATAATTATCCTTTCAGCTTATTCAACTCGGCCTGATAAGCATTCAGGTTGGCCTTCTGGTCCTGAGGCAGATTCTTGATAGCCATCTCCCAGTTTTTAATCGCGTTCTTCTTATCGCCCACGGCAGTATAGCCACGGGCCAGACCTACATATGTGGTGAAAGTATCGCTGCCATGAAGCTGGCGGTTCAGCTTGAATATCTCCAGGGCTTTATCCTTCTTGCCCGCGGCGAGCAGCGCACGGCCGTACTGATGTACAGATTGTACAGTAGCCGTAGGGTGTTTTACAGCTTTGCCCATAATGTCATCCGCTTCGCTGTCGCGGCCCAGCGCGGTAAGAACGAGTGCCTTGGTTTGCAGGGATTCGAAATCTTCTTTGCCCACAAACGGCCCGCTGATAGCATAGTCTGCCCACGTAAGCGCTTCGTCGAGGTTCACCCTGTTCTGTGCGCAGAACTGGGCAGCCTCCATCCAGGGCTGATACGTGAATCCCATCGTGGTGCCCACAAGCTCCTGGCGCATGCGTGCTATATATAGATCGTTTACATTGGGCACGCCTACCGTAAAGCCTATGCGCTTATTCTCCCATTGCAGGAAAGCGTTGGCCTGTTTGCTCTCACGGCCGTCGAAACCGTACGTGAGCCATTCTGTATAAGGCGCGTCGGTTAACGGCGCAGGTACACGCAAAGCATCTTCCTTGGCATCGTAAAAGTAGCTGCCCCAGCCGGAATAGTTTTTTGAGAAGATCCAGTTCGAGGGGCCGTCTTTTTCAACATCGAGAAACAGGCCGTAGGTGCCGGCCTTGAGGGGCTTGCCGTTTATCGTAACATCGTTCGAGAAGGTGATGGTGGTGTTCTCGTTAGAGCCGGCGCGCCAGGGAGCAGCCTTGGATGAGCCGAAGCCCTGGTCGATAAAGCCGTAGTGAACGAGCTCACCCCAGATGTGGCCTTTGCGGTCTTCGCCATTGGGGCCGTGTACGTCGGGGCTGTTGTAGGTGATGGTTACCGAGGCAGGACCGATCCATTGAGTAACGCTCGCTTTCTGGTTGTCGCCGCTGGGTGGCTGCGTAAGCTGAGCCGTAGCGGTGAAGCCTGCTGTTACCAGCATGAATGCGTAAAGTAATTTTTTCATAGATGGTGGGTTTGTTTTCTATGACCTTTAACGCAATCCGGGCACTGCGGGATGCCACCTTCTTTGGGGTATATTAGATCTT
>Ga0247762_1000089_pt1 | contig 39671 bp, 33 predicted proteins | sample UWRJL081202R4_FD_181016 | JGI IMG/M metagenome (GOLD analysis project Ga0247762, IMG submission 181016) | Plant litter microbial communities from Arlington Agricultural Research Station in Wisconsin, United States - UWRJ-L081-202R-4 | ecosystem: Environmental > Terrestrial > Plant litter >...
TATGCGGATTGATACATTTCACTATACACCTTGTACCACAAGTCGGTATTGGATGTATCAGGGCAATGCATTTGGTAGTATATGCTGTCCGTTACGTGGGCTGCCATATCGTACAAAAACAGCCGCGTTGGCGTGGGCCTGGCTAATGGTGTGAACAACTGCCGAAGCTGCAGATTAATGGAATCGAGCGCCTCGTTCTGGGCCGCGGCCTGTTGGGCGCTCAGGAGGCATAGTAGCATAACACTGATGATGGATAATTTCTTCATACGGGAATTGGTTAAAACGTGATACATGATTTAAAGAACTGTAATGAAGCTAAGGAGAACTTATCTCTTCGACGTGTGCCTTATGATCAGAGATTTGTTACATGGTATGTCCCAATAATGTTACACAACCTTTCCAACGTTGTCACAACACGCAGTTTGTGTGGTTTGTGATGTTACCAATGATCACCAGTCGTTTTTGAATAACGGTATTGTTTTTAGAATTTAGCTTGTACTTTTTCGAATAAGTAAAAATCGCTCGTGATGTACAGCAGCAATAAGATCGATCAGGCACGTGGTGTTATGAGGTTGTGTTATGGAATGCGCCATTTCGCGCCCAGGCAACCGGCTAAGTTTCACGGTTTATCGAGTGCTCATAATCAGGGGGGCGAAGGATCGTGCCCTTTTGGAGGCGGTGTTATGCGGAGGGTGAAAAAAGGGCGAAAAGGAGCTAAGGTTGCCAAAAAAGCAGCAGACTTGCGCCAGCAAAACGCTTTGCGGCAAACCCCATATAATAAGCTTGACTTTTATGACAGTACCTTGCGCCAGTTCCCTGCAATCCTGGCTTTGATATAAGTAATTGGGTAAACTAAGGCTTGACTTTGGATGATAGTACCTTGCGCCAAGTAAGGTTGGATCAACGGAGTAAAACCGGTCATCCTCCTAAAGTAGTATAGCCTGTCAGACTACATGTCGCTATCTTTGCGATTCGCAAATTTTGGCCTATGATTGCATACCCCGTGTCGTTTCGAGGAATCACTGCTGTGATGATAGTTTTAATTGGATTCATGGTGTTCTACATGTATCAGAACATGAAGGAAAAACCTGAGTATGACAAAACAACGGGAAGGATAGCCTATCTGGATAAACAACTGGGCAACCTGCCTTTCAGAGATCTGGGAAAATACCGGTATTTGATAGTTGAAGGATATTCATACCCATTCGAGATCTTCATCGGGAGCGACGCCGGTGACTTCAAACCGAAGTTCGAGCAAATCGATAATTTGCATCGTGACGATACCGTTACAGTATATTACTACGAAACAGACAACACCAGAGGCGAAGGCATAAATCGGTTCATGCAATACATTGACAAGAAAAGCACATCATTTTTTGAGCTCGGTAATTCGGCCAGGACGACGGGCATAATAATCATCACGCTTTGTATTCTGGTGATTTTAGGTGCGGCGGCTCTTTGGAAATTCAGGAAGATTCCCTTTTAAGTACACTAATGATCATTAGATTATTTAGACCTTACAACGTTGATCCATGAGATATTGCTGCATAAAATTTGAAGTAGCCTTTTTCATTCTTTATGACAATCGGGTACGCAAAATTTGATTTAATTAATCCTGTTCTGGGTTTAATATAGAGTTTTGTCCATTCTGCGGTGTCAATCTATATAAATGTTATTCCGATGAAAACGACGTTGTGCCAAACGAAGTTGAAGGAGAGACATTTCCGCGAATAGCTGGCTAAGGTATTTTGCAATAGTTTCACTGGCCTTATGAACACTGCAAAAAGGTGAAATCTGATCCGAATTAAAGTGAATGTAATCCTTTTTAAAATGCGAGATATAATTCTTTTTCTGTTTATTATTTTAATCTGCTGTAGCTGCACCGTTGACCGTAGTAGAGATGATAAAGAATTTATCAAGAGAAGGACAGGTCTTTCTCTCGACGCATGCTCTAAACAGCTTCTTAGAGTGCAAACAGATTTTTCTTTACAAGTTAAATATCAGGTGACTAATCCAAATGACTTTATTGTACAAAACAGGGTGAAGCAATTAAATTGTGGTGAAGTCTATGATTCCATATTCTATGCAGACTTATTAAAACAAAATTTGATATGTTTTGGAAAGACAGGCGAAGGTTGGTATGCATCCGTCAACAAGGACAGTAGTTATTGTACAATTGTGGTATCGTTTCCGGATTTTGCCGGACAATAGATCCGGTGTGATTGATGGTTTCGATTATAGTAAGCTGGCGCAAGTGCTAAGGGTAAGCGTTACTTGCCTGCCCGCCATAGCTTTAGCGGCGGCGGGTGCCCAAGCATGAAGTCAGGTCTTTGAACTTGCGCATGCCCGGTGCCAAACCCCACAAGGCATTTTACGCCCCCACGTCCCGAAATCCGCCGCCGCGTGGCGCTCGAAACATCCATAGCATTTACTTAACTCACTCCTCTAACTTTTCGGATTGATCCAGAATTTAGTGTTTAATCAGAATAATTTTCCGAGCATCCCACCTATACCTCCCGTATTTCCAAGCATACTCGATAAATCAAAATTGCTGTCGCCAGTGAGTTTCCCCATTATACCGCTCAAATCGAACGAGTTGTCATCTGGATTGTTGGTTTTACTGATCAATTGGCTCATCACCGTGGGCAACAAACTGGTAGCCATATTCTGAGCGGTCGCTGGTGACATACCAAATTTCGAAGCCAGACTTCCTGCCACGGAAGAAATCAACTGTTGCACTATTGGATTTGAGGCCATAGACGACACCGACGTGTTGCCCTGAAACAAACTTGTCAGCTGACTGAAGTTACCAGACGTCGCATGGCTTTGCAGACCACTAAAAATTTGCTGTGCCACCTCCTGAACTGTCGCATTATTTTGATTATTGGGAATTTCCGGATTGTTGATTATCGCGCTACCTGCGTGTTCTTCAACGAGTTTCGCTAATTGGTCAAGCATAATAGTAGATTTTAGTTGTATATCTAAGTTAACAGAAACGATCGGCAGTATTTTGATTGGCGATGTTTTTTTATCAGCAAATTCCTCTGGCAAATACCACTCAATAACGTCCGGTCCACCGGTGGGCACTATTACATCAACTACGAAGTGTTCAAGTAATGATGAAACGTTGTAATGATCCCGCTCGAATCTTTTGATGGTGGACTTGAAAATTGTTTTATATAGCCCGGCGTCTGATTTTACAAATGTTATCCCTTTGTGTAATAAGTATACTTAAAAAGAGCCGTATTCTGTGCGATAGTTCTGGACTAAAGCTGAGCGCGTTACGAATGTGTTTCGGTATCTTTGATCGTATATATAATCCCCTAATTTAATTGTGTTATTATGAAGAATTATCTACTTTTTGTTTTACTCATGCTGGTCGTGGTGAGCGGTTACAGCCAGACAACGCCTGAGCCCACGGTATCGCCCAGCAACATTACGTTTGCCAATGTTACGAGTACGTCAGCACGTGTTCAATGGACTCCCGGCAATGGGGAGGGCAGACTTGTTATAGGCAGAAAGAACTTTCGGTCGAGCCGAAACCCCGGAGATTTTGTTGCGTATACGCCCAATTCATACTTTCCGCTGGGTGAGCTTCTACCGGGCGGGGCAGGGAACCGTGTACTTTATGCGGGGCCTGGAAATTATGTTGATGTAACGGGGCTTGAACCCGGCACAACCTATCATTTTTCCATCTATGAATTTAACGGCAGCGGCAACCAGATGAACATCAGGATCGCCGGCCGGCCTTTTGATAGTGTAACCACCGTACTGGATGACCTTTATGTGGTATCGCCGGCCAATGGAACAATAGCCAACAGTATGACGCTTACCATCAATGGTAAAACCGGGGCTTCGCTGTATACGATAGAAGTTAATACAAACAACAGCTTTACCGGAACATCGATCGTAAAGACAACGTCGGGCCTGTCGGCAGATTTTCCGGAAATGCAATTAAATACTACGTATTATGCGCGGGTTAAGAGCGATTTGTCGGCCGCCTGGGGGCATACAACATCTTTTACGACGGGTTCAGCCGAGAGTTTTGCTTACCTGATCAGCCCGGCAAACGGTTCACTTACAACGGAGAGCACGCTTCTGGCGAATTTAGTGCTCACGGCTGCCAACTATACGATAGAAGTAAATACATCGTCGGGCTTTGATCCGGCTACAGCCATTGTTAAAACCGGAAGCTCACGCCTGATCGCCTTTCCGGAGCTGCAATACGGTACGGTGTACTATGTGCGCATACATACCAACCTGACCACTACCTGGGGCGCTACGGAAACGTTTACAACCGGCCCGCCGGAAGCGTACTCGTATGTGATCACGCCGATAAACAGTGGTACAGCTTCGCAATATGCGCTTACGGTTAACACCGTAGCCGGTGCTACGTCGTTTACAATCGAGGTCAATACATCGCCGGAATTTCCTGCGGCCGGCGCTATCGTAAGGACAAGCGCCTCGCGTACCATGAATTTTCCGGAGTTGCTGTATAACCGTGATTATTACACACGTGTAAAGACTGATATGTCGCCCAACTGGGGACCGCTGAAAACATTCTTCACCAACGGACCGGAAAGCTTCTCGTACCTGGTTTCGCCCGGAGACGCTGAGTCAGGCGTGCCGGTAAACGTGCAACTGGTACCTAATATCATTAATGGCGCTCAAACCTATGAGATAACCGTGAGCGAGAGCAATGATTTCAGCCTGCCATTCTTCTCGCAATCAGGGACCGGCGTGCCTTACTCGCCGCAGCTTACCGGATTGGACTATGGCACAACCTATCATGTTCGTGTCCGTACCGATCTTAGCGAGGCCTGGGGGCCTTCGCGGACATTTACAACCATTGATGCACCTACCACCATGAGCCTGCTGCGTATCGCCAACACCAGTGAAGTATACCCCAACCGCTTCAACGACAGGATCTCTTTTGCAATAGCCGATGAGCAAAGCCGCCGTGCTTCGGTTGCTATTGTGGATGGACAGGGCCAACCGGTATACACTTCTGATCTGCATGTTACAAATGCCGTAAATGAAGTGGATAATCTCCAGTACCTGCCGCGTGGCATTTACTATCTGCGTGTTGCCTATGGGCAGGAGGTCAAATCCTTCCGGATTGTTAAAGAATAAACGCAGTTGTTGAAAAAAGTAAGGGTCAGCTTTTATAAGAGGCTGACCCTTACTTTTTAATCTATCGTCAGATAATCTTCATCTCGTGGTTTAAAATTGAGTTCGTGCTCAAAACTAATTGTACGATGTCGAAGGTCGGGCTACGCTTGTTTAAAGTGGCTGTTTTTTCGCGTTGAATCCGAACGAGAGTCCATAGCGGAATCCCTCGCGCTCCGGAATAAAGTATGCGTTTATGGGTATGTTGAGTCTGCCCGAGCGGAACGTTTTTCCAATCGCTAAAACAAATTCAGTGCTTGGCTTAAGATCGCCGCGGCTGTCGGTTCGACTTGTCAGGGGCTGATCAACCGGCGTGTTCTGGGTGGGGAGTGTCCAGCGTCCGTTACTGTCGTAATATCCTTTTTCTTCAGGAACAAAATGGATTGAGGGGCCAAGTGCAAACTCCCATCCGCTTCTGTTGTTTCGAATGCCGTGGAGAATAGTCAGGCTTGGAATGAAATATCCCTGATCTACACCTGTGATCAAAGGGATGAATTCAAAAAGTGCCTGAAGGTTTCCTTCATTCAGGTATTGTGTTTCGAACTGATAGCCGAACTGATACATGATCGGCGATCCGCCAAAACCACCCGTCTCTTTTGATTCTTCTATACGCGCTGCCAGATCACCTGTGAAATATGTAAAACCCATACGCGGTCCACTGAGTTTCAACCGTTCAACTATCGGGGGACTTAACACTTCACTATATTTTTCAGGCCGAACGAGCTGCTTAACCAGGCTTTCCTCTACCGATACATCGTGCATTCTTTTTACAGCGATCTCGAGCATACGTTGAATTTCCTGTGGATAGTGATAGAATTCCATCGTCTGGCTTTTTACGATAGAACCGGATTTAATATCCACCAACTTGAATTGAATCACAATACGATCCGAAAATGCTTCAATGCTTCCGGTGAACATTTTGTCGGCATGTATAGCCTTACCGACTTCCACCAGGCAGAGTTTTCCGAAACAATTGTTGATGTCTGTTGCGCTGGGTTTGAGCATATACTCGATGTCGTGCACATCGATGACCTCGTATACTCCGAGTTTTTCCAATTCAACCCGCGTCACACGTGAGTGGATAGGATTCTGGTCATATACTTCGAGCTGAAGTAGTCCGAGCTTCTCAGTGGGCTGAGCGAACGAAACGTAACATCCGACAACCATCAGGGTGAATGTGAGTATTCTTTTCATATGGATAAATGTTTTGTTTCCGCTAAGTAACGGTAGCCTCATTAAGGACCTGTCCCTTTGTTTTTCGCCCGTTTGCAGATTGTGGGCGGAATTGTAGCGTGAATCTGAGGCTGTTACACTTGATTGGTGATTTTTGCAATCCCCTCACGAGGCAGTTGTGATTATTGCAAAAGTTGAACTACCTTGTTTCAGTTTTTGCATATATTAAATGGAGATTTCCGGACAACAGCAGCTCTTTCAGAGAATAAAAGATATCCTTCCAACGTATCGTTCCCTATCGGACGAACTGGCCAGTGTCCTTGGCGTGAGTGTCGATAGCGCCTACCGGCGGATCCGGGGTGAGACAAAATTAACATATGATGAAGCCCTCTTACTTTGTACTCACTATAAGATATCGCCCGATGTGTCAAACGGAGCAATTGGCGGAATTGAATCTGTACAATTTGCATATCAACATGTGAACACCGAATCTGATTTCAGGAAATACCTGGAGTCGATAACAAAATCGCTCGATCAGATTTCCGAAACAAAGCAAGGTGAAGTGGTATATGCTGGTGCTGATATTCCATTATTTCATCACTTCCGTTTTCGCGAACATGCAGCATTCAAAATATATTATTGGCTTCACGCCATTTTTCAAAGCGAAGAATACCGGTCCCGGAAATTTAATCCCGACGTGGTAAGCGAGGAGACTTTTCGCTGCGCACAGAAGTCACTTCAATCGTATCAGCGAATTACAACAACCGAGATCTGGTCGGAGACAGCTATAGTAAGTAGTGTAAAACAGATAGCATATTGTTGGGAGGCCGGACTGTTTGAGCGGAGGGAGGATGCCCTGAAAGTCGCTACTCAACTAGGAGACGTACTAAAAGCAATTCAGGAAGAAGCAGAAGTGCCATCATCGGCTTTGCAAAATCGATTATACTTAAGTGAAACTGAAATCGGAAACAACTGCGTACTGGTAAAATTTCCAGAACCTGCGCGTGTTTATCTGAGGCATCAAACGATCAATACCATGGTTACGACCAACGACGCCTTCTGCCGTGAAACGGATCAATTTCTGCAACGATTAATCAAACGTTCGTTGTTGATCAGCGAAAGTGCTGCCAAGCAACGGAACCAGTTTTTCAAACTGCTTATGGAGCCCGTTGAAAATCTCATCCGGCAAATAGAAAGCAGTCGGTAAAAATCAATGGAATCTTGATTGTCTTGTGTTCATTGCCTTTCAACTTATAGGAACCTGGATGGGATGGTGTTATGTAGCGAATAAATTGTGATTGCCGATCTTCGAAGTGTTTACTCAGAATAATTTCCCGGGCATTCCGCCGATATATTTTGAGAGTTTCAATTGTTTGAGTTCGTTGCGGTAAAGCGCACCCAATAAGGCGACACAGAGCAGCAAGTAAAGCGATTGGATACCATAGCCCGTTTTGCCCGTCAGGGTAAACACAATCACCATGGTCAGCGCCAGTAACAGCGGAGCAAGTATAAGCTTGGCCATGTTCATTTTAAAATAAAATTTATCCCGCACCCCCCACCACAGCAGGAACACTTCCAGGCCCGTGCAGACAATGGCTGAGCCGATAACAGCATACACGCCATAGTGCGAAACAAACAATGCCATCAGGCATATTTTTGGGATCGAAATTCCCAGATAGATCCAGGGCAGGGGTTTTGAATATTTTAAAGCGGCATAGGGCAGCACAAAGTAGTAGCGGGCAGATCGAACAAGGTAGGTAACACCGATCAACGGCATGAACTGGATGGATTTTTCGTAACCCGATTTAATCAGCCCGGTATCGATGAGTGCCATAAAGCCTGGTATGCTCAGACAAACCAGTAGCATGATTATCCCGGTCAGCCCGTGATAATATCGGTTGATCTCGATCGTGGCGTGTTTCTGTCCGCTCTGGGCGATGACTTGGCCGATGACTTTAGGATAAAACGAATTCCACAGCCCGCTGATAATAAAATCGATCACAAGCATGCACTTCATGGCAAAATCGTATACGCCGATCTCAGATGTGGTTACGAAAAAGAGCAGGAACATCCGGTCCAGGTAATTCATGGACCAGGTCTGAAGTTGGTATAGGTATGCCGGGCGGTTGTACGAAAAGGATTTGCGCAACATGCGGTAATTAAAATGAATGCCGAACTCGCGGAAGGTCATGATCAGAGCCCATATTACCGAGATGAGGACCGCTATGGCCCGGCCCGCCACCGGCCCTATCAGGGTGCCGGGGAACAGGTGAAGCCCTGCAATAGTAAGGCCTGCAACAATAGAAAACGAGAACACGTTGGACCACAGGTACACTACAGAGCGCTCGCGGCTTTGTAGCAAGCTGCTGTATACCTTGAAAATTGCCTGAAAGATAGCCGCTCCCGCCGACAATAAGCCATAAGGGTAGAATGATAGCTTCTGCACTTCAAAGATGCGGTCGAACAATAGCCCTCCGAGTACGGTAATCAACCCGGTTATTACCAACCCAAAAAGGATCAGAAAAACAAACGCTGAACTTACAAATACCGCCAGTTTGGCCGGCTCCTTTTTATATTCATGAAAATGGATATACAGCGACGTATCCAGGCTATAAGTCACCACGATCTGCACAAGCATTGAAAACGCCAGGTAGATCGAAAGCTTGCCGAACTCCCCGGTAGGCAGATATTTGATATAAAAAGGAAGCAGTATAATGGCGCTGGCCATGGGAAGCGTTCCAGCCAGCGTATAGATCAGGGAGCTCTTGATAAATTTTTTACTGATCACGCAATATTTCGAGGCAGACCCCGGTTTATCGATTCAAACTAATTTATTTTACCGCGTACCATTTCATTGCCGGGCGATAACGACAGGGAAACACATCGCGGAGATCCCGAATCTTCTATATAGAAAACAACCAGGCGCGGCGCTTTTATGTCCTGCCGTCAACGCAATCCAGAAAACGGTAGCGTGTGTTATCACTGATCCTTTGCCGGTATTGAACAATCTTTTTAGAGCCGTTAATAAAAACGTCGTAAGATACCCTGGCCATTGCCACCGGGGCGAACATTCTCCCCTTCAGCATCAACGCGATCATGTCCTTGACAAACCATAGCCATAAGGCTATCAGGGTCGGGGTGTAAGGCTTGTTAATGTTGGTTAGCCGTGCCCTCGTAACAAAACTGTAATACCACACAACTTCGTCTAAAGTTTTAAGTGCAAAACGGCGGGACGGTCGATCGTGTACGATGCCCGCCGCGTTCACAAATCCCAGCTTGAAGCCAAAGTAGTGCAGGCGTTGCACATAGTCGCGATCCTCGCCATAGTGATAGAACAGGTCGCCAAAACCGCCGACGTCCTCCAGGCATTTGCACTGAACGAGCCATGCCGCCGCATTGATAAACTGCGATGGATATATTCCCGGAGGCAGCATGTTTGGGTGTTCCTTATACTCTTTGCGCAAGTATCCGTAAAATGCATTGTCATACGTCATTTCGTCCGCGCGATAGTGTATGGGGCTTGCAATGCCGAACTGTGGATCACGGCGCATAGCGTCCACCAGCTTTGCTATCGTGTCGGTAAAGATCCAGGTATCCTGATTAAGCAGAAAAATATAATCTGCGCCTTCGCGCAACGCCCAATTCATACCCTGATTATTCGCTGCGCCAAAACCCCGGTTATCGGTGTTGGTAATGATCGTTACTTCAGGAAAATTCCTGGAAATGGTAACCACTGTTTCGTCCGTAGACGCATTATCTATCACCACGACAGTTACCGGGTGGCTACTGTTACGGATTGAAGTAAAACAACGCTCTACCCACTGCATGGCGTTGTGGGTCGCGATCACGACGTATACTTTCTCAGGGACTGAGTTCATGGGGATGTTTTGAATATCTGCTGGTGAATTTTTTATGGAGGGAGTATGGTCCCTAGGCTTATTCCAGGAATTCCTAAGAGCTTACAGGCAAGTCGTACACAGGAAACCTTTGTTATTTCAGGGTGCTAGTCTTTTCAGGAAGGCATCAATGTAGGAGGGGTCTTTCAGATTCAGCATCTCCGTTCGTTGCGCCGCAAAGGTCGAGTAGGGTATGGCATCGATCTCTCCGGCCTGGTAAGACAGTGTACTCTCCGGCGTTCCTTTACGGGCTATACCCACGCCCTGGTCGCCATTCAGCGTGAAGACTTCCAGCTCGGGGTGAAGCGCACGCAAGTGCACGATGGTCTTCCATACGTCGCCGTTCCACATCGTCACGGCCTTGCCAGTTTTTTGCCTTGCGTCTGCAGGAGACCAAGCCTTCACACCCGCTTCTTCCGTAAGCGGATTGCAATCGTGGAACAGGATCACGCCCCCCGGATTGAGATACTTATAACAATATTTAAAATCCAGCAGCGATTGCTGATAGGTATGAAGACCGTCGATAAAGGCCACGTCGATGCCCTGCGGTAAAAGCCTTGCAGCCTCATGGGCAAAAAACGCGTCGCTGGTCATTTCGCAAAACGTATGGCGAAACAGTTGGCCCAGGTTCACGAGCCTGCGCGTGAGCCCAAACATAAAGTGTGGATCAATCGCGATCTTGCGCGCTGCCTGGATAGAAAAGAAATTTTTGCCCCGCTGCACACCTATCTCCAGATACGTCGTTGCTCCAAGCTTATCGATAATGGATTGTATAACAACTTCTTTTTTCATGCTCATTGCGATTACAGAGGGAGCACAAACATCGCACTATGTAGCAGCAATAATTTTAACACATGTTAAGATCGGAGAATCTCTTAAAAAAAACTTTTAGAGATAATTGCTCCCGACGAGCATAGCCAAACGGCCAATGTTTTTGGTTTCGACCTTATACAGATAGCGGGTTAATTTTTTTAAAAAGACAACTGACAATGAATCGATTTTAACTGAGGTGAATGTTTTTCGGCGTTATTGGTAGTTCCTTTGTAGATTTTTTACATACGCTGCACTATGTATATATTCTTCAAAATCTAAATGGCGAGTTGCCCTTAGCGAAAAAAAGAGTAAGTGCGAGCGCGAGAGCGAACACACTTACCCTGTTCTTTAGGGATAATTACTTCGCCAGGTAGGTCATACCACCATCAACCAGTAATTCAGCACCGAGCATAAACGAAGAATCATCAGAAGCCAGGAAGACGGCTGTTTTACCAATGTCGGATGGCTGTCCGATTCTGCCGATGGGCATTACGCCGGCATAGTGTTTTTTTACAGCGTCAATTTGTTCTGAGGGAACGAACTTGTCAAAGGCGGGTGTGTCTGTTGTACCGGGTGTTATTACGTTTGCTCTGATCTGTCTGTCTAAAAGGTCGTTTGAAAACCCTTTTGCAAAATAGATCACTGCTGCTTTTGCGGCACCATACAGTGAAAAGGACGGGTACGCGCGATGTGCTGCGTTTGATCCGATCAGAATAATAGAACCACCATTATTCATATACGGCAGTGCTTTATTAACCGTGAAGTAAACGCTTTTCAGGTTTAAATCCATCGTCTTGTTATAGTCGGCTTCGCTGATATCGGCCACTGTTCCTATCGTTCCACCACCTGCATTGGCGACAACCACGTCTATTTTACCAAACTTTTCGAAGGTTTCTTTAAATACCCTTTCCAGGTCTGCCAGGTTAGTTACATCGGCGTTTATGGCTATAAAATCATCGCCAAGCTGAGCCGCAGAACTGGCTAACGTTTTCGGATTTCGGCCAACGATAGTTCCGACTGCGCCTTCGTTTTTAAATGCTTCGGCAATACCAAATCCGATACCACTGTTGCCGCCTGTAATTACGGCAACTTTGCTTTTTAATTTATCCATGATCTCTATCATTTAATTTGTACCCAAAGATTCAGCCTTGTGAGGGACTGATTCTTGACATACATCATTAAATGCGCTTGATATAGATCAATTCATTTTAAGGAGTTTTTCCTGATCCTGCTCAACGTTTCGGGTGATAAACCCAGATAAGAAGCGATCATGTTTTGCGGAAACCGCTGTAGAAAATGTGGGTAATCACGGACCAGCTCCTGGTAACGTTCTTCAGCGGAAGAGCTGATAGCGGACTGCATCCTTTTCTGGGCTGCAATGGTATTGTTTTGACTGATCACGTTTTGCATCGCTGAAAAGGCAGGGATTGGCTTTATAAACTCCTCCACCAGCGCATGCGTTATTTGCAGGATCTCCATGTCCTCCAGCGCTTCTATGTTAAAGCGACTTGGCGTTAACAGATAAAAGCTTTCAAAATCGGCCAACCACCAGTCTTCGACGCTTAATTTCAGGATATGTTCATGCCCTTTGTCGTCTACCGTAAATGTCCTGGCGGATCCTTTTACAATGAACCCTGTATATTTACAGACATCACCTTCCTGTAAGAAATATTGCCGCTTTCGAAGTCTTTTTGGTTTGAAATGTGTCATGAACACCTGCTTCTCATCTTCTGAAAGCATTTTGCCGGATAGTTTCTGAACGTAATCGAATAGCGCTTCAAAATTGGACATGGTACAAGTATCTGAAGAAATAAAGTCAAAAATAGATTTTCGATTTTATTTTAAGAAAGCTTGGTTTTGGTTCTGTGACGGTGTACCTCCATAAAGAAGTCTCGCTCTGATCGGGGCGAGACTTCTTTATGGGGGTATTATGGTAGACTGATTTACTTCGGTGTCTTGCGTGCGAGAAATTTGTTAACCTCAAGCCAGTAGATGAAGGCATCGAACCATCGGTTGCTGGTCCGGTCGGGATTCCCGAGACCGAATCCGTGACCACCGTTCTGGTAAAGGTGAAACTCGACCGGGCGGCCGGCTTTAAACCACGAGTCGATCACGCCAAACTGACCTTTGAACAGGAAGTCGTCAGTGGCAATGACATTGAACATGGGAGGGGCGTTTTTAGGCACTTCAACCGGCCCCATGCCGCCATATATCGGACCGATAAAATCCAATTGCATGGTATGGGAGTTAAGCGTGCAATGCATCGTCAGGCCGGCCCCGGCAGAAAATCCGATCATGCCCAACCGGGCTGTGTCTACTCCCCATTCAACGGACCGTTTTACGATCATGGCGTAGGCAGCCTCTGCGTCTTTGAGCTGGTTCGTGAGGTCGAAACGAGGTGGACTGGCAGGAGCAGCGTCTTTCGTAGCTCCTCCTGACGGAGGGGCCGCTGCGGCGAACGTTCTGTTCATAGACTCTTTGAACGCCTCAAGTGACTCCGGCGTGGGGTTGAGCCTGTATTTAAGCACGAATGCCGCGATGCCCCGATCGGCCAGCGCTTGCGCCACTTCCCAACCCTCGTTACCCATAGACAACCACCTGAAGCCGCCGCCGGGCGCCACGATAACGGCCGCACCATTCGCCTTGCCTGGCTTCGGCAGAAAGGGTGTGAGCGTAGCCGCGGTGATATTCCGTGCCATCGGGTCGCCCCACTGACGAAACCACGTCTCAGCCGACGGTTGACCTTCTACGCCCCCGGTACCAAGCGGAATAGCGTTTGGTTCAGCAGGAGCTTTAAGCGGGTATATTGTGCCGTCCTGTGCTACGGCGAATGTAGTGACGATGACTAAAGAGGCTAACATAGCCGTTTTAATCAGGTTGTGAAATGTTTTGCGCATGGATTGGATGTTTTATTAGTGTTGAGAACATCTCCGTAATGACGGGCTGTAATCGATCACTTAATAAAGTTAATTGTAATTTCCACACTTAAAACTTTCTGATGGGGTTTTCTTGTAACACCTTCTTTGCCTATATCTATCTTTGTTGTTCTATGCCTGACCGGATTGAGCTATTGGGTATATAAGGTAATTGCGGGAATCTCTGATGAACCGAGTTCATGATCTGTTGAAACTTTTCGGATGGAAAAGGCGGGCTCTGCTTACGACTGCCATGGCGCCCGCCGGTGGGAGCCGGATGGTAGTATGTGTAATCAATTACTGACGGCGGTGCGGCGTTCGGATTGAATTCCCGGGCCATGTAGTCACTAAGATTGTTGTAATCTTTATAATCGTAGATGGTAGGCCATGTACCCCACTTATCAGCGAGCCCGGCATATTCAGGAAGTTGATGCCTGTCAACCAATTCCTTTGGCAATTGCGGTATGGTTACTACCGTGCCTGGAATTGCGGTAACAAACCATGCCGTGATCGTGTTGTCAATCAAGTCGCTGTATGTATTGACGACCACAAAATCAGCCTCCGTATTGCTCAACGTCAGTGTACTGCCCTGACGTGTTGCTGTAATATTGCCTTCCATTTTTCTCATGGCGGTGGGTATTTCCGGCCCTGTTACGAAATTTACATAAAGGCCATCAGCTTTTGTGAGCGTTAACTGAGTTTGATAGGATGTAAAGTTTGCCTCCGGTATAACCGGTACACTGATCGCTGAACCCTGGCGTGCCGGCGCTTCAGCAGGCCAATAGTAGAGCATTGACCCATACGTGTCGTTCCTTCCCCACAAAGAAATATTGATGTCGCCATCGGTCGGTACGGTAATCGATTTTGTGTCCGTCGTTACCATGTTATTTATCGAATATTCGTATGTGTTGCCTGGCTCTATCACGTCATAGAGGTGTTTGCCAGGAGTAGTCGTGTAATCTGATAGTAGAATGGGCTGTTTGTTCTGAAAGAAATTCACGACAAACTCCATGGGGTCTGTACCTGACGATGTACCCCACGACGCAACATAACCGCCCACGGCCAGTTCAACCGGGTGGCTCTGATAATCCGCGCCACTTACACTAATCTTTGCCTCTCCTATGGAATGTGTGGGTATGTCGATTGGGCTTGGTGGCGTTCTGACAAGGCCATAATTACCCAACGGTATATTGACGAAGGTATTTAATGATTTATACTTGTACGATTCGCTGTTATAATAGTAATACAACGTCGTCGTAATGTTTTTCCCTGTAAATCCGTCCGGTCTGGCGAGGGTATAAACGCTGTTGTTCTCAAGTTTTTTATTATCCAGTAGGGTGCCCTTATCATCCGAAACAATAATGTAGTATGTATCCTCCTCTGACAGATAGTTGGCTGATACGCTGAATGTGAGCAGGATGTTGCGGACATTAACGGTGGCTTTGACTTCGGCCGTGTTTGCAGTGCCGTCTGTGGCTACGATACGCAAGGTGTGCTCTCCTTCTTTAACCGTGCGGGTGTCCCAGGTATAGTCTATGGAGGCTGTGGTTACTTCAGCAATGGGAGTTGTGGTGTCATCGATGAAAACCTGAAGTTTTGTAATGGCGTCGTTGTCGGTGGCTGTGGCTTTTATCTGTATGGTTCCGTACACGATGTTGGTTTCGGATGGTGAAGTTATCGTTACAACGGGTTTTTCCGTGTCAGCAGGCGGCTCATTGGGCGCGTCATCGCTACAGGCGAACATTGCTATGGAGAGCAGGAGAATACTTAGCCGTTTGGCCAGTTTGATAGAGTTATTTATAATGTGCATATGTGTAGTGTATGAATTTCGTTAACGTGATTTATTAAAACAGGATTACTTTTAGGTAACCCGGCTTACTGCCGGGGAACGTGATTTCTATAAATCTAAAGTACGGATTAGCCGTGTAACTGTCCATACTCCTTTTGGAGGAGGTGCCGCTGGCAGGGCTTCGTGATGCATTTCTTTAAGGTGTACCGATTCTTTTTGGTCAGGCTCGACGATATATCCCTCCTGGTCCTTTGAGTCGAACTGATTTACGTGTGGGATCAAACACGTCTGGAAAGCATTTTTAAAACCATGTTGGGCCCTTTAAAAGTTTTTTGGGGTTTCTTCGATTTTAACATGGGTTAAGCTTATTGCTGCTGCATAGGCCGATGTTTGTTGTGTCCTAAACAATAGGGGGCTAAACATAACAAACAAAAGAATGTCGCAAGATTTAAACAGGAGTAAAAACATACTTACTCACGAGACCGTTCAGACTACCTTTATCGATGTCAAAGGTACTAAATTCGCTTATCGCTCATTTGGGCAACAACATGGCGTGCCCATCGTATTCCTCCAACACTTTACAGGTACTTTGGACAACTGGGACCCGGCTCTTACTAACGAGCTGGCTAAAACACATCCTGTTATTTTATTTGATAACAGGGGGGTGGGCAGCAGCGAAGGCGAAACACCGGTGACAGTATCACAAATGGCTGATGATGCCTACGATTTTATCAATGCATTGGCTTTGAAAAAAGTGTATTTGCTTGGCTTTTCATTGGGTGGCTTCATTGCTCAGGACCTGGCGGAAAGATATCCGGAACTGGTGAGCAAAGTAATTTTGGCTGGTACCGGCCCAAAAGGCAGTGAGGGAGTGACTAAAATTGTAGATGTGGTAACCGCAGGCATGTCAGACGGTCCGGCAAAAGTTCTCCGGAATATATTCTTCACAAAAACAAGCAACGGTATTGAGGCTGGCGAACAGTTCCTGGAACGGTTGCAGTTACGAAAAGAGAACCGCGATACCCCTACAGCTTCGGCAACTGTAAATGCACAGGCAACAGCCATTATTACATACGGATATGAAAAAGATTCGGAATACCAGCAACTGCGCAATATCAAGCAACCGGTTTTAGTTGTAAACGGCACCAACGATTTGATCGTACCGTCAGTCAATTCGTATACATTATCACAACACCTTATCAATTCAAAACTTATATTATGGAGCGATTCGGGGCATGGCGCTCTTTTTCAATATAGTCAGGACTTTGTAAAAGAAGTGAATTCTTTTTTAACCGGTGAATAAGATATATTGTATAATGGAATTTATCCAATAATACTATAGATGTCCATTGAATATACGTCATGTATTAGCCTGTTTATTGGGTTTATGCATGACGTAGATTTAATTTTCATTGTTCAATTATTTATGTAATCCTATTCCGGTAACAATATTCTCTCCTGGAATACATTTGAGGACCCTCAAACAAAACCTATGAACAAAACAGTTTTAATTTTTTTATTAAGCACCGCCATGCTACATGCTACTGCGCAACAATCTTCAGACCAGGAATCCAAGCATGGCCCCGAACTCCAGGGGGATAGTGTTATTTTTCCATTAACACTGGTTGATGCTTTCCCTTTTGTATCGGTAGAAGTAAATGGCGTTAAGGGTAAATTTATGTTCGACACCGGGAATAAATCCTACATTGAAATTAACGACAATATGGTAAACTTGCCCCGTAAAAAAGCGATAAGAAAGGCGCAGGTTGGAAGCGGACAATCATTTATATCAAATATTAACGACACCATTGCTGAAGTGAAGTTTAAGAACGGCCTTATCTACCATAATCTTTTAAATATTAACAGCGCGAATCTTGATTTCCTTCAGGATCACATTACGCCCGATTGCATTGGATATATAGGGCATGATTTTTTTAAAGGCTATCTCTTTAAACTCGATTATGTAGCAAGAAAGCTCACTTTTTATAAGATCACTGAGGATAGGAAATTGTCAAAGGACTTCCTGAAAGGAGAAAAAGTATTGACAGTTCTTAATTTTGAAACCAGGAGGCTTCCCAATCACCCGATGGTTCACGTGAAGATCGGAGGTGTTGACTTGCTTGGCTCATTTGATACAGGGCAATTTGGTTTAATCCAATTGGAGAGTGAGGCAGCGAAAGTTCTGCAAAAAAAGGCGCTGCTGGTTGACGCCGGAATAAACGGCCACGGTGATTCAGCGGTTAATGTTAATAACATTGTTATAAATGGAAATCTTAAATTAAGTGTTAAGGGTATCGCCCCATACAGCCTTGAACAAACAGCTCCATTTAGAAAAGGAATGCAAATTACTGAGGCCAACTATATCTGCTTTGGATATCGATTTTTCGAGCAGTATAAAACGGTTTGGGATTATGATGAAAAGAAAATCTACGTACTTGAAAAATAAGACCCTTAGAATACTATAAAGTATCTTTAATGACTAAATCCTCTGCAGAATTTCTCAGAGGATTTTTGATATTAATTCGAGTTAAGAAATGCCGATATTTTGTGCTCTTATAATCTGAAAAACAAATAACAATTTCATCCGACCAGTAATCTCAGTCCTATCCCACGAATATTTTCGATGACGATGCTGGGGTCTCCCGATAAATACTTTCGTAAACGTGACACAAAAACCGCCATGCTGCGGCTGGTAAAGAAGTCATTTTCCTTCCATAACCGGTTTAAAATGTCTTCCTTCCGGACCAGTTGGTTCTTGTTGTCAGCCAGGATCCGTAATAGTTCTGCTTCCCGCTCGGTAAGATATTGTCGAATGCCCAAGCCTTCCAGTATTAAATTTTTTGTATCAAAATTGTATAACCCTATCGCCAGTATTTCTGTATTTAAGGATTCGGTGGATGTTCTTTTCAAAATATTGCGGATACGCAGCACCAATACCTCGACATCAAAAGGTTTAAAAATATAGTCGTCCGCCCCTAATTGTAATCCTTTGATCACATCTTCTTTCAGGTTACATGCGGTTATAAACAGAAAGGGGAGTCGTGGATATGCGCGATTTAAATATGCGGCAAGGTTAAAGCCATCTTCCAACGGCATCAATATGTCGGTGAGTACGATGTCAAAAACTTTTTCTTGAAGTTGTTCCTTTGCGTCAATCCCATTCACGCAAAGGACAACATAATATCCACTTAACTCTAAATACTGTTTTAGTAAATTTCCGAGATCAAGGTCATCTTCGACAAGTAAAATAGCTTGCTTCATGCCAACAATAAATAAATGGTAAATCTACTACCCGTATCATTTGAGCTGGTTAACTCTAAATTGCCCCCGATACTTCTCAGTTCTTTGCGACTTAAGTAAAGGCCTAATCCGAGGCCTTTCACGGTATGTTGATTTTTTTCGGATCCGCGGTAGAACTTTTCAAACAATCTTTTTTGATGTTCTTTAGCGATTCCCTGGCCAGAGTCTATAACATCGATCCGATACATAGCATTATCTATCTTGCCTTCAAGATAAATATTAGTGTTTGGCGGACTATATTTTTGGGCATTTTCCAATAAATTATCTATGGCCGATTCGACTATCCCCCTTACGCCGGTAACAACACATTGGTTTGGCTCAATCGACATAAAAACTGAATGTGTGTTAATCAATAAATCGTTTTGGTACTGGTTCAGGAATTTTGATATATCGAATTCTTCCAGTTTAATGAAATTGTTTTGTACGCTACTTTCAAGTACGCGTTCAACGGTGCGGTTCAGTTTGGTATGCTGACGTTCGATAAGTGTCAGCAGCTCTTTTGATTTGACTGTATTGGCTTCTATGCCTGGAAACTTTAATGTTTTTAAAGCAACAGCCATTGAGCTTAATGGGGTCTTTAATTGATGGGAAATATTATTAACCAAATTTGCCCTAAGTTCAGCCAGTTTGGTTTGCTTTTGGGCAGAGCTAATAACGACAAAAAACAAGAAAACCACAGCAGCTAGCAAAACTACAGCCAATCCTCCAATGGTTAAAAATTGCAAAAGAATTGAATGGGGGAGTGTGGGGACCTGAAGATTCCTTTTATAGAGGAACCTTATTTGAAGTTCGTCATTTTGTCCGCGTTCACTTACTCCAAGCCCTTCTCCCAGTTCAATCAGCGTCTTATTCGTATCCATAGAGAGCTTTCCCAGGCGAAGAGGCGTTGCTGTTGTTATCGGGATAAACCTGCCTCCGGGCTTTGTTATAATGACTGAGGTATACGTTGACAGTTCATTAACATCCTTCAATAAAATATTGGTTTTGGCACGGATACGAATTATGCTATCTAACTTCATCATTACCTTTTCATCAGAATCCTTCAATTGATTTAGAAATTGAGCCTGATTTATTTCTCCTGATGCAAGCTTTTCGGCACAGCTAACCAAATTCACCTGTAAATTACTGAGCGTAACGTTGTACGTTGAGTCGGCTTGCAGTTTAATGGCAGCGGCTTTCACGCTAAAACGATAATTGGCGACGTTAAGGAGGAAGGTATTGCGAAGCATATAAAGCTGAATCGCCACCAAACCGAAAAATACAGCAAAGCAACTTGCTACCAGGACTTTTAAACGCTGTTTTCGTGGCATTTGCAAATTTAAGTGTCCGCAATTTGACTAATAAAGAGATTGCCTTTCATTAACACTTCATTAACACTCCATTGGTACTTGATTAATGCATGTTCTCGCGCAGAGAAGCGATTTTTGCAAGGTGTTTTGTTGAAACAGACACCTGATCACATTATCAATGTGAAAATAAATTCACCATCGCACGTCGAATCATCTTAAAGATTCAATTTAATAGTATTCAGCGTACTATTTTCCATCTGCTTATTTAAAAATATGGCCGGACAATTACCCGATGAAATTGGTGTTACCGATCAGCAGTTTATCCTGCAATTGGGGAGGGATATTACAGTACTAAAAAACAGGGAACAAATTGACGACCTTATTAATGTCGTACTGAGAGAAAGGATCAAATTTCAGGAAGCAACCCTTTTCGTACTGCATAATAGCGGCCGCAGTTTGACCAATTTTTTAAAAGATACTGGTAATGGCGAAGATCTAAAACCGTTCGCAGAATCGATTTTTACAAGAACAATTCCCATAAGTCCTAAAACCGGAGCTATAAACACAGCTAATAGACAAGAGGTTGTGGATTTTGATGAGATGCTGGCCACCGGAAATACAGAACCCTATTTTTTGACGGGTTCGGCGCCTGATCCGGAATCGGTTTTAGCATTTCCTCTTTATGAGGGCAATGCTGTTATTGGAACCTGGTTAATTGTCTTCGGCGGCGATACTACAGGGAAAGACATCCCGCCGATCTTTTATCAACAGATTGCTGCACATTTAACGTTTGCGGTACTTAACATCAGGATTCAGGAAGAAATTGAAGTTCGCAACACCCAACGCGAGATCATTCAGTCGTTGAATATGGATTTTGCCACTATCCGGGAGAAAAAGGACCTTCTGAAGATTGTTCATTACAAGCTCAAGAGCTTTTTCAATTTCAAACATCACTGGGTAGCGGTTGTGAACGACGATGAGCTTACATTGAGCACATTTATGCAGGATTCGGAATCTAAAACAAAGTTCCATCCAAAATACAAACACGTTACCCACTATAAGTATCCAATTTCTGATCATGTATTCAACAAGGTTATTTTAGCCGGAGAGCCGCAGGTTTTTGACCTGGAACAGCTTTCAGCAAGAGGTACTATTCCTGAGTATCTGCAAATAAATTATGAAAGTGGTATCCGTAAAGTTATTATGCAGAGCCTGGAAATTGCCGGTAGGTTTGTCGGGGTATGGGCGTTGTGCCTTGGGCCACAGGATGAAGTAGACAGCAATTACATAGACATCGTAAAAGATATTGCCAACCAGTTTTCAATCGCAGTCGGTAATATCATTGCGAATGAAACTCTTCAAGTCCGACAATCAGAACAGGAGTTATTGTTGAACTTAAGTTATGATATAACTTCAATTAAAGATAAAAAGGATCTTCTTAAAGTCATACAAGTCAATCTTAAAAAACTATTTGACTTTCAAAGTATCGTCATTATGGTATTAAACGATGAAGGTCAATATCATGATATTTTTCTTTCGACAGATTTAGCTTTTACAAAGGAAAACCTAGCCCGGTACGGTAATGGCCCGATTCGTTTTGAATACCATGACGGGTATTTTAACAAGGTAATGGAAGCTGACGGGACAGTACATTTTAACCTGGGTAAAATCGGGAACCTTACACAAGAACCCGCTTGTGTGCAATACCTCTATAGTTCCGGTGTCAGAAAACGAATCGGCATTGCGCTTAGGGAAGATAGCCGCAATATTGGCGTACTGTATATAAATATAGAAAGCCATATTGATTATTCTGATCGTGTATTGGAGCTGGTTAAAGGCGTTTCTTATCAAATATCTACAGCGGTATCAAATATTCTGGCAAATGAAGAAATCCAGAAGAGAGAAAAAGAAAGGGACTTACTTTTATCTCTAAGTGTGGATATAGCTTCCGTGCGTAGCAGCAGTGAATTACTTAATGTAATAAGCCAGCGTCTGAAATACCTGTTAAAGTTTTCTCATATCGTGGTGGCAACTATTAACGATGATGCTACGGTAAGCAGGTTTCTTAGGGACCCGGAGGCAAAATCTACATCTCATCCTCAGTATGTACAGGCTGGAGAGATGAGGTACCCCATACAGGATAATGTTTTGGATAAATCCATAGTAACACCTGAACCGCTGCTTTTTAACCTGGAGGAATTGATGGAAGTAACTAACGGCAATTTGCCGTTATACTTAAAAATCAACTATGAATCCGGTATTAAAAATGTAATAGTGATTCGCTTTTCAAAAGGTGAACGGGCTTTTGGATTTTGGATACTTCTTTATGAACAGGATATTGTATTAGATGTAAGCACGCAAAATTTGATAAAGGGATTATCTCATCAAATATCAATTGCAGTATCCAATATTATTGCCAATAGCGAGATCTCACGGCGGGAAGAGGAAAAATCAAGACTGCTTGCTTTTAGCAACGCGATTGCTTCGGTTAAAACAACCCGGGAAGTTTCTACGATTATTAATGGGCAATTTAACGAATGGGGAATCATTAAAGGCTACAGTATGCATATCATCAGCGATGATAAAGCCAATCATATGCCGTACCTGTATGATTCAAATGCGGAGTGGACAAATTTCCCAAATTTTCATGCGCTTGTAGACGGGATATATTCCATTAATGACAACGTCATGGATATGATGATCAGGGCGGGGAAGCCCATGATGCACAACATTTTGAAGCTTAGTGAGATGAAAAATGCTCCCAAGTATATTCAATTCTGGAAAGAAATTGGTTTAATTGAGATCATGAGCATTCCGGTACGATTAGGAGACGAATTGATAGGGATTTTATTCCTTGACCTTGAGGAATCATTTATCAGGCGACCAGATCGGATTAACCTGCTTACCAGTATTTGCTCTCAGATTGCCATAGCGGTATCCAATCTCAGGGCCAATACGAAAATAAATAAGCAACTGGAGGAAATCAACCAATACAGAGAACAGCTGGAAGAGGAAAAGATCTATCTAAAAGAGGAAATAGAAACCCATCAGAACTATAGTGATATTATTGGAGAAAGCCCTTCGATAAAAAAAACATTTAAACTTGTTTCACAGGTTGCGGCGTCGCCCAGTACGGTGTTGATACTTGGTGAGACCGGTACAGGAAAGGAACTCATTGCCAGGGCCATTCACAGTAATTCACCAAGGAAGAGTAAATTAATGGTTAAAGTCAATTGCGCGGCTTTGCCCGCCAACTTAATTGAAAGTGAATTGTTTGGACATGAGCGTGGAAGTTTCACAGGCGCTACAGAACAGAGAATCGGGAAGTTCGAACTGGCAAACCAGAGCACCCTTTTTTTGGATGAAATAGGTGAAATGCCGCTTGATCTGCAGGTGAAGCTGCTTCGTGCTTTACAGGAAAGAGAGATCGAGCGTGTAGGCGGGAAAAAAACTATAAAAATAGATGTAAGAATCATAGCGGCTACCAACAGAGACCTTGAAAAAGAGGTGGCGGAAGGTAGATTCAGAAGTGATCTATATTACCGATTGAATATTTTTCCAATTTCTTTGCCACCTCTTCGTGACCGCATAGAGGATATTCCACTGTTAGCAGCATATTTCATTGATCGGTTTGCAAAAAGAGGAGGCAGACAAATCAAAACGCTAAGCAACCGCGCGTTACAGGAGATGATTCAATATAACTGGCCTGGAAATATCAGAGAACTTGAGCATTTGATCGAAAGAAGCGTACTCCTGTCCTCCGGTGACACGATTAAGCAGGTTTATCTACCATCGAATAAGCAAGTAGCCCCATCCGCCGTCACTGAGAATGTTCCTTTAAAAACAATCGACGAAAATGAAAGGGAACATATTCTAAACATATTGAAATTTTGTGGCGGTAAGATAGCTGGTGATGGCGGAGCTGCCGAGCTATTAGGTGTACCGCCGGGAACATTGTATTCAAAGATGAAAAGACTGAACATACAGCGGGAATATAATAGCCCTCTGAAAATGTAGATTAAAATTCAATCATCAGCGTGTTGGAACTGATGATTCGACACAGTTCCCTGGACTCACGATATGAAACGCAATAATTCGGTATTGAACTTTTCCTGTTCCAGCAGAAAGATCCAATGGCCTCCTTTTTCAAAGGTTGTCAATGTAGATCCGGGAATCAATTCATGAGCTTTCTCCGCGATTTGGTATGGAATTACGTTGTCGTTAACCGCGTGAAATATTGCAGTGGGTACACTTATCTTTGACAGCAAATTCCTGAGATCCGTATCACGGGTAGCGATCATGCTTTTTATCATGGCAGATTTAGAAGCTTTGCGGCTAATTTCATTGATACGGTTTCCGATGCTCACCGGCATCGTATTTTCATCCAATTGGAACAACGGGCCATAAATGTTACTAATAGTAAAAGGATCCTGGTCGATCAGAGCAATAATGCCGTTAAACGCATCTGTTGTAATGCCAAACGGATAGTCTTCCTTCGTTGTGGTGGATGGTGCATTGCAGCTGAAGAGTAGTAGTTTTTGAACTTTGCCGGGCCGGCGTGTAGCCATATAATAAGCAGCGATGAAACCGCCCATAGAAAAGCCGCAAAGCACAAGGTCTTCTAATTTTAAGCTATCGATAACGGCCTGGATATCTTCGGCAAACTCTTCGAAATTGTAGTTTGTTTCCGGTTTGTCTGAAGAACCAAACCCCCTCAGGGTAACGCCAATAGCCCGAAAGCCGTTATTGGCCAGGAATTCCAATTGAAGATCGAAGATCTCACCGGCAAGTGGCCAGCCCGGTATAAATAGCACAGGCTTTCCCGTGCCTGTGTCCGTGATTGCAAGTTGATGACCAGAGTGCGTTTCGATGAATTTTGTGGTGCTTTCCATATTTTAATTTTAATTAATTTCTTTTGCCCACCGGCGTCAATATTCAATCAGCCGGGCAAAATGTTTGATTCAATCACTGCTATCCTGCAGACGATAACGAGTTAGATGTGACCGGCCATGATCTTAGGTTTTTCCTTATTCTGCTTAGCGACTGGGGTTCTACACCTATGTAAGATGCGAGATATTTATCTGCAAACAACTGCAAAAGATGTGGCTCATTTCGTAACAGATGTTGATAACGGTCACTGGCTGACAGTGTAAGCAGATTGAATATCCGCTCGTATGCAGCGGAAAAAGCACTTTCGTTTAGTTTCTCTAAATATTTCCTTAGTGCCGGCGTAAAACCAGATTGCAATTCGAGATCGCGCTGTGCCAGTCTTATAACCTTAATGTCAGTGAGCGCTTCTACATACAGATATCCATGGATCTGTGTCAGAAGATCTTTGTGATCGACGATAAAGAGATTTTTAGCCCCTCCGTGATTCTCATTAAAATGCAATGACCAGGTTATTGCTTTTCCTGCACGATCGACATAGTATGTGCGTGCTTTTCCAGATATTATGAAATAGATGTAACTGTTGGGTTTCTGATGATTGTTAATAATTTCCCCTTTAGGAATAAGTATTTCCTTTGAGCATTTTAAAATAGTATCTACCGCCACTTCATCCAGCTGCACCACTTTTTCGATGTGCTTTACTAATAGCATTGTATTGAGTTTATCCAGGTAATTCATAGTTGTATTTGCTTGGAAATGCTACCCTTACCTTAGACAATATCGTGCCGTTTGATTAAAACGTTGATTGTTAATTATTTGCAGATTTTAAATAAAAATAGAGGTCTTGGTATATCAAGGTTTAAGGCATTGCCCTTGAAATGCCGAGGCTGTGTTTGTAGCCGTGGCCCCCGCTGAGCCACATCCGTAAAAGGATGGTTGGAAAATAACACGGATCAATCATCCACCAGATACGGCATTAAAATCCTCTAAAGGTTTTTCTTAAGGGATTTTTCGATTTTAACATGGGTTAAACGTATTGCTGCGGCATAGGCCGATGTTTGTGGTGTCTTAACCGTTAATGACCATCACGTCAGATATTCTGCGCGGCAGTATTAAGGTGAAGCAAATACTTCAAAGCAGCCTGACGATAGGCATTCAATAACAATCTTAATTTAAAAATCGAAAAATCATGAAACGTATTGCAAAAGCACATTGGAACGGCACATTACAGGAAGGAAAAGGAGAGATAAGCACACAAAGCAACGTGCTTAACGAAACACAATATTCATTCAAAACCCGATTCGCCGATGGTATAGGCACCAATCCGGAAGAGCTGATCGCTGCCGCGCACGCAGGTTGTTTTTCGATGGCGCTTAGCGCAACATTAGCACATCACAATATCACAGCTGGAGACCTGTTTACGACAGCAACAATCGATCTTGATATGCAGGCCCTGAGCATTACAGGCATTCATTTAGATCTGCGTGCCAGTGTTATCGAAGGACTTGATGAATCAGCATTCATCGAAATCGCCGAAGGTGCAAAGGCACACTGTATCATTTCAAAGGCATTGAATGTGCCGATTACATTAATAGTTGTATACGCATAATATATGCGACGCATTACAGATATAATGTATAGAACCTCATCGGATATTTTTCCGATGAGGTTCTCTTGAAAGTACAGTCGGTATCCGGGGAACCCGTTACGCAAAGTTCTCCCGTATTCCGTAATAACGCACCGGCGCTGCAGGATCGCCGTGTTATGATACTATGAATACGATTTAATGCCGGAATATATTAAATCGTATTCATGAGTATATGTGTATAGAGTAGTTAAGTTTATGTAAATATGTTTTTTGGGAATGATTGAAGGATCTTTTTGATTTCCGAAGAGTGGTTTTTCGCACACTTGTCGAACAAAACGTCGATGTGGGTTTCGGCAGGAGGTGGCGCTGTTTTGGTCAGACCGTTACGCATGAGAAGCCATCGGAGTACCAGGCAGTGATTTTCGTCGATATAGTTAAAAATTTCGCCGCTATAATAGGTAACGGCATCGCTCGCGAGATTGGGATCATTCCAATCGATCGCAAAACAGATTCTCAGCTTGCATTCTTCTTCGATATATATACCGTTGAAGTTTTTTGAATAGCCATAATTATTTTCAAACGGATTCAATGAGCCGGTCAATATGCCGTTGTCAGCGAATGCTAGTTTGATTGACAAAATGTTTGAGAAAAATGTTTTTTCTCCGGGGTAGTAGGTGGTGATATACATTTTGGTAACTGGATTGGTTTTTTTTCCAAGGATTGAACTTTGTTCTTTGCATGGTAAACATGTTGCATGGCATGTTTTTAACGATAATTCTCCTATCCCAAGTGTCCGGGTACGAAAAAAAAAGTGAAATCTACGCCATGGCACCCTGCAGTCACAGTTATACTCCTATCGATGTTTAATAATGGCGATTTTTTTTGGGGCTTTTCAAAGAAAGGGAAAAATATCTGAATTTTGTATATTTACGGCTATAATCTATTTTTTTATGGTTAAGAATATAGTAAGCCCTGATAGGCCGTTAACCATTGTCAAGGAAATCAAAGATTTTATTATTCCATTATCAGAAGAGGAATTTTCGCAGTTAGAGAAGAATATCATAGACGAAGGCTGTCGTGATCCTTTAGTGGTGTGGGTGAGGGATGGCGATTTGGTGCTTATTGACGGACATAACCGTTATAAGATCTGTCAGAAGCATAAAGTGCCGTTTAAGATAAAGAAGCTCTCATTTGCAAGTTTTGAGGAGGTTCGTACGTGGATGGTCGATAACCAGATGGGGCGTCGAAATCTGACACCAGACCAGATGAGCTATTACCGTGGTTTGAAGTACCTCACGCTCCGGAAAAAGAAGGGAGGATACTCGAATGTAAAGTCAAAGGGAAGCTCAGAAACGTCTACTTCGGAAGCGCTTTCGGAACATTTTAACGTTAGCGAGAGCACCGTGAAGCGCGACGCGAAGTTTGCAGAGGGGCTTAATATTATTGGAAAGAGTAATCCAAAGCTAAAGACCAAGATATTAACGGGAGAGGTAAAGGTTAAAAAGAGTGATGTACAGACGATTGCCGATGCGAAAGATCCTGATAAGATCGTTATCCGGAACGAGGCAGATCTGTATAATAAGGCGAAACTGATCAAGGACTCGATTATTGATGAAGTTGAAATCAACGTTAAGAAGATTAGTTCCGAGCGCACGGAAGCTGCACGTAATGTGCTCAAAAATAAAGAACCGATGTTTCTTAACCGTGAGGACCGGTTACGTAAGTTAAAAGGCATGATCATTAGTGCGATGAACCGCGCGATAAAGGAGTCTGATTTGAACGCCGTTAAGGAATTGCGCCGGTTGATCGAGAAACTGACAGAAGAGTTGTTATAATATTGGTTATCGTAGTGTCACCCTTTTGTAGCTACAGATCGTTAAGGGAACGACGTTGTTAGGCTATTTGTTATAGCGTTATTTCGGCTACGCACCTTTATACTATAAAGGAGTCGAACGAAATTACGGTGTGTTAAACGCAGCGTGATCGGTATAATCCCATTCGCCGATATGCAAAGTGTCGGGAGCTGTTGCAGGATGATGATGAGCAACCTTAACGTTATATAATGAAAAAATATTCTGTTCCTGATGTCAGATAGATATTGCATGACAGCCTGTTGTGCGCTGGTAAAAAGATAAGGCCAGAGTCTTGTGGCGTATGGAATGTTTTGCTACTTTCGAAACATTCAATTCGATAGTTCAAAATGAGCGATCGATTTAGTTGACAGTAACACAAGACTTACTATTATACAGAATGACTGATTTAAGTCTGATCGTGGCTTATCGTAACAGATTAGGCCACCTGGAATCTCTTTTAAATTGGTTTCCGGAAGCACAGCGGCGTACCGCCGGAGCCATAGAGCTGGTAATTGTTGAATCAAGTATTTTGCCAACGTTGGATGCTGAGAAACTTCCTCCGAGTGTGCGGTATCATCACCTTGTTGAAGAAGGTCCTTTTAATAAGTCTCGTATTCTTAACGAGGGATTGAAGATAGCCACCGGACGATTTGTGACGCCATTTGATGTAGATCTTATTCCTTTTGCACTATCGTTCGAAAAACATCTTGAACTGGCCCGTACTTCACCGAAGCTGTTGATCACTGGTTTTCGGCTGGTAACGCCGTTTCGGACTTTTGTTGCAGGGCAGCTGGAGGAGATTCAGAAATCAGCCAGTATTGCGCGGGAGAATCTTCATGAAGGTTTTCTTCGCGATCAGCTTCTTCATGGACATCGTTTTGGCGTAATCCCTTTTTTCGATAGACAGATGTTAACCGATATTGAAGGATGGGATGAACATTACGTAGGTTGGGGAGGTGAGGACCAGGATGTCATCCATCGCTATCTTTCAAACAACAGGTTTTTATTAACATCTCCGGACTTGTTGTATCTTCATCTTGAGCATGACCATGTAAAAGATTGGAATGATGGAGATTTGACACGAAAGAACAGAGAATATCTATATAAAAAATTAAATATTACACCTAATATTGTTTGAGTCAAGCATGCCAGTCTACAATTGATTTTCAGAATATAATGAAGGCCACCACCTTGTTTGATTTGTCGTCCGGTTTTTTGATAGTATTTCCCTCTGATGAGGGAAATTATGCTACTATGCAGGAGGTTCTTGCCGAGTTGAACAGGCATCCTGATAAGCGTTATGTGGGTTGTATTCAAAAAGAGATTGAGTCGGAGGTTGTTGCGGCTATTGATCAGTTGACTCGTGATAAGGAAGATTTTGTGACTTTTTTGGTTCAGCGGGACAATCTACCGAGATTCTCTGGTTGGGTGCAGGCTGAAGTGACGAGCTTTATTTGTTCGGTTTCGTTCTTTTCCAGATTGGTGTCGAGCGTGGATGGCGGTCATCCTGAAAAATGGGCATACAGGCTTTTAGAGATGATCTATGACATGGAGATCGCGCCGGGGTATATTGAGATACAACAAATTCCATACATCGCCCGGCCCGCTGCTGACGTTACTGGAGTTCATTTTAATACGGTTCTTCCGCACCGCGGTTTGTTGAGTGATTTGAAGGTTTGTTTGCATTCATTGATGAATAATAGATACGAAAACCTGTCGGTTGACGTTTGTTTAGATGAGAAAATATCCAAAGAGGCGCTATGCGATCTAAAAGCAAGTTTCCCGACTGTGCGGTTTTCTGCTGTTTGTCCGGCGGCAGCGGGACCTTACGTAATCAGGCAATTGTTGATAGATCGTTTAGGCGGTCAGCATATTCTATATCAGGACTCTGATGATATTGCGACGTCTGACCGCGTGAGGACCATTGCCAGTTCTTTATCAGATGGTTGTCTGGTTGGGTCGCACGAGCTTCGGTTCGACCAGGTGAACGGGTGTATTTATGCTGTAAGATATCCGCTGGATGTAACCCACGCGTTGAATTCGAAAGTGGCTTTTCCGTTGCTGCATTCGACAAGCTCACTTTCTGTTGTTGATTTTCAACGTATCGGGGGATACTCGACAGACCGGGCTTTTGCCAATGACACGCAGTTTTTATATCGCTGCTTTTTCTTTGTGAAGATTCTGAATGTGGACGAGTTTTTATATATCCGGAAAGTTCATAATCGTTCGCTCACGACAGATGTCAATCATCCCTTGGAACAGGGTGTTCGGTTGTCGTTGTCGACACAGTGGAAAGCTGATTTTGAAGCGACAAAAGACGAACCACAAAATCTTGATAATTCGTCACTCGCGGTGGTTCGGAAAGCGGGGTTTTCATTGTTGGATATCTAAATAAATAACTATTTAAATCACATAATTTTGTACCTTCGACAACGCTTGTGTTAAATATGAATCTGATGTTCTTGAAGCTTGCATTTAGAAATTTACTAAAACGGAAAGGATACACCCTGATCAATATTATTGGTCTGGCGATTGGGCTGGTGAGCTTTATGCTGATCATGGAATATGTGATGTTTGAAAGAAGCTATGATAACTTTCATACAAAGGGCAATCGCATTTACCGCGTTGGTTTTGATTGGGGTGAGATAGATTACCAGGGGGTAAATTCAAGTCGCTATGCGACGAATGTTCCTGGCATGGGGCCGGTATTGGTGGGCGATATTCCTGAGATCGAAACCTATACGCGTTTTTTTCTCGTTCTTATCATGAAGCCTTTTAGTGTACTTACCTATCGCGATGGTGATGTTATACGCTACACAGGCAATGCGGACCAGGGCTATTATGCGGACCATAATTTCCTAAATGTATTTACCTTTCCCATTGTTTCCGGTGATAAAGATCCATTGGCTAAACCGAACACCATTGTTTTGACGGAATCGTTTGCCCGGAAGATTTTTGGTGATACTCCCCATAATCAAATAATTGGTCAAACGATAGAAGTCGATAATCGGAACAGTAGTGAATATGTTGTAACGGCTATTGTAAAAGATATTCCGGGCAACTCTCATCTGCGATTTGATTATTTGTTGTCGTGGGCCACATTGAATAATCCACCGCTTGAAAACAACATCTGGTGGAGCCAGTTTTATACTTACATACTCCTAAAGGAGGATGCTGATGTGAAGCGGGTTGAAGCGGCACTGGCCTCTACGACCAGAAAATTGTATGGTGAAAAATCGCACATTTCAATATTTCTTCAGCCTTTGCCTGAAATATATCTTCACTCTGAATTGCGCGAAGAAGCATCGCCTCCTGGCTCTGAGCAGCAACTCATGTTTCTGACTATTATTGCTTACGCTATTCTTGCGATGGCGTGGATCAATTATATCAACATGTTTATGGCCAGGTCGATGGAGCGTGCCAATGAGGTTGGCGTAAAGAAAGCGCTCGGGTCAGGGCAGAGGACGCTGGTCATTCAGTTTTTCACGGAGTCTTTGCTGATCAACTTCGTTGGTTTTGCCATCAGTATTATGGTGTTGTTGCTCGTGCAGGGCGGCTTTGAGCGTTGGCTGAGTAAAGATGTGTCGTCGGTCATTACAGGTCAATCATGGAAAATAGGGATATTGCTGATTGCCGTTCTGGCGGGAAGCGCGTTGACGGGGTTTTATCCGGCGTTAGTACTTTCATCGTATAAGCCGATCGAGATCATAGGGTCGAAACTCAGGGGATCAAAAAGTGGGGCAGTTTTTCAGAAGGGCCTTGTTTACTTTCAATTTGTGATATCATTTATTGTTGTGGCCTGTACGTTGATTGTGGGTAAGCAGATCGCATTTATGCAGGACCAGGATATTGGTGTAACGCTCGAAGAGTGTCTGGCCGTGAGAAGCCCGGGTAACGTAGATACACTTTATGTCAACCAGGTAAAAATGTTCAAGGACAAAATGGCGCAATATCCTTTTGTTAAATCGGTTTCTTTTACGTCGTCTATTCCTGGAAAGAAAATAGCCACGTCCGCGGGCATGAAGCGGTTTCAGGGTGTCGAACTGGATGGGAATAATGTGTTTAAGCTTGAGGTTGATGATAATTTTATCAAAACGTACAATGCGCGGATTATTGCCGGAAGGGATTTTTCAGAAAAGCTGGCGCATGAAAGTGAAAAGGTTATTATTAACGAGGCTGCGCTGAGTACACTTAAATTTAACTCGCCGGAAGAGGCTGTGAACCAGAAAGTATTCTGGGGTGGCGTGCAGTTTGAGATCGTTGGTGTTATTGCAAATTATAATCACTTCTCGCTGCAGGAGTCGTTTGAGCCGATTATGCTTTCGTATAACCCGGCGCCGTTTGGCTATTATACCATGAAGATACAAAGTAGTTTTGATCAACAGGCAATAGACAAGGCCAGGCAGGAAATGGCCCTGGTATTTCCGGATAATCCATTTGATTATCAGCATTTAACCAGCACGTATGCTTCTCAATACAAGAAAGTTGAACAGTTTGATTCGCTGACGAAATATTTTGCGTTGACATCTATTGTGATCTCGGGCCTAGGTCTGTTTGCATTGTCTGCATATTCCATGCAGAACAAAACCAAGGAGGTCGCGGTTCGCAAGGTGTATGGCGCGGAATTCAGGGACGTGGTCGTACTCTTGTCCAGACCGTATATAATCATGACGCTGCTGAGTAGTGGTATTGGATCAGCGCTATCAATTTATATCATGCAGCGATGGTTGAGTAATTTTGCTTTTTCCGTTGAATTGCAAGTATTGGACTTTGTTATGCCGTTGATGTTTATTTTAGTTATTGTATTGGCCACGCTCAGCTATAACTGTGTGAAGATAGCGATAACCAATCCGTCGAAGTCACTTAAATACGAGTAAATGGGACGCCTTGTTACTGTAGATGTTTCGGGTGCAACATGCCCGCTTCCGCTGTTGCGTGCAAAATCTGCGCTCAAACAAATGGATGTCGGCGATGTGTTGAAGCTGATCGCTACCGATAAACAGGCTCACCAGGACGTGGTACGTTTCTGCAGCAGGGGGCAGTGCAAAATTCTGAATATTTCCAATAGCGATATTCAGTACATATTCCTGATTGAAAAATGTTGATTTTTTTCGAGCTTATTTTATGAATCGATTGTCGGACGATCTTGTTCAATTATTGAATAAACAGTTCAATTATGATCCACAGGAATGTACTTGTGTGATCGCGGGACATTATTGTCTGGCAGAACATTTGCGGGATTTGTCACACGATGGCGAGTCTGAAGAGCTTTCATTTTTAGCGGGTGTTCATGTGTATGCACGGTTACGCGCCTTAAACCGGCCTGCCGTGTTATTGCTGTGGATCAATGATATTGGTCTCGATCCGATTACGCGGCAACGCATAAAAGAGAGCTATCAAATTCCGGATAATTATGCTACAATCCTTGATCAGTTTGGCGTACCAGCAAAAGATGTTGATGTTCAATTCGAAAGCACGGCCAGGAATAAAGCTTCGGTATGGTTTAGAAAGATTTACGACCAAAATCCGGAGAAGTTTCAGGTTTTTACCAGCAGTGAGAAGACACTGATCAGGTGCGTGGATCCTGTTGACGTTTGTGCGTTGGAGTCGGATGCAAAAGCATATACCATTCCGACTGCTCTGGGTGAGCCACTGGTCATGAAAGAAGGGCCACATCCCAAATGCAATCTTATTCTGGCGACGTTATTTGCGATGGCCGTCCGCCGCCGTGGAATCCAACGGTTTGTAAATATTTTCAATGACATATACTGTGAACGAATTCGGTTGGGAATATATGTAGCGCGGAATGTTTATGGTATAGATGCCGGGTTTGTTAACTTTTTTTCTGACGGTTCGGATCTTTTTTTAGAAAGCTTTAATCATGAACTCGATCAACATACGGAGTGCCTTTGAAGGATTCGATCTCCAGTATCGAACGGCGGAATCAAAGTTGGTAACGCGCGTTTACATGGACTCGGCAGCGCCTACGTTAGCATTGAAGCCATCGCAGGACGTTGTTCGTGAATTTTTACAGTATTACTCCAACACCCACAGTTCGACACATCTGGGGGCTAAGGTGAGCACGGAAGTTGTTCGCTGGGCAGAGCGGCGTATTCGCAGTTTTGTGGGAGCCGATGATTCGTATATCACCGTGTTTATGGGCAGCGGCTCAACGTTGCCGCTTAACAGGATTGCTGAAGGGCTGGCACAAGCCCGGCCGACAAAGACGGTTGTATTGGCCTCGATTATGGAACATCATTCCAATGACCTCCCGCATCGTATGCATAACCAGTTTGTTGAATATATCCCGGTGTTGGATGAACACGGTAATTTTCTGGGCATACAGCTGGAGAATGTGAGGCAGTTGTTGGAGAAACACAAAGGGAAGGTTAATTATATCGCCATCACGGGAGCGAGTAATGTTTCTGGTCATCTCACGCCCATCCATGATATAGCAGCCCTGGCGCATGCCTACGATGCTCTTATTGTTGTTGACGGGGCTCAGTTGGTAGCACATTCACCGGTATGTATGTGCCCTCCGGAGCGAGACCAGGCTATAGACTTTTTTGTATTTTCAGGACATAAAGTGTATGCGCCAGGGTCTCCAGGCGTGCTGATCGGCAGGAAAGAGATCATGTTGCAGATGAGTCCTGCATTTTACGGCGGAGGCATGGTTAAATCCGTTTCTTCTTTTGATTTTGACGTGGCCACTGACCTGTTCGATAAGGAGCATGCAGGAACTCTGAATGTATCTGGAATTTTAGCAATAGCCACGGCTGTGGATTTTCTGGCTCACGTTGGCATGGACAAAATCCTGGCGGAAGAGAAGATACTGGTTCAGTGTCTGCTTGATGGATTGAAGACCATTCCGGGGATGAATATCTATCCGGAAGGGGAGTTTGGCGAACGGATCGGTGTAGTTAGTTTCAACATCGCGGGTATTCCACACGAATTATTGTCTCTGATGTTGAACGATTTTTTTGGTGTTGCGGTGCGCAATGATTGTTTTTGCGCGCATCCCTTTGTGCGGGAATGTTTATCGCCCATGCTTTGGGATATTAATGAAAGCGAGGTTGCACTTTACCGCGGTATGGTGAGGATTAGCCTTGGGTTATACTCGACACAGGCTGATGTTGATTATGTGATCAACGCGCTGGAGACTATAGTGGGTAATATTTCGTTTTACCGGTCGCAATATGAGATTCAATCGGTGCATAATTTTGTGCACAAAAGCTTCGCAGAACGTGTGGAAGATTACTTTGATGTTAATGCCCGGGTTGCGAAGTCTTTCAGCACCTATTTATACTGAGTTCATGGATTAACCTGTTACTTGAAATATGATTTGGTATTCTCAGCCTTTTAGTACCGATAAGAATATCGGCCGGTATTACAATCGTTTTATGGAGCTTCTTCCGGATGACGGCGACTGGGCCTGTTTTACCGATGGCGATACGCTGCATCTTGTAAGTGATTACGGAAAGTATCTTGAAGAATACATTGTGGCTTACCCCGAAGTGGGGATGTGGACGTGCATGACGAACAGGGTAATACAAACCTACCAGCTTTTGCATGGAATCATTGACAATAATCATGACATACTCCGCCACCGCAAGCTGGCTACCGCAAATCTGCAGGAGAACAGGTTAAAGATGGAAGTGCTGGCAGATGCTGATTTTCTGCTCAGCGGTTGTATGATTATGATCAGCAAAAAAGCGTGGCGAATGGCCGGCGGTTTTAGCGAAGGCTGCCTTGGGGTTGATAACTATATGCATGCGGCGGTTATGAAAACGGAATATAAGGTCGGTTTGATGAAAGGTTATTATCTCTATCACTTTTACCGTGGAGATAAGCATTATTCTAATACCGATCATTTGAAAATGGAATATTCGAATGGATAACGCGTATTGACGCTCCTGTTTCATTCGAGTGCTTTCAGTTTTTGCAGTGATGGATTGATAGGCTCGCGCATAAGTTCCGGCCAGTTCGTGGTGATTATGCCGTGGTAGAGTTCATGGTCGCTGCGCCTTCTGGCGCGAAAGCGCTCGTCTACGCCCAACATGATGTCTAATAACTTCCGGTTGGCAAATGGGGTAAACGCTTCCTGTGTGATGTCCCACTCGAGCTGACTTTGTGCCTGCCATCCACCCATGTTGATCTCCCAGAAGAACATATCCAGCATTTTGTAACTTGGATGAATTGTTTTTATGGCACTATCCTTCCAGTGATCGATCCAGGGTTTGATGAAGGGAATGGTGTTCCACTCCATAATGCTGATAATATCATCGGTAGTAAGATCGGGCGACCATCCATACAGGTAATGGATGCAGCACTGGGCAATCTCGGAGCAATTTCCCTTTAAGGTAACGCGGTCTGCGGGGTAATCGGCGAACATCCCGTAGGCGATGTGTCCCCAATCTACCAAATGTGGTGTGTCGCTATTCTGCATATAAATTGCTGCAAAGTCCGGATCGATTTCTTTACGACAATCTATTACATGGTGCGTATAGCCCAGTGACCGGGTAAGGTTTTTTGCAATGCGAATATCGTCGGATTGCGTGGTAAGATTTCGGTATTGTAATGTGTAGATAAATAATTCATCGGCAAAGTCACGGCACGCGCTTAGAATAGTGCGGGAATCCAGCCCACAGGTAAGGGGCAGGGCTAGTTTTAGACGTTTATGCGCGGCGTACATAATTTGTTTCAGCAATAATGCTGATTCGTTAATTCCATCGTCCAGGTTTTTCTTAACCAGTGGTAAAACGGGATAGAACCGGTGCTGTACCAGCGTGGTGCAATCTAAATAGTGATTGGCTACGAGTTGATACACATTTTCGTATAAGGTGCTTCCACACGGTATCCAGTATTCCAGCGCTTTGGCTCTATACCGGGAATTGTGAAAATCGTTGTATTTCTTCCCCTCCACGAAGCCAAGTGCTAATTTGAGCAGTAACGGTTGGCTGGCTATGTGGACTTCGTTGTTTATACGCGTGTAGTACACTTTTCGTAGGGCGCAACAGTCGTTTATTACGTATACGTTATTTTTGAATTTGATAAAGAGTGCATAACGGCCGGATATGCCATATAGGTAACGGACAATTTTTTCGATAGAGGACTCGCCGGAGACTAAAGACTCCAGCAGTGCGGTATTGGTTGCGTCGGGCTGCGTGTGGTCGATCAAATCGCCGACTGCGGCGATTTCAATTGATTTGTCATGGGAGGTTGCGGTTGATAGCGTGACGTCCGGATGTGCATACAGATTTTGTTCGCCAAAGGTTATTCGTTGCCAGTGTGCGAGTTTTTCAATGGTCTTTGAAGATAGCAGGAATTGTCTGCGAAAAAGTAATTTTGAATACCGCATAGTATATACGCTCAGGCCGTTGATTGTATTTTTAATTGGTGAGGTCGATAAAAAGATTGTTATAATTTACCTCGGTTTGTTTAATGTCTGAGAAATTCGGGTATTGCCTGGCGATTGGATTTCGCAAAGCGAAACATTTTCCTAAAGGCTGAAAATGTGTACAAACAACCCAATCAATTGGCATATCACGTTTCTCCAGTTTTTCGAGATAGTCATCAAATATAGAGGCGTGGATGGCGTAGGCGTGCAGGCACAAAGAGTTGTTGAGTTGTATTACGGTTTCATTGTAATAAGAGGGCCGTTCCTGGTGATATGCGCCAAAATAGAAGAAATGCCAGTCGACGTTTGGAAAGACAGCTTTTTCCAAAATGGAAGTTGCATCGGGTTCGAACTTTATGTCATCCTCAAAAATGAGTATATGCTCATATTTTTTTTCTTTAGCATCCAGGATCAATTTCCGTGTTGTTTCGGAAAGGGCGGCAGAATATTTATTCCATCCATAATGCGGTACGTTTATATATTTTAGATCTGCTTTCCAATCTATGGTAGTGAAGTCGCCGTCAATAGCCGGGAATCGCTCGTATTCAATAGATAAGGTGGAAAGTTGCAGAGACGCGTGTTGTAGCCGATCAGGGCGCTTATCAAGGTTGATCAAATATGTATGATCAAATTGTTTGATGTCCATCAGTATTATATTAACGTGTTTCTGAAGTGTTTTTAATTCGATACGAGTATAATTCAAATTTGATTAAGAAAAAAGTAATGTGGGGTGAGTAAATTTATCAAAAGTTCAATTTGAACTTTTGATAAATTTAGCTTTATTGCCTTACCAAATGAAATAGTAAGCCGTTTGGCTTTTGATACTTCCGTTATATATTGATATAATATGCACGTCATAGATAGAGTCGATCATGATGGAATGGCGCGATCCGTTTTGGAACGTCAGATGTACAGTGTTGACACCGGTGGTTATCGCACCAGTGATTTTAAGTATCACTGGAAACCATGGGAGCTTCCTGTGTTGGCATCTCGAATTGATAGGTTTGATTTATATTCTCAGCGGAGTATACTACAGTATCCGTTTTTGCCGCATAGATTTGAAAACGACACGGCGTTCGGTATTGGGGCTACGCCGTTGACAAAACTTCATAATCTTTCCGCATACTATGCTATAGATTTGCGCGTTAAGTGTGAGCATATGAATCCAAGCGGATCTTTTAAAGACCGCGAGACGTTGATTGCGTCGCTCTACTCGAAAGAGCATGGAGATAAAATTGCCGTGGGGTTCTCTTCCGGTAATGCCACATGTTCTGCTGCATACGTGTCTCGTATGATGGGCCAGAAGTTCGTAGCTGTTGTTTCGGGAGATATTTATCCGGAGAAGCTCGGGTATATTTTGGATCAGGGCGTCGATGTTATCAAAATTGGTAACGATGCGTGTTATTTTGAAAGAGCGTACCAAACGTATATACAAGCCAAAAATTATCTCGAGTTTCAGTTTAATGGGATTGATGATTGGTCTGTGGCAAATCCGTATCGGGTTGAGGGTAACAAAACCATGGCTGTGGAGATCGTGAAGCAGATGGGGGAGTTGTCGGATAATAGTTACAATAGTCCTGATTTTATTATTTTGCCGACTGC
>Ga0247762_1000090_pt1 | contig 39520 bp, 34 predicted proteins | sample UWRJL081202R4_FD_181016 | JGI IMG/M metagenome (GOLD analysis project Ga0247762, IMG submission 181016) | Plant litter microbial communities from Arlington Agricultural Research Station in Wisconsin, United States - UWRJ-L081-202R-4 | ecosystem: Environmental > Terrestrial > Plant litter >...
ATAATTTTCGAATTGATGAATTTGCGTCCCGGTAGGGTCGACGGTCAAATGATAAATGACAGGGGAGAAGTAATCTGTTTTGACCCGGCGATTTTTGACGAGGGCATGTCGGGACTATTCATCAGGAAAGAACCGTTCTTTAAGATGCTTGATGAACATGATCTTACTGTCTTTTGGACCGTACTTGGCGCCAAAGAAGTGATCTTAGTCAAGATACTCCAGGAAATGCAGTTTTCAGGAACAGTCACTTTTGAAAATAACAAGTGGCATAGCCAGTTTAAATATTTTAAAGATCCTTATTCCTAATACCGCACATGTTTACTCTTTTTACGGCAAGGGTTCATTGGAATGTCAATAGATTATCAAAAGGATGGGAATTAAATATATTAAAGACAGACAACAACCATTTCCATGCGGCGTATTGGTGCTGGATAGGATTGGTTTCTCGGAACTGTTCAATCCAGCTGTATGATGACTTAGGGGAAGGGAAAGCCACTTTTTTCGCTTCATCTCTGCGGTCAGAATACGTGCATGCTTTTCGATAAACAGCACGTCGACCTTGCATTGTTCCTGGTTGGCAGTATAGAAGTCGTTAATACCTATCTCCAGAGTCGGCAGGTTATGCTCTTTCAGTCGATTGATTTTGCGCTCTTTCGTTTTGTTAGTCACAAATATTTCAATGGCAAAGGTAAGTCCGTTTTCCGACACTACGGTGACGTCCGGTCGGACTCCAGTAAACTCGCGGAACTCCAATATTGTTTTTGTCGGATCCAGTTGAATAGTTTGCGCGGGGTAATATTTGCCGTTCTCATCCTTAAACTCCTTGATCTCGAACTGTGTTAATCCTTCGAAGCTTTTCACCGTCAGTTTGTGGAGGAGCGTTTCGGGATTGACTTGGTGGTGACATCCTGGGTGATGGGAGAAGAAGGGTTTGTCGTTAACAGAAACCTTAAAGATTAATCGTCGCAGCAGATCGAGACACTCCGGATCTGGACAAAAAAACTTTCGATTGCGATCATCCCCAACATTCTCAGGTTTGACGAAGCGGCCGGAGTCTGGCTAGTCACATTCTGCAATGTGGTTTACGAAATGGCTCATGGTATTTGCGTGAAGTATGATTGCGCGTTAGTAGGCAATAACCAATTGCAGTACATCGAGAAGCCGCAGATATTCGATCCGATCAAAAAAATACTTCCCGAGCCCACCGGATAGAGGAATTGATGGTATTGGTTCGTCTTCCGATGCTTCGGCGAGCTGCCGCTCGGCGGAAATATGGGTAGTTCTCGGCTAAGATTGATCAATAGCTTGATAAACATGAATGTTTTAGTTGTATCGTTATTTTAAAATGCCGTTAATCTCATCCGCTATCCGCTGATATTCCCTGTCTAATTCGCGAATTTTGATAAGAATCAAATTGTCCATTTGTGTTTCCCAAGAAAATTGAATCTGTTCCATGGACATCCCCCTGTAGTCTAACACAGCAAAATCTTGCCTGATTGTTAAATCAGTTATTTGCCTTATAAATCTCACCAATTGACGGTACATTGCTTTCTTAAGATAAGCCTCGCATTCATAGGAAAGAGATAACAACTGAGATTCGTATTCACTCATCTTATTGTATTGATCACTCATACTAGGAAGTTGATCGGCACACAACTTTCCAAAGAATACTTTTTTATCTGTAATTGAATCGTCATCGTCGTCAGGTTCTACTGTATTCATCTGTGCTCTGAACATAGTTATCATATTAAAGTACGTAACATAAAGGCGAGCAACTCTGAATAGGTTTGCAATATTGAAATTAACAGCCATTCGAATTTCTCTTAATCTTCTTCTCTTTAGGAATTTGTCACCCCACCGTTCTTTAAGGTAAGCGGCTAATAAACTGCCTCCTATCGCCCCAATCATTGAAGAAACCAAGGCTGCAATAACATATTGTGAGATAAGGAGTGATTGCAAATCCGGAGTAACTGTTTTCATACTAATGAATATTTCATTTATTTAATTTAATATTTTTTGGTGAAACGGGAATAAATTTGATTGCAGTGTCAGGTACGGTTGCCTTATAGATTTTTCTCTGCATTTGGTTATCTCATAAACAGACAAGATTTCTCCACCCGAGTTTACAGATCGGTACATCGACAGTTTATTAATCCAAAGATTCAACGTAATGAGATCAAATAGGAGATGGGCGCTTATGCGTATTCATCTCAATATCTGCAATAGCCAAATCCACCGGCTAGAGGTTAATTAAATCTCATTGATTTGGGATCCTGGAACCTTTTGAATTCCCTGATGATATCGTTTGGGATTTTTTCGTTGACAGCGCGGAATCCCATCTAGGGCAAATGAGCTGATATAGATGGAGCAGTATATTGTATGGTACTCCGGCAACGTTGAACCGGCTGGCCTTCAGCCGAGCTAGTTAATAATGGCCTATGATAACCCGGATATTGTAAAAACGCAGGATTTTACATACCTTAGATTTACAGAGTCCATCTATTCGCGCTAAGAAATTAGTGTCGATAGATGGGCTTTTTACATTTAGTTCAATTTATTCCCAAATGAATCAACAGAAGTTAACGAAAATAATATCAGCCGACGTTCCAGCCGCTAATATTTGTTACAATTAAAATGGTTATCAACTAACAAACCAATCTGGAAGGTCGATGGCATGCCTGTGGGAAAGAAATATCATCCCTTCGGAAAACGATCTTGCTACAAGATTATCGTATCCCTATTATAGTCTTTAATACATCAAATTCTTTATGAAAGCAATTCACGCAGACCCACAAACCGTACGGAAGGTTTTTACGGAAAAATATATCGTACCTGATTTTCAGAGACCGTATTCCTGGACTATCGACCAATGCGACAAGCTTTGGGAAGATCTCATCGATTTCTACAATGGAAAGAACTCGCGGGATGATAGATACTTTTTAGGCAACCTGGTTATTCACCCCACCAGCGAAGCATTTTCCATCATTGACGGACAACAACGGCTCACAACTCTTTTGTTGTTGATCAAGGCCTTGCACCAAAAGGCGGGTGTCGTAAAAGCTCTGGAGGAGTGTATCAAATTAAAGAATCCGCTCACCTCGGAACTTACCAATGAGCTGAGGATTTCATCGAATGTATTGGCCCAGGACCGTGAACAGCTAAACGATCTGATTTTTTATAATGGAGTTAATACCCCCGACAACTCGAAGTTAAAAACCAATCTCACTATCCTCAGCGACAAATTAGGCGAATGGTGGAACAGTGTTGGAAATAGCACTGACAAACTAAACGAATTGATTTTAGTGCTCCTGGATCAAATCGTTCTCTTGCCGATACACTGCAGTTCGGAAGACGATGCGTTGATCATTTTTGAGACGATCAACGACCGGGGCATGTCGCTGAATGATGCTGATATCTTTAAGGCAAAGCTTCATCGGAATGCGGGTCCGGAAAAAGATGAATTTATCAAGACCTGGAATTCGCTAACAGGGCATGAGTGGTTCTTCCGAATATACATGCACATACTAAGGGCACAAGCCGATGACGCAGGTAAGGAAGGGGCTTTGCGAGCATTTTTCTCGCAGAAAGATCGACTGAAAAACTGGCGTCCGGTGATGAGTACGATATGCAAGGTGAACGAGGCCAATAACACATGGGAGGCCTCTGATGAAGTTGAAATTCTATGGAAAATTTTGCAAACGTACCCCAATCATTATTGGAATTTTCCACAGTTCGTTTTCTTAAACAAGTATGGTCGCATGAACGACGGCGTGTTCGAACTGCCCACAGAATTTGAAGAGGCTTTCGCAATGCTCCTGCGGGAAACTTGTAAATTCTTTTTTATAAAAGGGGTTGTACACAATTCTGTAAATGCTGTAAAAGATACTGCTTTTAAGGTTTGCGCCATCATCGAAAAGGGCGATGATGCCACTGGTGAGTACCAGAAGAGCAGCGAGGCTGACCTAGAGGAGTTTTTCCGGCGAATCGAAAACCGACAGTATGGCCGTTACCAGAATGGCTTGGTATTGCTTTCTGGATATTTAAATCCCGACCAGGACAAGGCACTCTATCGAAAAATTCTAAAAGGAGAATATCACATCGAGCACATTCTACCTAAAAAATGGAATCACTACGACAAGTGGACAGCCGAGAGCTGGGAAAAAAATCTGAATACGCTAGGAAATCTCACGCCGCTGGAGTGGAAGCTTAACATCAGCGCCCGTAACGAGTTTTTTATGAAAAAGAAGGAGTATTATAAGAAGTCCGGAATCCAGGATGTAACCGACCTGATGAGTTATGATGACTGGCACCCAGCCGACTTTGATAAGAGGCATTTGGAGGCAAAGCAGAGAATCGCTGCGTTCTTTCAAAAGAGCGAGGGGGAATCGGCAGTAGTCGCCGATATTATTACACAGGGGACTATTGAAAACACGTAAGCCGGAAACCATTTGCCACATTGCAAATGGTTTCGACATAAGTCTGAAGATATCAATACGGGTAGGTACGAGTCGCCCTCCCTAGCTGAGGGATCAGGGCGCTTTAGTGACCAGATAGGAAGAATTTTATCTATAATTTTTTATATGACGGCAGGTTTTTAATCCATGGTCAAGATCCTTGCGGTGTTTAATTTAAATGTTTGGTATTTCGTTCAATACATCATTAAGTATAATCTATGCGATTAATAACTACTGGGATGTTGCTTTTACTGATAATTAATAGTTGTCTCGGACAGAACGTTTCTTTAAATGATCTCTTTATCATTTGCCGAAAACCAAATTGGACAGAGGTTAATGATCTCATGATAAAAAAAGGTTGGGAATATTACGAATCTAAAGAAGGGGACTCGGAAAACTATAATACTATAGTGTGGTCATTTAATAAAAGTGATTACTCCGAGAAAGCTCAGGGGTGGCTTAATTTATATACGGTAGATAACGTTCCTCAAAGGGTTAAATGCGATTTTTTTAACAAACAAACATATGAATCACTCCAGAAAAACATATCTGCGCTCAAATTAAATCAAGTTAATAGTGCTATCAAAGATGACTACATTCAAACCCAATACTCCAATAGTGAATTTAATGTGGTGATAAAAATATCGAAGGTTGAAAAGGGTGATTCCTTCGAGGAAGTTACTATGCCTGCCTATTCCATCGCAGTTGTCAAAAAGAATGGAGTTTATGACGAGTATAACGGTGTCAAAAGAACCTATTACGATGACGGTACATTAAAAAATGAGTATACCTTAAAAAATGGATTCATTAATGGGGTGACAAAATCTTTTCATCCAAACGGAAAACTAAAGACCACATCCTTTTTTGTAAACAATATCCGTCATGGATTCGAAAAGACTTACGGTGAAGATGGAGTTATAGTGAGTGAGTATAATTATAATGATGGAATAGGAGATGGTACTTATAAAGTGTTCAAATATGGGAAGATAGCTCAAATTGGATCATTGAAAAGGGATGTATATGACGGTATATTTAAGAATTATGACGGAAATGGAAATTTGATTAAAGAGTTTTTTATGAAAGAAGGTTTGTTGCACGGATCTTTTAAAGAAATATTGTACGAGGGGAATAAGAAAATTTTTGAAGAGATAGGGCAATATGAAAATGGAGAGGAGGTAGGGCGTTGGGAAGTATTTAAATTTAATCAGGAAAATAAGTCCGACTTACTTAGGTCTACACACTATGTAAATGGTGAAAAGCATGGTTCTTTTAAAGAAGTAAAATCTGATAGTATAATATTTGGTTCCTATAATAATGACGAACTAAGTGGCCCATATTATATATATACAAATGTGTCATACCTGCTTAATGGAAAAATTTCCGGGGACACGACTGGCTGTCCACTCACGGTTTTTGGATTATTTAATTCTGGATTAAAAGATGGGCAATGGAAGTATTTTGATTTAACTGGAAGTTTGATTCGTGAAGGGATGTATGAAGATGATTTAGAACAAGGCGAATGGAGGTATTATTTTCGTAAAATGTTTAAAAATAAAAAAGAAACGGAATTTTCTCAGATGAAGTTTCTGACGGAGCAATACAAATATGGGAAATTAGATGGTAAGACAGTTAGATTGGGTTATCAGAAAGAATACAAAACGCCATGTGATTCAACTGATCTTTTATTTCAAGATACTCAAGATAGCTGTTTAAGAATACAGTACAAAAGGATATACCAAATGCGAACATATAAAAATGGAATACTCAATGGATTATCTGAAGAACGCGATTCGATGAATAACTTGTTGTCTTCGGGCGGATATAAGGATGGATTAAAAAGTGGAATATGGGTTCAGTATTTTTTAAACAAAGATATTGATGGAGAAAAATATTATCGCCACTTTGAAGGTGCATATTTGCTAAATAAAAGAGAAGGGAATTGGAAAGAGTATAAAGGGGGAAGGTTAATATCGGAAATCGAGTTTCGCGAAGATCGGAGACATGGGAAAACTATTAGTTATGACTGGGGAGAGACGGAATTCAGCGAGCATATTTATATGCACGGAATGCTGACTAAACTTATAGTTTATAGCCTAGTCACAAAAGATACCGCACAGATTTATGAAATTAAAAGTGAATTAAATAAAACTTTGCATTACCGTTTCACTGAATTTCACCAGGGCAAGAAAATATCGCGTAAGGAATGTAAGCTCGTAAGAGATGACGGTGGTCCTGTGGACGTCTATTCGCTTGTATATCTACACGGAATAACTTCTTATACCGATGGTCGATTTGAAAAGTATGATGAGCGAGGTCGAATAGTAGAGGAAGGTTCGCAGTATAAAAACAAGAAGATTGATATATGGAAATTTTACGATTATGATCAAAAAATCATTCTGGAAAAATATTTTGAAGCTAATATTACAATAGACCCAATAGAGCATTTTTACACTTTGGGCTCCGGAAAACCTTACAGTGGAATACTCACAATAAATCACTCCAATGGCAAAACAATGTATGAGATCAAGGTGAAAGGTGGTCTGCGAGAGGGGAAATCTAAACAATTTGACGAACAGGGTAGGGTACTTAAAGTCGAGAAGTATAAAATGGGATTAGTTGTGAAGTAGAGCCAGTGTTAAAATAGGAACAGACTTTGCTATTAAGATGAAGACCTTTCTAAGGTGGTTTTATGGAATGGTTGAAACTTACAGTAGAACCCGTGGGACATTCAGATATGGAGATTGCTAATTAATCACGATTGAAGTGTCAGTTTGTTTTACAATTACGGGCTTGCTCCAATAGTCGATCGCGGACTGATGCCGCATGTTTTTTGATGCGCTTAGTGCTCATACCAGGGATTCTATATAAGGTCTCATTACATTTGAGACGCGGCAGATGTCAGCATAGTAAGTGATCAATTTCATATTCAGTTTTTTTGTTGATCGATATAGTTTCAGTGCTTCCAGTACCACGTCCATACCTATTTGATTACGGAATTTAAAACAATCCGCCAGAGTTTTTTCGGCACTGTATATTTTAGTGCTGATGCCGTCTATTGTAAGCGATTCTATTCCCTCATGGTATGCCTCGCCTGAAAATCGATACACTGCCAGTGGCGGATATTCAAGAAGGGGAGCCCGGGTTGATCGCTCTATGGCAATGTGTACTTTATGAGGGATTTGTGTTGTCATGTTATGAAACGAAAGCGCTGAGATCAGGCAAACCACAGCTTTCGGCGCTCGCGTGGCTATCGTGAAAAAATCAGGGCTGGAGAGCGGCTCAATTTCCGTAAGACGATAGATACCCCGGGAGGTGAGTTCGAGCTTACCCTCCTGGATTAGTTCGCTAAGGGTCCGCGATTGGATGCCTGCGGCGGTAGCCGTCTTGGCTCGAATCGTACCTCCATTTTGGCGGATAATAGTGAACGCCGTTTTTGCTGTGGCTTCCTTCATGAATTAAAATGTATGCACTTATTGACAAATGTAAACAAATTACATCAAAATGTCACTGGTACGCGGTTGATGCTATTTTGAGCCGACATTCGTCCCGCCGGGGCGGGCGGACGACAACCGAAATCTGCGTAAATGCCGTTTAAATAAGGTTTTTTCGAATAATCACCCGATATAAAAGCTTCAAATCCTCTATCAAAATTTTAGATATTTTACCCTCGCTTCCCGCAACCAATGAATGCCCGCCCGACGAAGGAGGGCATTTTTGTTTTAAGAGCTCCGGTCCAGGTGCCTCACTTGAGACCGGAGCTCTTAAAACAAAAATAAAGTGAGCATAGCGAACGCGGGCATTCATTGGGTTGACGCCCACCCTAATGGGATCATATTCGGAAGGCAAATGATTTCTGGCAGGATTGGATAAAAAGTAAATTTAGGTCATTCATTACGTAGCCTGCTCTTTAGCAACATGTGCTGCGAAAGCATATTAAGATAACTGTCAGGCTTGACGGTCAGCATATTTCGAATAGACTGAAATGCAGCGATGGAAGAGGTGATTCTGTCTTTAATGGGATCGGGTGATAGCCCTATATATTCGGCAACGTCATTGCCCACGTAGAAACGTACTTGCGAATGTATTAGCGCGGCTTGCCACGAAGGCACTTTTGTTCTAAAGTACTTCAGGAGTTCGGAAGTAAGGATCATACCTTCCGCCGTTTTCTTGAAGTTTCTTTTTTTGATAGTGTCTGCCAGTTGTCTAGCCTCTTCAAGAGACGATGGTAGCAGGTCCTCGTTGATGTTGAGCAGGTAACCGATGTAGCGCCACGCGAAAAGAAAATCTTCTTTCTCTTTCTGTGACAGTATGAATCCAGATTGTTGCATGCCCCGCAGGATCACATATGAGAAGGCCAGGTTGGTACCGGCCATGTCCTCCTGGTTAATGGGCTGACCCCATGCTTTATCCCATTGCATTTGTTTTTTCAGGTAGTATCTGGACAAAGCATGAATAAGTCGAACTTTGTTGATGTGAATGTGACCGGTATTTGAATCCTCAAGACTTCCCGGAGTGAGTACGTGAATTACAAAAGAGGCGGTATCCAACAACCGCTTACCGGGGGTATTCCTCATTTTATCGGATAGATACAATGCCTTGTTTCCGGGAGATGCTGCATAACAATAGGGTAGCGCCATGGCACCTAGTAAGGCCATTATTTCCAGTGCATATTGTTTGAAAAGTTGTTGGCCCCTTTGCAGTCTTCGCGCGTCAAACCAGTCAGGTTTAGTCCTTTTGGACACAAGAAACTGTTTTACGGGCGAGGATGGTTGTTTAATGATTCCCTTTTCTTCGAGTTTCAATAACCCGTAGAGCATCGCTTGCTTTCCTGTTGAAAAAACATCCACGATCAATAGGTCCGCGGCCTGATCTCCTTGCTTTCGTTGTATATTCAAAAATCGATCACTTCGCTGCATGGTAGAGCTGCTAGGGGTACGCCTGCCAATTTAAAAACAAAATAACAGCAATTATGTTTATGACATTGTGAGGACCAAGTAATAAAAAACTCATTTAATACCGGCAGATGATCGACATTCTTCTTTTTGGAAGCAGTGTATGAAAGTTCGGAATCGTGATAGGCGACCCTAAAGCATTCTAGCTTACCAGTGTTAACGTTCCATGGAATCAAAACCTCGCGACAACATGATCCTGGACGCGTTCCCAAACTTTCTCATGATTCAATTTGAATGCGCCAACGTATTGCATCTTCCAGCTATGGGGTGGGATCAGAGAAAGAAATCGTTCATCGCGATTGTTGTTTAAATACAGATAGTATACCTGCCCAATAATCGGTTCAAAACTAAATAACTTCTAAACGAGGTTCGTCTTGATAATCCAATCGGTACAATAACGTCAAATCATCCACCAAAAGATTCGAGATTTTGCCGGCCCTCTCCGCAAAAAAAAAAGCCTGCAAATTTTAATAATTTGCAGGCTTTTTTGCGTATAGTGGAATGGACATCGAACCTCTTATAAGGATGATTGTTGTAGCGCGTTATGGCAGCTCAACGCGCCATCAACGAGCGTTCAGGCATAAGGTCTCCGGCCCGGCGTATTAAATTAACGCCGATTAAATATGGCATAATAAAAGGAATGGCAGGAATCGACGTAATATATGCTATAGTGCCCAACGGTTCCGGCAGATCCATCGACAATACACTTAGCAGTGTAAATACAATGTTTATGACGATGTATATACGACAAGCGGTTGTATCGAATATTCTCACCGCATGAAGCCCGGCTACGAATAACGCTGTGGCCAGGTACAGTAATGCGACCTCTACAATCGCAATGTGATAGAACGTGCTCCTGATAGCTATGTACCACGCTGGCCTGTTTGTTGTTGAGAGGTCTGTAAAGCCTCGGAACGCCTCTGTTAGAAATTGCCCCCAATACAGCATATTGAGCACAAAGAGCGGTAGAGCAATCGTTATGAGCACACGCCCCAGCAGCCCGTAGAAACGTTCGCCCGCTTTTGTGAGGTATTGCGCCAGTAATGCGAACCCAGCCGCCGCGACAACACCGCCGATAATAAGGACGTAATACCGCGTTTGTTGTTCGGCCGCTGTGTCGAGCCAACCTGTGACAGTGGCTGGCGGCGGACCCATGCCAAAGAAAATGCTGAAGAGCCCCCAGGGAATAATCATCATTACGCCGATCTTCGTAACATCTTTCCTATCCTCATTACCGCTTTTCAGGTTATTGACGCCTAATGTCCAAGCGCTTAAGCTCATCAGTAGCACGTTGACTAACCAAACAGGGATATAAATAGAATACGGTATATGCCCTATACCAAATCCGCATGCTGCCGTTAAAAATGGCACCAACGTGAGATAGATCTGCCCCAGTAATCGCTTTGAAAGCATAAAAAATATTTATGTCAAAAATACGGCTTCTCTGCTTTTTACGTAATTACCCGAAAGGGTAATGACCGGAATGCGGACATCGAATCCCCCACCAAAAAGTTTGAGATTCTGACTGGTCTTCGACCGCTCCAGCACTTCTACGATTGTACAGATATTGACTTTGCCAGCCGATGACTTCCTTACCATCTCCTGTGCTGTATTTACAATACTGACAGGTCCATGAAGCTGGCACCTACACAAAAACAAACTACAACCCAAGCAATCAGTTCGCCATTCAGATCACTAATGATCGCCCACCCACCAACGGGATCACCGCAGGTAATCCCGCCCTCAGGCTTCATCACGTACCCTCTTCATCAATGCTTCATATCGTGGATCGGCTCTCAATTCATTGAAAGCGGGGTACTCCAGGTATAACGCCGGTGTCGAGGCTCTTTTCTTTAGACTTTCCTCGATATAGTAAAAAGTCTTATCAAAGTCGCCCAGGCTGTACCAAATTCCTGCCAGGTCGTTCTCTAACACTACGCCGGGTTCTTCCCGTTTACGTTGTTCTATTTTGCGAATGCATTCCAATGCTTTTTCACGCTCCCCCAATTTCCCGTAAGCGTAACCTAAACCCATCAATCCTTTTAATGGGTGGTTTGTGAGCCGATGTGTTTCTAAAAATAGCGGTAGCGCTTTTGCCCATTCGCCCTTCAGACCGGTACTCCATGCTTTTAATTCGATACTGATGCGCATGGTGGGATCCATGGTCAGCAATTTATCGGCCTGCTGAATCGCATCATCATATCGTTCATTCATAACGTAGATATTCCCCAGGTGGTGCGTAATAAACTGTGAGAGTGGATCAAGTTTGGCGGCTTCTTCCATTACTACTATGGCTTTCTCTTTCTTGCCTACAATAACATAATAATAGGCCAGCGATTGATACGCGTTTGTAGCCGTAGGATTAAGGTGTATGGCTTTTTGTAAGGCATCGTGTGCTTTTTCCCATTTCCATTCATAATACAAATACGCTGCTGCTTTCGCAATGTAACCCTCGGCAATATTAGCATCCAGGTGCAAGGCCATATCTGCATGTTTATGAACAAGCTCGAACGCCTTTTGGGGCGACATCTGTCCCGTAGCCCCCAGGTGGGTATAGGCACGGGCAATCATGGCATGTGCCTGTGCATAAGAAGGTTCAAGCGATAAGGCGTCTTCGAAATATATAATGGCCTGACGGGTATCCGCTGGCGTTATTTTATTGAAAGCATGAAGGCCTTTCAGATAGAGGGTATACGCCTCGATATTTTTAGTGCCGGTCCTGGACGCGCTTTCTGCGTGATCCGGTGATAAATTCTCCCTAAGCCTATTGGCAATAATACTGCTGATCTCATCCTGTATTTCAAAAATATCGGTGAGATTGCGGTCATAGTTTTCACTCCAGATATGATAGCCATCGATAGCATTAATTAACTGCGCCGTTATACGCAGGCGATTTCCCGATTTTCGGACACTTCCTTCCAGTATTTTGTCAACATTCAATTGAACGCCAATATCCCGCACATCGATGTTTTTTCCCTTGAAAGCGAAAACAGAAGTTCGCGAAGTCACCTGGATATTATCTATTTTCGTAAGTGTGTTCAGTATTTCTTCTGTGATTCCATCGCTAAAGTATTCGTTGTCGGGGTCAGCACTCATATTGACAAAAGGAAGAACGGCAATACGGTTTACGGGCGTCTTCGTCTTTCCTTTTAATACTGCCCGCGATGGAACGATAATCCCATCATTCGTAACGGCAAAAACGCAAATCGCTTCTTTTACGTTTTTGAATTCGAAGAACCCCAATTCCAACGTGGTGATATCATCCTGGTTTTTAATTTCCTCATACACCTTACCGGAAATAAGAACGCTGCCCGGCGTAGCGACCGATTCGATGCGCGACGCGATGTTCACGCCATCGCCATAGATCGATTCGTCTTCCACGCTCACATCGCCAATGTGTATGCCGATGCGAACCTCAACACGAGGTTCTTCTTGCAATTGCGTTTGTATTCTTATGCCACAGGACACAGCCTGACGGGCGCTGTTGAAAATAATCAGTGAGCCATCACCATAATTCTGAAGTATTTTTCCTTCGAAGGTTTGAACGGTACCTGTCAATATGTCTTTAAATCGTTTCCGCTTCAACCGGGCAAGCTGTTCGTTTTCCTGCATGATGGCTGTGTACCCGGTAATGTCCGCAAATAGAATGGCTGCCAGTTGACGCATGACATAAAAATACATAAAATCGCTCAGTAGATGCCCCCGGGAAACCATCAGGTCTCACAAAAGCTGTTGCATCGCGGATCAATATTCCAACCGATCTCGAATATTTCATTCTATTTGTACCTCGCTATACGATGCGAAGGCTCCAAATATTGTGGAGCATATCCGGCGCGAAAAGCATTTACGATTGAATTGGGTGTGAGTATTGTCAACATGGAATCTTCAGGCACGGCGATATTATTTTCGTAACCGAAGGGTGTCCACCGATGCAGTTTTCCGCTGCTAAAAAGATAAGGATCTTCATTCGTCCATGTAAATGTTCCTTCCGGGATGGCAGAAGACAGACGTTGATGCATTACCTTTTCCCCGGCAGGTGTGATCCTCTCCCGGTGCAGGATCGCGTCGATTTCTTTTATGGACGTCGACATACTAAAATCATACTGGGGATTTCCCTGGATCCAACAGCGCTTAAATCTTTTTGCATCTTCTCGCCGGCATTCAAAGCAAGGTCGATGACCGGCAGCAAAGGCGGTGGCTTCATCAAGGAAAAAGAGTTCTGTCCACCGACCAGGCGTCATTACCGCTCTTCCCCTTCCTTTAAACTCCAGCACACACGTAATCCATGCACTATGTTTAAACGCGCGGATAATCTCTTTGTGCTCATTATGGATCACCCCGCGATTGCCCATCAAAGATCCTCGCGCGCTGGTTTTAATGATTTTTCCTAACGGGTCAACACGATTCTGAAGCATATCCTAATTGAAATGGAAAATTGATCCAATCTCAGGTAAAATTGGTAAAAAGTAGATTTCTACCTATTAGAATTTGACAATTCCTGGCGTCACGCGGTACAACAATTTCAAATCATCCACCAAAAGGTTCGAGATTTTACCGGCCCTCTCCGCAAAAAGCCAGATCGACCCTAAGTCGCTCTGGCTTTTTTCTTCGCCTCTCACACTGGCACTCACACTGCCCTGTTACCATCACATCATCCCATTTTCAAACACCCACTTCATCTCGTTCCACTCATACAAAGCTTTAACAGGTCGATTTAATCACCTTCACGGATCATTGCCGGTAACGCTACCTCTGTTTTTTCTTTGCTCTCACACAGGCACTTTGGTTATACATGTCACCGCGCAAACATCCGTACCACGGCGATGGTCAGAAAGTAGGCCACCACACCCGCTATAAAAAGGCCCAGCAGGGAGCTGGTAACATACACGATGTTTTGCTGTAAGGAAAAGAAGGAGAATATAAACATGGGGATCTTCCACAATGCCAGCCACATAAAAACGATCATGGCCACCATCATTACGATGCGCCTGGCGCCGGTAACTTCGCCATCGGGCGATGAGAGCAGTTGGGACACCAGGGGGCCGATGTTGATGATGAGGAGTACAACGAGCAGTATCAGGAAAGCAATCACTATGGCACTATTTCCTTGCAGGATCTGCTGTGTTTGAGCGGCAAACGCTTCATGGCTTACCTGGTTTGTAAACATGGCGCGTGCTCCATTGATCATATAATCAAACAATGCGTCAAGCGTGGGCACGGTAGATGTAGTTATGCCGATGATGTAGGTAATCAAAAAAAGTACGTTAATAGTAGCCGGGGAACCCGCTAGAAAAAAGAGCCTTACATAGTTCGGCCTGTTGAAGATTGCACGCCGCTGGTCTTCAGGGGCAATCTGGCTGCGTTCCTCTGCGGTGGCAGCCATGCCCAGGGGTTTAATATAACTGCCTAAAGGGAGCCACCCCAAACTAAAATCGATTCCCGCGACTTTGGCGCTGTGAATACTGAAGCCTGATTTAAAGAAAACCGAAAACTCCATGATCCTGATGTTGTAAAGCCTGCATAGCACACAATTGAAAACGTTGCTGCCATAGATAGCGGTTATGGCCAGCGCGCCAAGAATAAAAGCATTATAATTGAACAGGTTCATGCGGCGTTGGGTATCTCGATAGCACAATAATATCAAAAACCGTCCACGGTTGCCGGGGTATGTAAGTTTAACGCAAAGGCTGAAGTTTATCAGATAACCTGGTTATTTGACACACTCTTACAGATCCTGTAAGACACACCAGCAATTATCAAAATTCTTTTTTTGCAGATCCTGTTTTCTAATCCAGAAATATAAGCGTCCAAGATCTCCCCACATCATGAAGTTCTTTTCCTGGTTGCTGTCTACCTGAAGCAATAGCAGCCAGTCTTTGGCATCAGCTCTGAGTGCTGCATACTCCGGAGTCATGAACTTATTAAAGTCGCCCGTAAATTCTTCGTTCGTTACGATCTGGCAAAATTCTTCCATTTCTCCCTGGAGTATATCGGCATGCCCCAGGGTTTTATTAATTTCAATGTCTTTCCATACTCGTTGTCCGTACACATCCCTTTCTTCGCTGGTAAGAAAGGAAAAAGCTTTGCCCCATTTGTAAGGCATGGATACCTGTGTTTCATATGAAAGTGCGCAGGGCGAGTATCTGGCATTTTCTTCCATGGATTCCGGAAAATCGGGGAAACGGAGATCCTGTTCAGCTCCATCGTAATAGATCACTTTGAACAGGTGCTTTTCCTCAAGGGAATATCCTCCCATTCCCTGATTGGCATCATAAAAAAAGAAGAGGTAGCCGGTATCGGGAAGCACATGATAGGTATCGAAAGGTTTTATTTCCTTCATACTGAGCTGCGCAATAAACGACAGGTAGTTGCCCTGATTATCCGTAGGCCATTTTATATCTTCAGGAAGATCAGGAGTACCACCTATACGGGACGATCCTGGCAAAACATCGTTATAGTCTGCTATAAAAGTCAGATTATACCTGATAGTATCTTTCATGAGGGTCTCAAAGTGGGCGTTGTGATGGTCCAGGTTGTTGGCGGCTAATGCTGCGTAAAATTCCTGCTTATTCATGTTATATTTATGAAGCTGATCGACGTTTGCCAATAATCTGTAATTGATTTGAAAAAATCAAATGTTCGAAAAATGACGATGGTGGCCGGAAATGTAGAGGAAGGTGGATTGAATCGCCTTATTTGTGGTAGTAACACTTTTGCTCACCAATCAACCCAAACAACTAATCTGAGCTGATTGTCTTCTAATCCCTTAATGGTCTTGAATAATTCTATCAGGGTGAATAATTTTATCCACGGGCTATCTGTTGCAATTGAAGGTGTCCTGTATAAAACACCTCATCCGATTTTACGCTCTACAGCCATATGCTGGTAAGCCTGGCATGTTGATTTTGAGACTTTTCCGACCTTAGGGTTCTGTGTTATAACAGTTTCTAAAAAGCTGCGATTGGCGTCGCCCCATTGGTTCAGAGCATCAATAACAGGCATCAACGACCAGCCGATCTTCGTAAGCGAATACTCCACTTTAGGGGGTAGTTGTGGGTAGATCTTCTTCTCCACCAAACCATGCTCCTCCAGTTCTTTGAGTTGTACGCTCAGCACCCTGCGGGTAGCACCGGGCAATAGGCGCAGAATATCGCTTGGACGTTTTATATTCATCGAAATAGCATTGAGCAACGCTGGCTTCCATTTGCCATTCAGCACTTCCTTGGTGAGGTGTAGGCCGCAATCCATAGTGGTGGGAATCTTTCTTTCGTACATATGCTGTTCTCTTGATACAAAAATAGGTATTGTGCCTCAATTCGGTGTCGGGATAAATTTATCCCTATGCCATTAGTTTCTCCTATATGGTACGGCTGTGGCATTTGCCAGAGTTTTGCTTAAAAAAAAGCAATGAAAAATACAGCGCAACCGCTATTAGAGGAATATCAACTGGGTGATTTGAAGTTGAAAAACCGGGTGGTCATGGCATCGCTTACCCGTGGACGTGCCACCAACGCGGGCCTGGTGCCTACGCCATTGATGGCCGGGTATTATGCACAACGAGCCTCCGCGGGCTTAATTCTGAGCGAAGGCACCTGGGTAAGCTCTAAATCAATCGGATTTATTAATGTGCCAGGCATCTACACACAGGAACAGATTGAGGGATGGAAACTGGTGACCAAAGCTGTACACGACAAAGGTGGTTTGATCTTCTCTCAGTTAGGACATATTGGCTCTGCATCTCACCCGGATTTCCTGGATGGCGAACTGCCGGCTGGCCCTTCTGCCATCAATCCGCAAACCCAGTCTTATACTCCACAGGGCTTTAAAGATACACTGACGCCCCTTGAGATGACCATCGCTGAGATTAAACAAACCATACAGGATTACAGGCAGGCTGCTAAAAATGCAAAGGAAGCAGGGTTTGATGGCGTTGAAGTACATGCGCAATCCGGCATGTTAATTCCTCAATTTTTAAGCTTAGCGACCAATCAGCGTACGGACGAATACGGCGGCAGTATTGAAAACCGTGCGCGTATTGTATTTGAGATTTTGGATGCCATCATAGAAGTCTGGGATAGCACCCGCGTAGCCATCAAATTTACGCCAGTCGCTTATAGCCATGTAGGCATCGTTACACCGGATGAAGAAACTATCCCATTGTTCCAGTACATCCTTAGAAAATTGAATGATTATAATCTCGCTTACCTGCACATTGTGGGGCCTGCGCAAGATCTGGCCGGTACCCCGGTAGAAGTTTTATATTATAACTATTTCAGCCATTTCCGCCACCATTACAGCGGCAGACTGATGGCCAACCTGGGCTTTACAAAGGAAAGCGGCAATGCAATTCTGCAAGAAGGCACAGCTGACCTGGTGTCTTTTGGCGCACCATTCATTGCCAACCCTGACCTGGTGGAGCGCTTTACGTACAACCTGCCATTGTCTGAAAGCAACAGGGATACGTACTATACCGGGGGAGAAGATGGTTACGCTGATTATCCCGGAGCGGTGTATAGTGGTGCTATCACGCAATCGGGAGAAGCAGGCTCCGAATAACAGTTGAAGATCTGAGTAAATGCTTTCCTGCGCTTATGCAGGAAAGCATTTGACTTCAAAACTATGAGCCTCCACAGAAAAAGCATTGTATTTTTAGATATGCTGTCGGTCATTTTATTGTTTACCAAGTATATCATTTACTTTTTTTAAAAATTGTCTTGGTGCCTGATGGTTAGGATCAATATTATGAGCTATTTCAAACTGGTATTTTGCATTTTCATAGTCGCCCATTTTAAAATAACATTCTCCAATCGAAAACTCGGCAAGTAAACTATTTGGGTTTTGTTTCAATGAAAGTTTGAAATCTTCTATCGCGTCTGACCATAAACCTAAATCCATTTTACAGAATGCCCGGTTGTCAATAGCTTCGAAGAATTGAGGGAACAGGTCTATTGCTTTTGAGTAAGAATCAATGGCATCATAATGTTCCCCCTCATCAGTTAACTTTAGTGCGGCTTTATAATACCCGTTTGCAATAGGTAAATAATAATCAGGTTCTTGTGTCTGACGTAGATATTCGTGATAGCCAATCAAGTCGTCGGCTATAATTTGTTTCTTTGTCAGCAAAGATGCTCCTGCAAAGGCTGTCTTTGCAAAAGGCGAATGATAGACAAATACTGTTAAGTGGTCGATGTCATCACTTGCAGGCAAACTGTCTACGGGCTCATAAGTCAAAACATGATAACATTCAAAATCTTTGTCTTCTGCTAATATCTTGTGTAGGTGGAGTTTTCCGCTTGTTTTTGTGTAAATGATGTCTCCAACTGAAAACTCGACTGCTTGTTGATTCTTTGAATTATCAGGTTGCTCCTCCTTATTCTTTAAAAAGTCAAAAAGTCCCATTTTATTTGATTATCTGTTTTAAATGTGTTGGTGCAAGTTATTCAAAAGGTTCGGGATGTTGTCGGTTCTTCTGTTTGTCGTCTTTACTTCTTTCTTAGCGGGTATTTCAGGTGGGGTATGGTCTATTAGCCATTTGTGGTAAAGGTGTTCCTTGTGCTTTTTTGCTATATTGAAATGTGGCTACTCGGGGATGAAACAGAGTACAATTTTGCTCCTCTTGTTCTTACATGCGGGAAATTCCTGTTCCAATACTGAAAAGGAAATGGGTATCGACAACGAAGAAGCGATTTCTTTGCCGAGTGGTTCTTGTATGTGAGTGGAGTTCAATTTCCAGGATACGTGAGCAACGCAGCGCCCACGGGATTTCTCGTTTTGAAGTATATATCATCCCTAGTAACAAAACTATTGGATGCCCAAACCCGTACAAGGAATGTAATAATGGAGAACTTGCCATATTGGTAATATCTATGAATGACATTTAGGGTACGGTATGCACACTTATTCTGTTTCATGACAATAATATCACATGAATTTTCTGCCGTCGATCGGGAGTTTATTTCCAGGACAATTAGGGCAATTCTCTCGCTTTCGGTGGCTATTTTTGGTGCAGGCTTTTACGCTGTAAGTTCTGCCTATGCAATGCTTTACGCTCCCCGTATTGGTCCCAGTAAGAAAATGGATTCTTTTTTTATTAACGGCCTTCCATACATGGGCGTAACGACCATCGTTATTACGGTAATTGTTTGTTTGGTCCTGGTTGTCATGGTATATCTGTTAACCTATTCATACAATGCGGAACGTGAGATCGTTATCGGTGTGAAATTCGTAGATGCGCAAAAGCAGCTGATAGTCACGACAAAGACTGTAGCCGGCAAGGAGTCTACCCGGACGTACCAGTATGCTGAGCTCATCCTGAAGCAGAATCATATTGGTGACGGTATGACCGGATGGTATGGTGCAATAACGCTTAAAAAGGATGACTACTGGGTAGGGCATATCTACCTAAATCATTTTACCTGGGATGCGGGGAATCAAGAGAAGCTGAAGGATAGGCTTGAGGAGGTTTTTAGGTATGAATGAGTTTGCTGATAAGAAGTAGATGTACCGCTGTAATATTTATGTACATGAGTAAATGAAAGTATGAAGTCTGGTCGGAAAATGTAAATCAGGTTTTGGTTTGGTTTTTCGGTTTTCCTCCAGACACCATTCTGATGGTGCGTAGGGCGTATCGATTCAGGGCCGAACAGATAAGACTCGCAGTTGGCCTTGCTGTGGGCAAGATCTCACCAAAGAGATTCTATATCCGGGATTTTCTGGAAGTCCTCAATGTGAGTCAGCTGGGGTATAAAAAAACCGTTCGAATGGAACGGTTCTTTTTGATTGCTTTGGGGAGCCACTCGGAGAGCGCTCACATTGATGGAGTCCTGTTATGTCTTATGTCTACCTTTGCTATTTTAAATGGTCCCCCCAGGTATAAATAAATGAGCTGCATAAACTAAAGCGATAGCCGTCCAGTGATAAACTAGTTTGCGGCTAAGTTTTTGAGCTGCGCGCACGATGTTTTTTCTTACTGCTTCTTGTTTTTTCATAATGTTCTTTCGTTTGAAAATTGAGATTATTGATTCAAGCGTTTCAGCAAGGATAACAACAACAAATCCTTCTTCCATCATGTTTAAGAGCGTCTGTGGCTGAGTATCTTCGTTTGACAACAAAAAAGTCCATCGCTTACCAAGTATTGGCAGTATGATGGACCCGTTTACTAAGTTAATAAACATATTATAAAATACAATGGCGGACGTGGGTTTATTCCAACTCCCGAAATTCGCTGCGGACATCAATAACATTATAAGTACACAAATCTTCTTTATTGCACGTGGTACCCAAAAAGGTAATGGATATTTAGTGGGATTATTTCATACTTTCCAGGAAAAAGACTTATGAGGAACAGGTTTTACGTATCCATCGGCGTTGCTCTTTTGTGCGGTGCCTGTAGTTTTAGCGCAGGCACAAATAAAGATTTCGCTACCGGTTTGTCTTACTCCTATAGCGGATTCAGGGTAAAACATGTAGTACTTGTAGGCCCCGACAATACAGTACTGGGGAGCAACGAGGTGGTCCTGAATTCGAAGATTGCAATAGTCGTGGAAGATCTGGTTAATTATGAATTGAGAGGTGAAAAAGCTTTTCCAGGCATGGCGATGACGGTGACCGATAAATCGGGCGTTGCAGTGATCAGTGAAGCAGATCTGTTTGCTGAGGGAAAAGAAGGGTATTCTGCAGCCGATGCTTCGGTTTTACGGGGTACGATTACTATTGGCAATCCCATGGTATCAGGAGAAACGTACCATGCAAAGATACGTATATGGGACAAAGTAAAACCAGAAAATGAACTGACTGCTGAAGTAGATCTGAAAGTTAAATAGAGTTTGAGTTCATACCCGGTCTGGTTAGCGAAATGGATGTCCGCCTTTCGGGAGGCGGGCACCCTTGGCTACGTCGTTCGAAAGAATTAACTTAGGCTGATGTTGGAGTAGGAGCGGGGGAAATTGGCTATTAAATATCCCGATCGATGAATGCATTGTTTTATATAGCCAACGGTTTGGTCTTGCCGCCGGCAATGTCATTTGCTTATAATTACTACAAATTTCATGGCAGGGAGATTAACTACCGTGGGCTTTGGATCAGTATGGCGCTGCTGTCGGTTACGATAGCCATCTCGACGCTTCAGTTTATTTTTCCTGAAATGATTCCTACGCTGAATCGCGACGGTGATGCCCTGCGGGCTGGAGAGTTTTGGAGATTCTTTACGGCGTTGTTTATTCAGCCATGGGGGGTGTGGCACTGTGCGCTCAATGCTGTGTTCTTCTGTTTCTTTGTACCCATCACAGAACATTTTTATAAGCGTGGTTTGCTCCTGATCTATTTCGGTGCAGGCCTGGCGGGTGGGTTGGCTTCCTTCTATTGGGAGACGACGCCCGGTGGTTTATCTTCTGCCGGGGGCGGTTCGTCGTCAGGTATTTACGGTACCATGGGCGCGCTGTTCACGTATATATTGCTTTACCGGAGAACCTTTCCCAGGGGATATATTTGGTTATCCATTGCGGGGTTCGTGGGCGCTGCCATCCTGATCTTCTATGAGGACGGCCATGCGCCCTCATTGCTGACCGGTAGTGTGCTGGGGCTCGTTATCGGGAAGCTATCCATACCGGGGAGCGACCACTTGCAAACAGAAGTACATAAACGTTAGCTTTATTTTACGACTTCACTCACTAAAATCACGGGCATTACATCGGTATAGTTTACAAAATCTGCACGAATAGCATCTCTATTTGGAGCGATAGCTGCCTGATATTCACTTAGGCTTTTCACGTAAAATATGCCGATTGCCATAAACGGTAAAGGTTGGTTAGGGATACCACTGGAAAGGCCTTTTTCAATAGTGTATTTAACGAGATTTGCTCCTAAATAACCGGCCACCATGGGCATGTGCTTTGTTTCATAGTACTCCATGTTGAAGTTTTTTCCCTCGGTGTATGGGTACATGACGGATATTTTGATTAACCCTTTTTCAGTAGCTGTATTGGCGGCTTTTTTGGATTTTCCGGAGCTCTTTTCCTGACTGAATGCGACAAAACAGGTGGCCAGTAGTAAGATCAATAATGCTAGTTTAAACTTCATGGTTGTAAACGTTTAATATAAGATAATATAATTTATTTTATAAGGGGCCATCATTGGCGAAAAAAATGGACACTTCTACGTTTAGCTCCAGGTTCATCTCATTGTAGAAATCACCCGTCTGGCTATGTAGATGATGTCAATCTACGAAATGTCTAACCACGAAGCTTATATAAGCGCTTTTTTGTTTGTCTTGTTAAACAAAATGTCTTAATAAGACCAAAGATGTTTTGCTGAAAGTTTACAGGCATGATTTTAAAGCTATCCACGGAAACAATCAGCTATGACCAACAATGTATCCGAAATTAAAGACCTCACCGGCCAGGTCGCCATTGATAAATTTAAGGAGATCGTGAAGCATGAGCAGACATGTCTCTTCACTACGAACCTCGGAAGCGTTCCATTGACTACGCGGCCTATGGGAGTTCAAAAAGTTTGTGATCAGGGAAACTTCTGGTTCATGAGTGCTTCCGATAGCGACAAGAACCAGGAGATCGAAGCCGATCCACGCGTTCAGCTCTTTATTAGTAATACGAAGAACTATGAGTTCCTGTCTGTATACGGGCACGCGACCATTTCACGGGATCAGGCAAAGATTGATGAATTTTTTAGCGAAATTCACAAAGCATGGTTTCCCGAGGGAAAAGACGATCCACGTATTACCATTATCAAAGTAACTCCGGAAGAAGGCTTTTATTGGGACACGAAAGACGGGAAGCTGGTGTCGCTTTTAAAAATTGCGGCATCGGCTGTAATAGGCAAGACATTGCAAGAAGGTGTTGAGGGGAATATCTCGGTAATCTGATGATATTCCACCAGTAACCAGGCGTGCCCACCTGAAGAAGGTGGGCATGCTTGGTTTTTTTACGACCTGGTTATATGAGAAGATTGGAGCAGTGAGATGTTTACTTATTGAAGTGATCATATACTGCTCTTGACATCCTTGCCATTAATTCCTCAGTAGCTGTTATTTCTCCTTTGGCCCGGGTGACGTATATGGCCATGATGATCTTTTTGCCGTTTGGAAGAACCAGGATGCCGACATCGTTTACTGCGCCAAGGACTTCGCCATTCGAGTTACCTGTGCCGGGTTTGCGGGCTACCACCGTCCCTTCCGGCAACATTCCTTTCAAACGTTTAGGAGCGTTAGGTGTATCGACCATAAGTTTCCATAGAAATTCTTTACTCGTGTTCGTTAGGATTTTGCCTTCATAGAACAACTTTAACAGCTTAGCCGTTGCATTGGGTGTCGTCCAGTTTGAAAATTGAACATTCCAATCTTTGTGCATTTCCCTTTCTGTAGCGACAATCGAGATATCGACGATGCCTATCGTTTTAATAAACATATCTACTTTTTTTGGTCCGCCGAGGATCTCGAATAGCAGATCACACGCAACGTTGTCGCTGTTCATGACGGTCCATGTGATCAGCTCTTTCAGTGTTACCTCCACATTTGCTTCGGGGTACGTGCGCATCAATACGCTCCATGTTTTGAAGTAGTGATCTTTGGTGACCTTGTATTTTTGATCCAGTAGTAATTTGCCTTCATCCACAAGGCGTAATGCTGCCAATGCAATATGGAACTTAAACACGCTTTGCATGGGGAAGTGTTTGTTGCCATGAAGCGAGAGTGTGTCATCCGTCTGAGGGTCCATAACAGCTACACCTATTTCGCCCTGGATCGTTGGGTTGATGTTCTCAAGCGATGTTTTTAATGTTTTTGTCTGGGCGAAAAGCGAATTGCCAGCGGCAAATAAAAGAAAACAGGATAGCAGGCGGTTGGATAAGGAGGATTGGGGCATGTTCTGGATTTGATAATTTCTATTGCCTAAAAATAGACCTTTATAGCATAGGTTTATACAACTCACCTGAATTGGACCGGGAGTATGAATAGGTCAAAATCTGGAACTCAGATCTGGAAAGAACTTTTACCGTCGATTTTGAAGTGTATGGGGAGCGGGCACAAAACCCGGAAGATGCGGAGGTGGATATTTTTATAGCGATCCGACAATAGTGCTCGGACTCTTTTAAGGACTCAGCAGGCAGGATGAGACATTCTGAGTGATTCGTTTGTTTGTTCGGTATATATACCGGAACTTCATCGGGATAACCTACCACTATGGAAAAACTCGTGAAGGCAGGAATTATACTCTATGGTCTTGCCATGGCCCTTGTGGGCTTTCATCAACTGTTTTACGGAAAGTTCTGCGTCATGATCGTGCCGCGCTGGCCGGTGGATAACCCGGTGTACACGGTGCTGGTTTACCTGGGCAGCCTGGCCCTGATAACGGCGGGATTGGCTATCGTATTCAATAAACGCGCGCGCGAGGTGTCGCTTTGGCTTGGCGGGGTATTGTTGGTACTATTGCTTTTTAGCTACGTGCCGTACGAGTTCCTGCACGATCCTTACTATAATCATATCGCCATGTGGACAAATGCCTTTAAAGAGCTGGCCTTCGCCGGTGGTGCGTTTGTTGTGGCGGGCACTTATACGGTCACGGCCCCGTATAGTTCGCCGATACTTCGATTTCTGGAGAAGCTGATCCCGGCCGGGCGTTGGTTCTTCGCGATCACCATGGTGACCTTCGGCGGCATGCACTGGTTATACCTCGAGAATATTGCCACCAGCCTGGTGCCGGAGTGGATGCCTTATCATGTGTTCTGGACGGGGTTCACCGGGATCTGTTTGATCGGTGCCGGTTTTAGCATTGCGCTCAATATAAAGACCAGGCTCGTGGCCAACCTCCTCGGGCTGATGATCATGCTGTGGTTCTTCATGGTACATGTACCACGAGCGCTGGCAATGCCCTTACAGGACGATGGTAATGAAGTGACCGCAGCTTTCTCGGCGTTGGTGTTCTGTGGTACAGCGCTGGTCATTGCTAATGCGGGTAGTGTAGGCAAGAAGAAGCAGGCGGATTGATTACCTTTTTATTTGAGCTTTATGGAATTGTGTGGGGCGCTGCATCTTTTGGGTAGAATCCTAAGATCTGCCTATGAAGGGACTTATACTATTTGCCGGCCTTCTCTGTATTGCCGTGTTTTCACCAGTTGTCTACGCTCAAAATAATCGTATTCAATGGAATAATGCACCGGTAAAAGGGTTTGTGTTCAGTATAAGCAACGATGAGGCACAGCGATTGCTTACCCAGCCGAACACTGCCGCCGTGGCGTCATTACTTCACACCCAGGTTGATACGTTTACCGTAAGCAAGGGCTGGTTGCGCAGGCCAGACAAAGGACATTTTATACTGGCCACCCTATATGAAAATAAAGTTCATTGTGAATATGTGGGAATACTTCCCTACCAGGTTTTGCTGCTCAATACCTATAACGCCCTGTCGCTCCAGGTGCTGGACCTGCAAGGCAGCGTGCGGGCTGATGCCCGAGTAAAATTCAAACGAAGGAAGATACGGTTCGACAAGACCAGTCGCACTTACCGGATTGATAACGGCGGATTCAGCGCATCCAGTAAGTTTGCTACAGTGGAGCTGGATGGGTTTCGCTCGATATTCCATCTCACCAAGCACGAAGTTCCCGTCTGGGAGCAAGATTATTATGATCGCGACAATGGGCCGGACTTTTATTCTTACATGATTACCGATAAGAACAAATACAAGCCCGGTGAGCATGTGCGGTTCAAATCGTATGCGTTATCAGGCGAGCGTACGCCCATCCGACGGGATCTGGAAATATGGCTTATCAAATCCAATAAGATGATTCCCTTGGGAAAAATATCTCCGCACCGGCCGGGGAGCTTTGCCGGCGAAATCGATCTGCATGACTCGCTGCACCTCACGCTTGATCAGCGCTATATGCTCCAGCTACGGAACAGGCAACAGCGCGTGGTGGCTAATTGCTCGTTCCGATATGAAGACTATGAGCTTCAGGGAAACAAGCTTACTGTAGACCTCGAAACTTTGGAGCAGTTTCACCCGGCATCAAACCAAATTAAAATTAACGCCACTACGGAAAACGGTCTCAGGCTTAAGGATGCGCGCGCCACGGTTGTTGTGCTTGCGGACAATATACGCGAAACCTTTCAGCCACTGATCGTGCTGCCGGATACACTGCTGCGTAAAGACATCAAACTGGATGATAACGGACCAACGCTGTTCGAAATCCCCTCGGTCTTGTTTCAGAAATCAAACACTACGTATCGTGTACTGGTTATGGTGCTCAATAGTCAGAATCAACGTATGGAAGCGGCGGCATCGGCATCGCATTACTTTTCGCAGTATGAGCTTACGGCATCCTATTCTCAGGATAGCATCGTATACCGGGTGTTACGGAACGGCAGGATCATGCCGAATGTACCTATGAAAGTATATCGTGATGAAGCACCCGCAGGTAGCGAAGTTACTCTTCCGTACAAGGAAAAGATAAATCCGGCGATGGCGGTAATCCGTTTCGAAAGCGCGGTGGTATCGAGAACATTCCGCCTGGCGGACATGCTTCCCAAACTTGAGTTCATCGGAGGCATTCAAAAAGACAGCGTTAAGATCAGCATCGATAATCCACAGAAAGCAGAAATATCGTGGTATATCTACCAGGGCAGCGAGCTGTTGGAGAAGGGGGCAGGTACGGCACCCGACTTCAAGTCAAAGATAGAAGACCGGACAGAGACCTATTATGCAGAGCTGTTTTATGCCTTTGGCGGCGCAGAACATTTTCTCAGCAGGGCGTTTACATTCCGTGAATCGTCGCTGGATATAGCGCTGGATATTCCGGATCACGTATACCCTGGACAGCAGGTAGAAGCTACTCTTTCCGTTACAAATGACGAGGGTCTGCCGGTAGCCGGTGTTGACCTTACAGCACTGGCCACCACTGCAAAACTCGATTACTATCTGCCTGATCTGCCTTATTACGGTGATATATCACATAAACGGTCACAGCAAGCTACCTATAGCAAAAACGCCGTAAATAAACATGTTGCTGTTCTCGACCTGGACTACGCGCTGTGGGCACCAAAGGCGCGGTTAGACACCATGAAATATTACCAGTTTACTTATCCCGGTGCTCCTTTCTTTTATCAGCAAGATATTGCAGACAGTACGCAGTTCGCTGTATATGTGATGAAGAATGGCACGGCGCGACAGGTTTACGTAATAGAAGTTGATCGGAAGCCCGTATACTATTCATGGACGAATCAACCCAAAGGGTATTCATTTTATGTTGAGCCCGAAAAGCGAAAACATGTTACGCTCAGGCTGTACGACCGTGTGCTCATTCTGGATTCGTTATGTTTTGATGCGCATAAGAAAACGATCATCAGCCTCGATCTTGATCACCTGCCGCGAAGCGTTGATGTGGTGGCGATCCCTCCGCGGATCAAGACAATCAATCAACGGGCGGATACGGCATGGGTTTTCACGAGCACCGAGGTAAGCCGGCATACGCCTTACCTTGCCGGTTTCAAGGGCACATTCCGGGCATCCTATCTGGAGACCGGGCGTATCTTTGTGCCAATTTCCCGTGGCGGTAATGCCCAACAGGAACTGGTGGCAGGGCCTGTGGCCCCTGGTATGCAAACGTACCGTGAACGTGGTCAGGTTGAAACATGGTATAAACATGCCGGTGGTTTTTCGTACGCCTTCGAGGATAATATCGTTTACAAAATGCCTTTGTCTAATATCTTTCCCGCGCAGCTTAGAGATGTATCTATCCAGGCCCTGACATCTATAAACGACAGGGCTTTGAATAAAACAATGTTGCTGGCCGACGCGCCCTCGTACCACTGGCGGTGGCATCCGCGTAGTATAGACCTGACGGGTTATTCGTGCCGGGCAAAGATCATGCTTCCCTATGAAAAAGCGCAATCCGGTGTAGCGTCCGTACTGTTTCAGGATTGTAAAACCGGTGCGATACTGTCGCCGTGCAAGTCGTGGCGCTCTGGGGGCGACGGCTTCGAATACGTTACACTGCCCCGTGGATTATTCCATATAATGGTGGTATATGCTAATGGGGCCTATCTGAGAATGGACAGTGTGCCGCTGCAGTCATACAGACAGGTTGTGATCGATATGAATACTGTGCCGGTTCATGCTGCGGATACGATATCCCGGGAATGGCCGGCCAATACTACGGGTTGTTTTAACAGCTGGCCATCCTCTGAGCCGTCGAGGGTCTATTCGTATAGATACACGCAGACGGGTAACGTGCGGGGCCGTGTTACAGACAGTGAAAATCAACCATTGCCAGGGATTACTGTCTTAATCAAGGGAACCACAATCGGAACATTGACCGATAAGGACGGCCATTTTGCAATCCAGGTATCCGATGATCATGTTCCACTGGTTTTTACCTTTATAGGTCTTAAAACCCTGGAGGTGGAAGTTACACGCGGCGCTCAGGTATCGGTTATCATGGAAGCAGATATCACTGAATTGCAAGAGGTAGTAGTGGTAGCTTATGGCACGCAGCAAAAACAGTCGCTGTCATATTCAGTATCGAGTGTCTCTGCCGACAGACTGCCTTCACCAGACGAGACTGACGATGTTGTAACGGCGGCACCCGACGATAAATCGCGCACGGCCGCTGTACAACAACTTTACCAGGAGCTACTGACGTTGAAGAATATCCGGTCTTCTTTCTCGGATGTCGGCTTCTGGGAGCCGCGTCTGTACACCGACCGACGTGGACAGGCCCGGTTTACGGTTAAGTTCCCGGATGACATTACACAATGGAATGCCGTTGTATATGCCATGAACCGCAGGCTTCAGACAGGTACTGTACGAAAGCACATTCAATCGTATAAGCCCATCATGGCGGAGCTTCATATGCCGCAATTCCTCACGGTTGGCGACTCTGCGTGCCTGCTCGGCAAAGTGCTTAACTATTCCACGGATAAAACTCTTCGCGGTAAGACCCGCTGGGCCGGATCTGCCAAATGGGAGAGCTCTGTTGACGTGAATGGTTATTATAGCGAGAAGCAATGTGTGGTGCCAACCCTGGTCGATTCGCTTACCATGCGCTACGACTTTACACGCGATGATGGTTATTACGATGGCGAAGAACGCCGGGTACCCGTAGTGGAGCAGGGAACGATACGTGCCAACGGCAATCTGCAAATGCTTGCCAATGGCAGCGAGGTCGATCTAACGACAGGCCGCGGCGAGGTGACCCATGTAAAGCTATTCGATACGCCGCTGGAGCTTTATGCAAGCGATATACAGGACCTGATCGACTATCAATATGCATGTAATGAACAGTTAGCGTCCAAGCTGATCGGGTTGTTGAATTACCGGTTGCTCCAGCGCTACCGCAGTGCTCCCTTTGACTATGACAGTGATGTAAACAAGATCATTCAGCGGCTGCTGAAGAATCAGAATGCGGAGTTCATGTGGTCGTGGTGGGATGTTTCGCCGAATACCTCCTATTGGATGTCGGCGCATATTCTGCGTGCCTTGCATGCTGCGAAAGAAGCCGGCTATAGTGTTGCTCTCGATATCAATAACCTGGCGCGAAAGGCTACCTATAAGTATGATTTTCTTGAACAGGTATCACTTTCCGATGTATATACCTTGCATGCCCTGGCCACCTGGGGCGCCCCTGTAGATTATCCACAGTATATACGCGCTTTGGAACATCGGCTGCGGGAAGCTGATTCTGTGGCCCGGGTTCGTGAAAAGCGGAGGAAGGTCACGCGGCAATCGTTGCTTCATGAAAAGCTTTTGCTGCTGGAGGTACGTCAGCTTCGCGACCTGCCGCTGGTGCGCGATTCGCTTATGCGCTATAAGAAAGAAACTATTCTGAACGAAGTATACTTTTCTGACGGCCTGCCTGCTGCGAACTGGTATAGCGACGGCTTGCCCACAAATGCTATTGCTTACCGCATTATTAAGCGCGACAGTACGTTAAAGGATCTACGCTTGCAGATGCAGATGTATTTTCTGGCGCAGCGACGCAAGAGCAATTGGAATACCTATGAAGCTTCTACTGTTCTGTACACTATTCTGCCAGACCTTATTGCCCAGGGCGCCACACAAAAAGCCCCGGCAGCCGCTACCCTAAGCGGCACAGTGGCCGCGCAGATTACCCGGTTTCCCTATACGCTCGATCTCACCGCGGGCCAGGAGCTTCACATACATAAAGATAGCGGCCTGCCACTGTATCTTATGCGATACACTGAAGAACGGGTCACTACCGCCCAGGCGGGTACTGATGGCTTTACGATACATACAACATTTGACCAGAAGGCATTAACGGCCGGCAAACCTATCACGCTGGAAACCACGATAGTAATCAGGCGCGACGCCAGTGCCGAGCACGTGATGATCGAAATTCCCATTCCTGCCGGCTGTAGCTACGCGGATAAACATCCGTATGACCACTATGTAGAAACACATCGCGAATACTTCAAAGAAAAAACAATGATTTTCTGTGAACGTATGGCGCCAGGTACCTATGTATTTAACGTAAATCTGCTTCCCCGCTTCACCGGAACTTATCACATAAATCCGGCCCAGGTTTCACTGATGTACTTCCCGGTAATCAACGCCAACACAGACATGAAGAAGATAAAGATTATCGAATAACTTACAATAGAATACTACTATCTTAGGGTTATATTAACTTTAAGCTATGCACCTATCCGGTAACGTTAGTCGTTGTCTTCTTCTTTTGTTTCTGTTAGCAGTGTTTCAGTCAAAAGCTCAGAAGGTGGGGATGTATCCATGCGCCGGCAGCGATGTTGTGGTAATTTCATCAAAAGTGCTGAATGAAAATCGCAAGGTATATATCCATTATCCCAAACCGGATACAACAAATCCGGATAAGCGCTACCCGGTTTTGTATTTGATGGATGGGGAAAGCCATTTCGATATGCTTTCGCAGTATACGGATTACCTGAGTCGTTGGGATGTGGATGTAATCCCGGAGATGATCGTGGTGGGTATTGTCAATACGAAACGGACAAGAGACCTCACGCCGACAAAAAGTATTATTAATTATTATGGTCAGCCGGATACAGCCAGGGTTTCGTGGATGAAGCCAAGCGGTGGTGGAGAGCAGTTTTTACAATTTATACGGGAAGAGCTGATGCCTTATGTGGATGAGTCCTACAAAACGCAATCCTTTAAAATCTTCGCCGGACATTCCTTCGGTGGGATTGCGTCCATTAATTGCATGCTCACGCACCCTGAAATGTTCAATGCTTACATCTCCATCAGCCCTTCTTTTTGGTGGGATCGTGAATACGTGCTGAGGCTGGCCCGGGAAAAGTTGAAGAAAGTGTCTACGCTGAACAAAGTGCTGTTTTACAGCGATGCCGGTGAAGGCGCTGCCGATAAGAGCTCTTATCATACGAATTTGCTAAAGTTTGATTCTTTACTCTCATCGATGGCTCTGAGGGGTCTCGATTATAAATACAAACATTATCCCGAAGAAACACATATGACGGAGCCGGTGCTGGCCTATTACGATGCGCTGCGGTTTGTTTATGGGGACTGGAAAAAGAATCCTCCGAAACCATAATGGGTTGCTGTCTTAGATGCATCAGTCTTGAGCATCTAAGACAGCTTTAAAACATGGTGAGTTTTGAATTTCATCACTTCCTGAATAAAAGTGGTGCAAGTTCGTGGAGGCTTCTTCTCCACGTTTGGAATTCGTGGGCCGTACCCTCTGAAATGTAGGAAACCACATTTAACCCTGCGTCCTTTAACGCCGCTGCGGCAGTCTTCACGCCATCGGGTCTTTCTTTGCTTCCACAACTCAGGAAGATGAGCTTTACGTTCGATTTGTCGCTAATGTCTTCTGGTTTGTATGTGCCACCGCTCAGCAGGGCGTAGTGCGAGAAGACATCCGGTCTGTTCATGGTGATCATGCGCGTTTCCATGCCGCCCATAGAAAGTCCGCCCATAGCACGGTGCTGCTGGTCGGCCACCGTTCGAAAGTTATTGTCAATGTAGGGTATCAGCTCGTCTACCAGCACTGCCTGGAAGTACTTAACGTCAAATTCCCTGATGTGACCGAACTTAACTTCGTTTGTCATGCCGTAGGTCATGACTATGATGAAGTGTTTGATCTTGCCTTCTGCGATGAGATTATCCATGATCAGGTTAGCGTGTCCCTGGTTCGTCCATGCGGTTTCATCTTCGCCCCATCCATGCTGAAGATATAATACGGGATACCGGGTTGACTGACTTTTGTCGTAACCTGGAGGTGTGTATACAAATGCCCTGCGCGAGGTGCCGGTGCTTTTAGAAGGAAACAGAACCTGATGGACGTTACCGTGCGGCACATTCTTTAGCGCATAGAAGTCCTGATCGTGAGCGGGAATTTCAATGCCGCTTTCCCAGCGCACGGAACCATAGAAGTTCAATGTGCCTGGGTCGTTGAATTTTCCGCCATCAATATTGACATTGTAATAGTGGAATCCTTCGTCCATCGGGCCGGCCGTTGTGCCGATCCAATAGCCGTCCTCGGTTTTTGTAAGCCTGGTACCGCCCTTTCCGCCAAGCCCCAGGCTCACTCTTACGCTGTCAGCCGCCGGTGCCATGATCCTGAACCGGGCATATCCTTGCGAATTGATTTGCGGATAGTCCTGCCCGGGTTGATTCAGTGTCGATGGTTTAAAATCTTCTTTAACCGGTGAGGAGTCGGACTGTGAATAACCCCATGCGCTGATCAACAAAAAGAACAGAAGTGATGCATAATGTTTCATGTGATATTTTTTAGTTGAACCAATAGCTATGCTATGCGCGTTATCTGATTGTAATTTTTTCGGATCTCAATTTCTCTTTGTCGGAGCTGTTGCCGTACATCACTTCATATTCGCCGGAGGCGACTACCATTTTCCCAATACTTCTATCAAAGAACTCAAAAGCCTCGGGAGACAGGTTGATAGATGCCGAGCCGGTTTTTCCGGCAGCCAGGTGTAGTCGCTGAAAGCCCCTGAGCGTTTTAACAGGCCCATCGTTGTCGCCCACTTTGCGAATGTATACCTGGACGGTTTCCGTACCATCACGCTTACCTGAATTTATAACCGGAATAGTCAGGGTAAACGTTTCATTTTTATCGATCGAGGATTTGTTAACCGTTGCTTTTTCTATTGTAAACGATGTATAACTCAGTCCATGCCCGAATGGGAAAAGCGCGTCAGTCATAAACCGGTAGGTCCGGTTTTTCATCGCATAATTTTCAAAGTCCGGAAGCTGACCAGAGCTTTTATAAAACGTAATGGGGAGTTTGCCGGACGGATTATAATCTCCAAACAAAACATCGGCCACTGCCTGGCCGCCTGACTCGCCGGCGTACCATGCCTGCAAAATCGCCTCGCACCGCCCGGTCTCGGGCGTCAGGGCAATGGCAGATCCGGAACAGTTCACAAATATTACTTTCTTCCCCGCTTCTTTCAACGCTTTGATACAATTACGCTGAACAGCCGGCAGCTCGATATCGGTGCGATCGCCGCCTTTAAAACCCGGATATGATACCGGCATCTCTTCGCCCTCAAGTTTTCCCGAAAGCCCGCCTACAAAGACTACAACATCAATGCCGTTGAGTTTTTGGATCAGCGCTGTATAGTCAACGTCGACTTCCTTACCAAAGTCAAATTCTATGTTAGCCTGCCAGTTGTTTAACTGGGCAAACCGGATCTCAATTTTATACTTCTTATTTGCTTCGACTTTATAAGGTATGCGTGAGGGAAGTGTTCGCCAGTTGTCATAGGTCGTCAATGGTTCCCCATTAACGATCAATTCATAATGGCCCGTGGCGCCACTTTTGAAAACGATCTCCTCCGATACCTTGGGTACGAATTCCGTCTCATAGGTTGCGGAAAATCCTTCAAGTTTTACTCCGGAAGCAAACTCATGTTGTCCCGCGGTAGTCATTTTTATGGCGTTGGTAATATATTGTGAGTTTACAATCGTTCCGCTCCGGTCGGGGCTGTTCCAGTACGTTGCCTTGAAGCCCGGTTTGCCCTGCCATGAGCTTTGGTCGAAATAACTTACGGTTACTTTGTCTTCTACCAGATCACATCCTTTATCGTATAAGATCTTCCGGGAGGATATCTTTGTTTTGATCCCATCAAGAATGCTGATGGTGCGCACGGGCGTTCCGTTATAATTACCCCATAGCATCGGTTTGTCGTTCGCATTGGGACCGATCACGGCTATTTTTTGTAGTGATCCTGATAATGGTAAAATGTTGTTGTTCTGAAGGAGGGTCATCGATTCGCGGGCCATGTCAAGCGCCAGCTTGCGGTGCTCTTCATTATTTACCACCGACATTGGGATTTTTGTCCAGGGCACTAATGCATCGTCGTCCATCTCGCCCAGGTCGAAACGCCCGATCAGTACGCGCAGCAGCCTTTCATCGATTTCTTTTTCTGTGATCAGGCCTCTTTCAACCGCTTCGGGTAATTTTCTATATGTATGATTGTTCCATTGACATTCAACATCTGTTCCCGAGAGAACTCCTTTGGCAGTAGCATGAACTGCTGTTGACGAAACTTTGTGACTGGTATAGAAGTCGGCTATTGCTCCACAGTCGGAAACCACCAGGTATTTGTATCCCCAGTCGTTGCGTAATATCTGCTGCAGTAATCGGGTATTGCCGCAACACGGTTCGTCATCCAATCGCTGATACGCGCACATCACTTCCCGTACATCGGCCCGCTGCACCAGTGATTTGAATGCAGGGAGATAGGTTTCCCATAGATCGCGAGGATCAACATTATTTAAATTCAGTTCATGGCGACTCCATTCAGGTCCTGAGTGTACGGCATAATGCTTGGCACACGCCAGGAGTTTCTTGTACCGGGCATCTTCCGGACCCTGCAGCCCTTTGACAACAGCGACGCCCATGCGTGACATCAGAAATGGATCTTCGCCGTACGTTTCCTGTCCGCGTCCCCAGCGCGGGTCTCTGAATATATTGATATTTGGTGTCCATACCGATAAGCTCAGAAAACGCTTGTTCTCCTGTCCATTTCTCGCGGCCTCCTGGTACTTGGCGCGAACCTCATCGGAAGTGGCGTTGAAGATTTTGAAGACGAGCTCGTCGTCAAACGATGCTGCCATTCCAATCGGTTCAGGAAATACGGTAACGTCATTGTTATTTGCCAGGCCGTGTAAAGCTTCACTCCACCAATTAAACTTCCTGATGCCCAGGCGCGGAATGGGATCGGATACATCACACATCAAAATAGCCTTTTCGTCCAGTGTAAGCCTGCTGATCAGATCTTTTGCCCTTGCTTCTGACGCCAGTGCCGGATCCTGGTAGGGCAGACGCTGAGCATGCATGATGACGCTGCTCAACAAAAAAAGAATGACGAAGAACAGCATTCTTTGAGCTCCAGAAAATGTTGATCTCATATTTATAACTGATTGCAGGGGCATATCCTGATTTGTTAAAATGATTTATTAACGATACTTCCGGTGCTTGCGCAATACCGGGATTCCGGTATTACGGAATGATCCTTGTCTTATTCAAAACGTATCCAGTCTACTTGTACAGGGTTACCGTTTTTTAATGTAACGACGACGTCATGCAAACCTGTGGGCACTTTCTTCAGAGGTATCTTTTTGTTGATCCATTGCTTGCCGGGAGTGATATCTATTTCCGCCAATACGGTTTCATCCTTTCCTGTTGTCCGTATCTGCAAGGTGCCACCCGTGGGTGACTGAGCCATCACATTTAACGTCCTTAGCGTTTGCTTTCCGAAATCAACCCGGTTGTAACGTACCCAACCACCGGCTTCGCTGATTATCGTTTTCCAGCCTTTGAACGTATTGGTTGAATCCAGGAAGTCAATGGACGCTCCGTGGCGGCTGATAGCGGTGTAGCGATCTATTTGAATGGTGTTTCCAGCGGGTGTTATGCCGACTCCCCGTAAGGTTGGTATTACTTTTCGAATAGTACCATCGGGGTTGAAGAAAAGGCTGTCGATACGAATGGATCTGCTCTTGTCGAATTTTGGAGAATAGTCGTTGTGATGGTAAAAGAGATACGACTGATCTTTAAATTGAATGATGGAGTGATGGTTTGTCCAGCAGCCTGTTGGAGATTCGTCCATGATAACGCCGGTTATTTTAAACGGTCCTAAGGGGTTATTGCCAATGGCGTATTCCAATCGCTCGGTTTTATTTTCTACATGGGGATAGGTGAGGTAGTATTTTCCATTTCTTTCAAACATGTATGGGCCTTCTTTCAGCCCCTTGGTTGGAAGCTCGCCCAGGATCTTTACTTCCGAGTCCAGCTCCAGCATATTGTCCTTGAGCTTTGCGCCAAAAATGTTGCCTGCTGACCAATACAGATAGGCATCTCCGTTTTTGTCGATAAAGACATTGGGATCGATACCTCTTACCTTTTTGATTGGTTTCGGTTGTGGAGTGTAAGGTCCTTCCGGTTTGTCGGCAATAGCTACGCCGATGGTAAATCCTTTTCCGGTGTCGGTGGTATCTTGTGGTGTTGCCGGAAAATAGAAGTAGTATTTGCCATTTCTGAATATGCAATCCGGTGCCCACATGTTATAGCTGTCTTTCTTTACCCACGGTACCGCGTTTTGTTTGACGATCACACCATGGTCTGTCCAATCCGTAAGGTTAGAAGAGGAAAATACATGGTAGTCTTCCATACAAAACCAGCCGATCCTTCCTTTTCCTTCGGATGCCAGGATATCATGCGATGGGAACACATAGACGGTATTATTAAATACGCGCGCAGAGGGGTCGGCCGTAAATTGATCGGTTATAAAGGGATTTTGTGCAGACCCATCGGGAACTATCGATAAACCGACTATAATCAAAAGCCCGGTTAGTATGTATTTGGTACAGGGTAGATGCATAATGGTTGTGTATAAGATCAATTACTGATTACTACAAGAACGGCCGCCTGAACCACAGCGCGAGCGGAATCAATCCCTTTCCCAGGGATGATTTCGGTATACGTGTGATTAAGTGTTTGTAATACAATTATAAACCTGTACATTCAAATAAGCAACAACGTTTGCGAATACGGTTGATAATTGTAACCCTATCTGTACCAGATGAAACAAAAAACAAGTCATTACGCGCCGAATGAGCGTTTCAAAGCCAGACTCGTTGATGTGCTGTTCCCGGCTAACCGTCTGCAAAAACTGTTCAATGATCAGCGATGCGTGGTATGAAGATCAATAAGGATATCTGCTTTTCGTTGCTTATGGTGTGCGTTGCGCTGACTGCAGGAGCTCAGCAGGCACATAACCCCATTATTTTTGCGGATGTTCCCGATATGTCCATAATCAGGGTTAAGGATACCTACTATATGAGCAGCACCACTATGCACATGAGTCCTGGTGTGCCCATTATGAAATCCAAAGATCTTGTGAACTGGGCGCTTGTGGGGTACGCATATGATACGCTGGCCGATATGGACGAGCTGAATCTGACTAACGGCAAAAGCTCGTATGGGAGGGGCTCATGGGCCAGCAGTATGCGTTTTCATAATGGCATATACTATGTGACGACCTTTGCCCAGACTACTGGCAAGACTTACGTCTTCACGACACGCGACGTGGAAAAAGGGCCGTGGAAGGCGGTGTCATTCAAGCCGTCGTATCATGATCATACGCTGTTCTTCGACGACGATGGTCGTGTGTACCTGATCTATGGCTCGGGTACGCTGAGGCTGGTGGAGCTTATGCCGGACGTATCCGGCGTGAAACCGGGCACTGCTGAACAAATAATTATACAGAATGCCAGTGCGCCTGCTGGATCCGATATCGGGCTGAAGGCGGAGGGTTCGCAATTGTTCAAGGTCAATGGTAAGTATTATCTGATCAATATCACCTGGCCTAAGGGCGGTATGCGTACCGTGGTTATACACCGTGCAGACCGGATCGCTGGCCCTTATGAAGGAAGGCTGGCCCTCCAGGATCTGGGTGTGGCTCAGGGCGGCCTCATCGATACGCCAGATGGGAAATGGTATTCTTATTTGTTTCGGGATTATGGCGCTGTAGGGCGCATTCCGTATCTCGTTCCTGTAAAATGGGTTGATGATTGGCCCGTGCCTGGCGAGCAGGGCAAGGTATCTGAAACACTTGAATTGTCAGTTAACAAAAGCCTGATCCCGGGTGTTGTGGCATCTGATGAGTTCGATCGTAAGAAGGGGCAGCCGGCGTTGCCGCTGGTGTGGCAATGGAACCATAATCCGGATGACAGGTATTGGTCGGTTACGGCGCGCCCGGGTTATCTGAGGTTGACTACGGGAAGGACAGACACGTCGTTTGTCCAGGCCAGAAATACCCTCACTCAGCGAACGTTCGGGCCGGAGTGTTCGGGCATGACCATGTTGGATGTTTCGCACCTCAAGGAAGGAGATTTTGCGGGCCTGGCTGTGTTGCAAAAACGTTATGGCCTGGTGGGTGTTCAGGTTGGGAAAGGTGTAAAGTCGATCGTGATGGTGAGCGCAGAAACTGAGCGCCCGGTTGAACTGGCGCGTGTGGCACTGACGACGGATAAAATCTTCCTGAAAATCGAGTGCAATTTCCGTGACATGGCTGACACCGCGTATTTCTTCTATAGCCTGGACGGCAAGCGCTGGACTCCCATCGGTGGAAAGCTGAAGATGGCCTACACATTACCGCACTTTATGGGCTATCGATTTGGCCTGTTCAATTATGCAACTGCCAGCGCAGGTGGTTATGTCGACTTCGATTTTTTCAGGATATCGGATAGGGTAACGTTTAAGAACTGAGCCTCGACTGAGCCTAACGTGCTTCTGACGTGCTTCTGATGTGCTTCTGATGTGCTTCTGCACTGCCTCTGTGACTGAATCCTGACTTTACGAACGAGTGTATGTAAAGTAGCCTTACTCATACACTTCCCATACACTATCCATACACCATCCGTACTTGATCCATACCCGGCTTATGTCTGGTTTATGGATTTGTTTTGTCGTATTCTCTTGCGATTGTCGGGAAATACCAAAAGCCCAAACTGCTCTTCGTTAAGTTCTTTTTAAGCGATAATTAATACGCCGCCGGTATTTTTAAGTGCCAACTTTATAATTGGATAATCGGATATATGGCTCCGAACCTGATGGAAAACGGCT
>Ga0247762_1000091_pt1 | contig 39115 bp, 28 predicted proteins | sample UWRJL081202R4_FD_181016 | JGI IMG/M metagenome (GOLD analysis project Ga0247762, IMG submission 181016) | Plant litter microbial communities from Arlington Agricultural Research Station in Wisconsin, United States - UWRJ-L081-202R-4 | ecosystem: Environmental > Terrestrial > Plant litter >...
GTAATTTTGTAACGCTGAAGATCGAAACGGATGAGGGAATCTATGGCCTGGGGGATGCCACCCTGAACGGGCGTGAACTCGCGGTCGTTGCTTACCTGGAAGAGCACGTCATACCATGTTTGATCGGTCGCGATCCTTCACGCATCGAAGATACTTGGCAGTATCTCTATCGAGGTGCCTATTGGCGGCGCGGCCCGGTCACCATGTGCGCGATCGCTGCGGTGGACGTTGCGCTGTGGGACCTCAAGGCCAAGGCGCTGGGAACGCCGCTCTATAACCTTCTTGGAGGGAAGAGCCGGGACGGAGTCCTGGTCTATGCGCATGCAAACGGCGGCGATATCGAAGAGGCCGTCGATTCGGTGCAAAAGCACATTGAGATGGGTTATCTTGCCGTGCGCGCGCAATCGGGTGTCCCAAATGTCGCGTCCAGCTATGGTGTCCCCAAAGCGGGGAAGGCATACGAGCCTGCAGAGCGTGGTCTGCCGAGCGAGAGTTTATGGTCTACGGAGCGTTATCTCAATTTCGCACCGAAGTTATTTGAGCGGCTGCGTGTAGAAGTGGGGGAAGACCTGCATCTCCTGCACGATGTCCATCATCGTTTGACTCCCATGGAGGCGGCACGCTTGGGCAAAGCGCTGGAGCCCTACCATCTCTTCTGGCTTGAGGATCCCACACCCGCCGAAAATCCCGATGCCTTCCGGCTGATTCGAGAGCACACTGTTACCCCCCTCGCAACGGGCGAGGTCTTCAATAGCTTTTGGGATGCCCATGATTTGATCCGCAACCAGTGGATTGACTATCTCCGCCTGACCATCGTGCATGGAGGCGGTATTACAGCGCTCAAGAAAGCTGCGGACTTCGCCGCGGTGTACCAGGTGCGCACGGGCTTTCATGGTGCGACCGACCTTTCGCCCATTACGATGGCGGCGGCGTTACACTTCAACCTTGCCATTCACAACTTTGGAATTCAAGAGCACATGCGGCACACTGCGTTGACGGATAAAGTCTTTCCACACTCCTACTCATTTGACGCTGGCTATATGCATGTCACCGATATGCCCGGCCTGGGTGTCGATATCGACGAAAAACTGGCGGCAAAGTATCCCTATCAACGCGCCTATCTTCCCATCGCACGCAAGCTGGACGGCACGCTCACCGACTGGTGATATCACGCGCCATGCGACGCAATCTAATGAAGTTCATCCAGGAAACTCACCAAGCGTGGCAACAGCTTCTCCGCACGATATCCTTCGGCTTTTTCAAATGCAGTCCTGCGCAAACGCTCCACGTCCGTTCGATCACGCAGCTGCTCGGCGAGGTGAGCCATCGATCGATATTCGATGACGGCGCCATACTCCTGTAAATATTCCTTACAGGCTGTGTACCCATCGGCCGGAAGCGCAATGGGAATTCCGGCTGCGACGCTTGTGATCAGGCGATCCGGGACCGTCACATCGAAACGGTCGCTCTTCTGAACGTTCGCAAGTTCATACACAATTAGAGAAGCGTCGAAGCGGGCGGCAAAGTTGGTGAGCTTGTCAATATCCATCCCGTCGAAGGGGCATGCGTGCTCTTCATTCGTTTCGCTTTCGGGCGACCGATTGTAGTGAACGTCAATGCCCTCTTGCATGAGGCTGTGCAAAGACTCGGATACGTTATCTGAAGACTGACCAGCGCTCCAGTCCGTTCGTCCGAGAAAGATCACATTTGGCTTCGCGTCAGCCGGTTCCAGAGAAACCTTGCGAGCATACTTCTCAGACCAGCAGGGAGGCAGTACGAGGGTCGGCACCTTCGTGCTTCCAGGTACGTTCCGCTCAAAGTACTTTTGCATGTACAAACTTGAAACGACGAGGCCATCGAGGCTCTTCATCACACTGCCCATCACAAGGTGTTGCAACCTCACCGCCAAAGGTGTCAGCCCAATGGGATGGCAAAGTACGTTGAGTATAAATTTCAGATGCGGACGTCTCCGCTTTAAAGCTTTGATGTCCGCCAGCGGCCGTGTTCCCCAGAAGGCAAGCACGTGGGTGACGTTGGCCTCGTCAAGGATACGAAGGGTCTGTTCGAGGTACTGCTCGTCATTTGTTCCGAGAAATTGAGCCCTGATTCTTGCACTGCGGGCGGCTAGAGAGGTTTGCGACTGCGATTCGTTGCGCCCTGGCCACGAAAGATAGTCGTAAACCTGGGTCAATTCGATGCCAATCTTGCGAAAAGCAAGGCACAGGCTGTCGCGATGTTGAATGGGTGGCCCTAGATACGCTATTCCAGACATCATCTTCCTGTCGACTGTGATCCGTCTATTGTACCTACCCGGCAGACGGCCGATGTGGGTTTTTTGGCTGAGGAGATGCTTCACCACGTGCTAACGCCAACAGTTATGCTGGAAAGATGAGTTCGAAGCTGGCAACTACCGCAGGAAAGATTCTCCACAACTCGATCTGGTTCGGTCTTGAAACCGTCATCGAGACGATCGTCTTTCTCACGGCGTCCGTTGCTGTTGCACGATATCTGGGCCCGCAAAAACTTGGTTACTTCAGCTATATCAATTTTTTCGTAATGATTGTTACTCGAACCAGCGGCTCCGGTCTAGCTGGAGCGACCCGAAAATACATGTCCGAGTTTATCGCTCTGGATCAAATGGGCGCAGCCCGTGCTGTCTACAATCTGGCGTATCGATATCAACTCCTGGGAGCAGTGTTGATTACCGTTCTGGGCCTGGCATTCGTTGCCATATGGGGCGATCCGTCCTACAAGTTGATGTCCTATCTGCTCATCCTCTCCATCATCCCCGGCGTCATGTCGTGGGTGCCCGCACAAGCGAATAATGCGTTTGAAGACGTCTCCAAAAATACACTCAGCGCTTTTGGATACCTGATCGCATACGCAATCATCATCACTCTTACCATCCACTTTCATTGGGACCTCGTGGGCGTTGCATCCGCGGCTCTGATCTCTCGAACCGTCGAGGTGATCCTTCGGACGATTCCTCTCAATGCGAAGCTTCGCATGCTTCCACTGGAAAAGCTGGAGAGCGAAGTTGTCGACCGGATCCGAACATTTTGTCTGCAGGCGATCGGAATTCAACTGCTCATGTCAGTTGTCTGGGATCGCTCGGAGATGGTGTTCCTTCGAGCCTTTTCCAGTCTGGAGCAGATCGCTTTTTACTCCATCAGTTTCAGCCTTGCAGCCAATCTTCTCATCGTTCCTAGAACTTTCGGTTCCGCCACGGGAATCTCCCTCATGGTGGAGGCCGCACGTGACCCTGATCGTATCGACAGTATCGTGAAGAACTCCTGCCGCTATCTGTTGCTGGTGGTGTTTCCCGTACACCTCGGATGTGCTGCAATCACCAGCGAGGCGATTCGATTTGTATACGGTACAAAATATATTGGAGCAATTCCAGTTCTGATCATTGCGTCGATCCTCTCCATCCCGAGAGCATTTCAGGAGATGCCCGATATTTTGCTTCGAGCGGCAGACCGGCAGAAACAGCTTTTCTTTTGGCTCTTCGTTACAGGCATCCTAAACGTCGCACTCGACGCTGCACTCGTTCCGCACTTTGGAGCAGTCGGAGCGGCCTGGGGCAATGGACTTTCGCAGGCTTTTGGGATTGTTGCGATGTGGAAGCAGGCACAACGCGCCTATCGCTTCAGCCTTCCTATGCAGTCTGCCATCCGTCTAGGGGTAGCAGGAACCGTCATGGCGATCATCGCCTATGGGGTCGGGCGTATCATCCCGGGCCTTCCAGGTTTGATCGTGGCTGTAGTGACTGCGGTTCCCATTTACCTTGCATTAGTCAGGATAACACGCGGGCTGGAATCATCGGATCGCCTGCGTCTCATGCCGCTTGTCCAGAGGCTTCCTGGTCCAGTCCGTCCAGGCTTCTCATCCCTCATTGCGTTCGCTGTACCGGTAGCTGCAGCAGAGATTGACATGATGTAGAAATTGACCTGATGTGATGCAAAGCCCGGATCTTAGCTTGGTTGTAAGCCGAGGGAGGAAGGGAGTGAATCTTTGCGTTCTGAAATCTCCAGATCAATCATGGCCAGCAGGGCTGCTCGAATATGTTGGCGCAGCTGTTCGCCGTTCATTCCCATAGGATCAAACAACTCATTCAGGGCAACACCATTTAACAATGCTCCAAATTGATTCGACTCTCTTCTTTTGTTCCCACCCTTTACGCCCGTAACCTCAGAAAAAAGGGAGTCAACTTCCGCACCAGCGCATCGATAGCACATCGCTGCATGCAGGTCGGCCAGGCGCTTCTGCTTTTGCGGGTGACGAACCGCGTAGAGTTTGAACTCGATGTCCAGAAGCATGCGGCGTTTATCTTTGACCACACTCATTAGCTTATTGATGAAGACTTCAAGCCGCTCGTCGAAGTTAGAGGCTCTGCTCAGCTGGTCGGCAAGATGGAACTGATCGTTATCGATATCCTCTTCAAAGATTGCGAAGAAGACGTCCTCTTTATTTTCAAAGTGTGCATAGAATGCGCCGCGCGTTTTGCCGGCTTCCGATGCGATATCTTCCAGTCGCGCCATTTCAAAACCATCGCGCGCAAAAATAACACGGGCAGCCCTGATGAGCGTTTGTCTTGTCAACAGCGAACGTTCCTGGCGTCTTGCACCATGGTCTGGAAAATCAACCTGCGTAATTTCTGAATCCTGCTTCACCCTCCTAGAATCTCATGGAAGATACATACATGTATGAATGACTTTTTAGGTAGCCGGAGGAAGTTGCATGACGTCAACTACATTCGATAATAGGCGAACAAAGAACGGGGCAGGCACGGTCCTCCAGAGTGCGGCGGTTTGCCTCGTTTTTGGCGTTCTTGGTCTAACCGGGTGTGATCACAAAGCTCCTGCAGCGCCTCCTCCTGCACCTCTTCCCGTCTCTGTCGTAACGGTGAAGGCCGAGGATGTCGCGGTTACCAGCGAATGGGTCGGAACGCTCGATGGCTTTGTGAATGCGCAGATTCAGCCTCAGGTCAGTGGTTACCTCATCCGCCAGAACTATCGCGAAGGTTCGTCGGTCAGCAAGGGAGCGGTGCTCTTCCAGATCGACCCTCGCCCCTTCCAGGCGACATTGGATCAGGCGCTTGGTCAGGTCGGCCAGGCGAAGGGGCAGTTGGGGCAGGCACAGGCGCAGTTGGGTCTTGCGAAGATTAACTTGAATCGCGACACTCCTCTCGCCGAACAGCGTGCGATTGCACAGAGCCAACTGGATAATGACAAGCAAGCAGCTATGCAGGCGGAAGCGAGCGTAAAGGCCGCGGAAGCAGCGATTGCGTCGGCCCAAGCGAATGTTGAGAGTGCGCATCTGAATCTTGGATTCACTCAGGTTCGATCGCTTATCTCCGGTATCGCCGGACAGGCCACTACGCAGGTAGGTAATCTTGTCAGTCCGCAATCAGTATTGACTTCGGTCTCGCAGATGGATCCGATTAAGGTGTACTTCTCCCTCAGCGATAGTGAGTACCTCGCGCTGATCAATCGCGCACGCAAGGCTAAGGGAGATCTTCTGAAAGATGCGTCTTCGATCCCGCTCTCGCTCAAACTTGCAAACGGTGAGATCTTCCCTCAGAAAGGGCACATCGCCTTCATCGATCGCCAGATGAATCAACAAACCGGAGCCATTCGCATCGCTGCGACGTTCCCGAATCCTGGCAACGTGCTGCGTCCCGGTCAGTTTGGCCGCGTCTCCGCCGACACAGAGATGCGCCATAATGTTCTTCTGGTTCCACAGGTCGGCGTGCAGGATCTCCAGGGTGTTAAGCAGGTCTTCGTCGCGGGTAACGACAACAAGGTTCACGTTCTCAACGTGACGCTGGGATCGGAGTCCGGTGAAAACTGGATTGTGACCGGTGGTCTTCCCCCAGGATCGCGCGTCATCATAGACAACGCTCAAAAGCTCCAAGAAGGCGTGCCCGTGGCTCCCCATGCCGCCTCCATTACACCGCAGAAGTCCAGTCCGGCGGGGAGGTAATCGATGTCAAAATTCTTTATCCGACGGCCCATTGTGGCCATCGTTATCGCGATCCTGACGGTCATTCTCGGCACGGTTTCTATGCTGACATTGCCGACAGCGCAGTTTCCGGATATCGCTCCGCCTGAGATCCAGGTGCAGGCGAACTATGCCGGTGCCGATGCCAAGACGCTTCTGCAGGCCGTCTCTACACCTCTGGAGCAGCAGATTACCGGTGTAGACAACATGCTCTACATGTACTCGGTGAATGCCAACAACGGACAGTCGCAGATCTTTGTGGATTTCGACGTCAAGACGAATCCCGACACCGACCAGATTCTCACCCAGCTCCGCGTCTCACAGGCACAGTCTCAGCTTCCAGTGCAGGCCACTGTCGCGGGCATCACAGTGCAGAAGTCGCTGACCTCACCTCTGTTGCTCGTCTCGCTTTCTTCGCCAGACAATAAGTACGACGCCAAGTTCCTTACCAACTACGCCATCATCAGGCTGCAAGATGAGATCACGCGTGTTCCGGGCGTCGCCCGCGTTCAGGTCTTTAGTGGACAGTACGCGCTCCGTATCTGGGTGCAGCCCGACAAACTCGCAAAGCTCGGTATCACAGCACCGGAAGTTATCGCCGCTCTGCAGACGCAGAACAATGTGAACCCCGCCGGTCAGATCGGTGGCGATCCCGCGCCGGTAGGTCAGCAGTTCACCTATACCGTTCGTACCGAAGGTCGTCTAGTTACGCCGGAAGAGTTTGAAAAGATCGTTCTTCGGGCCAACGCAGATGGTTCGATCGTGCATCTCTCGGATGTCGCGCGGATCGAACTCGGTCAGCAGTTCTACACTCTGAACGGTCGCTATAACAAAGCGCCGGCTGGTGTTCTCGGCGTCTACCAGCTTCCCGGGTCAAATGCTGTTGAAGTTTCCAAACTCGTGAACAAGCGTCTCGCCGAACTTTCTACCAGCTTCCCGGCGGGTCTGAAGTATGACGTGCCTCTCGACACCACTAAGGCTGTCACCGCAGGTATTCACGAAATTATCATTACGCTTTGCGAAGCGCTTGCTCTGGTAGTCGTCGTGGTGTTCATCTTTCTGCAGGGATGGCGCGCAACACTCATCCCGCTTCTTGCCGTACCGGTGTCACTCATCGGTACGTTCATTATTTTTCCTGCACTCGGTTTTTCGATCAATACACTCTCGCTCTTTGGGCTTGTGCTGGCCATTGGTCTCGTTGTCGACGATGCCATCATTGTGGTGGAAGCCGTCGAGCACCATATCGACGAAGGCATGACGCCGCAGGACGCTACTTACAAGGCCATGGAAGAGGTCTCCGGTCCTGTTATCGGTATCGCCCTGATTCTTGCCGCAGTGTTCATCCCGACCGCGGCGATTCCCGGAATCACCGGTCGCCTTTATCAGCAGTTTGCGATTACCATCGCGATCTCAGTCCTGATCTCGGCCTTCAATGCTCTCACCCTCAGCCCCGCCCTCGCCTCGCTGCTCCTGAAGCCTCGGGACAAAGAGAGAAAGCTCGGCCTGCTTGGTCGCTTCTTCAGCTGGTTCAACCGCTTCTTCGGAAGGACGACAGAAAGCTACGTTTCGACCTCCAGCGTTCTCTTGCACAAGTCGGGTCTCTCCATGCTTGTTCTCGTGGGTGTGGGCGTCCTGGCCGTCCTCTTCGGTTCGAGACTTCCAACGGGCTTTATCCCTACGGAAGATCAGGGTTATGCTTTCGTCGCTCTGCAACTGCCGGATGCTTCGTCCTTGCAACGAACAGATGAAGCCGCTTTAAAGATCTCGGATGCGCTCTTGAAGACTCCTGGTGTTCGTGGCGTCATTCAGGTCAACGGGTTCAGTCTTCTTACGCAGACACAGAGCACCAACACGGCCTTCTTCTTCGTTTCGTTGAAGGACTGGGATCTGCGTAAGTCAAAGGAAGAGCAGTTCACGGCGATTCAGGCAAGCATGGCAAAACAACTCGCCGGAAATCCTGATGGTATCGCTTTCAGCTTCCCGCCACCTTCCATCCCGGGTGTCGGAACGTCTGGCGGTGTCACTTTCGTCCTTCAGGATCGCTCCGGTAACGACGATCCAATGTTTCTCACCAAGAATCTCGGAGGGTTTCTTGGCGCTCTGAAGAAGCGGCCTGAAATCGTTGCTGCCATTCCTGCATACCTGCCAGCGGTGCCGCAACTTTACGCTGCTGTGGACAAGGAAAAAGTGATCCAGCAGCAGGTTGCGCTTAGCGATGTCTACACCACCATGCAGACCTTCATGGGCGGTTACCTCACTAATTACTTCAATCGCTTTGGTCGCCAATGGCAGACCTACGTCGAGGCCGAAGGTGAAACCCGAAGCAAAATCGACAACATCAATCAGTTTTATGTTCGGAGCGCAAATGGAAGCCAGGTTCCTTTAGCGGCACTGGTCAACATCAAGAAGATCAATGGGCCGGAATTCATCTACCGATTCAATGAATACAACGCCACCCAGATCAGTATTGTGGGTGCGCCAGGTTTTAGTTCGGGACAGGTGATGAAAGCGCTCGAAGAGACGTTCGCACAGAGTATGCCCCCAGGGATGGGCTTTGACTACGCCGGTATGTCCTATCAGGAACACAAGGCAGCCCAGGGTCTACCATCCTGGGTGGTCTTCGGCCTCTCACTGCTCTTCGTCTTCCTGATTCTTGCCGCACTCTACGAGAGCTGGACTCTGCCGTTCAGCGTTCTTCTTAGCACACCGGTTGCAATCCTCGGTGCATATCTCGCGTTGAATATACGATCGCTCGAGAACGATGTCTTCGCAACGATCGGCCTGGTCATGCTCATCGGTTTGTCTGCCAAGAATGCCATCCTTATTGTGGAGTTCGCAAAGACAAACTACGAATCCGGCCAGAGCATCTCGGAAGCGGCACTCAACGCCGCACGTCTTCGCTTCCGTCCCATTGTGATGACCGCGCTTGCATTCATCTGCGGTTGCTTACCGCTATGGACGGCCGAAGGCGCAGGCTCCGTGTCTCGACGCATTCTCGGTACCGTGGTGGTTGGCGGTATGGCGCTGTCCACTGTGATCGGTATTCTCTTTATCCCGGTTACCTTCTCGTTCGTGGAATACGTCTCGCATCGCTACAGCCGCGGCGGCAAGGGAACGACCATGGACTCCAAGCCTGACTTCGATCCCGTCGCTCTTGGCAAGGCTACAGGTGGTGGCCCGCAAACAGAAGGCAAAACTATGACCCCAGGAGGTCACGCATGAAAACCCTTCTGAAACTTGGCAGCATGGCTGCCCTTGGTAGCTCCATGGTGCTTGTACTGGCTGGTTGCAATGTGGGCCCGAAGTACAAGCGTCCTGTCTATCCCGCGCCGCCAGCTTTCCGTGGCGCGGACGAAGAGGCCGTTGCAGGGGAGGCGAAGAACTCCATCGCCGATCAGCAGTGGACGCAGATCTTCAGGGAGCCTGAACTTCAGGCGCTCATTACCAGGGCACTCGCCAATAACTATGATCTGCGTATCGCGGCACAGCGCGTTCTGGAACAGCAGGCGCAGGTTCAGATCACTCGCTCGCAACAGTTCCCCACGGTCAGTGCCGGTGGAACCGGAGCTGGCGCGGAGATTCCTTCCGTCGGTGGAAGCTCGATCAGCAGCCCTCTCGTCTTCGGATCGTTCAACCTCTCCGCCGCGTGGAATCCTGATTTCTGGGGTCTCTATCGCAAACAGACAGAAGCCGCGCGAGATCAGCTTCTTGCCCAGACCTGGGCACAGCGTGCAGTCCGTCTCTCGCTGGTGCAGCAGGTAGTCACGGCGTATATCCAACTCCGCGCGCTCGATCACCAGCTTGAAATTGCGCGACAGACCTATAAGATCCGTCAGGACTCCGTCGGTCTTACCCGTCAGCTGGAAACAGGTGGTTCAGTCCCGCTCTCGGACGTCCGTCAGGCAGAGCAGCTTCTGTACACGGCCTCCTCGCAGATTCCGCAGCTTGAGCAGCAGGTGCAGCAGCAGGAGAACGCGATCAGGCTCCTGCTCGGCGACAACCCTGGCACGATCATTCGAAGTTCGCCAACTGCGCTTTCACCAGCACCACAAAATCTTCCCGTCGGCCTGCCCTCTGAACTTTTGGAGCGTCGTCCTGATATCCAGCAGACGGAAGCACAGCTCAGGGCGGCGAATGCAAACATCGGCGTAGCCCGCGCTCAATTCTTCCCTCAACTCTCGATCAGTGCATCTGGAGGTGTGGGTGGAGACAGCATCTCAAACTTCTTCCAGAGCGGCTCACAGACCGTGTACGGCATCGGTAGCCTTGCACAGCCCATCTTCGCAGGTGGCAAGCTTCGCGGTCAGCTTCGCCTCTCACAGCAGACGGAGAAGGAGATGGTTTTGAACTATCAGAAGACCATCGCTGGTGCCTTCCGTGATGTTTCGAACGCACTGATCGCTTTGAACAAACAACGAAACTATCGCGAGCAGCAACAGCTGCTGGTTGATGCCGCGCAGGATTCCACACGGCTTGCCCGTCTTCGTTATCAGGGCGGCTCGACCGGCTACCTGGAGGTGCTCACGACGGACTCGAACCTCTTCTCTGCGCAACTGAACCTGGTCACCGCGCAACAGAATGAGGCACTCACGCTCGTGCAACTCTATGCAGCACTTGGTGGGGGATGGCAGTAAAAGGAGACGGATCGCTCTTTCGCGGAAGTCACGTTGGTATTTGCTGCGCCTATTTTAAGCGAAAAGTCAAATCGCGTTCCAATACGGAATGAGTGCCCGGCTGAATGTGATACGGTACTGGCCATAACGCGCCGGTGGAATCGGTACTGAACCCGAGAGAGGGGCTTGTTTATTGCCCGTGTGTTGCGTTGAAAAGAGCGGTATGAAGGCAAAGCCTGACAAGCAGGCACGAGGAGATGACTCGCGTAACGTGCCTGGCCGTCTATCTAGAGACCTCAAGTTTTCCTTTTGAATCGCCGGTCAAAGTGAAAACCCCTCTTCGAGAGGGGTCCTGTAAGCCCGAAAAGCAGGCGGTCGCTTTATTCTTGGAGGACCGAATGGGATTTGAACCCATGAATACTGGTTTTGCAGACCAGCGCGTTAGCCACTTCGCCATCGGTCCTTCTCTCCGCCATCTGAAAACGAGCACGGCGGAGTCATGACTATCTTACTGCGCAGACTTGGGCTGTGCTGTCGTCCGCAGATAAGGTTTCACGGTTTTGTACCCTGGAAACACCGTGGCTGCTTCTTCGTTGGAGATAGCGCCTGTAATGATGACATCCCCCCCCTGCTTCCAGTTCGCCGGGGTTGCTACCTTGTGCTTGGCCGTCAACTGCATGCTGTCGAGGACGCGGATGATCTCGTCGAAGTTGCGGCCCGTTGTCATGGGATAGGCCATCGTCAGCTTGATACGCTTGTCCGGGCCAATCACAAAAACCGTGCGGACCGGTGCGTTGTTCGCTGGCGTGCGCCCCTCGCTCGTCTCGCCTGCATCCGCGGGGAGCATGTCGTAGAGCTTTGCGACTTTGAGTTCGGGATCGCCGATCATGGGAAATTCAACAGGGAAACCACTGACATCCTTGATGTCTTCTGCCCACTTGGAGTGGTTATCGACCGGGTCGACGCTTAGGCCGATAACCTTTACGCCACGCCGGGCAAACTGCTTTTCGAGCCCGGCTACAGCGCCCAGTTCCGTCGTGCAGACTGGGGTGAAATCCTTGGGATGCGAGAACAGCACAGCCCAGTTGTCGCCAATCCACTCATGAAAGTGGACCGTGCCTTCCGTCGTCTCTGCCGTGAAGTCGGGTGCAACATCGTTAATGCGAAGGGACATGTTCTTTTGCCTCGATACTCATTCGTTTAAGATGCAATGCAAAACCCACCCGGCATTTGCCTTGGGTGGGTTCTAAGTCGTCTTCGGTTTCGCTTTAAGCGTCCACCGAGTGGCTCATCCACACACCCACGCCGGGCCACAGCAACAGCAGCGGCAGGAACAGACGAATGTGGAGAACTTCTTCATCATTTGTAACACTATCCACGAAGGAGCCTCATGTCAAACTCCACGCCGCAAAGAGAACTTTTCTGGTCCCAGGTCGATGTTTTCGCAGAACGTGCCTACGAAGGAAACATGCTGGCCATCTTCCACGACGGAACCGGCCTCTCCACTGCGCAGATGCAGTCGCTCGCTCGTGAAACCAATCTCTCCGAAACCACGTTTATCCTTCCGCAGGATGTCGAAACGGAGGCGCGCGAGGGAGTTCAGGTGCGCATTTTCACCACGCAGGAGGAGCTGCCCTTCGCCGGGCACCCCACGCTTGGCACAGCAAGCTGGCTTTACTGGAATCATCCCGTACTTCGCGGCTCTTCAAAGATCAGGCTGCGGTTGAAGGCTGGTGTTATCGAGGTTAAGTTCAAGCCGTCTGCTGAAGGCGAGCAGGGCATCTACGGCGAAATGCAGCAGTTCGATCCGGTGTTTGGTTCGTCCCATAGCCGCGCGGCCGTCGCAGAGGCACTTGGTCTGCTACCAGAGGATCTTGATCAGTCCCTGGAACCTCAGACGGTCTCTACGGGCATGGCGTTCTGCATCGTTGCTCTACGGGATCAATCTGTGCTCTCGCGCCTGATGATCTCTTCGGATAGGTCAACCAGATATCTGGCCGGAACGGACGCCAAGTTTTTCTACTGTGTAGCCCGTTCGGAGAGCGAACCGGACGCCTGGCGCGCACGCATGCAGTTTTACAACGGAGAAGATCCAGCCACCGGTTCCGCTGCTGGATGCGCCGTGAGTTATCTGGTGCGTCACGCTGTTGCACCGAGTGGAACCCCGATCGCGTTCAAGCAGGGGATCGAGATGCTTCGTCCGAGTCGCATCACTGCACGCGCGACGCTCGTCGAAGACCGAGTGGGAAAAGTGTTCATTGGCGGTCGCACCATTCATGTTGCAAAGGGACGCTTTTTCCTTTGATGAATCCGTGGCTTTCCCACAGGCAGATAGGCGCCGTAGCCAATGTTTGCGCATACATGGAAAAAACGGTGGAAGCGCAACGATGAAATCCTCGGAAATGCACAGAAAATTCACGGTTGCCAACTTCCATGGGGCTCCGTACTGTTGGGAAGTCGATCGGTAGTCATCCACGACGCCGAATCAAAGCAGCACAAGAGCTCACAGAAAAAGCTCCACAAAAATATCGAGCGTCGCATTTTTCAATGCGCGCGATTCCGCTCATGGGGCGCTTTCTTAGGCCTCCAGAGCCACTGTACCTTTCGGCGCAGACAGGAAAGCTTTGTCTGCCCCGCAGGTTTTTCGTAACCCTGCCTCACTTTTAGGCCTCTTCAAGCACGGAAGGAAATAGTTAAAAAATGCGCCCAAAAAAAATCATTCTCTGCGTTGATGACAATGAACAAACACTTGCCATCCGAACGTTCCTCCTCGAAACCCGCGGTTACCGCGTCCTGAGCGCACAGCGTGGCAGCGATGCGCTTGAGATGATTGCGGGCCTTGCGCCGGGCTCGCTCGACCTTCTCCTCTGTGATCTCCTGATGCCTCAGATGGATGGCAATGAGCTCATCCGGCGTGCGCGTCAGATGCATCCCGCCCTTCCCACACTTATGGTCTCGGGCACGGTCAACTCGCTGGATCGCGGAAGCAATGCGGATGTCTTCCTGCCTAAGGGCGCATCCTCGCCTGTGGAGCTTCTGGAGCGCGTCCGCATCCTGGTTGCACGCAAGCGTGGGCCTAAGAAGGCTGTCCAGTCGCAGCCTGCGGTGGAGCTACACCTCACTGCGCTCGCCTCGTAGGAGGCAGGACCTCAGGCTTCTACCAGGCCATAGCGTCGCTGCCACTGGTGCTTCAGCTGAGACCGCACCATCTCCCGCTCTACCTCAGGTATGTCATAGGGCCGCTCGATAAATCGAGCGGCTTCTTTCTTGGCCAACTCTAGCAGTTCGCGATCCCGCAGCAAGCTCGCCACACGGAAATCAGGCATACCCGCCTGTCGCGTCCCGAAGAATTCACCGGGACCGCGTTGTGCAAGATCCAACTCGGCCAGCTCAAATCCGTTCTGTGTGCGGACCATCGCTCCAACACGCTCTTCCGCCTGTGGGCTCACCCGGGAGCCTGTGACAAGGATGCAATAGCTCTTCGCTGCTCCACGTCCCACGCGCCCACGCAGCTGATGCATCTGCGCCATACCGAACCGCTCTGCATGCTCGATGACCATGACACTCGCATTCGGAACATCCACGCCGACTTCGATCACGGTTGTGGCCACCAGAACGTCAATCTCTCCCCGTTGAAAGCGGCGCATCGTCACCTCTTTGTCATCCGCGCTAAGCTTGCCGTGCAGAAGCCCTAGGCGGATATCACGGAGCGCCCCCGCACGTAGCTGGTCGTACATCTCCGTCGCACTGCGCATCACATTCTTTTCAGCGAAGAGCTTCTTAGGCTTCGCCGTTTTCTTTGCTGTCCGCTTTTTTGTCGTCTCCTCTTCAGCAGGAGGATCCACCGCAAAATCCAACTCGGGCTGATCTTCCTTTGCGCCTTCAATCATCGGGTACACGATGTAGGCCTGCCGCCCCATCTTCACCTGTTTCAGGACAAACGCCCACACCTCTTCCGATCGCTCTTCCCCTGTACGACGCGTCACAATCGGCGTACGCCCCGGCGGAAGCTCGTCGAGCACGCTCACGTCGAGATCTCCATAAACCGTCATCGCCAGCGTCCGCGGAATGGGCGTAGCCGTCATCACCAGAACATCGGGATCGCCCGTCCCAGGTTTCTTCATCAGCGTGAAGCGCTGCCGCACACCAAAACGATGTTGCTCATCCACAATCACGAGGCCAAGATTCGCAAAATCAACCTTCTCCTGAATAAGCGCCTGCGTTCCAACTACAAGCTCGCTCTCGCCTGCAAATATCTTTCGCCGATTCATGCGCTTCTGCTGTGCATCCAGGGATCCCGTGAGGAGGGTGACTGTGTACGAATCGCCCAGCAGCTTCTTTGCGCTCAGGTAATGTTGCGTCGCTAGGATCTCGGTTGGTGCCATCAGGGCCGCTTGATATCCGTTTTCGATCGCGACGATCGCGGCCTGCATCGCAACGATCGTCTTGCCCGAACCCACATCGCCCTGCAGAAGTCGCCGCATGGGCTGCGGCTTCTGCATATCGGCCACGATCTCTCCAAGGACTCTCTTCTGCGCTGGCGTGGGATGAAAGGGAAGCACGCGTTTGATCGCTTCGCGCACCTTCGTACCTGTCGTAAAGGGAACACCAGTTCGCTCCCGCATACGCTTTCGCTTCAGTTCCAAACCCAATTCGAGGTAGAAGAGCTCTTCGAAGATTAGCCGTCGATGTGCAGGCGTCGCGGAGCTCTGCAGGTCGACCAGAGAAGTTCCGGCTTCCGGAAAATGCACGCGTCGCAACGCTTCGAGCCTTTCCATCAGTCCAAGCTTTTTACGCAGTGCTTCCGGCAACGGCTCGTCCAATGTTTTTTGATGCCCAAGATCTTCCAGAACGTCCCACACCACGCGTCGCATCCACTTCGATCCCAGCTTCGCTCCCCACGCCGTCGTTCCGCCCAGCGTCTCGTACACAGGCACGATGCGTCCCATCTCCAGCATCTCAAAGCCGCCCTCTTCACCCGGTTCCGGAAGGATTTCAAATTGAGGCTGCAGCATCTTGAACTTGCCAGCGTTCGAGCGCGACGCTTCCATCTTGCCGTACAAAGCGACGGTCTGCCCAAGCTTGAACTTGTCTTTAAGATAGGTGCCGCGAAACCACATGGCTTTAACCGTGTCTACACCTTGGGCGACGGTCATCTCAAATAGAGGCATAGAGCGTGTGTGCAAAAGAACGCTGCCGCGAACCTCGCCAATAACGCTGGCCATTTCCCCAGCCGTCAACTCCGCAATAGGACGTGGATGCAAACGGTCCTCATAACGGAAGGGCAGATGGTAGAGCAGGTCCTCAACCGTTTCTACCCCGCGCTGCACCAGCGCGGCGGCGTTGCGTTCGCCAACACCCTTCACAAACTTCACATGGGTAGAGAGATCCATCAAGAGCGATGCTATCAACTTCGTCACCCGCGTGGGTTGCCTGAGGTCGGACGTGCGCACTGGGGCTTATGTTCGTTGACGTGTTTCAAATCGTCGCCAGATCCGGCGATGGGAGGATGCGTCTGTTCTTATTCCTTCTACAAAACCCAACAAAGGCGTGACAATTACCTGACTACGAGATGACAACCCTCTTCGCCACGGTCATTAGTCTCACGACAGCATGGCACTTGACTCGGCGCAGATTCGTCCTCTTTCTTCAATACGCAACCTGACGGTTGGTAGCGTATCGAAGTCCCTGAGCCGTGAACAGGAAATCCATGAGGCAGTCTTACTAAGTTTTTCGTCTCCGGTCCCCGATGAAGTAGGTCGGTTGCTCCACCTTTCCAGCAGGGAATGGCGGAAATTGTTGCATTGGCTTGACGTCAGCGGCCTCGCTCTCTATCTGCTTGAGCGATTCAAGGAACTGGGACTGCAGGACACGCTTCCGCGTGCCGTCGTGGATCGGCTGCAGCAAAACATGAACGACAATACAAAACGGACGCACGGTCTTCTCACCGAATCGATCGGTCTGCAGCAGGAGTTTCAACAAGCTGGTCTCTCCTATGCCGTCATGAAGGGTATCTCGTTTTATCCGATCCCGGTTCCGCGCCCAGAACTCCGGCACCAATTCGATCTTGACTACCTTATCTCGGAGAAGAGCGCTCCAGAGGCTCGTCGAATCCTTGAGCGCAGAGGGTATCGCCTGCACGCCATGAGTGGCAGAAGTTGGGAGTTCAAGCTCAACGAAGCGCCACACGTCTCCACAAAAGACTTCTATAAAGATCTCCCCGATCGCGCTGTAGAGTTGCACCTGGAGACTGAAATCTCCGGCCGGATGTCACGGTTGGATCGCATCGTGCATCGGGAGATATCGTGCTCGACCATGCCGGTGCTCTCTCCTGTCGACCTATTTCTGGGACAGATTCTGCATGCCTTTAAGGATGTATGCAGCGAATTTTCCCGCACCGCTCACCTCCTTGAGGTGTATCGCCATGTGCTTGCACGCTATGACGACAATACCTTCTGGGACGAGTTGCGCGGTGCGACCGAAAACGATCCGAGAGCTTATCTGGGAATGGGAGTCGTGACCTATCTGATCACTGCAATCATGGGTAACTTCGCGCCAAGCGCTCTGACGGATTGGACTGTCAAAGTGCTTTCTCCATCGGCTCGACTCTGGGTGGACCTCTACGGCCGCCGTACGGCCTTCGGAAAGCCTCCAGGTTCGAAGCTTTACCTCCTGCTTCAGCAAGAACTCGAGACACTGGGAGTACCTGGCAAACGCTCAATTAAGAAATCCCTGTTGCCTTCAAATCTACCGCCGACTGTAATCCATTCGCTCATGTATGAAACGCCCTCGATTCGAATCGCAAGATATCGTGTGCAGGGCCAATTCTTTTTTTCCCGACTGCGCTTCCATGTGGTGGAGGGACTTCGCTATGCCGCGGAGTCCCGTCGTTGGAGACAGTATCGAGATCGGCTTTCTTTATGACTTCTTCTCTACGTCCCGCAGCCTTTGCTTTTGACGCCATTGCACCAGCGTTCGACTTGCGCTTCGGTGCCTGGGAGAGCGTGAGTGCGCAGCGTCGCGCGGTGCGCACTCAATTGTTGCAACAGTTTCCCCTGGGTGGACGCATATTGGAGATCGGCGGTGGTACGGGCGAAGATGCGAGTTATCTGGCAGAGCGCGGATTTGATATGTTGCTCACGGACCCGTCGCCGACAATGGTCAAACTCGCAAAGCAAAAGCTGCGGCCATTTGGCTCCACAGCAGAGGTCGCTGCGGGAGAAGAAATGAAAGACTTCGCCAACCGCTATCTTGCGTTGGGCCGCCCACTCTTCGATGGTGCGTTCTCTAACTTCGCGCCGCTGAACTGCGTTGCCGACCTTGAGCCCGTAGCGCGTGGGCTCGCGCGGCTCTTGAAGCCCGGCTCTGCTGCGATGCTGGTGTTCTTTGGAACCTGCTGTCCAAGTGAAATGGTCGTTGAAAGCCTTCGGGGAAGACCTCATCTGGCACTTCGGCGTTGGAAGCGTGGTGCTGTGTCTGCTCGATTGGCCAAGCGCGAGTTTCAAGTCGTCTATCATCGTCGCTCGGAGATTGTGCGTGCATTTTCTCCATGGTTCTTACTCGAACAAAGGGTAGCTATCGGCCTAACCGTGCCGCCCAGTGCGGCAGAACCATGGATCTCTAAGCACCCTCGCCTGTTGGAAACAATGGAAAAGTGGGACCGTGCACTCTCTCGACCTTTGGCGATGTTAGGCGATCACGTCTTGTATCAGTTGCGCCGCACAAACCAATAAATCAAAACGACTACACCCAAGCCAAAGCTAACGCGTTTTCAGCTCGGACGAAACGAAATACAGGAATCAACGATCTTGATGACTTTAAAGAAAATCGCAGAAGTAAGCTTACCAACAACGTGGGCCAACTTTCGCCTGTTGGGCTTCGAAGGTGTACATGCAAAAAATGAAACAAGGAACGGAAGCCAGGAGAGTGCTCTGGCCCTCGTGTTAGGCGATATTCATAACTCGCCGCCGGTCGTTCGCATTCATTCTCAATGTATGACAGGGGACGTATTTCATTCACTGCGCTGCGATTGTCACGACCAGCTTCATCTCGCACTGCGTGTCATCGCGGAAGAAGGTGCGGGAATATTACTTTATGAGCACCAGGAAGGTCGTGGAATCGGCCTCATGGAGAAACTGCGCGCCTATGAGCTTCAGGAGCAAGGTTTCGACACGATCGAAGCCAACCTCCAGCTGGGGCACGCTGCGGACCTGCGTGACTATCAACTGCCAGTCCAAATTCTCCAATTCTTGAAAGTGCCCTCTGTGCGCTTAATGACAAACAACCCCGAAAAGGTCCATGCCGTTTCGGCTTCTGGTATTGAAGTGGTAGAGCGCCTGAGCGCTGATGTGACTATTAGCCCCCATTCTGCGCGTTATGCGGCTGTTAAGCGCGAAAGAATGGGCCATTTTTCGAATGTAGAGGCACAGATCAAAAAATCATTGGAAAGTCTAGGCATGCGAGATTCCTTTGCCCAGGGAGACTATTTACCCGACCCAATCACAACAGGAAAGGGATGACACTGAGTTGACATTCTTGAGACAAGTACATTCCTTGCGACGGACTACGCTGAAGATCATGAGATGGAGTTCCTCGTCCTATTCAGCTTCGCGAAATACGCAATCGATATATGGCCAACAAGCTATGACAGAGGTGAAACGTGGCTGACGTTCTGCTGACTCATTCGTATCACCTCCCGTATGACGCAAAGCAATTGCGTAAAATGCAGCCATACACGCCCATCGGCACGCTCTATGCGGCCACCGCACTGCGCGATCATGGTCTATCAGTAGCTGTCTTTGACGTCATGCTTGAACCTCTGTCCGAAAAGTTTGTGCCTATGCTACGACAACATCAACCAAAGATAGTTGCCGTCTACGAAGATGACTTCAACTTTCTGTCCAAGATGTGCCTCACAAGGATGAGAGAGGTGGCCTGGGAGATTGCTAAAGCATCCAAGGATGTCGGAGCTATCCTCATAATTCACGGTTCCGATTCCACAGACAACCCCGAATTGTTTCTTCAAAACGGGTTTGATTATGTACTTTGCGGAGAAGCGGAAAATATTCTCGTTGAGCTATGTACATCGATCTTAGAAGATACTGAGCTCACGGTTCTGGATGGACTGATCAGACGAGGGAATCTAGGAGAGATGGTGAGTAGCCCGCAGCGACTGGCGAGAAATCCTGACTGGGCTCACCTCTCTTCTCCCGCACGCGATCTGATCGATCTGGAGCCGTACCGTGAAGCGTGGCTCGGAGCGCATGGTTATTTCTCAACAAATATGGTTGCCAGTCGCGGTTGTCCGTTTCGATGCAACTGGTGTGCAAAACCCATCTCTGGCAATCGCTTTCACCTTCGCAGAGCTCCAGACGTCGCGGAAGAGATGAAAGATCTCAAGCATACTGGCGTGGAACATGTTTGGTTTGGCGACGATGTCTTCGCTCTAAATCATCACTGGGTTAAAGAGTTTGCAGAAGAAGTCGTCAAGCGGGATGCGGCAATACCCTTCAAAGTCCAATCGCGCGCGGATCTGATGCGCGAAGAAACTGTATTACATTTGAAGGCTGCAGGATGTGCAGAAGTCTGGATGGGAGTGGAATCTGGAGCCCAAGCGATCTTAGATTCGATGGATAAGGATATTACGCTCGCTGAGATCATTGAGGCGCGTCAGCGACTAAAGAGCGTAGGCATTCGTGCGTGCTTTTTTCTGCAGTTCGGCTATCCGGGTGAGACGTGGGTTGAGCTTCAGCAGACGATTGCCTTGGTGCGTAAGTTACAGCCTGATGACATAGGAATCTCATTTTCCTATCCTCTGCCGGGAACCGTTTTCTATGAGCGCGTGCAAATGCAGCTCGGCACCAAGCGTAACTGGACCGATAGCGATGATCTATGCATCATGTTCAGAGCGGCTTACACAACCGATTTTTATCGCGCTGTACGCGAAGCGCTACATGCCGAGGTCGACTCCTGGCACACTTCGGATCCATCTGCGGAAACGGACGCCCGCATTGCCGACTTATGGCGGGCAGTGGATCAGTTAGAGCCGGTCAGCCGGGACAAGGAAGCACTCTCTTTTTCGGAAACCAAAAAGATCTTCGTTGCTCCGGCAAGCTTACTTCCAGAGCAGTTGATTTCCATCAGGAAAGCATAAATGGAGGGGCCTCGGATCACTCGCAGAGATGTTCAACTCGGCGTCGAAGTGGCCGATCGTGGAAACACGTATCCGCGTTCCGAGATAGGTCTCCAGTGTCCCCGCTGCAGAACGAACATCGACGGCCTGGAATGTCCCAAATGCGCATTTCATATGCAGGTTAGCGATGGGATCATATATGCGCTGCTACCTCTAAGGTTACAGTATTTCAGCCAATTCATCAAAGATTACGAGAGAATTCGCGCCGCAGAAGGCCGGGGTAGCCAGAGTGAAGAGTATTATCTAAAGCTTCCCTATCAGGATATGACGGGTAGGAATAGCAGACAGTGGGAGATCAGGGCGCGAAGTTATGACTTCCTTGTACGTCACGTGCTGAAACCAGGTATGGGATATGGAAAGATCTTGGATCTTGGTGCCGGTAACTGCTGGATGAGTTTCCGACTTGCTCTCGCTGGGTATCAACCTTTCGCGGTAGATCTACTAGTTAACAAGTATGACGGCCTTGCGGCTGCGTCGCCTTACGAGGAGCGCCTGTCTAACCGCCTCCCAAGGTTCCAGGCAGAGTTGACCCGTCTACCCTTTCAAGATGAACAGTTTGATGTCGTTATCTTTAATGCATCTTTTCACTATTCAGAGGATTATTTGGCTACTCTTAGTGAAGCTCTGCGCTGCCTCAAGTGCGGAGGTAGGGTGATTATCAGCGATACGCCTTGGTATGCGCGCGAGGAGAGTGGAAGACAAATGGTTGCAGATCGGCAGGCCGCCTTTCTGCAGCGCTTTAATACAGCATCGAATTCTGTAACAAGCCTAGAGTATTTAACGGACGAGCGATTACGCATGCTGGAGGAGAAGCTATCTATCCGTTGGAGTGTGCACGCTCCTTGGTATGGGTTTAAATGGTTTATGCGTCCATGGCTTGCGTGGCTCCGTAAGCACCGAGAGCCTTCCCGCTTTCGCATTTATGTAGCAGTAAAGAATGACTAATTCTTCGTCAGAATACGACGTCATATCCATCCATGGAGCTCATTGCGCCATAAGACCGCAAGAGAAGGACTACACTTCCATACAGGTTTCGCGCGGCCAGATAACTCATGTGATGCATGGTACATCTGAGTCTCTGCTGCACCTGCCTGCAGACCGCAAGATCGATCTAAGCGGATTTCTATTATTGCCAGGATTGGTGAATTCGCACGACCATTTGCAATTTGCCCTCCATCCCAGGCTTGGGGCTCCACCTCATCAAAGCTACATTGATTGGGGTGAAGAGATACACACTAGATTTGCTGATGTTATCGCTAAACATAAATCCGTGCCTAAGGATGTCCGTCTGTGGTGGGGCGGTATAAGAAATCTCCTCTGCGGTGTCACGACAGTATGCCATCATGACAAACTCTGGCCGGAACTTCAAAGAAAAGATTTCCCGGTCAAGGTGGTACAACAGTTTGTTTGGGGACACTCTCTTGCTTTGGGACGCGACCTTCATACAGTCCGTTCCACCGTGCCGGAAGGGACCGTCTTCATTCTGCATGCCTGTGAAGGTGTGGACGATTGGGCGCGTAGTGAAGTTTTTAATTTAGATGGGCTCGGACTGTTGGATGCAAATACTGTGCTGGTTCACGGTCTGGCCATGGATGGCAGGGCCGTCGCCTTGTTGGAAGAGAGAGGGACATCGCTCATCGTCTGTCCATCCTCAAACAAGTTTCTTTTCGGAGAGCTTCCGAATATGACTCTTCTCAGCCCAATAAAAAACGTCGCTCTCGGGAGTGATTCGCCTCTGACCGCGATAGGGGATTTACTCGATGAGGCTCGATTTGCGCTTGAATTCTGTGATATTGCGCCCGTGGAGGCTTATCGCATGGTGACGGAAGCTGCTGCGACGATACTGAAATTGAAGGAGGGCGAAGGAACGATTCGGGCGTCTGGGGCAGCCGACCTGATCGCTATCCGGGATACTGGGCAAGACCCGGCAGATAGATTGCAGACTCTGTCGATGGCAGATATCGAGTTTGTGATGATCGCGGGACGCGTCCAACTTGCTTCTGAGCAAGTTATGGATAGGTTGCCATCTCATGTCAAAGATGGATTAGAGCCGTTAGTAATCGATGGGATCCTACGGTGGCTCCGTGCTCCGGTGGAGGAGTTACTGCGACAGGCGGAAGAAGTTATCGGAACAGGCAAAGTACATTTGGGAGGGCGGAGAATTAGTGCTCCGATATCACAGTGATACCTGCCATGGTCCGCGGTGCCAAACCCATCGCTGAGACCGGAAGGGAAGCGATGTCTCACTTTGGGGTACTTTCTTATAAAGGTATGGGACACCTCAACCCTTTGATCGCCTTGTCACGGAAGTTGGTCGACAGAGGACAGAGGGTTACAGTTTTTCAGGCTCCTGAGGTTGAACAGACGATTCGCTTGCAAGGCTTAGAGTTCTGCGCGATCGGTGGGTATAGTTCCATCCATAAAAAACAAGACCAACCTACATCACGCCTTGCCGCAATACGCCGTGGCGTGGACTCTATCGCCGAAGACATGGAGTTTTTTCTCCGGACCCTCCCCCCCGCAATCCATGGCGCTGGTATAGATGCACTTGTTGTTGGAGAGATCGCATTATCGGGACCTACTGTTGCAGAGATTCTGCAGCTGCCTTACTTCATCATATCCACTTCAATACCACACAACTTCGGTTGGAACGCTCCTCGATCCATCCTGCAACAAGGCTCACGGCTTGAACGTTTGCAAAGAGAGGTGTTCGAGGTCTCAGTGCTTCGCATGCAAGGCCCCGTACGTCGAAGGCTGGATGAATGTCGTAAGCATTTTGGCTTGGAATCGATCCGAGATATTCATAAAACTTTCCCAGCGTTGGCCCACATCACGCAGATCCCGCAGTGCTTCGATCTGCCGCAGATGTCGCTTCCCAAAGACTTTTTCTACACCGGCCCTTTTGTTGATGAAAGTGCCAGAGCGCCCATCAGTTTTCCGTGGAACTTGTTGGATGGCCGACCTTTGGTTTACGCTTCGCTGGGCACGACGCGAAAAAACGATCCTATGATCTTACACAGGATCGCTGAGGCATGCAGCAACTTATACGTACAGTTAGTGATTTCACTGGGTGGACGGCGAGACCCGGCATCCTTCACCGGTCTGGCGGGAAATCCTCTCGTCGTCGGCAACGCCCCACAGCTTGATCTTCTAAAGAAAGCTGAGATCGTCATCACACACGCCGGGCCAAATACTGTTTTAGAGACACTTATGCAAGGGAAACCCATGGTTGCACTTCCCATGGTCTTGGATCAACCTGCAATCGCCGCGCGGCTAAAAAGATTGGGCGTGGCAGAGGTGCTTTCGTTACAGAACCGTTCGGCGCAAAATATCCGTGCGGCCCTTGTCAATGTGCAAGATGACCCAAGCTATAGGAAAGCTGCTCAAGCACTCCGGGCGCAAATGCGCGCTGTGCATGGTCTGGATTGGGCCGCAGACATTATGGAAGAGGCTTTAAAGACGCATGCTTCCAGAGCAGCGAGCAACAACATATAGATGACGTTTGCCTTACAAGAAGCTGACAAATGTCTTCTAGCGTATAGCTACGCTAAGTCGTGATCACTACGCAAACGGATCGTGTTGTTCGTTGGTTCGAATGTGGCGTACTTTGTCTCGCCATTCTTTTTCTTGGCATACATACCGTGCCGCGCGCCTGGCGCACCTTGAATACCGATTTCCCAAACTACTATACCGCCGCACGACTCATGCACGAAGGGTACGACACTTCGCGAATGTATGAGTGGACTTGGATCGAACGAGAAAAGGATCATCGTGCTGTCGACATCCGCATCATGGGATTGTTGCCCATTACACCGTTTTCTACTCTGGTCATATGGCCCCTCTCCGGGCTCTCACCGCTCACCGCCAAACACATCTGGATACTTGTCAACTTGGCTTTTCTGATTCCCATCGGTTGGATGTTGCGATTGATGACAACGCTTAGTAGGCGAAAAATCGCGTTAGTTCTGTTTCTGAGTTTTCCTCTTCATCGTAATCTTCTGTACGGGCAGTTCTATGTGTTCCTGTTGCTGCTGATCACGGCAGCGTGTTTTTACTACTTGCGGGGCTATCGCGGTCTTTCCGGCGGGCTTGTTGCGATCGCCGCAGTCTGCAAAATATTTCCGATTATCCTTTTCGTGTTCTTCCTGCAACGCAGGGACTGGCGCGCGCTTATGGCAGGCATGGTCACTGGAATTTCTGCTGTCGCGATTTCCATCGCGGTCTTTGGGCTCAACGCACATCGCACATGGCTACTGGAAATCCTACCTTGGGTGACCCACGGGGAGGGCCTCGGCACTTATGTGCCTGCCGCGTCGATCTCGAGCATTCTGCATTGTCTCTTTCTCTCAGAGCCGCAATGGAATCCGCGTCCTTGGCATAATTCCGTACTCTGCTACGCACTCTTGGCACCGGTGTTACAGATGCTGGCGCTTGCTCCGGCAATCCTGCTGATTCGCAGGAGCGATCGGAACAAAGAACGAATTCTTCTTGAATGGTCAGCGCTGCTCATTGCATGTCTTGCCATATCCACGATTCCAGCGTCTTACAACTTCGTCCTGATGGCCTTCCCCATCTGCGTGCTCTCAGCGAGTTTACTTCGGCAGCGCCGTCATGGCTGGCTGATCGCGCTGATCCTGGCTTATCTCGGCATCGGACTTCCGATTTCCGTTCCGACAATGTTACCGGGGCCTGGCCTCCTCCTATATCTTCCTCGCCTTCCTTTGATGATGGCGGTCCTCTTGGGAACGTACGTAGTCCTGTGGCGTGACGGGCAGGAGGTCAGCTCTGCGAAAGATTGGAGCCGTTATGTATGGGGTGCGGGTATGGTCGCAGCCATGATCCTGAGCGCGCGTTCTACACTTCATCTGGAACGTGCTGAACGGCAGGAGTATGCGTATCGCTTCCCTCTACAAACGCAGGGTCTTCTCAACTCCGGACCACAGCCTGCAGCCGAAGGAATTAGTTACATCGCGTTCACTTTCACTGGCTACCATATGATTAGGGAGAATCAGGGCAGAGCCCGGACGGACTCCAACGCCGATGCTTCTGTTGATGAACTTTCCTTTGCCAGCGGCTTCGGGCATGTCTTAGTGGAGAGAGCGTCCGGCTTCGGCTCGGAGATCGTAGATCCAAAACGATCGCAAGTTGTGGTCTCGGACGCACACGATCCAATGCTTTCCGACGATGGCCACAACCTGGCGTTTCTTCGCGATCGCCAGGGACGCGGGCAGCTCATGGTCCGCAGAGCATTCCGGGCAACTAACTCAAAGGAGGTGCCACTTACTCCATCTCGGCTCAACGTCTACGAAGCATCTTTTCGCAACGAGGAAAACTACGCATTTTCAGCAGTAGAGAATGGACATTTACCAGAGATCTATTTGACGGATGATATTCATATAAACTCTTCGATCAACTTAGAGGCTTCTCGTTATCCGGCACTTTCTCCCGATGGACGATGGATGGCCTATAGCCATCTTGATCATGGCGTCTGGAACCTTTGGATTCGCGATCAACAAAACGGCACGACACGAAGAATTGCGGATGTCCCATGCAATCAGGTCCAGTCCGCGTGGGAAAGTGACTCGCACACTCTGCTCTATGGTACAGATTGTGGACGGAGTGTCTGGTTCACAGCAATTGCACGTCGCAGAGTGATCCCGTAAAAGAAGGATACATTTAATAGGCGATGGGCTAGATTTTAGAAATCAGGAGATCGAGTTCACGAATCGCCTGGTCTGAATCAGAGTACGCAAGCTCGTATGCAGCGCTGTTGTCGAAAGCGGCCCGGAGGATATCTTCGTGCCGTAGACGGACATCACCGGCGGAGAAAAGCTCTTCACACAATCGCTGTGTAGCCATCCCTTTTGGGAATGGCAACAGGCTGCCGGTCTCGGAGGGGTGGCGGCGGAGATAAACGATCGCACGTACCTCGGCTTCACTCGCGGTTGCCAGAATCGGTAGTTCGGAGACCGGAATCTCAATGGAAGGTTTGCCTTCCATACGTGGTGTTACTGAATACGAGACTAATTCCGGGAAAAGTTTCCTGGCGTCCGGCCGGAAACGAACACGATGTGAATGTCCAATCACACGGGGAGGGAATGACTGGTTGACCAGGTAGCTGGTGTCATCCGAGGTATAAGTCCAGCCCGAACGTGCGCAGGCATAAGCTAGAGTAGACTTACCAGCTCCAGAGTGGCCACAGAGCAAAACCCCTTTACCACTCTTGCTTACGCAGGCGGCATGTAGATCGGTAACGACTGAAGCGCCCAGCAGTAAGTAGACCATTTTTTCAAGAAAGTTGCTGCGGAAGTATTGTCGGTTTTTCAGGGTGGACCTTTGTAGCCATGCAAAGGCGGTAAAAGTTTTGAGATCCAGCAATGCTTGGTTCTCGGCATCGGCAACGAGTGAGTATAGATGGTTGTACTCCCGTCTCGTTGGCTCCGGGGGGCATATACAATCCTGCCCCTCACTAATCCCGATGCGTATCTGAAGGGACGTAGTTTCGCGACCTTCGTCAATATGTCCGAAACTATCTTCTGCGGCCTGAAGCACCTCAGGATCGTTTGTAAGGATCTCTACAGAAAAACCGAGCGGATGGAAAATGCCGCGAAATGGCAGCTCCATATCATAGAGGAGAGCGTTCTGCGGCCTTTCTACTGGCTGATTTGCTGCGTTTCTTGGCAATGTTGCTTCGAAAGGTCTCGTAGCCATGCTGTCTTTATCCGCTCTTCCCTTGAGTAATTTTAGAAATCGATCAGTACGCTAAGTCTAGCGAGCGATGCAAAGAGAATTGTCACTTTGTGGTTAGGAACTTGTCATCGCAAGTGTGATTTCGCAGGCAAAGCAATGTTGAGACCTGTGCAAGCCCAGAGGGTCTTACTCGCGCGATTCAATAGAGGTGACAATAGATTGACAAAGGGCAGACGATCATAAGACACCTTCGAAAATGCCCACCGTTAGCGTAGTAGATATGTTGCGGGGTCTTACTTCGCGGAGGTAGATGAATTGAAGGATTTTCACGAAATTAAGGCGGCTGATCTCAGCGCGAATGCTCTGCAGGATGAGATCAACTCAAGGGGATATGTGCTGATCCGGGACCTTTTACCTAAGGCGACCGTTTGCACGGTATTAGATGATGTGACGCGGATTCTTTCGGCCGCCCGGTGGCTTGTGCCTGGGCGCAATCCTTGGGAGCGAGTAGCGGATAGTGAAGCAGCCTGTGGGGATCCTGATCCCATATTCAAGCGGATTTATCAACAGGTGTTTAATTTGGAATCCTTTCACGCTTTGCCGCACAATCTTGAGTTGCGCAAGGCGATGACGATGCTCGTGGGTGAAGACCTCTTAGTACATCCAAAGCCCATCGGGCGATTGATTTTTCCTCATTGTGAGCGCCTTGTAGTTCATGCACATCAAGATTATGAGTTCATGGGCGGCGATCCTGAGTTCTTCACCGCGTGGATTCCTCTCCACGATTGTCCATCGGAGGTCGGGCCGTTAAGAATCCTCGAGGGTTCGCATCGTCACGGCATCCAGCATCACGAGCGAGCTAATCTTCACGTTCCCGAGATTGCATTTGAAAATGCAGTTGGAGACGAGTGGGTTGGTGGTGATGTCAATGCTGGAGATGTGCTGATGTTCCACAGTCTTACTGTACACGCGGCCTCTCCAAACGTGTCATTGCAGATGCGCCTCTCGCTGGACTGCAGGTTTCAAGATGCTCGGCGTGCCATCAATCCTTCAAACCTCGTGTACGCTGGCGAATCAGGAAAGTCCTGGGAGAAGACATATACTGGATGGCAATCTGATGAACTCAAATTCTATTGGAAGAACATGCCACTCAATTTTCAGCCCTCCAAAGAAGAACTAGAACATCTAGCCGAGACTGCCGAATCGCCATCATCGCGTGCGCGGTATTCCCGCATAGTGGCACAACTCACGTAGCTTTCCGGCACACTGCTGGCGTCACTTTGGCTGGGTGCCTTAGGTGACGCCGGTCTTCTCGCCCCTACGGAAGCCCGACACCACTTCCAAGGAGAGTTTTACTGGCGGTGAGCCAATCGTCTTCTATGAGTGTACTGGTTGACATCTGTAACTGTTCTTCCTTTAGGAAGGGGACGAACTCCGAAATTTCCAATCCAAAGCCTGTAAGTGCAGGCACGTGCGTATGGGTATTGGTCATGAGCCTAATCTTCTGAATACCAAGATCACTTAAGATCTGTCCGCCGATTCCAACATGGCGCAGCGTTTTTTCACTCTCGCGTACTCCTTTGCCTAATATTTCCGAGGCGGTTGCTGGTTTCTCCGTTTCACACCCCTGTCCAAGACTGTCCAGATAAATCAGCGCCCCACGACCTTCTTGCGCGATAGCGTGCAAGCTCTGATCGACGAAACGGCGGCAGTTACACGCTTTGGAATTGAATACCTCTCCGCGAAGACATTGCCGATGGACACGAACTAAAACTGGCTGTGAATCTGTGACGTCGCCCAGTACGAGGGCTATATGGGATTCTCTGCTATCGATCTCGCTTTCAAAGCGGACCAGGCGGAAGTCGGCGAATGCTGTGGACAACCCCTCTTCCGTGGTTCTTCTAACATAGCGCTCATTTTGACGGCGATAACGAATCAGTTCTGCGACGGTAAGCATTTTGAGACCATGTTCATGGCAGAACTCGATCAAGTCTGGAACGCGCGCCATAGTCCCATCGGATTTCATGATCTCGCAAATAACGCCGGACGGATTAAGGCCCGCCATTTTGGCCAGATCCACAGAGGCTTCCGTCTGGCCCGCGCGGACCAGAACGCCTCCTTTGCGCGCACGGAGCGGGAAAATATGTCCCGGACGTGCAAGGTCCTGTGCGGTTGAATCTGGATCGATGGCAACGCGAATCGTATGGGCCCGGTCCTTCGCGGAGATTCCCGTCGTGACTCCTTCTACAGCTTCAATACTTTGAGTGAATGCTGTGCCAAAGCGCGAACTGTTCTCCTGTGTCATCGGGCCAAGACGCATGTGATCGGCCCAATCTTCGGTAAGCGTCAGGCAGATCAGACCTCTTCCGAAGGTGGCCATGAAGTTGATAGCCTCGGGAGTTACGAACTCGGCAGCCAGCGTAAGATCGCCTTCGTTTTCGCGATCCTCATCGTCCACGACGACAACCATGCGTCCACGAGCAAATTCTTCGAGTGCTTCCGGCACAGTAACAAACGGTGTTGACATACTTATCCATCCCAAGCAATTGATTTTTGCTTCGCGTACCTGTAACGAGATATCGAATGCGCTGTTTAAGGGTTGAAGAAGCGGAGCAATTCTTCCTCGTCGTGCTTACTGAGCTGAGCTCGCACGCGCATGTGACGTACGACAGTGCCGGAGATGCTTGGTGGGAATCCATCAGGCGCGGTATGGCAGCGTGAGCAATTCTGGGCGAAGATACGTTCCCCCTCGCTGTGGACCTGCGCGGTCTTCTGCGGTGCGGCTGGTGCCTCCTGATCTGTCTGAGCAGTTGACTGTTGTGCTGAGGCCGTCTGGGCCTGAACCGCCGCTACGAGAGGTACAAGGATCGCTCCGAGACCGAGAGCGCATCCGAGAATATGTTTGGGACTCATCTCATTTTCCTTTCCAGGCGGGAAACAGGAAGCGGTAGACGATCCCTGTTTCCCAGATGTTTGCATTGCGAGTAGAAGAAAACTGGCGCGAATAGCTACTGAGGATCCTCGTGTTGTGTGGCAGGTTGTAATCCAGTCCGAAATCGGCGCGCTGCGTATTGACAAGCGGTAAAGTATCGCTCATGATCTGATCGCGGCGGAATGTCTGCTGCACGCGAAGTATGGGCTCGAAGCGGCCCACCCAGCTGTCCAGTCCTCCAAAAGCCTTTGTGCGATAGTCCGCCTCAATCCAGTAGCCCTGCGCGTGGTGGCCACGTGCAAATTCCGAACGGAGTCGGAACGCGGTATCTTTAGGTTCCCACCAGACGTGCATGCCGTAGAAGTTTTCCTGTGTTCCCTGTAACAGTCGCCCGTAGGACAGACCTACCTCCACACGGTTCTCCGGCAGATACAAACTCACTCGTCCACCCGCAGAACGTTGAGAGTTGAATTGCTCGTTTCCGCTGCGAGTGGAAAAGTAGCCGACGTAGTCGATGGAATACTTGTTGCGCGAGATGGCGGACCCACGCAATTCGCCACCAAGCCCCGTACCAGTTCCCATAGCGCCCAGACCCGCGATCAGCGGACCATCCTGAAGATTATTAATCCACAGTGGAGAAAGGCGCTCGTTGAAGGTCCCGAAGGGCGTCAAAAAGCTACCACCGACGATGGTCAGATGACTTGATGCAAGATAGTCGCCCTGCAGGTAAGTTAGCGAAATAAAGTGATTGTGATCGTAGCCAGTCTGATTAGGAAAAAAAGATTCGGTCAGTACTGCTCGAGACTCGATGAGAAAGCGGTCTCCGATCGGTATGGCGACCAAGGGTTCGATAATAGGAGAGTAGGTCGTGTTACCGCCGTTGGTGTTTGTGAGGAAGCCGACACCGCCGGACAATAGTGGCGTGTCTTGTGCGGTCCCATAGCGCACCGCGCAGAGCATGGCCAGAACCAGGGCGGTGCACCTAGTTGACCGTGCTATTTCAGAGAAGGAATAACGCAGAATTGAACGCGACATATTTGCAAGTTAGCGATATGCCCCGTCTTTCGTGTCTCACGTTCGTCTGACCTTTGTCAATTCATTGTCACTCGAGATCAGTGATTACTCTGCGTGCCGTAGGAGATCGTCTCGGGCGAAGAACAGAAGCAACAAAAGAATGACAAGTCGCTGACTCACCCATGACACCGCACGTGAGTCTCCTCACTAAGGTCAGTAAGGAAGAGCGGACTGCCAAGGCAGCCGCCACATTTCTGGTGTGACCCATATGACTTTGAAGCAAAATAAGTATTTGAGTATATCTCTCGGTCGGAACCTGCGGGTAATGCTTCTGTCGGGATACGTCGCCGCATATTTTCTGTTTTTCTTTACCATCAACGCAAGTGGTCAGGGACTGCTTGGTCAGGATGCGACACAGAGCAATTCTCAATCTTCTTCTTCAGCAATCGAAGATAACAGCGCGGCCGCCGCCGCTTTTGGTGGAAGCCCGATCTCCGCATCGACTTCCAGTTCGGATGCCATGGGTGACAGCGGTTCCTCAGCCACTTCCAGCAATACGAACTCGAGCAATCTTGACGCTCCAGTCGCGTCGCTGCCCGCTGACCAGATCATTCGAATCCTTCAGCAGAATCCTGATCTGTTGGCGGAAGTAAAGTCGCAGGTCGCGGATCGTATGCAGCAGCAGGGCATGCAGGTCGAAGCTAGCAATATCTCCGACGATATGCTTTACAACCAGATCTCAACGAACGCCAGCGTGCGTGCCAACATCACCACTTACCTTCGGGCACGGGGATATGCGCCACAAAACGGTCTTCAAGGAGGCGACATCGGAAGCATGCAAGCCGGCATGCTCTCCACGCAGTCTGGCATGAACCCGTCTGGTGGGGTGAATACGAGCGACGGTCAGAGTGTGGACGCTTCAAATACCAATCCAGAAGGAGCTGCGGCATCGAATTCTGAGAGCCGCGGAACGAGCCATCAAAATGACGTGGCAAAACGGGGGCATGAAGACACAAACGCATCTACGGACGCTCCGAAGGTTATTCATCGGGCAACTCCATACAACCTCCGCTCCATGCGCGATCTGTATACCCAGATTCCGGAACAATCGCGCCCTCTCAAGCGCTTCGGTTCAGATGTATTCGTAAACCGCGATCTGTCCTCTTCCATGGGGCAGGGAGTGGCGAGCGGGAATACTCCGCTTGATGTGTCTCTGGGGCCTGACTATGTCGTGGGTCCCGGTGATGAGCTAAAGATCAACATGTGGGGCGGTATGACCCAGAGCACCACGCGGGTGATCGACCGTGAGGGTCAAATTCTTCTACCCGAGGCTGGTTCACTCCAGATAGCGGGGATGCCGCTTCAGCGAGCGGAGAGCCTGATTGAAGGCGCGCTCAAGCGACAATATCGCAATGTCCAAGTGTCTGTTACGATCTCCCGCTTGCGCTCAGTCCGTGTCTATGTCGTGGGGGATGTGCAGCGACCAGGTGGGTATGACATCAGTTCGCTCGCGACGCCTCTCAGTGCGCTCTATGTGGCTGGCGGCCCGACTTCCGTGGGTTCGCTCCGCATCGTTCGGCACTCTCGGGGGCAGCAAAAGATAGAAGATATCGATCTCTACGATTTTCTCCTCCATGGCGTTCAAAAGAGCAGCGCCCATTTCGAGAGCGGAGATACGTTGCAGGTTCCTCCGGCGGGACCTCAGGTAGCAATCTCGGGTGCCGTCAAGCGGCCTGCGATCTATGAACTCAAACCTGGGGAATCAACACTTGCTTCCTTGATCGAAGACGCAGGTGGCGTGACGGCAGCTGCTTCTCTCAGCCACATTACGATAGAGCGCATTGATGCCAATCGCCAGCGTGAGACAGTTACTCTGAACGGCTCCAGCGGCCAGGACCTTCAGGCCAATCGCGCTGCTATTGACCAGTTCGGAATAAAGGATGGAGATCGCGTTCATATCGCTCCCATCCTTCCTTATAGCGAACGCGCTATCTATCTTCAGGGCCACGTTGTGCGTCCGGGCCGTCTACCCTTCGCGGACGGCATGCGGCTTAGCGATGTGTTACGGAGCTACCAGGACATGCTGCCGGAGCCCGCGACTCACGGCGAGATCATCCGTCTTGTGCCTCCCGATCTTCATGCGGAGACGATTGCCTTCGATGTTCCTGAAGTTCTCATCGGCAATGCGAACGTGACACTCCAACCCTTCGATACTGTTCGCATCTTCGGACGATACGAAATCGACGTACCTAAAGTAACCATCCACGGTGAAGTACTTCGTCCAGGAACATACCCACTTTCAAAAGGAATGACTGCTGCTCAATTGGTGCGGATGGCTGGAGGGTTCAAGCGCGATGCCTTGCTGGATAGTGCCGATCTGACCAGCTATGGCATCGAAGGTGGTAATCGCGTCGCAGGCCAACTGGCAGCCATTCGCATAGGTGCTGCGGTCGCCGGTACTGAAGCGAATGTAGATGTCGTATTGAAGCCAGGCGACATCCTTACTATCCACCAGATCACGGGTTGGAATGATATCGGTCAATCGGTAACGATTGAAGGCCAGGTTAAGTTTCCGGGAAGCTACGGCTTTCAGGAGGGAGAGCGTCTCAGTTCTGTTCTTCGTCGTGCAGGAGGTCTACGTGACACCGCGTATGCGGAAGGCGCAGTCATGATCCGTGAGCAGGTCCGTCAGCTCCAGGAGAAAAGTCGGCAAGAGCTCATCCAGCAGATTCAAACGAACTCGGCGGCGGCACGTCTCGGGCCAGCGCTTGGGACTGGTGATACCGGAGGAACCTTGCAGTTGATCAAGGCGCAGCAGGAACAGTCTTTGGCACAGCTCAAAAGCCATCCTCCCACCGGACGTATGGTGATTCACATCAGCGCGGATATCGACAGCTGGGCAAATACAGCCGACGATATCGAGCTGCGGCGTGGCGACGTATTGACGATCCCTAAACGGCCCGGCTTCGTCCTTGTATCAGGTCAGGTTTACAACGCCACCGCGCTCACATTTGCTCCTGGCAAGACGGCCGCATGGTATTTGAGCCATGCGGGAGGAGCAAACGGAACTGCCAATCGCAGCGAGATCTTCATCATCCGTGCAAACGGTTCGGTGGTGGGTCGCCACTCTTCCAGTGGCTGGTTTGATGCGAAGGTGCTTTCAACCAAACTAAATCCCGGAGATGTCGTGGTGGTACCGCAAAAGATCATCGGTTCCTCGCTGCTGTGGCGGAATATCTTGACCACTGCGCAGATCGCCTCTTCTGTCGCCATTACCGGTGGTATTGCAGCAGCAACTCTATAGGCCTGATGTCAGTGTCCCGCAAGCTCCTGGTGATTCTTATGGGTTTCATGTTCATCGTGACTCGACAAGCCGCAGCATCTACCGGCACCTACGACGCGCCTGATCGCACCGTCGCCAACATGGCGTCGTCGTATGTGCCGGTGGAGAGCTGGATCTATCCCGCCTTCGATCTTCTCGCGTCCAAAGGCTACGTTCAGAGCGCGTTCTTCAATCTCCGCCCTTGGACTCGGCTTGATTGTGCTCGTCTTTTGGAAGAGGCCGAAGAGCTTACGGAGGATGAAACCATCAGCAGCGATACGGCCACTACTTTACGTAGTCTGAGACAGGAATTTGCGCCGGAGTTACGACGACGCGCAGGGGATCGCAATCTCGAGTTTCGGATTGGATTCGTCGATCAGCGCACCACGACGATTGCGGGCCGACCTCTCACGGATGGCTACCACTTCGCGGAAACTCTTGTGAATCAGTATGGACGCCCCTTCGGGCAAGGCGCGAATCTCTATTCGGGTCTTTCGATACGGGCCACGGCGGGACCCTTTGCCGCTTACATTCGTAGCGAAAGCCAGCGTGTACCTGGGGCACCAGTTCCTGGCGCCCAGGCCCAACAGCAAATTGCTATCGCCGATTTCACGCCGTTCGGATCTGCAGGACCGTCATCGCACTTTTTCCGTGGACGTTTATTAGACGCGAACGTGTCCTTCGCATTTGCGAATAATCAATTTACCTTTGGGAAGCAGACTCTCTGGTGGGGTCCTGCAAGGAGCGGCTCTACCCTCTTCAGCAACAATGCGGAGCCAATTACCATGCTCCGCTATGATCGACTCCTGCCGATTGAGTTGCCCGGTTTTTTGAAGTTGCTGGGTCCTATCCGTGCACAGTTTCTTGTCGGACGTCTCTCTGGCGCCCAATATGTGCAGGCAGAACATACGACCTTCGGAAGCCCAGGTGTTTCGCTCAAGAACCAACCCTGGATCCATGCTGAGAAGTTCACTTTTGAGTCCACACCGAACTTCCAGTTTGGCGTCTCGCGCACCGTGCTCTTCGGCGGTAAAGGCGCGCCGGTGACCAGCTCGACCTTCTTGCGAAGTGTTTTTTCAGCCGGGGAAGGAAACGAAGAAAAAGATCCGGGGGATCGGCGCATCGCGTTCGACGCCCAATATAGGATCCCCGGTCTTCGGACATGCCTTACAGGATATGTCGACGCGTTTACGGAGGACGAGCCGTTTCCGCTGAATTATCCGAAACGGAGTGTATGGATCTCGGGGTTTGCCCTTCGATGCGTTCCGCGGCTGTCCCATCTAACCCTCCGCGCGGAAGGGCTTGTTGCACCCCACCGCAATGAGTTTCCGGGCTATTACTACTTCAATGTCCATTATTTGAGCGGCTACACCAACAATCGTCAACTCATAGGCAGCTGGATCGGCAGAGAGGGGTACGGAGAGCAGATATGGGCCACTTGGCAACTCTCCCCTCATTCCTCGATCGAGATAAGCAACCGCAACATGAACTCAAGCAGCGAGTTCCTTCGCGGAGGATCCTTGCGTGATCTGCGCATCGCTGCAGATATCGCTCTTCGTCCGGAGTGGCAGTTACGAGTCGAAGATCAGACAGAGTGGTGGCGCTTTCCTTTGCTGTCCTCCCAATCGCAACGAAATAACGCACTCACGCTCCAGCTCTCTTATAGACCGATGGGAAAAACGAAATGAACATGGCTCCTTCCACACCTGTACTCACCGAAAACAGCAAAGCAATTCCGGCGAATTGGGCTGTCCGTGCAACCTTGTTATGGCAGCATCGGACCTTGCTGAAGCGCGTCACGTCGGTTGCCCTCGTCCTGAGCCTGGTGATAGCCTTCCTGATCCCGAAGCAGTACAAGTCTACGGCGAGTATTATGCCGCCGGATCAGCAGGGCTCCGGCGGTGCGATGATGCTGGCAGCGCTTGCTGGCGGGCGCGGTGGCGGCGGGCTGGGTGCCCTTGGCAGCCTTGCCAGTGGTCTTCTCGGTGGACATACGACAACTGCGCTCTTCGTCAACCTATTGCAAAGTGGAGCCGTGCGTGGACATATCGTACAACGATTCGATCTCAAGCGGATCTATCATAGTCGTTACAACGTCGATGCTGCCAAACATCTCGGGCGGCAAACGAAGATCTCTGATGATAAGAAAAGCGGCGTTATCACCATCGAAGTTGAAGATCGAGATCCCGTACGGGCTCGCGATCTGGCGCAGGCTTATCTGGACGAGTTAAATAAGCTCGTTACGCAGACGAGTACTTCAACGGGACATAGGGAACGAATCTTTATCGAGCATCGACTCGATGCCGTGCGAAATGATCTCGAGCAAGCTCAGCTCCAGTTGAGTGAGTTTTCAAGCAAGAACAGCACGATCGATATCAAGGAGCAGACACGCGCGATGGTTGAAGCGGGAGCCCGTGTGCAGGCGGAGATGCTCGTCGCGCAGTCCGGCCTTCAATCTCTCCGTCAGATCTATGGCGACAGCAACATGCGAGTCAAAGAGACGGAGGCACGTATTGCGTCCCTTCAAAAAGACCTCGTCCAAATGACTGGTTCTTCAGCTCCATTGAAATCAAAAGACTCCGATGCCATGGACCCGTCCGATCCTGAAGATAAAGGATCACTCTATCCACCCTTACGTCAATTGCCTCGTCTTGCGGTCCCATATGCGGATCTCTATCGACGAGTGAAAGTTCAGGAGGCCGTTTTCGAGCTACTCACGCAGCAGTACGAGTTAGCCCGTCTTGAAGAAGCGAAGGATGTTCCGGTAGTGAGCGTCATCGATGCACCTGGAGTGCCGGAGAAGAAATCGTTTCCACCCCGTCTCATCGTTGCACTCGCGTTGACATTTCTCGCCTTTGCCGCGACATCGGGAACAATTCTCATCCGGGAATCGTGGGCCAGGCTCAATCCCAATGATCCACGCAAGGCGCTCGCTGCGGAGGCTGTACCTGTGATTCGCAGACGATTACATTCAATGCTTCCTTCAAGGAAAGACGCTGCATGAAAATACCGTCCACTGGATATCTGTGTGATGGTGCAACGCCGCGTCCGTGCCCACCGTCTTTCGGGTACTTTGACGAGCTACGGAAAGCGCGGTACTTGCTGCCTTACGCGCTTCTCAGAACGGAAACCCCGGAGAGATCCTGACTATGAAGATACTTTTAACCGCCGTTCAGTTTTCGCCCAATATCTCCGGCCTTCAAAGGTATGCATTCAATTTGGTGCGTTGCCTCATGAAGCAGAAGGATGTCTCGGCAGTACACCTGGTTCTTGCGCCGTGGCAGCGGGAGCTCGCGCGAACGTCAGGTCTGGACGGGATGGATCGAGTGACCACCTATATCGCCGACATGGAGCAAAGTCTCTTAGGTCGAAATCTTTGGTACTACCGTCGACTTCCAGAATTAGTTACTCAGCTCCAACCTGATATCGTCCATCTTACCTACCCCGTACCTGTGAATGCTGCGACCATCTCATGCCCCGTTGTGCTCACGTTGCATGATCTTTATCCCTATGAGATCCCCGGAAACTTCGGATTTCCAAAAGTTTTCTTCAACCGCATGATCCTGCAACAGTGTATGCGGAGTGTCGATGCAGTCGTCTGTGTGTCAGAGACGACAAAGCAAGGCATGAAGCAGCAGGTTCCTCCTCGGACTTGGGAGAAGGCGACCCGAATTTACAACTGCGTAGAGGCGGAACCGGTCTGTGCGAAAGTTTCTCCAATACCTGATTGGAATAATGAGCCATTCCTGCTTGCCGTCGCTCAACATCGCAAAAACAAGAACATCCCTCTTCTGATAGAGATCTTTTATCGTCTCCTTCGCGATAACTCAATCGATCCGGAGATGAAGCTGGTAGTTATTGGGATCACGGGGCCAGAGACAGCTCACATTCTCAGACTCGTATCTAAATTAGGTTTAGAGCGAAGAGTTGTGTTCCTGCGCGGACTTCCTGAGCCAGCATTGCAATGGTGCTATACCCATTGCGAAGTGCTTGTAGCCCCCTCGGAGATCGAGGGCTTCGGGCTGCCCGTTGCCGAAGCTCTTCTCGCGGGTTGTCGGGTGGTGTGTTCGGATATCTCCGCCTTTCGTGAAATCGATCAACAGCATTGTAGGTTCGTTGCTTTGGGTCCGAATGCTAACGATAAATTTTCGATGGAGATTGTTGAAAGCCTTCGTGAGCCACGAACGCCACCTGTTTCACTTCCGCAGTTTTCATCAGAAATTCTGGGAACGCAGTACGTCAGCCTTTATCGCGAACTCATGCTCTCGGTAAACCCTTTGCAAGCCACTCACTATGCATCTCCTATTCAGGCAACAACACCTAAAAGGCAGTCGTTATGAAGGCGAGAG
>Ga0247762_1000092_pt1 | contig 38989 bp, 35 predicted proteins | sample UWRJL081202R4_FD_181016 | JGI IMG/M metagenome (GOLD analysis project Ga0247762, IMG submission 181016) | Plant litter microbial communities from Arlington Agricultural Research Station in Wisconsin, United States - UWRJ-L081-202R-4 | ecosystem: Environmental > Terrestrial > Plant litter >...
GCACTCTTGCTAATGCATTCACCATAGTATATTTTGTTTAATTAATATTTGCCGTTTAAAGAAGTAAATACGACTTATTAGCACAACGCAAACTTACTTACCTTTACAACAGGTTATACAACACTATATCGTTGTATAGCGCTATCATCGATTATAGTAGAATTCAGAGCCTATGAGTCAAACAGAAGATCAGCATAGATTAAAAGAAACAATACAGCCGGTCACGGATGCGCTTGAAGTACTTTATGGTAAGTGGAAGCTGCCTATACTTATCGTACTCTCGCTAGGCCCCAAACGATTTGGAGAGATCTCCACGGAAATTCCAAAAATTACAGACCGGATGCTCTCCAGAGAATTGCAGCACCTGGAAATTAATCTATTGGTTAAAAGAACTGTGATCGATGAAATGTCCACCAAAGTAATCTACTCTATTACAGACCATGGAAAATCCCTACACAACGTAATAATCGAATTAAAAAAATGGGGAATTTTGCACCGCAAAACTATTATCCAACCCTGAACAAAATGTCCGCACACTATTTCTCACAGCCTATATTTTATAAAACTCCAATCCAACGAACCACAAATACAATGAAGGTATTTATTAGTTTTGCCTGAAAACCAAAAAATATCCACATGGAGGCCGGCAAACTATTTTCAGAACAAGACGCTGCTCTCCTGGAAGAGATCATCCTGAACCGGAGAGATGTACGCGGCAATCGTTTCTGTACAGATAAGCCCGTAGCAGATGAGGTTATCGACAAATTGATCACCGCAGCGCTGAACGCGCCCTCCGTAGGTTTTTCCCAACCCTGGGAGTTTGTGATTATAAAAGACGAAGCCGTTAAACTAAAGGTAAAACAAAGCTTTACGGAAGAGAATCAGAAGGCCGTCAACCTGTTTGAAGATAGCCGTCAGGCAGAATATAACCGGCTAAAGCTCGAGGGGATCATCGAAGCGCCCGTTAACATGGCCGTTTTTTACAAACCTTCCGCCGGGCCAGTGCTGGGCCAGACCAGCATGAGCGAAGTTGGGCAATATAGCGTGGTGTGCGCCATCCAAAACATGTGGCTTATGGCTCGCGCGCTCAATATCGGCATGGGCTGGGTCAGCATTCTGGATCCGCACAAAGTAAAAAACATTCTCCGCGCCCCACAGCAAAACCAACTCATTGCCTATCTCTGTATCGGCTACGTTGACAAATTCTTAACACGACCCGAGCTCGATATTCTTCAATGGGAAAAGCGTAAAGTCAGAGACTCCGTTATCTTTCACGATCAGTATGGTGGGCAGTAGGCCGCGCCGAAGCCTCAACCATTCCCATCCGTTAGAGGTCTGGCAAGAGATTTTAGTAATAGTGGGGCTAACGCCACTATTCTCTACCCATATATTTTATGATATCCATTCATGATCAGATCCTCTGGCTTTTTTTACTGGCTATACCCGTGGCCTGTGTGGCATGGACGGTAACGCACGAAGAGGTATTTCGGGAACCTCACGATTTCTGTGTAAAAAGAAGCCAGCAATGCAAAACATTACTGGCCAGAAAATTCTTCTACCTCTTTACGTGCGAATATTGCTTCAGTCACTACGTAAGTATCGTCTTTATTTTTCTTACAGACTACAAGCTCCTGCTAAACGACTGGCGTGGCTATATTCTGGCTGGCTTCTCACTGGTGTGGATCGCAAACGTGTATATAAGCCTATTCGGCCTTATCCGCATGGACATTAAGAAGGAACGCACCGTTATCAAAAGCCTGGAGAAAAAATCGGGTACCGCGCATGTTAGCGATTAAACGCTCATTCTACTTATCAAAATTCCAACGCGGCCCCGTCGCAGCTTTTACGTATGAATCAAACTGTTTTTTTTAGTATCTCCTCCGGCTCGTACAGGAGCGACAATCACTTCAAAAAACCATCCAGATAATCTGATATCGTTTTCGTCTGCATCATCAGGCTGACATGTCCTTGAGACGGAACAATGGCCAATTGCGATTTCGGCATCGGCATAAAATCTGCAACTACGGCGCCACCCAATAATTGATATGTTTTTATCAGCTCAATTTTATCCAGGCCATCATTATCGCCGGCAATCAACAATACAGGCGAGGTTATTTTTGCAATATTGGCTTCGCCCAGGTCGAACGGCACACCGGCAAAAGCAATCATCTGCTCCAGGAACTTTGTCCATTTTGTCTTGTCGGGCGCTACTGCATTGTAACCCGCTTGCAGAGGAGTATTCGTAAAAAACTCAGGCTTCATAGCTTTAAACCCGTTCGTTACCTGGGGCATCCAGCCACTACTTTTATATGTAGAAGATATGATCACTAATTTCTTCACGCGCCTGGGGCTTTGTATGGCCAGCTTGTAAGCCACTTCGCCACCCATGCTGTATCCAACAACATCCGCACTATCAACTTTTAAATGATTCATCACACCCTCTACATCGCCTGCCAGGGTGCCGAGATCTAACTTCCTGTCTGAAAACGGCGTATGTCCATGCCCTTGCAATTCGATGGCAATTACTTTCCGTGTTTTTGATAATTCGGGTATCAATTGTCCCCAGTTCATCTCGATGGTCATGAAAGCACCATGCAGCAACACGACAGGCTTACCCTCACCGTATACTTCGTAGTAAACTTTAACACCATTGACAGGCACGTAGCCACTGCCGGCAGGCTTATTCTGTTGCGCGCGGGACTGAAACACTATTAACAGACACATAGCAATCAGTAATGCGGGTCTCAGGACGTAAGATCCTTTAAATGCTCTTTTCATATAATGCTCTTTAATTTGTTTTGTGCTTTATTGACCATACAAAACTAGAAGGCATTTAAGGATTTTACGCTGCGTGAATACGACAATCTTAATGGCTGATCACGACAAAAGGTTACTCTCAGGTCTTTACGGTCTGCTGCTTCCGAACCATTCTGTATTGCCTGAAACCAACGGAAGCCGTTATATTGATCGTCACATATACAACAGTATAGAACTGTGAGCAAAAATCGTAGAACGCATTAACTTGATCACAAAAGCAGGGTACTCGTGACGAAGCACCTCTACTAAAAAAGGCGCTCCAGAATACCCGGAGCGCCTTTTCAATATCAAGTCTCTACAGACTAATTAATTCCCTTGATCTGCTCCACGATCTTCGTCATGGTCTTTAGCGTGAAGTTACGTGTACCGGCCTTACCGGTAACACCGCTGCCGAGCATCATGCTGCCGGTGCTGGGTTTTACCACGGCCATAGGACCACTGTCCTTGGCATCCATAACCATCTGGATATACATAACAGTATTTGATCGGCTGGTAGAAATCACTATCGGCATCTGCACACCGTAAGCATACTTGTCGTCCTGCTTCATAACAACGTCATCCATAAAAGCACGGTCGCAAATTTTGTACTTATAGGGGTAAACGGTCTTGATCGTGGCTTCGGTAAGCTCTTTATCTAACCATTCCTCACGGATAAGCAGCGTCTTCTCAGCAGCAAGCTTCGGTGCTCGCGCAGCCATTTCCTGCTCAATACGCTCGCGCTCATCACGTCCTTTAGAGCCGGCAGCTTTGTTCAGACGCATGGTGAAATACGCCTCCGTACTCTCAATGCCGTATACTATAGCGGCCTTTGTAGGGAACACGTCAAATAGCGGTGTATAGAATACGGGGCGCTTTCCGAAGTCTTCAATAACATTCACCATCATTACGCTGAACATGTCGTCGTCGCGGTCTTCAAAGTCTTCTTTGATATCCTTTACCCAATACAGACCTTCTGAATAGTTAAAACCTGCCATGGTAGCACGCGGCTCTGCAGATAAACAGGTAATAACAGCGTATTCTTCACTCCCGCTCTTGCGTAATTCCTGGATCTCTTCAAAAGTCTTATATTGAATGCCTTGCTTGTTGTAAGGCCAGAATTTCTCTACAACTTCCTTCATGTTTGCATTGAAGATTTTCAAGTCGGCTTGATAATCTTCTACCGAACCGCGCTTAGCTTTTTTGGCAATACGCTTCAACATCTTTTCGCGTGGCTCTTCGATCAAAACGATAAGCTTGCGGGATTTAACTGCCTCGATTTCTTCAGGCTTGCCCATGCCCATCTGGGCACGCAGCGTCAGGTTTGCCGCAAACACAAGCAGCAAGGCTAAAAAAGTGGTGTTTTTTATCATACGTAGTAAATAGGGATTAGACACAGAAAGCAAGACTGGAAATGCCGTCACAAAAAAACTCATCAGAGACAGCCCAACGGCATTATTTTCCTTTCAACGACAAAAATAGACCGCTTATAGCAAGCAGAAAAACGCAAACCTCTAAAAAACATACCGCATTATAGGTACTCCTTTTGGAGTACCATGCATAACTGGCCGCTGAACCTTGACGCACGAAAAAAACGTCGCCTAACACCCTCGTTAGCTAACAGCCAGGTGCCTCACTTGCATTCACACGCACGTTATTTTTTCTGGCAGAACAAGACTCGCCCCGGGGATCAGGGACCTAACCGGCAGATGTTTAGGGTACTGCTACAATCATTCTATACAACGCGAAGAATTAGTATATATCTTTACGCCCTGGAAATCCCTATACCATGAAAAGCGAAAAGAGCCCCTCTAAAAAGGCATCAAAATCCGTGAAGAGCGGTTCAAAAAAAACATCAGGTGTTAAAAAGAGCTCTGTTAAAAACGTAACAAAACCGATCAAACAGAGCTCCGGAAGAAAAGCATCAGCTCCCGCAAAAAAGAGCCTCCTGAAAAAGGTCTCCGCTACACCTACGAAGCGCACCTCTAAAAAATCATCATCCACGGCACAAAAAAGCCTCTCTAAAAAAGTATCAGCTTCGGCTAAAAAGAATCAGACACCTGATCTAAGTGGATTGTTTGATGTTGCGTTCTGGCTTCAGTCATTCCAAAGCACCATGGACATCTATTTAGACCTGAGCGACGAAAATCCATTCAAGGATGACCTCGTGGATGAAATGGAAGATTGCCTGACACAAGCCCTGAAACTCGATTCCAACCATGTTCCTACACTGATATTGTTTGCCGCGTTCCGGTTAGATTTCGGAGAAAAGCTAAATCAAGCTTTGAAGGCCATCCAAAAGGCCGACAAACTCTCTCCTGGAAACAAAAAAATCAAGACGCTGATGCAGCGATATGAGCAGGCGATGACTGAGGCATCTGATACTAAGAAGAAATCAACATCTGTTAAGAAGCGCGCATCAAAATAATTCCCCGGATACAAGCCCCGCTTGCCATTAGTTCATCCAGTCAGAGTCTTCGAGTGTAAACAAAACATCCGCAGGGATCTGAAGAACGCTGGCAATCTTCAGAGCAAGCACAGCAGAGGGCATGAAACGCTGGGTCTCGATGGAGTTAATGGTTTGTCGCGACACCTGGGCGCGATCAGCCAGCTCGGCTTGCGTAAGATTATGCCGGGCACGCTCTACTTTAATGAGGTTCTTCATCTCTGATTTCTAAGAATATAGAACGCTGCTGTAGTGAGCGACAGGGCAAGACAGAGAAACTCGTGCATGGAAGGTGCGCGAAAAAAATATGTGATCCCCAGCGTGATGAAGTAAGATGTTAGAATACCCCAGGTGAGCGATTGAAATTTCAACTGGTGAATACGCTCGTCATCATACTTTTCCTTCGAAAAGAAAATAAAGATAAGCCCCAGGCTGAAGATCTGAAATCCCGGTGTAAGCGAGCTATAGTCGTGCTGACCAAACGTTTTGTAGATGATGCCGGTAGCAGCAAACAACAGAAGCAGCACGCCCAGTATTTTGACGGCTGGATGATAAGGGAATAAAGCTTTTATCATAAGTTTATTTATTATACAACAAATGTAAAACACACTTTACATAAAGACAAACATGCGCTCCATATTTTGTCTAAAATTGACCATCAGAAAGCCAGAAACTTAGTTTTTTAAGGCTATTTACTTTGTTGGTACCGGCCACGAACGTAAACGAAAGGAAAAGCACGGCGATCTTCTGAAACAGGCACATATCATTATATATCTGAACCTTTATTCAAAAAAGGAGTGCGGGTAACCCACCCGCTGGCAATCAACTTCCCGTTCTACTTCCCGATTGCCTTCCATTCGAACTTGTCGGAAATTCCGAAAGGTTCGATTTTGAAAAGGTCACAAAATAAAAAAGCAAACTCCGAAAAGTTTGCTGTTAAATCAAAAATGTAGTCTACCTAGTTTTCGAAGAACTTTGTGGCCTCTGCTACAAACAATTCGTGATACTGAAATATAGCACCGTGGTTTGAGTCAGGGTATAAGCTCAATTTCGCATTCGGAATATTCTGAAATAGTATATACGAATTGATCGTAGGAACAACAATGTCATTGTTTCCATTCACGATCAAAACAGGTTGGGTTATGGTTTTGAGCTGTGTCAAAGCATTGGGGTCAGGCTGTGCCCAATCAAGAATTGCAGTTAATTGCGCTGTTATAGATTCACCCGTTGCCTCCGGATCACGATCTGCCTTACGCTGTTGTATTCTGGTTAACGCGGATTTACCGCTTTCTTTGCTCGTATTAGACGATGAGTAGAATAAATAGAGCTTTTGCTCATCCGGAGCCATCTTGCTGGCTTCTGTTAAAGGTTTAACAATATTGAGAATACCATCGCCCCCTTTCGGACCGGTTCCTGCGAGAATCAGCTTGTTAACAAGTTGTGGCTGATCCAGCACAATCTGCTGGGCAATGAAGCCGCCCATGGAGAAACCCAGGATATTCACTTTCTGAAATCCCATTGCCTTAATAAAATCTTCAGCATCCTTAGCCATTTCTGCTATCGTGGTCGGCGTCTTTCCACCGGACGCGCTAACCCCTCTATTGTCGAACAAAATGACCTTGAAATGCTGCGCAAGCCCATTGCTAACGGCTGGATCCCAATTATCCATAGTGCCAGTAAAGTGCTGTAAGAAGATCAATGGAATACCTGCATGGTTCCCAAGAACCCGGTAAGCATAGCGATTGCCATTCGCCTCAATGAACTTGGTAACAGCAGTTTGGTGAAAATCAACAATGCCGGCTTTACTACCTTTTTGCGCCAGTAAGGCATACGAGCCCATCAAGCTTAACGCTGTGAACAGGACAAATCTCATTTTTTTCATATTATATTATTTAGTGTTCAACCCATTTACTACATCCATACAGAATCCATTTGTTCGAGATCATTAAATAACTACCTACATGTAGGTAGGCTTAATGGTCAAATTTTTTTAGACCTCTCGGAGCGACTTTTTCAAATGACGTATAATGAAATCAAAGTAATTTTTACCATGCATACGGCCAACCATAAGTGAACCAGGCAAGGTTGCCCGCCACAGTGCTGTTATTTCTTCAATTTTTCCCTTAAACGTAAAATCACCTGTCTTCCTTCCTTCGGTAAATACGCTTTTCAACCAATCATTCACTAACGCGCCATACTCTTCAGTGGCCTTCTGTATCTCCAGGGAAACATCATTAAATGAAGTTCCAAAAGTGCTGATTACACAAAGTTTCTTGCCATTCTTGAAGTATTCTGTATAGTTATAGATCAGAGCCTCCAGTTTCTGTGTGGGTGTTTTATGACTTACGCTTTGAATCAAAGCTTTAAAATCCTCCTGATCCTGCCTGATAACCGCAAGAGCAAGATCTTCCTTGGAGGGAAAATAATGATGTATGGAAGCATTCTTGATATCCAGTTGAGTAGCAACCTGCTTATAATTAAACGAATGGTAGCCAATCGTTTGCATAAGGTCCCTCCCCAATTCGATGATCCTGTCTTTCGTGGTTTGCGCATCCATATTCATGGAGCAAATATACATACCTACATGCAGGTAGGCAAGTTTTGCTTGACTTTTTCTGACAATCACATAAGCTTTATTCTTCGAATAAATTCTCGTCCCTGCCCACTTTTCAGTTGCTTCTCCCTAACCATCGCCTCTCCCTTCGTTTCAAATTCTTCAGTATGAATCAACTCCCAAGGCCTGAACTTCACTGTCCAACCTTTCGTCGCAAGGTCATTATGAGACGCAAGTCGTGATTCGAGCGAACCCGAATAACCTACATATATTTTGTTGTGATCAGGAGAATAGAGAACATAAACATGGAATGGCATACAACTATTTTTTTAAAATTTTTAACAACAAAAAAGGCAATCTTTTCAGATTGCCTTCCTCTCTTTCTGTAGTCCGTAGGGGAATCGAACCCCTGTTACCAGAATGAAAATCTGGTGTCCTAACCCCTAGACGAACGGACCGTTCCAATTTTCATCTCACCGGTTGTGAGGCGAAAAAAAGGCAACATCCCTGTTGCCTTTTTTAGTAGCGGGGACAAGACTCGAACTTGCGACCTTTGGGTTATGAGCCCAACGAGCTACCAACTGCTCCACCCCGCGATGTAATTGGTGTGCAAAAGTAGGAGAGTTCTGTTAAAAAACAAATAACTTTGCACAATTCATTTTATGACTTCATTCAAAGCAGGTTTCGTCAGCATTGTTGGTAAGCCCAACGTAGGCAAGTCTACTCTCGCCAATAAACTCATAGGCGAAAACCTTTCTATTATATCCGCCAAGGCGCAGACTACCCGCCATCGCATTATGGGAATTCTGAGTAATGCTGATTATCAGATCGTTTATTCTGATACTCCCGGTATTCTCGAACCAAAATATTCCCTGCACGAGGCGATGATGACCTTTGTCAAAGTATCACTCGAAGATGCGGACATCATTCTTCTTGTCGTGGCACTCGAAGATAAATATGAGCCGGAACTCTTCGATAGATTTTTGACTATTCAGACACCTATCCTGCTTGTATTAAACAAGATAGACCTCGCGAAAGGTTCTCAAGCCGAAGACAAAGCCACCTACTGGAAAGAAAAACTACCCAATCTGGCAGACGTAATAATGCTTTCAGCAAAAACTGGTAAAAACACAGACCAGCTGTTGCCTAAAGTACTCGAATTTATACCAGAGCACCCACCGTATTTCCCCGACGACGAGTTTACCGACCGAACCGAGCGTTTCTTCGCGTCTGAAATAATTCGTGAAAAAATATTTCTCAACTATGAGCAGGAAATACCCTATAGCTGCGAGGTGGGCATAACATCCTTTAAAGAAGAACCGGATATCATTCGCATTAGTGCTGTTATATTTGTGGAACGTGATTCACAAAAGGGGATTGTTATTGGCAAGGCAGGGTCGTCACTCAAAAAAGTAGGTACGGACGCACGCAAAGACATGGAAGCTTTCTTCAAAAAGAAAATATTCCTCGAAACACACGTCAAAGTAGCAGGCAACTGGCGCAAGGAGAAATCAAAGCTCCGCCAGTTCGGATATCTGCTCGAGTAAAACGACGACAACACAAAGTATTTTTAACAGAACACAAATAAACATTCCGAGAAAGCACACACATGGCAAATATTGTAGCAATAGTAGGCAGGCCGAACGTTGGGAAATCAACACTCTTCAACAGACTCGTGGAGAAGCGACAAGCCATAATGGATAACGTGTCCGGCGTTACCCGCGACCGTCACTACGGGTATGCCGAGTGGTGCGGAAAGTATTTTACCGTGATCGACACCGGCGGATACGTTATCGGCTCCGAAGACAAATTTGAGTCAGAAATACGCAAACAGGTCAAGCTCGCCATCGACGAAGCATCTGCCGTTATTTTTATGGTCGATACCCGCGATGGACTTACGGGCTTCGACAAAGATTTCGCAAACGTATTGCGCACATCTAAAAAGCCCATCTTCATCGCCGCCAACAAAACAGACACGCCAGACAAAACGCTCCTGGCCACAGAGTTTTACGAAATGGGCCTTGATGCAGAGATCTATCCGGTTTCGGCCGAGAACGGCAGCGGCACGGGCGAACTCCTGGACGAGCTGATCAAAATATTCCCTTCAGAAGGCGTGGAAGATCCGGATGCCGGCATCCCGCGTATAGCCATCCTGGGACGCCCCAACGTAGGTAAGTCGTCATTCCTCAATGCCCTGCTCGGTACTGACCGCAGCATCGTTACCGACGAGGCAGGCACCACCCGCGACGCTATTCACTCCTATTACAAGATGTTCGGCAAGAACTTTATCCTGATCGATACGGCCGGTGTTCGCAAGAAAGCCAAAGTAAAGGAGGATATCGAATTCTATTCAGTGCTCCGCTCACTGCGCACACTGGAAGAAAGCGACGTTTGTATAATCGTGATCGATGCAGAGCGCGGCATGGAGTCGCAGGACGTAAACCTTATCAGCCTCGCACAACGCCAGGGCAAGGGTATGGTTATCATGGTGAACAAGTGGGACCTCATCGAAAAAGACTCCAAAACATCGGATAAATTCAAGAAAGACATTCTCGAGAAACTCGCCCCGATAGACTATATACCGATCGTATTCTCTTCCGTCCTGGAGAAACAGCGTATCTTCCAGGTAATCGAGAAGGCCGTGCAGGTGTACGATAACAAGACCAAGAAGATCCCGACATCCAGGCTGAACGATACAATCCTGAAGGAGATCGAGCGTACCCCGCCGCCATCGGTAAAAGGAAAAATGATCCAGATCAAGTATGTAACACAGGTCAACGCGAGATTTCCATCGTTTGCATTCTTCTGTAATCTGCCCCAATATATAATAGGGTCTTATGAACGCTTCCTGGAGAATAAAATCCGCGAATATTTTGATTTCGAGGGTGTTCCGGTAAGGCTGATCTTCCGAAAAAAATAAAATTTTATTACCTCACGGTTTAAGCTGTTGTATTACTGCTATATTTGCGGTGAATTTTAATAAACCTGTAGACTATGAAAAAAGTAATCGCATTATTAGCTGTTTGTGGCTTCGCTGCTACATTCATCGCTTGTGGTGGTAAGAAAGTTGAAGAAGCTTCTACTACTGACTCAGCTGCTACCGAAACTGTAGCTCCTGCTCCTGTAGTTGCTGACTCAGCTGCTCAAGATTCAACTGCAACTGCAGCTGATACAACAGCTCACCACTAGTCAATCGAAAGATTGTTAAAGGAAGGCTTTAGAATTACTAAAGCCTTTTTTATTTCCTATGGCTGAAGATAAGATCCTCAACATATTAAATACTCACATTCCCCCTGCCGCCGTAGATTATTGTCTTGGTCTATGGAAAGCCAGTCCCTTCGAACTTAAGCTCACCAAGTCCCGGCAGACCAAAGTAGGCGATTTCACCAGCCGCCGCACCAAAGCCCATCCCCGCATAACCCTCAATAACGACCTCAATCCCTATATCTTCCTAATGACCTACGTGCACGAGGTGGCACATCTCAGGGTCTACCTGCAGCTGGGCAATCGCGTGGATCCCCATGGCGACGAGTGGAAGACCACATTCACCGACCTTATGCTGCCCCTCCTCTGGGAAACAGTCTTTCCAGAGGAAATATTACATGAGCTGCGCCGCCACATGGTCTACCCCAAGGCAAGCTCCTTCGCCGATACCCAGCTCACAAACGCCTTCCGTAAATTCGATAAGAATGCGGATCAGATCATCATTCTCTCCGACCTGCCCGAAGGCAGCACCTTCAAGCTACAAGGACGCTTCTTCCAGAAAGGAAAAGTGCGCAGAACCCGCGTGATCTGTAAAGAGCTTAAATCCAAACGCGATTACCTCGTGCCCATAGACGCACAGGTGACCCACGTTCAGCTAAGCCTTCTCTGAATAAGGGAATCTATCAGTGTGAAAAAAGCTACCGGGTGCATAGCCCGCCAACGGTCCACCTGGAGCGTACCTCCCATATTTATATAGTGATCGATATGATACTTCCGGAACTCGTCCTGTATAAACTCCGGAAAGGAAACCGCGGCAATCCACCCCTCTTCCACCTCCTCGAACCATTCCTCGTAATATGAATCATCCGAGCCGTGAAAATTCAGGATGTTCTCGCCGATAAGGATAAACTTCTTTATGCCCTCCTGCAGCAATACTTCAATAATATTGCGCTTGAAAGTCATGATATCGTTATTCAACGTATCGTTCCACTCGCCGATAAGCTCTATCACCACATAGCCTGCCTCGTAGTCGGTATACAGCAACTTCATATATAACGTCTCCGACCCCATCGAATCCCACGCGGGATCTATATAGTAGCCGTAGATAGTTTCAGAGTATACATCGTAATTATACTCCTTGCCATGAAAAGGCGAACGCTCATCCGACGCCGGGTCGTAATACTTAAGCCAGTTGTAATAAGGCTCTATCTCATGCATGCTTCTTACGGCTATCGACTGCTTTGCGTACCGACCCATACTGCAGCAACAGCTGCTCTGCTTCCGCCTCGCCGATAGCGAGCTCGTCCATGATCATCCGCGCACCGCGCTGCACAAGCTTCTTGTTTGTAAGCTGCATATCCACCATACGGTTGCCTTTCACATGGCCCAGCTTGATCATAACCGCGGTAGAGATCATGTTCAGCACCAGCTTCTGCGCCGTACCTGCCTTCATACGCGTACTGCCCGTTACAAACTCCGGCCCTACAACAACTTCCACCGGGAAGTCCGCCTGCTTTGCTACCTCAGAGCCTGCGTTACAAACTATACAGCCCGTAACGATACCGTTAGCCCGCGCCTGTTGCAAACCACCTATAACATAAGGTGTCCGGCCCGAAGCCGCGATCCCGATCAAAACATCCTGCTGATTGATCAGATGTTCCTCCAGGTCCTTCCACGACTGCGCCGCATCGTCCTCCGCATTCTCAACCGCTTTGCGAATTGCCGTGTCGCCACCTGCAATGATCCCGATAACCCTGCCGTGAGGCACACCATAGGTAGGCGGGATCTCCGAAGCATCTACAACGCCAAGTCGCCCGCTTGTACCGGCACCGATATAAAAAAGACGGCCGCCGCCCTGCATCTTCTCCACAATAGCCGACACCAACGCCTCGATGGCTGGAATGACCTTCGCCACGGATTGAGGCACAGTAGCATCTTCCTGGTTTATATTAACCAGCAGATCCCGGACGCTCATGCTCTCCAGGTCCTGATAATTTGAAGAAGACTCGGTTGTACTCATCTTAAGATTTTAGAATGGGAATATCGCTATAAAAAATCAGGCCATCCGCCCATTGGCAGATGGCCCTTTAACCTGTAGAATTAGAGTTCCTTCTGGTGATATAACGTAAGGCCTGCTATCGGCCCTTCCAGAATATTCTTCACGGTAATACCCTTGTCGTTGGCCACCTGCCTCAGCACGTCGCTGAAGTAAAACGCTATCGACCCCGTAAAGTGAACTTTCAGGTTCTGATAGTTCGGATATTTCATGACATTGTTCTCATAAAAATCAGAGAACCGATCGTAGATCAACTGATAGCAATACGCATCCTTGAGGTGATGGAAGATAAACTTCGTAAAGCTCGCCAGGAAAGCGCTGGGCTTTTCCTGCTGATACACCTTCTCGAGAAACTCTTCACGCGTAAGCGGAAAGCGCTCTCGGAATGCCGCCGCTACCGACTCGGGCATCTTATGTCGCAGATAGTCAACCAGGAATTTCTTACCGATATCGGCGCCCGAGCCTTCGTCGGCCAGGACCCAGCCCAGGTTCGCTACGTTCTCCGTGATCTTTTCGCCGTCGTAAAGACATGAGTTGGAACCTGTACCCATGATACAGGCTATGCCCGGCTCATGACCACACAACGCGCGGGCCGCTGCCAGCAGGTCCCACCCGATCTCGATCTCTGCCCCGGGAAAGAATTCCAGGAAAGCGCTCTTGATCGTGAGCTGGTTCTTAACCGACGATACCCCGGCTCCATAGAAGAATATCTTGTTCACCGAATCGTGAATTTTCGGCAACAGTACCTCCTGAACGTTCTTCTTTAAGTCGTCTATAGGCTGGTAATACGGATTGAAACCCGGCGCGCTCGCCTGTCCGATGGTGCCGTCCTTCTGAATGAGTCTCCAGTCTGTTTTGGAGCCCCCGCTGTCAGCAATTAAAATCATGCGTTGTTTTCTCTGATGGTTGTTTTTTATCCCGCGACTCCGCTCCCCACTAAAACCCGACAAAACTAAGACAGTAAATCAAGACAAAAAACAAACCATGGAAAGTGTGTCCATGTGCTTACAAAAATTAAAGAACTTTTAACTTTTCAACCTCCCGATTACCGCAAATTTATCGAACACCTTCTCCGTATGCGGTGCATCGCGCAGCTCATCGGTAAGGTCCTGCCCCGCCCAGTGCTCATAATGCTTGCCCGCCCGCCACAGTCGTGATCGCGTAACATCATAAATAAGACCCTGGTAAGCCACCCAGATCTCAGGTTTGTCCTGACCGTTTCGCAAAGCCAGCTGCGAACGCGTATACTCCGCCAGCGTTTCCAAATTGTTAACGAGAAGTAAGGTGATTGAAGTCTTTCACAACCGTATACAGAAACTGCACCGGCGGCATATCTGTCTGAATCCCCAGCATGGTCTTCACCTTATCCGTAACCAGCAGTACCGGCTGCAGATTGCCCTGTTCCTGGTTAGCAGCCAACGCCCGGTTGATCAGCTCGATGTCCTGCGACGAGAGCTGCATCACCTGTGTGAAGGTCGGCGTGTAAGAGTCCTCCGGAGTGATGAAGAGGTCGCGCGCGCTGATCTGTTCCTGTGGCGTTTGTTTAACCACCGAAGTACCCGCAGCCAGGTCGCCAAGCCGCTGACCCTTACCGTTTGTAACAACAACGATCACCGCCACAAGGCCCGAGAAAATATAGAAGTCTATAAAGCCCACAAGCCAGCGCAATATATAGTTACCTACCGAAGGCGACGTGCCGTCCATACGCACCACCTGAATAGACATAACACGCTTGCCCGGTGTTTGCCCGTTCATAAAGATCTCGAACACGAGGTGATAAAAAAACCATGGGAAACCCAGCAACATAATCCATAACCACACGATCTCCATATCGAAGCTCGTCATGGACAACACCATAGCCACGGTATAGATCACCAAAATAATCCGGTCGATGATAAATGCCAGTATCCGGTCGCCCACGCTGGCTACCGGGTAATGGATAAAAACATTTTGAGTTGTCTGTACACGAATGGTTTGCATGCCCCTTGTATTTTGTGCAATTTTCAAATTAAACCCTAAACCTTATATGACCCAACGCAAAAAAATACCTGCGCCGCACACAGGTAGTGTTTTATCCGATTCTACAGGTAACCGTCCGATCTTTCGCGTGGTCATTCTCTCAATCGCGTGCATACTCGCACAAGCGTGTAAAACCAGCGAAAAACCCACCGCTACTGACGACGAGCTTCGCGCCCAGGCACAGGAGCTCGCCCAAAAATACATTATAACCGATGGCCACGTAGACCTGCCCTATCGCCTCAAAGCCTCGCACTTTACACTCGAACGCGAATATCTCGGCATACCCATCAGCTCGAAAGAAGGCGACTTCGACTACGAGCGTGCCAAAAAGGGAGGACTTGATGCCCCGTTCATGTCAATATACATACCTGCCCGCTACCAGCTTCAGCCCGACAAAGGAAAAGCGCTGGCCGACTCGCTCATAAACATGATCCGCGGCATAGCCGAAGCCATCCCCGACAAGTTTGCGCTGGCCGGCTCACCCGCCGAGATAGAAGCTAATACCAAAGTCGGCAAAATATCACTGCCGATGGGCATGGAAAACGGCGCACCGATAGGCGACGACATCGCCAATGTCCGCTACTTTTACGACCGCGGCATACGCTACGTAACACTTACTCACGGCAAAGACAACCAGATCTGCGACTCCTCGTACGATACGCTCAGCACCTGGAACGGCCTCAGCCCCTTTGGCGAAAAAGTAGTAGCCGAAATGAACAAGACCGGGATAATGGTAGACATTTCGCACGTGTCCGACAGCACGTTCTACGATGTGATCCGCATAACCAAAGCACCGGTTATCGCTTCTCACTCATCGTGCCGTTACTTCACTCCAGGCTTCCAGCGCAATATGTCGGACGAAATGATCAAGGCGCTTGCTAAAAACGGCGGCGTGATCCAGATAAACTTCGGCGCCTCGTTCCTCGACTCCGTGGCACGCCGCAACGACCATCTGCACGACTCGCTCGAAGCCATCCTGCAAGGAAAAAAACTCACCTCCGTCGACAGCGCCGCCCAGCCCATCATCGATCAGTTCGCCAAAGACCATAAGGAATTGTTCTCCGACGTAGAGCGCGTGGCGGACCACATCGACCACGTGGTGAAAATTGCCGGCATCGACCACGTAGGCATCGGCTCTGATTTTGACGGAGTTGGCGACAGTCTACCCCTCGGACTTAAAGATGTATCGCAATACCCCAATTTAATTTTCGTATTATTGAAGCGTGGATATTCTTCAGAGGATATCGAAAAAATATGCTCCAAAAACGTCTTTCGCGTATGGAACGCCGTCATCGAAACGGCAAAAACCAGCGCTCAATAAAACCTCAGACCCGGGTATGCCGTTCGAACATATCCGGGATCTTTACGCTCCGGAACACGCACACCCACTCCGCAAATTAAGTTGGCGAATACATCCATATGAAGGAAGCCGCATTTATCAAGCAGAACAAGAAACGTTGGGAAGAGTTTGAAAGGGTGATAAAAAACCAGCAAAATGCTTCACCAGACACCCTGGCAGAGCTGTTCATCCAGGTAACAGACGACCTCGCCTTCTCCCGAACCCAATATCCCGCCAGCCGCACAACCCAATACCTCAACTCCCTGGCCGGAAAAGTACACCTCGAGATCTATAAAAATAAACGCGAAGAGAAAAGCCGGTTCGTAACCTTCTGGAAATACGAAGTGCCGGCGGCAGTTTACGAATCGCAAAAACAGCTCCTTTACGCATTTCTCATCTTCATGGTAGCCGCCATCATCGGCGCCATCTCCGCAGCGAAAGACACAACCTTCGTACGCCTCATCATGGGAGACGGCTACGTAAACATGACGCTGGAAAATATAAAGAACGGTAACCCTACCGGCGTCTACGGAGAACAAGGCGAAATGATGATGTTTCTGATGATCACCTTCAACAACGTCATGGTATCGTTCTACACCTTCGTCTGGGGCCTGGCAGCCTCGGTCGGCTCGGGATATTTCCTCTTCCGGAATGGTCTTATGGTCGGAACGTTCATCATGTTCTTCCAGCAGGAAAGCCAGCTCTCGCAAGCCTTTCCCGTGATCATGCTTCACGGCACCATAGAGCTCAGCTCCATCGTGATCGCCGGCGCCGCCGGATTTGTGATCGGCAACAGCATTATCTTTCCGCAAACCTACTCGCGACTCGACTCGCTCAAGATAGGAGCACGCAAGGGCCTTCGCATCGTCGTCGGCCTCGTCCCGTTCTTTATCATCGCCGGCTTTATCGAATCGTTCGTAACCCGGTATGCGTTCATGCACTGGATCATCAAATCAGCCATAATCGCGCTCTCCGCAGCGCTGATGATATACTACTTCCTTATATACCCCAGACTACTGAAACGCCATGGAAAAATTTGACATCATCGAGTACAACCGGACACGCGACTTCAGCCAGAAGGTGAACGTAACGTTCGCGTTTCTCCGGCAAAACTTCGGTCCGCTCTTCAAGAGCATCTTGTTTATAGCCGGTCCGCCGGTATTGATCGTGAGCCTGCTGATCGGCAGCTTCCTCTCCGACATGATGGACTTTTCAGCGCTGGCCAACCCCATGGCGCAAAGAGATCATATGATGTCTGCATCGTTCTGGCTGCAGATAGCGCTTGCCTGCATATTCTATATGGTAGCCAGCATCGTGGCGCTCGCCACCATCAACAGCTACATTGCGCTCTACGGCGAAAAGAGAAGTAACCAGATCACCGTAAACGAAGTGTGGGATCGCGTACGCCAAACCTTCTTCATGTACCTCGGCACCGCGGTAATGTTCGGTATAATGCTCCTGGTGGCATACTTTGTAGTCGCCATGATCCTCGTAGCCATGGCAGCCATGACACCCGCGCTGGCCATACTGGCCGGGTTCGTATTGTTCCCTGCGTTCTTCTACATTATCATCAGTCTCTCGCTTTCGTTCGTAGTACGTACGTTCGAGGACCTCAGCGTGTTCGAAGCCTTCATGCGTTCGTTCAACCTCGTATCCGGAAAATGGTGGAGCACGTTCGGCCTTATCTTCGTATTGTCCATGATTGCAGGCATCCTGTCGTATATTCCGATGATCCCGCTGTATATCATAACGTTTGTATCGGCCATGCACAGTGTAGAGACGCAAACGTATGCCCCGCCTACCGAAGGCATGCAGCTGGCTACATCGATAATCCTCCCCATATTCTACATGATCTACCTGGTACTCGGCTCCCTGCCCAACATCGGGATCGCTTTTCAGTACTTCAACCTCGTAGAACGTAAGGAATCCAAAGGCCTTATGAACCAGATCGAAAACTTCGGCCAGCCACAAGATCCAACGGCAGGTCCACATGACGAACAATATTAATCAGCCCGCTGAGTGAAGAAAAACACGCTGCTCTTATCGCTGCTCTTTATACTGTCTGCCAACCTGTTCGCACAGGAGACGGAAACCAGGACAACCGAACAGGTGGACTCGATCATGACCACGCTGTTCGACAGTACCTATACCGCGTCAGATAGTCTGGGTGCAAAGGCTTATCGTAACGCCCCGGCTGATACCAGCGCCGTAGAGCAACGCTCGTTCTCAAAAAGCAAGCTGGACGAGCTGCGCAAAGATCCGTCCATGCAATATGAACAACCCAGCACCGTAGGCGAGAGCCTCATGGAACGCTTCTGGCAATGGCTGGCCCAATTGCTGCAGTCTATCCTCAAAGCATCGGTTACTACCAACTGGGGCCGTGTACTGACGTGGGCAATCGCAATCGCCATGATCGTGATCATCATATTCATGGTATTAAAAGTAAATGCCTTCAACATGCTCCTGGGTGGCAGACGCGCCGCACCCGTAGGCCACAACGTGTTCGACGAAAACATCCATGAAATGGATTTTGAAAAGCTTATCCAGGAGGCTATCAGCCAGGATGACTACCGCCGCGGCGTACGCCTGGTGTTCCTCTATTCGCTCAAGCTGCTGGCCGATAAGCAACTTATACACTGGGAGCAGGGCAAAACAAATCATGACTACGTGGCGGAGCTTAAGGCCGGCGATCTGAAGAACGGCCTCTACGATCTGAGTTACTACTTCGACTACGCCTGGTATGGAAACTTTGCGATAAACCGCGAGCTCTTCTCCAAAGTCAACGATATCTTTACCACCTGGAAAACTAACCTGCGATGAAGAAGGACTGGAAATACATACTCTACATTTCCCTGGCCTTCGGCTTGTTCGTGGTGGTGAAGATGCTCAGCCCCAGGCAGTACGACTGGACGATAACACTGGCCAGTGAAGACAAGAATCCCTACGGCACGTATGCGCTGAATGACGTGCTGCCCGATCTTTTTCCGGGTCAGGAAGTACATCACTCTTACCTGACACTTTACGAGCTCAAGGATTCCCTGCACCGCACGGGCAACATCTTTATACTGTCGCAACGCTTCGGAGCGGAAGAAGCCGATACCAAAGCCCTGCTGAATCACGTGAGCGAAGGAGGCGCAGCCTTTGTATCCGCCAACTACTTCAGCGAAGCGATGGCCGATACGTTAAAGCTCGGCGTGGCAGACTACATGTTCAACAATATTTTGAAAGCGACGACTGACACCGCCACCGTGCACTTCACCAATCCCGTACTGGATAGCGCACGCCGCTTTGCATTCAAGGCCGACAACATCCACAATTACTTCACCCGGTTCGATACCACGCGTACCACGGTCGTCGCCAAAAACCAGGAAGGTGATCCTGTAACCATACGTATACGCTGGGGTAAAGGAAATCTGATCCTCAATACCACGCCCCTGGTATTCACGAACATCTATCTGCTGGCGGCTGACAACCACGACTTCATAGCCAAAACACTCTCCTACCTGCCGCAAAATGATATCGAGTGGACCGAGTTCTACCATCTCGGCCGGCGCGAAATACAGACTCCGCTCCGCGTGATACTCACCACCGAGCCGCTCTCGTGGGCATACTACCTCACACTCATCGCCCTGCTGCTGTTCATGCTGTTTGAAATGAAACGCAAACAGCGCATCATCCCCATACAACCGCCGCTCGCAAACACCACGCTGGAGTTCGTCGGCACGATAGGCAACCTGTACTACCAGAGCCACGAGCACAAGAACGTAGCGATGAAGCGGATAGCCTTCCTGTTGGAAAACATCCGCAGCCGGTACTACATCAGCACGCAGCTGCACGACCCCGGCTTCATAAAAACATTGAGCCGCAAGACCGGCCACTCCGAAGAATCTTTATTAAATCTTTTCACGCTCATCGACGCCATCCAGCACCAGGATGCGATCAGCAAACAACAGCTCATGGAGCTGAATAAAAAAATAGATGCCTTTAACACAGCCTTGAAATAAAAACCATGGAAGAAAACGTATTCGAAAGTCGCGTAGACCTCAATGCCCTCAATACAAGCATCCGCGGCATCCGCGAAGAGATCGGCAAGATAATCGTAGGCCAGGAAAAGATGATAGACCTGCTCGTAACCGCCATACTTGCTGACGGCCACGTGCTGATAGAAGGTGTGCCCGGCGTGGCAAAAACACTTACCGCCAAGCTGCTCGCCCGTATAATAGATGTGAAGTTCTCCCGCATACAGTTCACGCCCGACCTCATGCCTTCCGATGTGCTGGGAACATCCATCTTCAACGTAAAGAAATCCGAATTTGAATTCCGCGCCGGCCCGATATTCTCAAACATCGTACTGATAGACGAGATAAACCGTGCTCCTGCAAAAACACAGGCCGCGCTATTCGAAGTAATGGAAGAACGGCAGATCACGGCAGATGGCACCACGTACAAAATGGAGCCGCCATACATGGTCGTTGCCACGCAAAACCCCATCGAGCAGGAGGGAACATACCGCCTGCCCGAAGCGCAGCTGGATCGCTTCCTGTTCAAGATCGTGGTAACCTATCCCGAGCTCGACCAGGAGATCGCCATCATAAACGGCCACCACAAGCGCAAAGGCGTATTGCCCATACAGGAGGTAACGCCGGTACTCACGGCCGCACAGGTAACGGCTTACCGCAACGCCGTTCAGAACATACACATCGAAAGCAACCTCGTGCGGTATATCGCCCAGATCGTAAACGAAACGCGTAATAACAATTCGCTCTACCTCGGCGCATCGCCCCGTGCATCAGTAGCCATTCTCAACAGCGCAAAAGCATATGCCGCGGTAAACGGTCGCGACTTCGTAACACCCGAAGACGTCAAGACAGTAGCCGTACCCGCGCTTCGTCACCGTGTAATGCTTACACCCGACAAAGAAATGGAAGGCCTCACAACAGACGAGATAGTAAAACAAATCATTGACAAAATCGAAGTACCCCGGTAGTGAAACTGATCCGCGCGCTATATCTAAACAGCAGGCTGTTCGTGGCCATCGGCGCCGTTGTTGCCGCATTCCTGGTAACATATGTGGCCGAAACACCCGTTATCATCCCCAAAATACTCTTTGTGGTGCTGCTCGCGTTTGCCGCCACTGACCTGCTATTGCTGTTTCGTATAGCTAACGGCATAACCGGCTACCGGTTCACACCCGAAAAACTCTCCAATGGCGACGAAAACGAAATACGGATCCACCTTGAGAACACGTATCCCTTTACGGTAACGCTTAACGTAATCGACGAGATCCCTCACCAGTTCCAGAAGCGCGACCTCAACTTTACACTCAGCATCGGCGCCGGGCAAAACAAGATCATACAATACTTCCTGCGCCCTGTAAAGCGTGGCGAATACTCGTTCGGCGCGGTGAATGTATTCGCGCGATCTCCGATAGGCTTCTTCTCCAAACGGTTCAGCTATTCGCAGGATGCATTGGTACCTGTATATCCATCGTTCATACAGATGCGCCAGTACGAGCTGATGGCCATATCGAACCGCCTCGTGGATACCGGCATCAAGAAGATCCGCCGCATAGGTCACAATCTCGAGTTCGAACTGATAAAGGAATACGTCAACGGCGACGATATCCGCACCATTAACTGGAAGGCCACCGCCCGCAGGAGCACCTTCATGGTAAATCACTACCAGGACGAACGCTCGCAACAAGTGTACTGCCTTATCGACAAAGGCCGTGTCATGCAGATGCCCTTCAAAGGCATGAGCCTGCTGGACTACGCGATAAACGCATCGCTGGCTATCTCCAACATAGCCATGCGCAAGTCCGACAAAGCCGGCCTCGTAACCTTCCAGGACACCATAGGCACAACGTTGCCCGCAAGCCGCCAGAACAAGCAGATGGCGCGCATCATGGAAATACTTTACAACCAGAAGACCGCGTACCGCGAGTCCGACTTTTCCGTACTGCACAACCACATCCGGCGCAAGATCACACAACGCAGCCTGCTACTGCTGTTCACAAACTTCGAATCCTTCTTCAGCCTGCAGCGCCAGTTGCCCTACCTTAAAAGCCTCGCAAACCAGCACCTGGTAGTGGTGATCTTTTTCGAGAATACCGAAATGAGAACCCTGCTAGACGAGCAGGCACACGACCTGCGCCAGATATACCATAAAGCCATAGCCGAAAAGTTCAGCTACGATAAACGACTGATCGTAAAAGAGCTCAACAAACATGGCATCCAGGCACTTCTTACGGCACCCGAAAATCTTACGATAAACACAATAAACAAATACCTCGAGCTCAAGGCCCGGGGCCTTATTTAAATCGTGCCTATGTAACATTTGCGGCAAATACGTATAATACGTCAGCCGCCAAATCGCTATTTTTAGTAGTATTCAATACCCTCGAAATGCGATCACTACTTACCGCGTTGTTCCTGGCCGCCACGCTCCCCATCGCCATGGGTCAAAACACAACGCCGGCTAATCAAAACATAATCCCAGGAAAGGCCCTCATAAAAGTAAAGCCGGAATTCAAAAACGTCTTCCAGGCTGGCAGCAGTAAGTCAGGCCGCTCAGCACTCGGAGCCAGTGCTATCCGGTCGCTCGCACCCGGTGCCGGCGCAAAACGAAAGACCGGCCGCGCACAAGCACTGAAACCCGTTGTAGACATCTCGCAGTATTTTGAAATAACATTCGATCCCACGCAGCCCGTCGCGCAATACATCCAAAGTCTTTACGCTACAGGCTACATAGAAATAGCCGAGCCCGAATACCGGCAGCAACTCCTATACACACCGAACGACCCTGATATCGGCAACGAATGGTACCTGGACAGGATCGGCGCTATAAACGCATGGGACATTACGCAAGGCGAAGGAATCGTGATCGCCATCGTAGACTCCGGCGGCGATCTTGACCACCCCGACATCGGCTCGCAGCTCTACATAAACACAGCTGAGAATCCGACAAACGGCATCGACGACGATGGCAACGGCTTCATAGATGACTACCGCGGCTGGGACTTCTCAGGTGCCGACGCAGCCAATGTTGTCGGCGATAACGATCCGTCGATCACAACAGACATACTCTATGGCTCACACGGCACCTCCGTGGCATCCTGCGCCAGCTCGGCTACGGATAATGGCGTCGGCAAAGCAGGTGTAGGCTTCAAGGCGAAGCTTCTTTTCACCAAACACTTTTCAGACAACACAACCTCCGGTAACTACAATACCGACACCTATATGGGCGTACTGTATGCCGCGCTTTCCGGAGCACAGATCATCAACTGCTCGTGGGGAAGCTCCAATTATAGCGCCATCCAGCAGGACATCATGACCTACGTCACGCAAGACCTCGGTTGCCTCGTAGTGGCAGCCGCAGGCAATACTCCCGGCACGGCAAAAGTATATCCCGCATCATACGACCACGTCATCGCAGTAGCAGCGTCAGACCAGCAGGATAAAGCCACGTGGTTCACCACCTATAACCACGCGGTCGATATCACCGCGCCCGGCGACGCAATCTATATCGCCATCTATGATAATAAATATACCTGGGACACCGGCACATCGCTGTCAGCACCCATCGTAAGCGGCGCCGCCGCGTTGGTATGGGCCGCACACCCCGAATACACCGGCGACCAGGTAGGCGAGCAGTTGCGCGTAAGCGCCAACCCCGCACTATACCAGAACAACGACGCCAGGTATACAGACCAGCTTGGCAGGGGCCGCCTGGATGTATACGCCGCGCTCACGCAACAGTCGCCATCCGTGCGCGCCTCCAACCTGAAATTCACCAATACACATAACGCCATCGCTTTACCAGGCGACACAATGCTGCTGTATCTCGATTTCAAAAACTACCTCAAGCCGACGTCGTCTGCATTACAGATAACCATTACACCGGAGAGCTCCTTCGGTACCGCGCTGCAAAACAGTGTCACACCTGGCAGCATAGGCACCAACGGCGTCTACTCGAATACCGCCACACCATTCCGCATCAAGACCAGCAGCCTGGGTGAAAATGTGACGACCGAAATACGCATCGACTACAAAGACGGCAACTACCAGGATTACCAGTACGTAACCCTCATGTTCAACCCGACATACGTAACCGTCAATAAGAATAACATTACCACAACCATAACCTCCGCGGGCCGCATAGGCTTTGGTGACGTACAAAGTCAGCAGCAGGGCGTAGGCTTCCTGTTCAACGGAACACCACTGTTGTATGAAATGGGCCTGATCATGGGCACCTCGGAAACCAATCTGCGAAACAACGTGCGGGCAATGAACAATACCTACGCGCAGGATTTTGTATCCGTAAGCCCCATCACAACATTAACACCCGGCAGCAGGTCCGAGATGGAAGTATATGGAGCCTTTGCCGACAGCGCCGACGCCTCAAAGCAAACGGTCAACGTATCCTACCGAAGCCTGGTATGGACACAGGCACCGAACGATAACTTTATAATACTGGAATACAAGATCCGCAACCCACGGCCCACCACGCTCACAAACTTCTACTATGGCATCTTTGCCGACTGGGATATCTCCCCGGGCGGCGGGCAGGACGCCGCGGGCTGGAATGCTAAAACACGAACCGGCTATGCATACGCTAAAGGAAACACCACGCTGCCCTATGCCGGTATACAACTGCTTACAGCCAGTCCGCAGTATTACGCCATAGACAATAACCAAACGCTGCCTGGAAATCCCTTTGGCCTCTACGACGGCTTCTCCAATACAGAGAAGTTCACCTCCATATCGACCTCGGGTAAAATGGAAGCCGGCATGAGCGTAGCTGCCGGAACAGATATAAGTCACGTAGTGGCTACAGGCCCGTACACCATCGCACCGAACGCCGAAATAACCGTAGCCTTCGCGCTCCTCGCTGCTGATAACCTCGAAGCACTATTGGCAAGCGCCGCCCACGCCGATACGCTATACAACCTCGCGCTCCCGGCAGCAAAACCTGTAGTACCACAAGTATCCGGCTGCGTCGGTAAAGATGTAAACGTTACAGCCACCGGGGCAAACAACTACCACTGGTATGGCAGCGCTATCGGCGGCCAACCCGTCTCTGCCGGGGCCACCATAACGATACCAAATCTACAACACGATACAACGCTCTATGTATCTGCCGTCAACCCGGGTTATGAAAGCCTGCGCACAGCAGTAACCATTACCAAAGCACAAAACCCCACGGCATCCTTTACCATGAATGCCACATCGCTCGAAAGCGGCGTACCGGTTCAGTTCACGGACAACAGCATCGGCGCAAACACCTGGGCCTGGAGCTTTGGCGATAACAACACCAGCACACAGCAAAATCCCCAGCACACCTACAACACAGGCGGCTCATATACCATAACGCTTACCGTAACAGCGGCCAACAAATGCCAGGACGCCACCACACAAAAGCTCGCGATAATAACAGGAACAGAGCAAGGCCTGAACGCCGGCATCAGCATATATCCCAACCCGGTATCGGCCGGCACACAACACGTAATAAATCTGGCATTGGGTAATACGACAGGCAAAACCATAAAAGCTACACTATCCACCCCACAAGGTCAACAGCTTGCCCGGACATCATTTGCAGCAACCGACAACGTCCGCACAATCGACATAACCGACTATAAGCCCGGGCTATACATTCTCATGCTCACAACAGGCAACGTAACCTACACCTACAAAGTACTGATAACACCGTAACAAAGAATCACAGCGCACGCCGCTTCATCTCATCAACAACATAAGCACAGGCCCGCGCCGTAAGCGCCATATACGTAAGCGAAGGATTCACACAAGATGACGATGTCATACACGACCCGTCCGTAATAAATACATTCTTCACCTCGTGCATCTGGTTAAACCCATTCAGCACGGAGGTCTTCGCATCGCGCCCCATACGCGCAGTGCCCATCTCGTGATTCGCATTACCCGGAAACGACATATTGCCCTCAAGCCTGATATTGCGGAAGCCCATAACCTCGAACATCTCGCCGATAGACGAAACCATATCCCGCTGCATGTTCTTCTCGTTATCCCGGAACTCCGCGTCAATAGTAATGGTGTTACGGCCATAAACATCCTTAACATCGGTATTCACTGTAATCCGGTTATCGGCATAGGGCAAACACTCGCCATAGCCGGTAAAGCTCATGCTCCATGGCCCGGGTTTGGTTACAGCCTCCTTCAGCTCCGCTCCAATAGTATCGGTGCCAACATGATTACGCCAGCCGCCGCGCGAAGCACCACCCTGGTAATTAAAACCCCGGATATAACCGGCGGTAGTATTACCCTGAAGATTCCGGAAGCGCGGTATATACAAACCGTTCGGACGACGACCGAAATAATATTCATCCTCAAAACCCTCCACAGTAGCCGTAAGCCCCTGGCACTTGTGATGATCCATAAGGTTACGTCCCACCTGGTCACTGCCGTTACCCAGGCCGTTAGGAAAACGAGACGACGTAGAGTTCAGTAAAATAAACGACGTTGCAACAGTCGACGCATTCAGAAACAGGATCCGCGAATAATATTCGCTAACCGTCTTCGTCTCCGTATCGATCGTTTCCACGCCGGTAGCCCGCCCGGTATGCTCGTCATACAGCACACGGTTCACCAGCGTGTTCGACAGCAACGTGAGGTTGCCCGTAGCAAATGCCGCCGGCAACGTGCTGGCGTTGGTACTGAAGTAAGCACCATACGGACACCCGCGATGACACAGGTTTCTGTATTGACAAAGTCCCCGCCCCTGAACAGGAGCCGTAAGATTAGCCGAACGTCCTATCGTGATACGATGCCCCAGCTTTGCCTCCACACCGGCCTTGAAAGACTTCTCCACACAATTCATCTCCATCGGCGGCTGCATAATGCCATCGGGCAAATGCGCAAGGCCTTCGGGTTGGCCGTTCACCCCTATAAAGCGCTCTACATAAGCATACCACGGCTCAAGATCCTTATAACGCACAGGCCAGTCTACACCCAGCCCATCGCGCTCATTGGCCCCGAAGTCCAGGTCGCTCCAGCGGTAGCACTGCCGGCCCCAGAAAAGCGATCGCCCGCCCACAACGTCGCCACGTATCCAGTCGTAGCGTTTGGCTTCAGTATACGGGTTCTCCGCATCGTTCACATACCAATGCTTCGTCTCTTCGTTATAAGAAAAGTGCCTCGCCTGCACGGCATGTTGCCCACGCTCCTGCAACGCCACCTTACCTCTATGCTCAAACTGCCACGGATCTTTCATCGTGGTCGGGTAGTTCGGATGCTCCACCGCGCGCCCACGCTCCACCAGTAATACTTTCAAACCCTTCTCGCACAATTCCTTCGCCGCCCATCCGCCGCTGATGCCCGAACCCACCACGATAGCATCATAAAAATGCTCCACCTTCGTTGCCATAATTCAATAAATAACCGCCGTTGAAACTTTATTTGCCCGTCAAAATAACCAAAGCCTCTCAAAAATCCGCCCTCGCCCCTCACACTCGCGCTGATTCTCGCTACCGGCGGCCAGAATAGTTTATTGCCAAAATTTGATTAACAATTCCTGACCAAATCCCGATCAACCAGGTAGCGCGAGTATAGATGGTGTACGGATGATGTATAGATGGTGTATGGATAGTGTATGAGAAGTGTATGAGTAAGCCTGCTTTACTTACACCCGTTCGCAAAGGTCATTAGAGGTGTTCAGGATCTCTTCAGAGGCACATCAGAAGCACATGTGAGGCACATACGAAGCTCTCTCGAAGCTCTCCAGGCTCTGTCCTAACAGGTGTTAGAAAAAGAATTGGAACTCAAAAAACACCCATTATCGTTTGCAAAACCACCATACCGCTGCGTTCAAATATTAATATTGGGATCATAGCGATCATTCGAACGCATCGTTTATTTTTGCGCAATTTTGTACATACCACTCCGCTAAGAAATGCCTAGAGACAGAAGTATCCGATCCGTACTTATTATTGGTAGCGGCCCGATCATTATCGGCCAAGCCTGCGAATTTGACTATGCCGGCTCCCAGGCTTCCCGCTCATTACGGGAAGAGGGAATCGAAGTAGTGCTCATCAACTCGAACCCTGCCACCATCATGACTGACAAAGTGACGGCAGACCACGTGTACCTCAAGCCGCTCACCAAAAAGTCGATTCGGGAAATTCTCGAAAAGCACAACATCGACGCTGTGCTTCCCACGATGGGTGGACAAACGGCCCTCAACCTTTGCATAGAGTGCGATAAAGCCGGCATTTGGGAACACTTTGGCGTCCGCATCATCGGCGTTGATATCAAAGCAATCGAGACAACCGAGGATCGCGAGAAATTCCGTCTGAAAATGCTGGAACTGAATGTGGGCGTTTGCCAGGGCGGCACCGCAACATCGTTCCTCCAGGGTAAGGAAATTGCCCAGGAAATCGGCTTCCCGCTTGTAATACGCCCGTCATACACCCTTGGTGGAACAGGCGGCGCTTTCGTAAACGCACCCGAAGATTTTGACGAAGCGCTGAACCGCGGCCTCCATGCTTCGCCCATACACGAAGTACTCGTGGAGCAAAGCATCATGGGCTGGAAAGAGTACGAGCTCGAGTTGCTGCGCGACAACGTCGGCAACGTCATCATCATATGCTCGATCGAAAACTTCGACCCGATGGGTATCCACACGGGCGACTCGATAACCGTGGCTCCCGCCATGACCCTGCCCGATACCGTGTACCAGCGCATGCGCGACCTGGCCATCAAAATGATGAATGGCATCGGCCAGTTTGCAGGCGGTTGCAACGTACAGTTCTCGCTAAACCCAAATGACGACGAAGACATCATCGGCATCGAGATCAACCCGCGCGTATCGCGCTCATCAGCCCTTGCATCAAAGGCAACCGGCTACCCTATCGCCAAGATAGCGGCCAAGCTGGCAATCGGCTATAACCTCGACGAGCTGAAGAACGCCATCACCGGCACCACTACAGCATACTTCGAGCCCGCCATAGATTACGTAATCGTAAAAATACCCCGCTGGAACTTCGACAAATTCCACGGAGCAGACCGCCGGCTCGGCCTGCAGATGAAGTCCGTAGGCGAGGCCATGGGCATCGGCCGTAACTTCCAGGAAGCGCTGCAGAAAGCCTGTCAATCACTCGAGATCCGCCGCAACGGCCTCGGTGCTGACGGCAAAGAGCTAACCAAGCAGGATGAGATCCTTCACAGCCTCGAGAACCCGAGCTGGAACCGGATATTCCACATCTACGACGCTTTCAAGCTCGGCATCTCCCTGAAGACCATCCAGAAGCTTACCAAAATCGACCGCTGGTTCCTCAAGCAGATCGAAGAGCTGCTTGACCTCGAAAAAGAGATCGCCAAATTCGAAATAGATACAATCCCCGCCAGCCTCATCCGCACGGCAAAGGAAAAAGGATACGCTGACCGCCAGATAGCGCACATTCTCGATTGCTACGAAAGCGAAGTATTCAAGAAACGCAGCGAGATGGGCATCAAGCGGGTGTATAAGCTGGTAGACACTTGCTCTGCCGAGTTCGAAGCCAAGACGCCTTATTACTACTCGACCTTCGATACCGAAAACGAATCGACCGTATCAGACCGTAAGAAGATCGTGGTACTTGGCTCAGGCCCTAACCGTATCGGCCAGGGAATCGAGTTCGATTACTCGTGCGTACACGGTGTGCTGGCAGCCAAGGAATGTGGCTACGAGACCATCATGATCAACTGTAACCCTGAAACCGTATCGACCGACTTCGACATCGCCGATAAGCTCTACTTTGAGCCGGTGTTCTGGGAACATATCTACGACATCATTCAACACGAGAAGCCGGTTGGTGTAATCGTACAGCTCGGTGGCCAGACGGCCCTCAAGCTGGCCGAAAAGCTTCACAAATACGGCATCAAGATCATCGGTACATCGTACGACGCCCTTGACCTCGCCGAAGACCGTGGCCGCTTCTCAAACCTCCTGAAGGAGATCGGCATCCCGTATCCCGAGTTCGGCGTGGCCGAAAATGCAGACCAGGCACTGGTGGCATCGCAAACCATCGGCTTCCCCCTGCTGGTTCGCCCGTCATACGTACTCGGCGGCCAGGGCATGAAGATCGTGATCAACGAGCAGGAGCTGGAGCACCATATTCTGGACATCTGGAAACACCTGCCCGAAAACAAAGTTCTCCTCGATCACTTCCTCGACGGCGCGATAGAAGCCGAAGCCGATGCCATCTGCGACGGTGAGGACGTATACATCATCGGCATTATGCAGCACATCGAGCCCGCAGGTATCCACTCCGGCGACTCGTATGCAGTACTGCCGCCTTACAACCTGGGAGACCTGATCATCAAACAAATCGAAAACTATACCCAGAAAATAGCCGTAGCCCTCAAAACGGTCGGCCTCATCAACATCCAGTTTGCGATAAAGAACGACACGGTATACATCATCGAAGCCAACCCGCGCGCTTCCAGAACCGTGCCGTTCATCTGCAAGGCCTACGACGAGCCGTACGTGAACTACGCCACCAAGGTGATGCTCGGCGAGAAGAAGGTAAAAGACTTCAAATTCAACCCGATCAAGAAAGGGTACGCCATAAAAGAGCCCGTGTTCTCCTTCCACAAATTCCCCGAAGTGAACAAGGAACTCGGCCCCGAAATGAAGTCTACCGGAGAAGCCATCTACTTCATCGACGACCTGATGGACGACTATTTCATGAAGATCTACTCCGAAAGAAATCTTTACCTAAGTAGATAATATTAAAATAGACCAAAAAACAGGGGCTTTTGCGAATCACCGCAAAAGCCCTTTTCTTTAAAACAGTTCCCGGCTATAGGCGCTTTCTTTGGCACAAAGTACGTAGCTGGCGCAAGTCTTTAGCGTAAGCGATGACTTGTGCCCACCATGTTGGCAGTCTTAGACTGCCGTGTACCGCCCGCACCAAACCCCATCAGAACACCACCTACCGCCCGGCTTCCTCAGAACAATTAATCGTAAACAACGACAATTAAGCTGGCACAAAGTCTTAAGCGGAGCGTGCCTTACCGTGCCCCTCCCGATAGCTATCGGGATCGGTAGTACCTGAGCATAAGCCCGGTCTCATCCCGATTTTAGCGAACACCCCAAGAAATTTCCCTAACTCTACACCATCCACTTAAAACAATTCCCCACACAAATCCGACAATCTCAGTAAAACCAATCCCGACTCATTTGTTAAAATTTCATTAGATCTCACACACCCGCACCATTTCTCACGCACACCGATACCAACAGCACACCCACACTCTGATTTCTAGTCCGAAACCAATACCTTTGAAATTCTGTTTCAAACAAAAGCCCAGAAGCTATGTTTAAATATCTCATAATCCTCGGGATCATTTTTTATATCCTTTACAAGGTCGGCTCATTCTTTTTCCGGGCAGGAGCGGCCATTCAGCAGCTGCGTAACATGGAGCAGCAGCAACACCAACAACAGCAGCGCGTAAAAGAAGACAAACGCGACAAAAAACAACGCTCGAAACAATCTGGCGAGTATGTAGACTACGAGGAGGTAAAATAGATTCCGGCTGCGCTGGCATCCTTTTCAAAGCAACCACACCCGATTCGTTCCAACACATGAAACTTCCTTTTCAAAAATACCAGGCTACCGGTAACGACTTTGTGATCATGGATAATCGCCAAACCGCATTATCCTTTACCGAAGAACAGATCCAACAGATCTGCCACCGTAAGTTTGGAATCGGCGCCGATGGCCTTATGCTTATCGAGCCACATCCTACACTGAATTTCACATTACAATACTATAATGCCGACGGCTCGCAAAGCCTCTGTGGTAATGGCAGCCGCGCCGCCGTACACTTCGCTTCCAAACTGGGCCTTGTAAATGGCAAAACCGCCTTTGAAGCATATGATGGTCCGCATGATGCCGAGCTTCTGAGCACGGGCATCGTACGCCTGCGTATGAACGACGTTTCGAAAGTCGAGCAATTAGAAAATGGCGACTACTTTATCAACACCGGCTCTCCGCATTATATCCGTTTTGTAACGGGCATTGGAGAATACCCGGTGTTTAAAAACGGCCGCGAGATACGTTATAGCGATGCGTTTAAACCCGGCGGCACAAACGTAAACTTCGTGGAGCTGCAGGGTGACAACACAATATATGTGCGCACCTACGAGCGCGGCGTTGAAGACGAAACGCTCTCCTGTGGTACAGGTGTAACGGCTGCTGCCCTGGCTGCCGTGGCCAGGGGATATAAGTCGCCAGTCAGAATAAAAACATTGGGTGGAGACCTCTCCGTAGAATTTAATTCCGGACAACCCGGCGCTTTTCAGGAGATATTTCTAGTCGGACCTGCCAAAATGGTCTTTGAAGGCGAATTGGAACTGTAATTGCTCCCCCTAAATCTCAAAAAACACGTTAACTTAGCCCCTCATTTGAATGTGAGGAGACAACCCTTATTTGTTTATGTTAAAACTCATCGCCAAACTCTTTGGGACAAAGTCAGAAAAGGACATCAAGCGTATAATGCCGCTGGTAGACCAAGCTAACCAGGAAGGCCAAAAGTTAGGATCCTTAAGTAACGACGAACTCCGCAACGAAACCCGTAAAATAAAAGACATTATCAACCAGGAGCTCAAGGCTGTGGATGATAATCTCGCGGGTTTGCACCAGAAGATCGCAAACGACAAATCGCTCGAAATAAACGAGAAGGAAGCAGTCTTTGCCGAGATCGACAAGCTCGAAACCGAGCGGAATAAAGACCTCGAAAAAGTATTGCTCAAGGTATTGCCGAAAGCCTTCGCCATTGTACGCGAAACCGCCCGCCGCTTCAAGGAGAACGAAACCCTGGAAGTAACGGCACAGGAGTTCGACCGTCAGTGGGCTGCCAAACACGAGAACATCAAGATCGTAGGCGACAAGGCGCTATGGTACAATAAATGGATCGCTGCCGGAAACCTCGTCACCTGGGACATGGTACACTATGACGTACAGCTCATCGGTGGTATCGTGCTTCACGAAGGGAAGATCTCCGAAATGGCAACCGGTGAAGGTAAGACCCTCGTGGCTACACTCCCGGCTTTCCTCAATGCCCTGGCACACCGCGGTGTACACATCGTAACCGTAAACAACTACCTGGCCACCCGCGACAGCGAGTGGATGGGCCCTATCTATCAATTCCACGGCATCTCGGTAGACTGTATCGATAAGCACGAGCCTAACTCTACAGCCCGCCGCAATGCATACAAGGCAGACATCACCTACGGAACCAATAACGAGTTCGGCTTCGATTACCTCCGCGACAACATGGCGCGCGATCCCGAAGAGCTCGTACAACGTTACCACCACTATGCGATGGTGGACGAAGTGGACTCTGTACTGATCGATGAAGCCCGTACACCCCTTATCATCTCCGGCCCTGTGCCCCGCGGCGACGAGCACGAGTTCTACGACCTGAAGCCACGCATCTTCAAGCTATTCGAAGCACAAAAGAAGCAGGTAAACGAATACCTTACCGCCGCCAGAAAGCAGATATCCGAAGGCAACGAAAAAGATGGCGGCCTCGCGCTGTTCCGCGCGCACCGCTCGATGCCCAAGTATAAGCCCCTCATTAAATTCCTCAGCGAAACGGGTAATAAAGCCATCCTGCAAAAAACGGAGAACTACTACCTGCAGGACAACAAGCGCAACATGCCGGAGGCAGACCAGCCGCTTTACTTTGTGATCGAGGAAAAAGATAATAGTGTAGAGCTTACCGAAAAAGGTATAGACCTCATTACCGGCGAAGGTGAAGATCACAGATTCTTCATCCTCCCCGAGATCGGAACCGAGGTAGCAAAAATCGAAAAAGACAACGGGCTGAACGAAGCTGAGAAGTTCCAGAAGAAAGAAGAAATAATTCGCGACTACCAGGTTAAGGCACAACGTATTCACAGCGTAAACCAGCTGCTTAAAGCCTATACGTTGTTCGAAAAAGACACCGAATACATCATCGTAGACGGCAAGGTAAAGATCGTTGATGAGCAGACAGGCCGCGTGCTCGATGGCCGCCGCTACTCAGACGGCCTGCACCAGGCAATAGAAGCAAAAGAAAACGTAAAGGTGGAAGACGCTACACAAACGTACGCCACCATTACACTGCAGAACTACTTCCGTATGTATCACAAGCTGGCCGGTATGACCGGTACAGCCGAAACCGAAGCCGGCGAGCTTTGGGATATCTACAAGCTCGATGTGGTAACGATCCCTACCAACCGGCAAGCCGTGCGTAAAGACCACGACGACCTGGTGTACAAAACCATGCGCGAGAAGTTCAACGCAGTAATAGACGAGATCGTGAAACTTACAGGCGAAGGCCGCCCGGTGCTGGTGGGTACAACATCGGTAGAAATATCCGAGCTCGTAAGCCGTATGCTCCAGATCCGCAAGATCAAGCACCAGGTACTTAACGCAAAGCAACACCAGCGTGAGGCTGAAATAGTAGCCGAAGCCGGTAAGCCCGGAACGGTAACCATCGCCACCAACATGGCCGGTCGTGGTACCGACATCAAGCTTACACCTGAGTCACGCGCCGCGGGAGGCCTTGCCATCATCGGTACAGAGCGCCATGAATCACGCCGTGTAGACCGCCAGTTACGCGGACGATCAGGCCGCCAGGGTGACCCCGGAACATCACAGTTCTATGTGTCCCTCGAAGACAACCTGATGCGTCTGTTCATGCCGGAGCGTATTGCCCGTATCATGGACAAGATCGGATTGAAAGAAGGCGAAGTGATCCAGCACTCGATGGTGACAAGCTCGATCGAGCGTGCGCAGAGAAAAGTAGAAGAAAACAACTTCGGTATCCGTAAACGCCTGCTCGAGTACGACAACGTAATGAACTCGCAGCGTGAAGTAATCTACAAGCGTAGAAGAAACGCTCTCTTCGGCGAGCGTCTCGAACTTGACATCCTGACCATGCTCTTCGATACGGTAGAAGACATCGTGATCAATGCCAAGAACGCTAACGACTACGACAGCCTGCGCCTCAATGCCCTCGGCACACTCGGACTCGACTACGAGATCACCCAGGAGATCTTTGGCAAATGGGATCAGAACAAGCTTACAGACGATCTGTACCATAAATCACTGGATCATTACCACGCCAAGAACAAGCACATTGCCGAACGAGTAATGCCGGTAGTGAAAGACGTGTTCAACACGCGCGGCACGACATTCGAAAACATCATGATACCGTTTACCGACGGCCAGAAGCAGATCGGTGTAACGGCAAGCCTGGCGAAGTGTGTAGAAACAGACAACCAGGAGCTGATCAAAGCCATGGAGAAAATGATCACACTGGCCATTATCGATCAACTCTGGAAAGAACACCTTCGCGAGATGGACGACCTGAAGCAATCGGTACAAAATGCGGTGTACGAACAGAAGGATCCACTGCTGATCTACAAGTTCGAAGGCTTTGAGCTCTTCAAACGGTTTATCGCAAAGGTCAATGCTGATACGATATCGTTCCTGCTCAAAGCAGATGTGCCGGTGCAGCAGCCCGACCAGGTGCAGGAGGCCCGCGCTCCCCGTACCAAAGTACGCCTTAGCGAACAGAAAGAAGAATCACGCTCGCTCCTTAGCGGAGGAGGTGGCGGTGGCGGCTCGCAACAACAGCAGCCTCAGCCCAATCGCCCGCCACAGGAAAAGATAATGCCTGTAAAGTCCGATAAGCTGGCTAATCGTAACGATAAAGTAAGCGTTCAGTATCCGGATGGCCGCGTACTGCGCGACGTGAAATACAAAAAGGTTGAGGATGACATCATCAACAACCGCTGTATCATAATCGAATAACGTATGCGACGAATGTTTGGATATCCGCTTTACCTCATCTATGCGTATGTGGCCGTAGCCGCGGGATGTGCTACGCCCGCCAAAACCACAACAGCATCGTCGGGCGGCAGTAAATACTCCGAAGACATATCGGTATGGAGGCCCAAAACCACCATGCCTGTAGCGGAGGTAAAAACTCCTGCGCCCGCAGACGGCCAGCGTGAGCCCACGGCTTATGTAGAACCGAAGCTGGCGGTAAACAGGAAGCTGGACGCCGTGCTTGACAGCATAGACCGTATGAATCTGTCCCGCCGCTCGGTAGACGGTTTCACCATACAGGTATATTCGGGTAAGCGTGAAGATGCCATGAATACCAAACGGCAGCTCGCCTCCACACTCGGCATAAACTCCGAAGTACAGTTTACAGAACCCATATTCCGCGTAAAAGCCGGCAAATACTACTCACGCCTCGACGCCCAACGCGACTATGTAGAGATCAAAAAGCATTTCCCATCGGCCATAGTAATACCCGATCGGATCTCCATAAACTGACATTACGTCCGAAAACATAGAAAAGGAGCCCCGATACCGGGGCTCCTTTTCTATTTCTTACCTTCAAATTAATTCATCCTGTTCATCCTTAAATCTTATAAATCTTGTTCAGACTATTTCTTAATTTTCAGCAGGAATGCTCCCAATAGCATCCGCCTTAAACAGACTATACAATGGATCTTCTTGAAAAAATAAAATCGCTTTCCGTCGCCTATAGCGATCAGATCGTAGATGTACGAAGACATATCCATGCCAACCCGGAGCTATCGTACCAGGAATTCAATACAGCCAAATATGTAGCCAGCCAGCTACGCGCCTTTGGCATCGAGCCCACGGAAGGCGTGGCAACCACCGGCCTGGTAGCCGAGATAAAAGGCAGAAACCCGGGCAGGAAAACGGTAGCCCTGCGTGCTGACATGGACGCGCTCCCCATAAACGAAGCCAACAACGTATCGTATAAATCGAAGAACCCTGGCGTAATGCATGCCTGCGGTCACGATGTACATACATCATCATTGCTGGGCACAGCCAAAATACTCAATGAAGTAAAGGACCAGTTCGAAGGAACCGTACGCTTCATCTTCCAACCCGGCGAAGAAAAAAACCCCGGCGGTGCATCGTATATGATCCGCGACGGCGTGCTCGAAAATCCCCGGCCCGCATCGATCATCGGCCAGCACGTATTTCCCCTGCTGCCCGTAGGTAAGATCGGCTTCCGCGAAGGAATGTACATGGCCAGCTGCGACGAGCTCTACCTTAAAGTGATCGGCAAAGGCGGCCACGGCGCAGCACCCGACCTCGCGATAGATCCGATAGTAATTGCATCGCACATCATCATCGCCCTGCAGCAGGTTATCAGCCGCAACGCCAGCCCTAAGCAGCCCACCGTACTTACTTTCGGCAAGATCAGCGGCGAAGGCGCTACCAACATCATTCCCAACGAAGTGAACATTGCCGGAACCTTCCGCGCGATGAACGAAGAGTGGCGCGCCTCTGCCCTGCAAAAGATAAAAAAGATGGCCGAAAGCATAGCCGAAGGCATGGGCGGCAAATGTGAAGTGGATATATCTCACGGCTACCCGTATCTCGAAAATAACCCCGAGCTTACACGCAAAATAAAAAGCGCTGCCGCACAGTATGTAGGGGCAGACAATGTAGTAGATATAGACATTACCCTCGGCGCAGAAGATTTCTCCTACTACTCACAGGTAATTCCAGCCTCGTTCTACCGCCTCGGCACCCGCAACGAAGCAAAGGGTATAACATCATATGTACACACGCCTACTTTCGATATAGACGAAGACGCTTTGAAAATAGGCCCCGGATTGATGGCCTGGATGGCACTGACCGAACTACAACACTAAACTGGCAGACAGTACAATCACCACTTCCCTATAAAAAGAAAGACCCTCCTGACGATTCAGGAGGGTCTTTTACATTATCTACAAACAGATCTTACTCTACTGTAACTGACTTCGCGAGGTTACGCGGCTGATCCACATTACACTCGCGCATTACGGCGATGTGGTACGACAGCAGCTGGAGTGGAATAACCGACACCATCGGCATCAACGCCTCATGTACTGCAGGCACCTCTACTACAAATTCTGACATCTGTGGTATAAGCGTGTCGCCTTCTGTTACCACAGAGATAACACGGCCTTTACGAGCCTTCACTTCCTGGATGTTGGAAACGACCTTCTCGTACGAGCTGTCTTTCGTTGCAATAAACACTACCGGCATCTCCTCGTCGATAAGCGCGATAGGACCGTGCTTCATTTCTGCTGCAGGATATCCCTCGGCATGTATATAAGAGATCTCTTTCAATTTCAGCGCACCTTCAAGTGCTACAGGGAAGTTGTAACCACGACCCAGGTAGATAAAGTTACGGGCATCTTTGAAAGTCGCTGCAATCTCCTTGATCTGATCGTTAAGCTTCAGCGCCTTCTCTACCTTGGCAGGAATGTTCTCCATCTCTACCAGTAGCTCGTGCAGCTTCTGCTCGGTAATTGTTCCTTTCTTTTGCGCCACGATAAGCGCGATAAGATTCAATACAGTAAGCTGTGCCGTAAAGGCCTTGGTACTGGCCACACCGATTTCAGGACCGGCGTGAGTATAAGCACCGGCATGAGTAGCGCGCGGTATAGAAGAACCAACCACGTTACATACACCGAAAATGATAGCGCCTTTAGACTTAGCCAGCTCGATAGCCGCGAGCGTAT